>Ga0111539_10004682_pt1 | contig 17880 bp, 15 predicted proteins | sample RhiMethybrSRZTD1_FD_79667 | JGI IMG/M metagenome (GOLD analysis project Ga0111539, IMG submission 79667) | Populus rhizosphere microbial communities from Tennessee, USA - Rhizosphere MetaG P. TD hybrid SRZTD1 (version 2) (version 2) | ecosystem: Host-associated > Plants > Roots > Rhizosphere >... | reverse complement strand
GCCGGCCGGCCAGGCTCCACTCGGTCTCGCCGTGGCGCGCGATCCAGACCGCGGGGAGCGGCGTCGGGGTCACGTGGGGTGGCGAGCCGGGAAGCGGCGCGCGAATGGAGGCGAGACGGTGGCCGGTGCCAGTGGAATCACTGCCCCGCGAACTTCCGGATCCGCTCGAGCCGCTCGGGCTCGTCCCGCTGTAGCCACGCATCCTTGGAGAGCATCTCGTAGGCCACGGCAAAATAGGGTCGCGCCTCCGCGGGTCTGTGGAGCGCGATCAAACATTCACCCATCTCCTCGAAGATGTATCCGTCCGGCTGACCGGCCGCTTGCGCTTCCGCGAGGAGGCGCTTCTGGATCTCGAGCGCTTCATCGTTGCGCTGAAGCGAGCGCAGCGTGCGCGCCACGCACCACTCCGCGATCCGGATCTTCGTTGGGTCCCCTACCGCGCGCTGCGCCTCGAGCGCCTTCTGGAAGATCTCGAGCGCCTTCGAATAGTCCCCCTTGCCGTGATAGTCCCAACCCTGATTGTTGTAGAGCGAACCGAGCCACTTGCGAGCTTTGGGATCCTGCGAATGCTCCGCGTAGTCGATGGCCGTCTGGTTCCACTGGAGCGAGAGATCCCCCGGCTGTGCGATTGCGAGCATGTGCGCTGCGTCCACCGCGAAGCCGTCCGCTCCCGGTTGGCCGAGCGCGCCGGCTTCGCGAGCCAGATCCCAGGCCGCGGTGAAGAGCGGAATCGCTAGATCCTGGTGCTTGGAGCTGTTCCAGACGCGTCCCCGCTCGAGGAGCACGCGCACGCGCGCCACGCGCAGGTCGGGCGTGAGGAGCGCCTGTGCCTCTTCGAGTGTCTTATTGGCGTCGTCGAACTTCATCTGGAGGCCTTGCGTCCGGGCGATCTGCGAGAGCAGCTGTGCGAGATAGTCCTTGTTACCGCTCGCGCGAGCCTGGGGCAAGAGCGCCCGGAAGACGGCTTCGGTCGAGTCGGGGTGATCGAAATCCCAGCGTGCGTCGAAATCGGGGAGCGAGTCAGGCATGACGGGTGGGCTCGTCGCGGTCGTTGGACTCTCCGTTGCCGACTTCGGCGTCGCTGGCTGAGCGGCGGCCTTCGGGCTTTCGGTCGGCGCCTTCGACTTCGAACCTGTCGAGGCGAGAGCCGGAACGGCGGCAAGAAGCGTCAACAAGGTTAGTGCCTGGACTGGCTTCACCGATCTCCTTCACGCTCCGGCATGTCCCGGATCGGCGACGACGTGGCTCGGCTCCGGCTCGAACATGAGTGGAATCCCGCCCAGGAGCCGTGCCAGAAGATTGTAGAGGAGTCCGCCGAGTCCGCCGATCAGGAAGCCGATGAACCCATAGATGAACGGCATGAAGAACGCGAACATCACTCCCAACCCCCGCTGGCCGTCACCCTGCTCCGGAGCCACGAGCGCGATCAGGAAGAGGAACGGCGCGATCACGCACCCAACGATGAGGTAGAACGCCGCGAGAAGCCGCGCGGCCGGCCATGGAGCGATCCGAGTCAGGACGAGACGATTCACGTTCCCTCCTTCGGTTCGCGATGCTCGGCGAGCATCGCGTGAAGACGCGCCTTCACCATCGGCCACTCGTCATCGATCACGCTGTAATAGACGGTGTCGCGCGGGACGCCTTGGTCATTGAGGGCATGTTTGCGGAGGATGCCTTCCTCCTTCGCGCCGATCCGGAGCATCGCGTTCCGGGATCGTTGGTTCAGCACGTTCGTCTTCAGCTCGACGCGATGACAGCCCCAGGTCTCGAACGCATGCTCGAGCATGAGGAGCTTCGCCTCGGTGTTCACGCGCGTCCGTTGATAGTCGCGACCGATCCAGGTCCATCCGATCTCGACCCTGCGATGCCGGGTCTCGATGTTGCCGAAGCGCGTGCATCCCGCGGCGCGCCCGGTGGCGAGGTGGATGGTGGCGAAGGGAACGGAGCGCCCCTCGGCCTGCTCGCGGAGCGCCTCTTCGAGGTAACGGCGGAGATCGTCCCTGTTCTGGACGACGTTCAGAGTCCAGCGCCAGAGATCGGGATCGAGCGCGATCGAGGCGAGAGGATCGAGATGGTGCTCGAGGGAGAGAGGCTCGAGCCGGACCGAGCTGCCAGTGAGGGTCACCGGAGCCGGTGCGAAGGTGCGCGCGCTTGGCGCGGGGGCAGGCCCGGCGTTCACGGGGGGCCCGGCGTTTACGGGGGGCCCGGCGTTTACGGGGGGCCCGGCGTTTACGGGTGGCCCGGCGTTCACGGGCGGCTCCGCGTTCCCCGCGGCGCCCGGTTGCGTTTCGGCGGCGCGGCTCGGACCGGCCACGGCGCTCCTCCTTCGCTAGCGACCGACGGCGTGCCGGGCCCGGCGCTCCACGTTCTCCTCGCGTCCGGATCCCACCGAAACGAGACGGATCGGAACGCCCGCCATTTCCTCGAGACGGTCGAGATACTTGCGCGCATCCGGCGGAAGATCGTCCCACTGGCGCGCGCTCGTCGTGGGCGAGCGCCATCCCGGGAAGCGCTCGGTGATGGGCCGCGCCGCCATGAGATCCGCGAGCGACTCCGGCATCTCCGCCGTGTGCACGCCACCGATGTCGTAGGCGGTGACCGCGTGCACCTCGGAAAGACCGTCGAGCACGTCGAGCTTCGTGATGACGAGCTGCGTGAGCCCGTTCACGCGCACGGCATGACGGATCGCGACCACGTCGAACCACCCGCAGCGGCGCGGACGGCCCGTCGTGGCGCCGTACTCGTTCCCTTCCTCGCGGAGCCGGTCCGCCAGCTCGCCATGCAGCTCCGACGGGAACGGCCCGTTGCCGACGCGCGTGGCGTACGCCTTCGCCACTCCGATCACCTCGTCGATGTGCGTCGGACCGATGCCGACTCCGGTGCAGGCCCCGCCCGAGACCGCGCTCGACGACGTGACGTACGGATAGGTTCCGTGATCGAGGTCGAGGTGCGTTCCCTGGGCTCCCTCGAGGAGCACGCGCTTTCCGGCCGAGAGCGCCGCGTTGATCTCACGGGAGACATTCGCAGTGATCGGCCGGAGCATGGCGGCGTCCTTCTCGCAGCGCTCGAGGACCGCGTCGATCGGCTCGAGCTCGGCATTGGGCGCGTTACGGAGCGTGCGCTCGCGAAGGGCTCGAACGCGCTCCTCGCGGATCTTGGGATCGAGCAGGTCGACGACGCGGAGTCCGGTGCGTCCGGCCTTCTCCGTATACGCCGGACCGATGCCCCGGCCGGTCGTGCCGATGGGCGTGGAGCCGGTCTCGGTGACCTTCTCGACGACCCGGTGGTCCGGGAGGATGACGTGGGCCGAGCCCGAGACGAAGAGCCGGCCGTCTACCGAGATCCCCTGCTTGAGGACCGTCTCCCGCTCGCGCCTCAGCGCTTCGGGATCGACGACGACGCCGTTTCCGATGTAGCAGACCGTGCGGGGGCGAAGAATCCCGGACGGGATCAAATGCAGGACGAACTGGCGATCGCCCACACAGACGGTGTGCCCCGCGTTGGGGCCCCCCTGGTACCGGGCGACGATATCGGCGTCCTGGCTCAAAAGGTCGACGATCTTCCCCTTCCCCTCGTCACCCCACTGGGCGCCGACCACGACACGGCAAGACATGGTGATGCCTCCAAATGAAAAAGTCCGCGGAAGGGCCTTCCTTCGGCGGGCGGGAACGGCTTGATGCGGCCGACCGAAGCTACCAGAGGGGGGTTGGGGAGTCAATCGGGCCGGGTGGTCGCGGCGGGCGCTTGCGGGGTCGAACTGGCCCCGGGGCCAGTTGGATTCGGCGGTTAAACTGGCCCCGGGGCCAGTTGTTGGCTACGGCGCGGAGCAACAGAACGTGCGTAGGCCGAAGGGATCGGAACGCAATCGCTGAATTTTCATGGCCTTGGCAGCGAGAGGGTGTTGGTGTCGCGCCTTGCTCCCACGCTGCACCAACTGGCCCCGGGGCCAGTTCAGGGGCGGAGCGACGGCGCGTCCAACTGGCCCCGGGGCGAGTTGAGGTAGGCGAGGTGCGCCAACGAAGGTTGGCAGTCTACTGGCCCCGGGGCCAGTTGGGGGCAGCGCCAGGTGAGTCGAACTGGCCCCGAGGCCAGTTGGGGCCGTCTTCTATCTCGGGGCCGGTTCGGTTACTGGCCCCGGGGCCAGTTACGTGTCCGGAGGGACGCTCCCTCGAACACGGTACTCGAGGGCCACCGCGGTCTACGCCCCGCTTCCGTTCTTTCTGAAGATCCCCATGAACAACTCGAGAGCCTCGTCCAAGGTCTGCACGATGGGGGCCTCGGGTAGCTCGGTCCGCAGCTTCTCGACTGGCCGGAACAGAATCGGATAGTCGGCCATTTGCAGGAGGGTGAGGTCGTTCAGGCTATCGCCCATGCCGATCACCTTGAAGCCGGCGTGGCGCATGCCGTCGATCATCATCGCCTTGCGGCCACGGATCCGCAGCTTCCAGCCGGAGATGTGGCCGGCCTTGTCGATCTCGAAGCGGTTCGCGAAGAGGTTGTAGCCGCCGAGACGGTCCATCATGGGCTCGGCGAACTCGTGGAAGGTGTCGGAGATGATCATGACCTGGCAGTGCCGACGGATCCGGTGGAGGAACTCCTTGGACCCGAGATAGGGCTGCACGCGGTGCGCGGCTTCCTGGATTTTCGCCAGGGTGAGGCCGGCGCGGGAGAGGGCGCCGACGCGCTGGCTCATGAGGTCGTCGAAATCGGCCGTATCCCGCGTCGTGAGGTGGAGCTCGGGGAGCCCGAACACGTCGCCGAGGTAGGGCCAGAGCTCGGGAGCCAGCACGCCTTCCAGATCGATCGCGGCAATCATCGGGGCCTTTCAATCATCGGGGTCTTTCAATCATCGGGGCCTTCATCGAGCCTTCACGGGAGCCTTCATCGGGGCCTTTCAGAGCGCTAAGGGTTGCGCCACGCCGGTGAGCCGTGCGGAACATCCTCGACGCCCTACAAAAGAGCGGGGAGAGGCCTTCCGACCTCTCCCCTCAAAACTCCGGTGGGCTGTTGGGATTCGCCAGACCACACCAGGCTAGAGCGCGCTGGATGTAGCGCTAGCTACAGCCACCTCCGCTGATCCGTCTGCCGTCACTATGCAATGGACCACCTCCTTTCCGCGATGGAGGAATGCTCGCGCGATCGGAAGGCCATGTCAAATATTTTTGGGGGCCGCCAGCGGAACCGCCAGCCCGACGTCAGCGGGGCCGCTAAGCCCGGCGCCAGCTCGGTCGCCGGCCGGGCCCACGCAGCCGCCCATCCAGGCCGACGCGGCCGCCGATCCAGCCGCCCTTAGCCGCCCATCCGGGCCAGGAGCAGGCGCACGATCTCCTCGCCCACCGCCTCCTGGGCTTCCACCGTCGCCGCCCCGATATGGGGCGTGGCGACCACCCGGGGATGCCGGGCCAGGGGGGAGTCACCGGGGGGCTCGTTCGCGAAAACATCCAGGGCCGCCCCGGCGATGGCGCCCTTGTCCAGCGCGGCCACGAGCGCCGCTTCGTCCACGAGCCCGCCGCGCGCGGCGTTCACGAGGATCGCTCCGCGCGGGAGCAGAGCCAGGCGCTCGGCGGAGATCATCCCCTTCGTCTCGCCGCCCAATGGCACATGGAGCGTCAGGATCTCCGCGCGCTCCAAGAGCGAGTCGAGCGCCAGGGGCTCCACGTTCATCGCACGGATCGCGTCGTCCGGCACCAAGGGATCGCAGCCCACGCAGGTCATCTCGAACGCGCGAGCCCGCTGCGCCACGCCGCGTCCGATCTTCCCCAGACCCACGATCCCGATCGTCTTCCCGCGGAGCTCGCGCCCCATGAGCTTGGACTTGTCCCACTCTCCGCGATGGACCGAAGCGTCCGCCACCGGGATGTGCCGCATCAATCCGAGCAAGAGGCCGAACACGAGCTCCACCACGGCCACGGCGTTCGCGCCGGGGACGTTCAAAACGTCGATGCCCCGCTCCTTGGCGGCGGCGACGTCGATGTTGTCGAGTCCGGCGCCGGCACGGGCCACCCAGCGCAATTGCGGAGAGGCCTCGATCAAGCGGCGCGTGACCTTGGTCGCGCCGCGTACGATCCAGGCATCGATATCGGTGACGAGAGGCAGGAGGTCGGCCTCGCCAAGTCCCTTGCGCTCCTCGACCGTCAGGCCGGGAGCGGAGCGCAGCAAAAAGATGGCGCGCGCGGAGAGAGGATCGCTGACGAGAACGCGCCGGCTCAACCGACGCGCGCCGGCTCGGGTCGCTTCGCGCCGCGCAGGGATTGCTGCGCCGCCCGCACGGCCGTTCCCGGCTCCGCGCTGAATCCGTGATCGATCAGGGCGGATTCGAACGCGCCGACGAGGCGCAGGATGTCGCCGTCGTCGTAGTAGCCGATGTGCCCGAGGCGGAAGATCTTCCCCTTGAGCTGGTCCTGGCCGCCCGCGATCTTCACGCCGTAGCGCTGCTCCATCGTCTTCACGACGGCGCCGCCGTCCACGCCCGCGGGCACCTCGATCGCGGTCAACGCGTTCGACGGCACCTCGGCGAACAGTGGCAGCCCGAGCGTGTGCACCGCGTGCCGCGTCGCGTCCGCGTTCCGCTGATGTCTCGCGAACACGCCCAGGCGCCCCTCCTTGTCCATCAGCTTCATCGCGGCGTGAGACCCGAGCACCAGATTGATCGCCGGCGTGAACGGCGTGTCGCCCTTCTCGAGCGCGCCCCGCGCCTTCACGAGATTCCAGTAGAAGCGCGGCAGCTTCGCCTTCTCGGCCACCGCCCACGCCCGGGGCGAGTAGCAGACGTAGGCGAGTCCGGGCGGGATCATGAGGCCCTTCTGCGAGCCCCACACCACGCCGTCGAGATCGGAATCATCGAACCTCAAGTCGTAGACGCCGAAGCTCGTCACGGCGTCGACCACGGTCAGAACGCCGCGCGCGCGCGCCACGCGGGCCAGCTCGTGCGCCGGGAAGAGAGCCCCGGTCGACGTTTCGCTGTGCGTCAAGAACAAGACCCGCGCCTTGGGATGTGCCGTCAGCGCGGATTCGACCTCCTCGATCGTCGCCACGCGTCCCCACGCCACGCTCACCTTGTGCACGGTCACACCGTACGCCTCGGCGATCGAGCCCCAGCGGTTCCCGAACTTCCCTCCCTCGACGACGATCACCTCGTCGCCCGGAGAGAGCAGGTTCACCGCAGCGGCCTCCATCGCGCCGCTGCCGGAGCAGGAAAGCGTGAGCACCGGCTGCTTCGTGCCCAGGTGCTCGGCGAGGAGGCGCGTCGCCTCGAGAAATTGCTGGCGGTACTCGTCGGTGCGGTGGTGGATCAGCGGCCGCGCCATCGCCTCCAGGACTTCGGAGGGCACCTGCGTCGGGCCGGGAGTGAAGAGAACGCGCTTCATCGGGGCTCTCCTGAGTTAGGGAACCCCGACGGGGTTCTCCGGAAGAATGGCCTGCTGATATTGGGAAACGCGCCTACGGGACTGCGAAACCTCAATGCGCGAGCGGGACCTGCTCGTCCCCCGGCTCGACCGGAGGCTCGTCGCCCTCGACGGCGCCCAGGCCGCCCGCCGCGATCTCGGGAGCGACCACGGGCGGCGGATTCATCGCGATCTGGAGCACCTCGTCCATGGTCTCGACGAGCCGGAACTTCACGCCGTGGCGAACCGTCTCGGGCAATTCCTTGAGATCCTTCTCGTTCAACTTGGGAAGGATGACTTCCTTCACGCCCGCGCGGATCGCGGCCACGACCTTCTCATTGAGGCCGCCGATCGGGAGCACGTTGCCCAGCAAGGTGATCTCGCCCGTCATCGCAACGTCATCCCGCGTGGGCACGCCGGTCAGTGCCGACACCAGCGCGGTCGCCATCGTGATGCCTGCGGACGGACCATCCTTCGGAATCGCGCCCTCTGGCAGGTGCACGTGGACGTCGATCTCCTTGTAGAAGTTCTTGTCGAGGCCGAGCGCCGTGGCGCGAGCGCGCGTGTACGACAGCGCCGCCTGCCCCGATTCGCGCATCGTCTCGCCCAATTTACCCGTCAAGAGCAACGCGCCGGACCCCGGCACCACGCTGACTTCCACGGTCAGCACATCGCCGCCGGAGTCGGTCCACGCGAGACCGGTCGCCACACCGATACGAGACCGGCGCTCCACCTGGCTGTCGAGGTACTTCGGCACGCCGAGGTACTGGTGCACGCGCGGCTCCGTGATGTGGAACGGACGCGGCTTATCGAGCGTGGCCTTCTTGCGCGCGACCTTGCGGCAAATGGCCGCGATCTCGCGCTCCAGACTCCGGACGCCAGCCTCGCGCGTGTACTGGTTGATGATCGCGCTCAACGCCTTGTCGCCGATCCGGAGATCCGACAGCTCGAGCCCGTGCGCGAGGCACTCTTTGGGAATCAGGAACTTCTTCGCGATCTCGACCTTCTCGTGCTCGAGATAGCCCGGGAGCCGGATGATCTCCATGCGATCCACCAGAGGCCCGGGGATGGAATACAGGGAATTCGAGGTCGTGATGAACATGACCTGCGAGAGATCGAAGTCCGCCTCGATGTAGTGATCCTGGAAGGAGAAGTTCTGCTCCGGATCCAGAACTTCCAGCAGAGCCGACGCGGGGTCGCCGCGGAAGTCCATGCCGAGCTTGTCGATCTCGTCCAGCAGGAACACGGGGTTCTTTGTCCCCGCGCGCTTCATCCCCTGAATGATCCGACCCGGCAGCGAGCCGATGTACGTACGTCGATGTCCGCGGATCTCCGCCTCGTCACGCACGCCGCCGAGCGACATACGGACGAACTTCCGGCCCAGCGCGCGAGCGATCGACTTCCCGAGCGAGGTCTTGCCCACCCCGGGAGGACCGACGAAGCAGAGGATCGGACCCTTCAGCTTTCCGGACAGCTTCAAGACCGCGATGTACTCGACGATCCGCTCCTTGACCTTCTTCAGGCCGTAGTGGTCCTCGTCGAGAATGCGCTCCACTTCCTTGATGTCGACGTTGTCGTCGGTCGCGACGCTCCAGGGGAGCGACACCAGCCAGTCGATGTAGTTCCGGACGACCGTGGCCTCGGGCGACATGAAGGACATCTTCTGGAGCTTGTCGAGCTCCTTCATGGCCTTGTCGTTGACTTCCTTCGGCATCCGCGCCTTCTTGACCTGCTGGGTGAGCTCCTCGATCTCGTTCGAGAACTCGTTCTGGTAGCCCAGCTCCTTGCGGATCGCCTTGAGCTGCTCGTTGAGATAGAACTCCTTCTGGTTCTTGTGCACCTGCGAGCGGACCTGCCCCTCGATCTTCCGCTCCAATTTCAAGATTTCGAGCTCGCTCGCGAGCGTGCGGCTCAAGAGCCGGAAGCGCTCGACCAGATCGTCCTGCTCGAGGATCTCCTGCTTCACGCCTACCTTCAAAATCAAGTGCGACGCGATCGTGTAGGAGAGAAGCAGTGGATTCGCGATGTTGTTCGCGGTCGCCAGGATCTCGTCCGGCACGCGGCGGTTCAGATGGACGTAGTCGTTGAACGTGGCGAGCACGTTCCGGATCAGCGCCTCGAGCTGCGGCTCGGCGCGGACCTCGTCGTGGAGCACGGTGACGGCGGCCGCCATCGTGTCCCCGTCCTTGGCGAACTTCTTCACCTTGCCGCGGCAAATGCCTTCCACCAGCACGCGCATCGTTCCGTCCGGAAGCCGGAAGAGCTGGAGCACGCGCACCACGGTCCCGACCCGGTAGAGGTCCTTGGACGCGGGGTCCGTGACCTCGGGCCGTCTCTGGGCGAGCACGAACACGACCCGGTCCTTCTGGACGGCCGCTTCGATGGCGTTCACCGAGGCGACCCGGCCCACGAGGAGCGGGATGGTCATGTAGGGGTAGATGACGACGTCGCGAAGCGGGAGGAGCGGTATGCGTTCCCGGATCTCGAAGACTTCGCCGTCGCGTTCGACGCGCGTCATGCGCTCACGCCTCCTTGCGTCGGCGATCCGCCCGGTGGGCGAGGATCGGTGGTCCCTTCCTCTCGACAACTTCCCGCGTGATGGTGCAGCCCATCACTTCGAGCCGCGAAGGGATCTCGTACATGAGATCGAGCATGGACTCCTCGAGCACCGCCCGGAGCCCGCGAGCGCCGGTTCCGCGCTTCAGGGCCAGCTCCGCCACGGCTTCGAGGCCGTCCTCGGTGAACTCGAGCTTCACGCCCTCCATGTCGAAGAATTTCTGGTACTGCTTCGTGATCGCGTTCTTCGGCTTGGTGAGGATTTCGATGAGCGACGCCTTGCTGAGCGAATCGAGCGCGCCGGTCACCGGAAGCCGTCCCACCAGCTCGGGGATGAGCCCGTAGCGGAGGAGATCGTCCGGCTCCACGAGCGACAGGAACTCGCCCAGGTTCCGGTCCTTCCGGCTCTTGATCTCGGCGCCGAAGCCCATCGCCTTCTGGCTCACGCGCCGCTCCACGATCTTCTCCAGCCCTTCGAACGCGCCGCCGCAGATGAAGAGGATGTCCTTCGTGTTCACCTCGATGTACTTCTGCTGCGGATGCTTCCGCCCGCCCTGCGGCGGGACGTTCGCGACCGTGCCCTCGAGGATCTTGAGGAGCGCCTGCTGCACGCCCTCGCCCGACACGTCGCGCGTGATGGACGGGTTCTCGGACTTCCGCGAGATCTTGTCGAGCTCGTCGATGTAGACGATCCCGTGCTCCGCGTTCACGACATTGAAGTCGGTGGCCTGGAGGAGCCGGACGAGGATGTTCTCCACGTCCTCGCCCACGTAGCCCGCCTCGGTGAGGCAGGTCGCGTCGACGATGGCGAACGGCACCTTGAGGATGCGCGCGAGCGTCCGCGCGAGGAGCGTCTTCCCCGTGCCGGTCGGGCCGATCAGGAGGATGTTCGACTTCTCGAGCTCGACGTCGTCGACGGCGCTGCCCGAGTAGATGCGCTTGTAGTGGTTGTAGACGGCGACGGAGAGCGTCTTCTTGGCGCGCTCCTGGCCGATCACGTAATCGTCCAGGACCTTCTTGATCTCGGCCGGCTTCGGGAGCGAGCCCTTGGGCGCGCCGACCGTGTGGTCGGTCTCACCCTCGAGGATGTCGTTGCAGAGCTTGACGCACTCGCTGCAAATGTAGACGGACGGGCCGGACACGAGACGAGAGACCTCGTCCTGGCCGCGGCCGCAGAAGCTGCACCGGATGGGGTGTGGCGAGCTGACGCGCTTCTTCATGAGTTCCTTGGTGTCCTCAGCCGACCGTGACTGGCTCGGGTTTCTTCAGTTCGAGTTTGGTGATGACCTTGTCCACGATGCGGTACGCCTTGGCCTCCTCGGCGGACATGAAGAAGTTGCGATCGGTGTCCTTCTCGATCTTGTCCACCGGCTGGTTGGTGTGGCGCACCAGAATCTTGTTGAGCTCCGTCCGCAGGGTCAGGATTTCCTTCGTGTAGATCTCGATGTCGGTGGCCTGTCCCTGGCTCCCGCCGAGCGGCTGATGGATCATGATACGCGAATGCGGGAGCGCGGAGCGCTTCCCCGCCGCGCCCGCGGCCAGGAGAAGCGCCGCCATGCTGGCCGCCTGCCCCATGCAGATCGTCGCGACGTCCGACTTGATGAACTGCATCGTGTCGTAGATCGCGAGCCCCGCCGAGACCACCCCGCCGGGCGAGTTGATGTAGAGGTTGATATCCCGGTCCGGATCCTCGGCTTCGAGGAAGAGGAGCTGGGCGATGACGAGGTTCGCCACGACGTCGTCGATCGGCGTGCCGATGAAGACGATCCGGTCCTTGAGGAGCCGGGAGAATATGTCGTAGGCCCGCTCCCCGCGTCCGCTCTGTTCCACCACCATCGGTACCAGCGACATCCGTGTGCCCTCCTCCGTATCCATTCGTGCGTCCCGACCGATTGATCGGGAATTCATGCCGTTATCTTAAGCTGCGCTTTCTCCCGGAGCAGTTGGAAAAGCTTCCGCTCGAGGAGATGATTCCGCGCCCGCTCTCTCTGGGCGGGGTTCCGGATTGCCCGCTCGGCCTCCGGTCCCGTAGTTTCCTCTCCCATGGCCCCGCGGAGCGTCGCATCGATCTCCTCCTCGGAGACCCCGATCGACTCCGCCCGCATGATCGCGTCGAGCAGGAGGTCCCGCTTGATCCGGCGCTCGGCCGTCGGCCGGTACTCGGTCCGGAAGCGGTCTTCCTCCTCGGCGGTCCACTCGCGTTCGTCCTTTAGACGCTGAAGTAGGTCCTCCAGATACTCCGCCACCATGCTCTCGGGCAGCGCGATCGGATTCTTGGCCAGGAGCTGGTCGACGATGGCCTCCTCCTCGTCGCGGCTAGCCTTGAGCCGCGCCTCGCCTTCGAGGTTGAGGCGCATCCGGGCCCGAAGCTCGGCCAGGTCGCGCATGCCGATCACCTCGCTCGCGAACGCATCGTCGAGCGGACGGACGCGCCGCTCGCGCACGCCCTTCACGTCGAGGGAGAACGTCGCCGTCCGCCCCTTGAGCTCCGCATTGCCGAATTCCTCGGGGTAGGTCACCGTGAACTCGATGTGCTCTCCGCCCTTCTTCCCGAGAAGATTCTCGCGGAATTCGGGTAGGAGCCCCTGGGCATCCAGCTCGACCAGCGCGTCCTTCTGCTCCGACTTGTGAACGGGTTTCCCCTTCGCATTCAGGCGAACGTAGTCCACGACCACGGCGTCCCCTAGGGCGGCCTCGCGCTCGACGGGCGACCAGTCGGCGGTGCGCTGGCGCAGCTCCTCGAGCGACTTCTCCACCTCGTCCTCGGGGATCGTGATCTCCCTCGTCGGCACGCTCAGCTCGAAGTAGTCGCGCGGCGTGATCGACGGCCGCACGTCCACGACAGCCTCGTAGGAGAGCGGCTGCCCCTTGTCGAACCGGATCTTCTCGATCTGGGGATAGGACACCGGCTCGATCCGGTGCTCCCGCACGGCCGCCTCGTACGTGCGCTTGACCGCCCGCTCGAGCACTTCGTGCTCCATGGAGTGGCCGAACTGGAGCTCCAGGACGTTCCGGGGAGCCTTCCCCTTTCGGAACCCCGGCAGGACCGCCCGGCGCCGGTAATCCTCGAGAATGGCGTCGTAATCCTCGTTCAGCTCCTCGGGCGAAACCTCGATCAGGAGGACCTTCTGGGAGGCACCTGCTTCGCTGTCGCGGACTTCGACCTTCAAATCGCTTCTCCCCTGTCGGTTAGGTCATTGGACGGGCCGGCTCGGTTCTCCCCGTGTGGCCCCTTGAGATGCGACGGGGCGACTGGAGGACCAAATCGGCCCTAAATTCGCGGCTATCAGGGCACTATCGCGTGTCTGAGGCCAGCATTCTAGCAGGTTGGGGCGCACGCGGTGACGCAGGAATGATGGTGCGAGAGGGGGGAGTTGAACCCCCACGAGTTTCCTCACGGGATCCTAAGTCCCGCGCGTCTGCCAGTTCCGCCACTCTCGCCCGGGTACCCGCAGTGGCAATCTACTACCGAAGTGCTTGTGCATCAAGAGGATTGGGGCTTTGGAACGACCCGTCGCGGCTACGAGGACTGGCGATCTAGAACCGCTTCCGCGACCCGCGCCACGACCTCGTACCGCCCGAACGAAGGCATGAGGTACGCTCCCTCGACCAGATCCCGAGCCTCGAGGAGGAGCTTCCGGCACATCTCCACCCCGACCGCGATTCCCTTCTCCCCCGCCGTGCGCATCGCCTCGCGCGCGTGGTCCGGGACGTTGATCCCGGGCACTTCGTTGTGGAGGAACTCGGCGTGGCGGTGGCTCTGGAGTGGCAGGAGACCGAGCAGGATCGGCACCCGCTTCTTCCCAAGCTTCCCGAGCTTGTCGAGGAACTTGGAGAGCGTCTCGAGCTCGTAGACGGGCTGGGTCATCGCGAACTCGGCCCCGGCCTCCATCTTCCTCTGGAAGCGATCCAGCTCCTCGTCGAGCGTCTCGGCCGTAGGATTGACCGCACAGCCGATGACGAACGTCGTCGGCTCGCCGATCGAATTGCCGCCGAGATCGGTGCCCGCGTTGAGCCGCTTCAGCACGCCGATCAATCCGATCGAGTCCACGTCGAACACGGCGGTCGCGTTCGGGTAATCACCCGCCCGCGGCGGGTCGCCGGTCAAGGCGAGGATGTTCCGGATCCCGAGCGCGTGCGCCCCCATGAGGTCCGACTGGATGCCCATGAGATTCCGGTCGCGGCAGGTGAAGTGTAGGATCGTCTCGATCCCCACCTGGTGCCCGATCATCGACGCCAGCGCGATCGAGGACATGCGCACGCGCGCCATCGGGCTGTCGGCGACGTTGATGAAGTCGACGCCGGCGTCCTTCAGGAACTGTGCCCCCTCGATCATCTTCTTCGGCCGGGCGCCGCGTGGCGGATCGACCTCGACCGAGACCACGAACTCCTTCGCCGCGAGCTTTCGCGCGAGGGTGGACCTCGAGGTCGGATCCGTCTTCACCGTCGTCTCCTCGATGACGATCGCGGGCCCAACCCCAGGGGGCGACGGAGCGAGGGGCGCAGGGGCGCCGGCCGCGGCGCGAAGGGCGTCCCGCATCTTCCTCGTGTGCGTCGGCGTGGTCCCGCAGCATCCGCCCACCAACTTCGCGCCCGCCGCCGCGAATCGCTGCGCGTACTCCGCGAGATACTCGGGCGAGCTCAAGTAGACGAAGCGGCCGTGCACGAACCGAGGGAGCCCGGCGTTAGGCATCACCGAGATCGGAAGCTCGGTGCGCCGCTTCAACCGCTCCACGATCTCGAGCAGCTTCTGCGGGCCCACGCTGCAATTGGCCCCGAGCAGGTCGACCTTCTTCCCGAGCACCGCGTGCACCACGTCCTCCGGGTACGAGCCGTAGAGCGTGCGGCCGTCCTCGGTGAACGTCATCTGAACCACGAGCGGCACGTCTCCCGTGACGCTCCGCACCGCGTCGATCGCGATGAGCGCTTCGGCCATGTCGGTCTGCGTCTCGAGAACGATGAGATCGACGCCCCCTTCCACGAGCCCCTCGGCTTGCTCGCGATACGCGTCGTACGCCTCCTCGCGCGTGATCGTGCCGAGGGGAGCGACCGGCTTTCCGAGCGGTCCCATCGAGCCCGCGACGAACACGGCTTCGCCCACTTCCTCGCGCGCATTCCGGGCGATCTGGGCGCCGGCGCGGTTCACGCGGCGCGCGGTCTCGGTGGCGCCGTGCGCGGCGAGCCGGTAGCGGTTTCCGCCGAACGTGTTGGTCTCGATCACCTCGGCGCCGGCCCGGATGTACTCGCGGTGCACGGCCTGGATCAGCGAGGCGTCGGTGAGATTGAGGAGGTCGAACGAGCGGTCGAAGGGGATGCCCTTCTCGTAGAGGTAGGTACCCATGGCGCCGTCCGCCAGCACCACGCCCTGCTGGACGCGCTTGAGGAACGGGTGGGTCATGGGTGCGCTCCGGGCTCCTGGCGGAGACCCTCGATCGCTCGGGTGTGTTCTTCCATAAGACTCATCATCGTACTATACTGCCGCGCTCGCCGTTCGGCCTTTCCCTGAGGGATTTCGCGCGTCATGAACGTCGTCGTCCTCGTGAAGCAGGTGCCCGACACCGAGACCAAGATCCAGGTCAAGGACGGCTCGGTGGACCTGAGCGGCGTGAAGTGGATCGTGAACCCCTATGACGAGTTCGCGATCGAGGAAGCCCTCCGGATCCGCGAGAAGCTCGGCGCCGGGAAGGTCACCGCCGTGAGCCTCGGCCCCGACCGCGTGAAGGAAGCGATCAAGTACGCGCTCTCACTCGGCGCCGACGAAGGCGTGTGGCTCAAAGGAGACGGCGTCGCGCTCGGCGATCCCCTCGCCGTCGCCACCGTGCTCGCCGCGGCCGCGAAGAAGATCGGATTCGATCTCGTCCTCACCGGCAAGCAAGGGGTCGACTCCGACTGGTCGCAGGTCGGGCCGATGGTGGCCGAGCTCCTCGATCTTCCCCACGTCTCCGTGGTCGTCGGCCTCGAGCTCGACGCCGCAGCCAAGAAGGGCGTCGCGAAGCGCGAGATCGAGGGAGGCCTCGAGCGCGTCGAGTTCGAGCTCCCCGCCGTGATCACAGCGCAGAAGGGGCTCAACGAGCCGCGCTACGCGTCCCTCAAGGGCATCATGGCGGTGAAGAAGAAGGTCATCCCCGAATGGTCGCTCGCGGACATCGGCGTCGATCCCGCGTCGGTAGGCCCCGAAGCGGCGGGCGTGCGCGTGATCGACGCGGCTCTTCCGCCTCCGCGCAGCGCGGGCAAGGTCCTCGAGGGCGATCCGCACGACACCGCGCGCGAGCTGGTGCGGCTGCTCCGCGACGAGGCGAAGGTCCTGTGATCCTCGTCGTCGCGGAAATCAAGGACGGAGCCGCGCGAAAGGTCGCGCTCGAGATCCTCGCCGAGGCGCGCCGATTGGCCGACGCCAAGGGAATGAAGGTCGGCGTGCTCGCCCTCGGAACACTCGGCGGCGGCGAATCGGACCGGCTCGCGCAGCACGGCGCCGACAGAGTGCTCCAGGTCTCCACGGAGGCGCTCGGCGCGTACGCGCCCGAGGAGTGGGCGGAAGCCGTGCGCGCCGCGGTGGATGCCGCGAAGCCCGAGCTGGTCCTGTTCGGTGGATCGGCCCTCGGCAAGGATCTCGCACCGCGGGCCGCGGCCCGGCTTCGCGTGGGACTCGCCTCCGACTGCGTGGGCTTCGAGTGGGACGGGGACTCGCTGATCGCGCGGCGCCCGATCTTCGCCGGCAAGGCGTTCGCGCGCGTCGGCTGGAATGCGGCGCGGCCGCGCATGGCCACCGTGCGCCCGAACACGTTCCGTCCGCTCACCGCGGACGCGTCGCGGAAGGCCGCGGTCGAGAGCATCACGCCCGGGCAGGTGAAGGTCCGCGCGCGCGTCGCCGGGCTCGAGGCGGGTGATGAGGAAGTGGCCGACCTCACCGAAGCCGAGATCATCGTGAGCGGCGGCCGCGCGATGCAGGGGCCCGAGAATTTCGAGATTCTCCGAAAGCTCTGCAAGGCGCTCGGCGCCACGCTCGGCGCCTCGCGCGCGGCCGTGGACGCCGGTTGGATCGATCACAGCCACCAGGTCGGCCAGACCGGCAAGGTCGTGAACCCGACGCTCTACTTCGCGGTGGGAATCTCGGGCGCGATCCAGCACCTCGCCGGGATGTCCTCGTCCAAGACGATCGTCGCGATCAACAAGGACAAGGAAGCTCCCATCTTCAAGATCGCGTCCTACGGCATCGTCGGCGACCTGTATCAGGTCGTCCCCGCGCTCACCGAGGAAGTGGAGAAGATCCGGAAGGAGTGACGTTGGGCGCCACGGATCAGACCGACCCGGCCTACGACACCTACTGGAAGCGCAAGCAGCTCCGCCTCGCCGATCCCCGGCGCGAGTTCCCCGTACGCCGCTGGTGGTCCACGGACGGCCTCTGCGACATCGAACAGATCTATTTCGACGCCGTTCGAGACGCCCGCTCCCTGCTCGACGTGGGTGCAGGGGATCTCCGCGTGATGCGGAAGCTCCAGTCAGCGGGGTTTCGCGGCGAGTACCACACGCTGGACGTCGGTACGGAAGGAACCTACACGTACCGCGATCTCTCCGAAGTGAAGCGAGCCTACGGCGCAATCCTCTGCCTCGATGTCATCGAGCACCTGCCGCTCCGGGAGGGGCTCACGCTGCTCCGCAATTCGATCCGCGTACTCGAGCCCGGGGGAGCGATCGTGGTACAGACGGGAAACGGGGAGTATCTCCCGGACCCGATGTCCTGGGACATGACCCACCTGCACGTCTACAACGTGTACGACCTATGGGCCTGGTTCACCTGCGAGGGACTTGAGACGCAGGGCTACCGCGTGATGGCCGAAGAGCCTGGAGCGGGGGTCGTGACGCGGATCAAGACCCGGATCACGTCCTACGTGAAGCGGAAGATCATCGGGGCCGATTTCGCGAACAACATCACGATCAT
>Ga0111539_10004681_pt1 | contig 17881 bp, 11 predicted proteins | sample RhiMethybrSRZTD1_FD_79667 | JGI IMG/M metagenome (GOLD analysis project Ga0111539, IMG submission 79667) | Populus rhizosphere microbial communities from Tennessee, USA - Rhizosphere MetaG P. TD hybrid SRZTD1 (version 2) (version 2) | ecosystem: Host-associated > Plants > Roots > Rhizosphere >... | reverse complement strand
GTTCTGAAGTTCAGTGTTGTTGACGTGTGAGCCAGAGGATGAGCCAGCCGATCGGGATCGTTCGTGATGCGCAAGGCCTCGGCAGGCATGTGCGCCGGCGCAAAGACGATAAGCATCGCGTAGCTATTCAGGAGATTGCGGACCACATAAATCGCCACAACCCATGAAGGACGTAGAAACAGAGAAGGAACGACAAGCCAGATCGCGACATGGGTGACGAGCGCCGAGGCGTCGATCCAGTGCTCCGTCCGACGGAGTTTCCTATCACGAAGAGACCGCCACAGATAAAGGCCGCCGCTGAGCTGCTGGGCAAACAACGTGAAAGCGACGGCAAACGGGAAAACCATACTCTGGGCGTGCTCATAATAGATACGGCGCCATCCCCGCGATTCCTCCACGTCATGCAGCGTCCCGGCGAACCAGGGCATCAAATCGAAATCGCCATCAACGCCTTTCATGTTCGGTCCGCTGTGATGCCGAAGCACATGCTTGTCCCACCAGTAGGTGGCTGAGAGCCCGAGAATCACCGGATACCCGAAATATGTCAGCGCGCAATTGATCCATATTCTGTTGCTCGTCGCAGAGTGCGACGAGGTGTGAGTGTTTGTGCCGACACCCATGGCTCCCGCTGTTGCGATCAGGAGGCCCAGGCCGCCTGTCCACCACGATTGCGCGCTGAACAGCAACGCAACGCCGGCAGTCATGACCGCCACATGCACCACCAGTTCTCCGACCAGCCGCGCCGTGGGGCGTCTGAAGAATCCTCGCTTCCTGAGGTCCGCACGCAGGGAACGTAACGCGTCGATGTCAGTCACGCTAGAAATCCTGAGCTAGAACGAGGCCGGCACGCGCGAGCACAATGCCGATCCAAACAAGGTAAGCGAACATCAGTGCCCCGCGCGGTCTCGGTATGTGGAGTGGGCAAACCATTCCGGCACCGATGACGGCCATGCCCACGACAGCCATCGGAGTTGTTGGATGAAAAAGGAACAAAGTCGCCCAGAGAATGGCCGCTGCCGTCGTCGGGATACCGACGAATCCCCCAGTTTCACGATGATGAAGGTTATAAAAGCCGAGCCTCGTGACGGCACAGAGAACATGCAACGCCGACGCCGCGATCCACAGGAATCCGGCGATTCCCGACTCAACATCGACCAACACGCTCAAACAGGCAATCGGAGCCACGCCGAAACAGGCTGCATCCACCAGGCTGTCAAGCTGGATCCCGAAAGCTTCCTGGAATGGCGTCCGCTGGAAGCGTCGCGCAAACTTGCCGTCAAACGTGTCCGCCAGCGCCGCAAGCGCAAGAAGCAATCCCGCGCCTTCCCAGTTTGCAAATTCCCGCGCGACGAATATCGCGCTCAATCCGCAGCACAGCGATACGTAACTGAGAGCATTGCTTAGCGAGATATATCGGAAGGGCGCTTCTGTCATTAGGACACCAGTCGATAGAGAGCGGCCCACGTGCGCACCACTCGCTCCAGGAACCGTTGGGGTTGAAACCTGTGAATCATTGCGTACGCGGGGAGGCGATTGATCATCAAATCCTCCAGGCACAAGGCGAACCCCTCTCTCCAGGAATGTTTGTCGATGGGTACATCCGAGATTGTGCTCAGCGCCCGGCGATGCCGCTGCAGGTATTTTTCAAGATCTTCTGCTCTTGGTTCAGTGCCGAGAACAAAGCACAACAGTTCCGCCAGATCATGCTGGGGCAAACCCAGAGTAGCCAACTCCCAATCGTAGGCGCACAATCGAAAGCCCGTCGAGGTGCGGCGTAACGCGATGTTTCTTGAATTGAAATCGTTGTGAATCAACGTGCGAGGCATGCTTTCGATGATCTTCCACGAGCAACCGAGCTTTGTGATCCACGCATCCCAGTCTGCAAGGTCTTTCGTCCAGGGCTCGAACAGAGGCTTGGCATGCTCTGCCAGGCTGAGCCAGAGTGGCGTCGCCTTCAGCATTGATTCCCGCGTCGGATAAGGACCGACCACAATATCTCGCACCACGTCCGGCTCTCTTCCATAGCCTGTCGCGTGAATCTCGGCCAGTCCGTCGATCGCGGCGTTGATACAATCCGGCTTCCAGGCGTTGACGGAGTGCGCCTCATTCATCAGAGACACATCGGAGAGTCGCTCCAGCACGAGCACGGTCTGATCGGCGCTCTGCCATCCCCCGTAGAACCGAGGCATGAACCGACGGAGTCCTTTCGGAGCGGACTGGTAGATCTTCAGTTCTCGGGCGTCGGAGTTGACGACGCCAAGGGAGTCTGAAAACTCCGCATACGCTTGGCCGAGCTTCACACTGCACAGGCCGGCAACCATCTTCCCGATTTCTGTAGTTTCAGCGGCTGAAAACTTGGCCTTCACCACGACGTCAAAGGGTGTTCGCCCGCGCAGTTTTACTCGATACGCCTGAAGGCCGACGTAATCACGGTGCTTCCATGAGCTCAATTCATTGATGATGCTGCTCCCCGCTTTAAATTCCACTGGGCAGGAGGACTCCACCCTATCCGAACCGAAGATCGAATTGAAAACCTCAGAGCGCCCGAGAGCTTTCCTGCGATCGGGGACATTCCCTGGCCCATCGAGAAAACCTTGCCGTATAAATGTCGCGAAGTATTTCTCTATCAATGTAGCGGAGAGTTGAGGACATTCGAGGCCGGCATGCCTGAGCGCAGCAAGACTTTTGTCCTGCCGAATGCGCCTTTTAACAGGCTCCTCAAACCTCAAAGGAAGACGGCGCTCAAAGAAGGGGGCCAGAGGACGGAGAGGAAAGTCGGGAGCATCCAGCGTACGGAATCGCATGAGCCATTGTTCATAGGGCAGGAGCTGAATCCGGTAACCGTAGAGATTCATCCACAGGACAAGCTCGCGCCAATACCGGCCGGAAGGGTTCGCAAGATGGAATACGCGGCACCCCGACTCCGCGTTGCTGCCAGTCGTCAGACGCATCACCGCATCTGCGGTGAAGTCTACGGGAATCGCGTCTAGTCCCCAGTCCAGATCCGGAGCGGCGCCCATTTGGATGCATCCTTTGATCAGGGCCGAGATGAAATCCGAAACATTGGATATGCCGCTGACGCTGTTCCCGCTGATAAAGGAGGGCCGAAAGATTGTGGTTGGGAGTCCGCGATCGCCGGCCGCACGCACAAGCGCTTCTGCGACGAGTTTGCTTTGTGCATAGGCCAGTGGGACACCGTCGATGTCGCAAAATGCATCACTGCCTTCATCGATCTCTCGCGGACCGGCTGAAGAGTATCCGACGCCCAGGGTTGAAACAAAGTGAAAGGGTTTTGCCTTGGTGCGACAGGCGAGTCGAAGAAGCTCCCTCAAGGGAAGAACATTCGAGGCTCGCAAGGCAGAGTAAGGCTGAATCCAGTTCACGGATGCGGCGCAATGAAAGATCGTATCGACATTGCGGGCCAGGGTTTCGAACGAAGCGGGCGCCAGGCCCAATCGCGGCTGCGCAAGGTCGGCATCGATGACCTGAATCCGACCAGGGAATCGATCGCTCCAAAGTCCAAACGCGCGAAGGTTCTGTTCGATTCTTTGAAGAGCCGGTTCCCTGCCCCGCCGACCAAGGCAGACAGCCTGAAGAGTTGTGCTTCTCAGCAATGACGACAGCAGATGCGCGCCCAGGAATCCGGTGGCTCCAGTCAGAAGAAAGCGTTCGGCTGCCGGGATGGAAGCCGTCTGCGGCTGGATGTCGGGAGGAAGCACGCTGTCGGAGAGCATCAGCTCTCTCGTAGTCCGAGCCAGTGACGCCGTTTGTCTGGGTCGTTTCAACAGACTGGCCAGAGATTGGATGGTCAACTCTTCTGCCGTATAGGCCGTCAACTGGCGATCCAGATCGTCCTCAATCGCTGCGGTCAGTTGCACCAGGCCCAGCGAGTCCATGCCGAGACGCGAGAACGGCTTTGAAGCGTCAATGTTTTCCGGGGCTACCTGCAGAATCTCCGCGACACGGTCGCGAATCGATTGCTCGATTGTGTCTATCAATGCGCACTCCAGACGCGTACCGCCGGAAGCTGCCCTTCATTAAAGGACCTTCTGCAGGCGTAGCGTTCGAGCTTTCCGCTGGTTGTCTTGGGAATTGCTCCAAAGGGAACCAGCGCAACAGAGTGAACCATGAGTCCATGGCGGTCGGCGACGGCATGCTGGATCGCGTCAATTACATGCGTCTCCCAGCCGCCGCTTTTTCGGTAGCGAGGCTTTACCTCTGCAATCACCGCCAGTTGTTCAACACCATCCCGAGTGATTGCAAAGGCGGCACAGCCATTCGCGTGGATGGCATCATGGCTACGCGCCATGGTTCGTTCGATATCTTGCGGATAGTGTTTGAGGCCGCGAATATTGATCACGTCTTTGATTCGGCCGGTCACAAACAGCTGGCCATCGCGGCAGAAGCCGAGGTCGCCCGTGCGAAGAAACGGTCCTTCAGCGTTATCCGCGGTATAGGCTGCAAAAGTCGCCGCAGTCTCTTCCGGACGGCGCCAATATCCCGCTGCGACACTCGGACCGGAAATCCAGATTTCTCCGATTTGTCCTGGGCCACACGTAACACGGGTTTCCGGATTCACAATAAGGAATCGAGATTCCTCGGAGCTGCGGCCACAACTCACGAAACTGAAGGATCGGCTTTCCGGCGTGCGCGGCGGCTCGGCAATGCCTTCCGCCAGAGCATCGGCGTCCGCATCATAGAACCCCGGCGGTTCCGAGACACGCGAAGTGGACACCAGCAAGGTAGACTCCGCCAGCCCATAAACCGGACGAAACGCGTTCCAATGAAACCCGCAGGATTCGAAGCGGTCGCGGAAACGAAGCAGAGTGTTTTTGCGGACGCTTTCTGAGCCGTTGTAGGCCACGCCCCATGAGCTCAGTTCGAGACGCTGTTGTTCATCGACCGATACTTTGTCCACACAAAGCGCATAGGCAAAGTCCGGTCCTCCGCTGTTTGTGCCGCCAAAACGCGTTATCGCCTCGAGCCATCGCGCAGGGCGAGCCAGAAACGCGGCCGGCGCCATCAGGTATGCGCGATAGCCGACAAAGGCGGGAAGCAGAATTCCTTCGATCAAACCCATATCGTGGTTGTGTGGGAGCCACGATATCGAGATGGACTGTTCCGTGTTCCCGCCGTTCGATCTGCACACGGAAAGGTTGTGCAGCAGATTGGCATGCGTGACCACGACACCCCTGGGAGAAGAGGTGGATCCGGATGTGTATTGAATAAAGGCCGGGCCTTCGGGCTCCACGAAAGACGGAATCCAGTTATCGCCTTGTACGGGATCCACAGATTCAGTGGCGAGCCATTGCATCGCGGCTAGTTCGGGAGCGCGCATGTCGAAATCAAGATCGGCGAGGGCGCGGTCGATCACACTTGTTGTGCTGAGAATCGCATCGGCTTCGGCATCGCAAGCGATGGCGGACAATCGGGTCAACGCTCTGCCGATACGCGCAACATGAGGAAGGCTTGCGGGAATCGGAGTGATACCGGCATACAGGCATCCGAAAAAAGAAATGATGAAATCCAGACCCGGGGCATAGACAAGAAGGGGTCGCCTGATGCCCCATTCTTGCAGCATTGCCGCGACAGCTCGACTCTCCCTGTCCAGTTCGGCAAACGTCAGCGTTCTGTCTTCAATCTCCCCATCGCGCAGGAACGTGTATGCGGGAGCATTTCCCTGCGCTCCCGCCCGACTCCGGACGATCCGATCAAGGGTATAGCTGGGTTTCATGAGAGCGACAGTCCCCGGTGCCACTCCAGATAGCGATTCCTAACGGCCTCCTTGTTTCGTACCAGGTCTTCAAGCATCCAGTGCGAGGTGACGATCTGCTCCTTGAAATGGACCTGAACGGTGCCCGGCAAGGCATCGTAACCACGACCCGGATTGATGTGACGTGGAATGGAAATGAAGATGGGAACAATCGGCGCCTTGAGGTTCGTCGCGAGGTGAAACGCGCCTTTGTTGAACTGGCCCAATTCACCCGTCGTCACGCACAGGCCTTCCGGACTCAACAATACCGAGTCGCCGGTCGCGCGCAACACCCGCTCCGCATTCTGAAAACACCGCGCGCGCTTGTCCGGACGAGACTGAGTGGGCGTGAAAAAGACACCGATCAGGTAACCAATCACTGCCACGGGTGGAAACTTCCGCAGCCCACCCCAAAGAAAGAACCGCGTTCTGGGAAGACCGAGTGCGAGCAAAACGAACACGTCTATCGTTGATGTGTGGTTGATGAGATAGATGACCTGACCTTCGTATCGGGCCATCTCACCGTCAATTTTCAGCCGTATGCCGCTGACGCGCAGCACCATTCTCCCGAGCCATCGGGCAAGCACTTCGGAACAGAATCGGCGAGAACGAAACAGCGTGCACACGCTCAGCGCAGACATCGCGACCATTGTTATCAGGCTCAGCACTGCGATCGCCGAGAAGACGAAGAGCGTCCGGCTAATCGTCTTTCTGGGAAATTCCGCGGGCGAATCGTATGAGGGCGATTGAAGCGTCGTACTCATGCCGGCGACTCGGACTTTCTACAGACGACTGTCTGCATTGCAAGGTTTAGATGACGTTCGCCGAGGAGGACGGGAAACATCAGGCCCTGCCCAATGAAATAGGGCACGATCGCCTTCGAGAGGTTCAGTCCCCTGCCTCGCAGGACCTTGAATGCCGCGCCGGCAAACAGATAGAAATATGCCGGAAAAGCACCATACGGGAGATAGTCGACGATCTCGAATCCATTTTGCTTCAAAGTGCGAAGAAGCGTGTTCCTGGAATAAAGCACCGTGTGCTGAGGAGCCTGTAGTCCGGGCCATCGTTCCTGAAAAAGCCGAAACGTGACGCTGTCGAGACGTGGAACCTCGATGATGAGGCGGCCATTCGGTTTAAGCACCTTCCTGGCAGCGGCGAGCGTCCGTGCGGGATCATAGTCGTGCTCGAGGAAGTGCCACATCGTCACCAGGTCGAACCTGCCTTCTTCGAGATCCTGTTCGTAGAAAAGCCCGCAATGAAACTCAACGTCACGCAGGGTTGGATTCTCCCGCAGGTCCTTGAAGTCAATGCCCGTCGCCCGGACGTTGTAAAGACGCCGCATCTTTTGCAGAAAGGTGCCTACAGCGCAGCCGACATCGAGCACTTCGCTTCCCGCGTCCAACTCGACATAGCGGCTAACGATTTTCGCCTTCTGCACATCGTGCCGGTCCATCGCCCGGTTGTAGAACCAGGTCAGGGCGCCCCAATCCGTCTTCTTCCGGTGCGCTATGTATTCGTTGTCGTAGTACGGCTTGATTCCCTCAAGCGTGATTCTTGGATTCTGATAAGCGAGGCCGCAGTCCTGGCAGCGCACAAACGTAAAAGTTCCAGGCTTTCCCGTAAGATCATCCTGCGCTGCAACAAAATCGGAATAACTCGAACTGCCGCAGGAATAACAAACTACGGTTTCGAAAACAGCAGTGCTCATAACGCCCTCCACGAAAACGTCATTACGATTCCCAGGCTCAAAACGGACACCTCGGTCCACATCAAGGCTCTCGCCCCCGGCTTTGACCGAACCTCGCTGTCGTGCAGGACTTCGTAGATGGAGCAAGCCAGATACACAACGACAGCCGCGACGATGCTGCGCAACCCAAGAGTGTCTCGAGGCGCAATCAACAAGACGATTAGCGGATATTTCAAAAGGGTCACATGCCGACCCGCCATGGACCGCCTTTGGTCGATGGTGATGCCTGCATACCAGGCCAACACAGCCAGGTTCACCAGCGCGAAGCCGAGGTACGAACGGTCCAGCAACATGAGCAACCCGGCGTTCGAAACTCCGACGATGCCGACAACGTGAATATACAAATCCGGCGATGGGGCTCGACAAAGAACGCGTTGCGGATGATGGATGCGGTCGTATGGAAGATCACCGAGATCGTCCCAGAGACGAAACTGAAAGACCATGGAGAATGCGGCGATCCAGCATAAGAAGATGTCGCCTTCTCCTCGCGGTATCCCGCCGGCAAGCGCCGCTGCGGTTAAAGCCGCAGCAAGTGGCAGGAAGAAACGAAAGGGATACCGTTCACGCAGGTAGTTCATAATTCTTCGTCCAGAATTCGCACACAGCCACGATCTCCATCGACAGTGAGCCGGCAGTGTTGGGGAATACGAACCATTGCATCCTTCACGCCCGCCACGCATGGCAGTCCGAATTCCCGGGCGATGATGGCGCCGTGGGAAAGCATTCCCCCGCGTTCAATCACTAGTCCGCGAATCAAGGGAAAGACCGGCGCCCAACCGGGATCTGTCTGACGCGTGACCAGAATGTCCCCCTGAAGAAGTTGATGTGCGTCGGCTACTGTTTCCAGAACCGTCGCGCGAGCCGTAACATTGCCGCCGCAAGCGCCCGTTCCGTGCATTTCCTCTCCGGATTCTCCAGGATTGCCGGGAGCGGCAGTGTTGTCTGTGGCGTGAAAATAGGCGCCTTCCGGCAGCGTGAACGTGTCCGGCGCGAGTTCTCCGCGATATTTGATATGACTCTCTCGTCGGGACAGGGCAACGGTTCGCATGTCTCCGGGAAACATCGCGTAACCGCTAAGGAAATCGTCGAGTTCGCGATAGGTAAAAAAGAAGATGTCATTCGCATCCTGCAGAACGCCGCTTTCTGCAAGACGATCGCCGATGGCAAGAGCGATGCGCCGGCACCGGCTATACAAGAGCGCCTGCTTCAGCCTGGCGCGCTCACGCATCTCAATCGCTCGGTGCGTGCTCCTCAATAACAACTTGAGGATCGAGGCTTGAAGTATCACAGGAATATAGGTAATCCTTTTGTTCCTTCGAAAATCTTCGAGTGCACGACGGGTCTCTGCGAGCCTTTCGGCCTGAAGCTCTTGAATCGAATCGTTTGGGGATTTGCCCTCAGCCTTCAGAAACGTCTTCAGCATGTCGAACAAAGGAGAGGGATTCTCCTGAAAGCTGGGGACGGTGAGCATCAACTCGCCCGAGAACCGATAACCCCACCGGTCGAGATACTCGTGGATGTCCTGACTCAGCCATTTCCAGCCCGAATTGCTAGTCAATGCTTCTGCAATGTCGCGGCTATTCGCATGAGACAGATATTCCGTGAGGCCCGGGTCGCGCAAAATTTTCCGCGAGATCTCCCAAAGATCAACAGCGGGCTGGACGCTGATGACCGTGGAAAGTCCCTTCAACAAATTGTTGTGCAGGGAGGCCTTCTCGCCTCCCGGGTACGCGCGGTGCAGGATCAACTGGAGCAAGCCATAACAAACCATCGCGGCCGTGTCCGCCAGCGAGGCGTTGGTCCAGCCATGGCAGCGGATATCCATAAAGGACCGCATGTCGTCCCGGAGCCTGAGGAGTGGACGGTCGCGGAGAGTTTCGGGCCGGGTAACGGCAGCAAAGGCATCCGCTCTTCTTTCGAATTCAACGATCCGTCTCGCGAACGAGACATACCGGGCTGGCGCCTGAACGGCGATTCTTGCGGCTTCAGCCCACTGCCGCCATCGCGGACGGTGTTCCTGCCTGAGGTTTGCGGCGACTTGCTCCGCCCCGACAAACTGATTGAAAAACCGAGCCAGGGTTTCTCCGAACGGCGCTTCCCTCAAAATGTCATGAATGCTGGTGAGGTTGTAAAAGAGCCGGCCATGATGCACACCGATGATGTGCGTGAACGCCGACTCCATTGCCTTTGTACGAGCCTTCGAGAGCCCAAAGGCGACTGCGAGGTTGCGGAAGTAGTGATAATAGCCCTCGCGCGCGATGGAATAAAGAAGGGGCGTTACGATGTCCGGGAAGTTCTCGTTGATATTGGAGTTCGACCATAACACCGGGCGGGAGACCGTCGTTATCGGACGCGACTGAACAAAAAACACGGCACCGGAATCGTCTGTAGTCCATTCGATGTCCTGCGGTGCGCCAAAGTGGCACTCGAGTGCGATCGCCGTTGTCGCCAACGTTGCCGTCGTATTCTCACTGAGCACCAGATTATCGACGGCGAGGCCGAGTTTCTGCGTCGTCTCCACTCGATACGGCGGAGTCTTCGAAATGTGAAAAGAGCCTGGGGTGACACGCCCGGAGACGAGAGCCTCGCCAAATCCAGCGCAGTATTCCACGTACAACCGATCGTCGGCTTCATGAGTGCGTGGAGTTTGAGTAAACAAAACACCGGACGCTGCGCCGTCGATCTGGGACTGGACGATGACCGCCATTCCGTTCAAGCGCACTCCGATAGCGCTCTGATAGGAGAGAATGCGCTCATTCCAATAGGAAGACCAGCAGGCGAGCAGGGCCTGGCCGAGATCGTGGGTCGTTTCGACATCCGCGATGGAATCGAGTTGTCCGGCAAACGATGCCTTACCTCCGTCCTCGCCGATTGCCGAACTGCGAACGATCAGCCGTCCAGGCGGTAACGAACGCCGCATCGCTACAATCGCGTCCAGAATTTCTTCGGGTATGCTGGAGGTTCGAATAACCGTACGAATCTCTTCGTAAGAAAGGCCGGCGAGCCTCTGGGATAGACAGTTCTCCGCAACGAACTGCCGAAATGCGCCAGCGGTTACAACGAAACCTCGTGGCACGCAAACGCCAAGACGCTGCATCCGGCCGAGATTCCATGCTTTGTTTCCAACCTCTGCGGGATTCCCTGCGTCCTCCAGCCAGGTCACAAAAGTGTCGCGTTCAATACTGGTCGGAACTGCGCTCATGCCATCCGCTCCTTTACGCGAAACGCGAACAAGACGGCACTGAAGATCCAGTGGAGGCCGATACCGGTGACGAAGACATAGACCCAGGTCCACGGAGGCACCGGCACAACCAGACTCAACACGAGCATCATTCCCAGAATGGAATCCATTCGATCGGCGAGAAACAGAGCGGCGCGCGGGAACGGGTTCGCGGGGGCGCCGCCCGGTGGAATTCCCAGGCGTCGTTTCACGAAGGAGTTCGGAAGTTCGCCGGCCATGAACCCGAACCCTGCGAGGAAGCCGATAACGGTGTACTGCCAGACCGGAAGTTGCCAGAGCAGCCGGGCGGATTCAGGAGCAGCGAACCGCACAGCCAGGAACAGCAACGCAAACGAAAGGCCGGCCGCAGGTGAGATCACCATGAAGCCTCGCAGCATCTTGTGATTTCCAAAGATTCGCTTGCCGGCCAGGGTTAATCCGCCGTCGAGGGGAATGCAAAATTGCTCCGATGCCTTGCTGCGCAGCCAGAAAACATGGGCGAGACCGGCCAGGACGAACGCCGCAGTCAGGAACGCCGCGCACGCGACCGGATCAGGAGTGAAGCGCATGGCCTCAGATGCGGATTCCGGAATCATTTTGATTTTGGAATAGAAAGCGTTCCGCGCGGATGCGTTTGACCGTCTTCAACCAGGTCCACCAATCCACTTCGTTCATTGGGGTGTATGAAATCCGCCTCAAGTGATATCCCGGAACGAAGGGATACATGTGATGGAGTTCGTGTGCGTCAAAGTTGAAAAGCAAAAATTTCGAAACCCAGTTCGGAAATCTCAGGGACCTTGTGAACGGCTCCTGCTCAAAAGCGCCAAAGGGGCGGACCGCTTTACCGTCGCTTAGATTCTGCGGAATGTGAGTGTGCTGGCTCAGCAGCAGCGGATCCTCAATCATGAGCGACACAAGCAGAGACACTCCAGCGACTTCCATGATTCGGCCCGGGCCAAGCAACCAGATCACGAGAATATAGAGCAGCGCGTAGAGTGCGGCGCTCCAGAACATCGGGTGCCAATGTCGCTTGTCGGGGTAGAGCCGGCGAAGTCGTGGGAGGTTCCAATAGTTGCCGGCGCGATAGAGGATGGAAAACGCCGGCAGCCAGAATCGCCAACTCGTATTGATGAACCCGCGTTCAGCAGGCCCGAGTTTGCGGGGAACCAGCGACGCTGTTGTCGGATCCAGATCCTGCCAACCGGTCCATCGATGGTGGCTTCCATGAACCCGTTTCCACGACTTCCATGGAATCAGGCTGAAGAAAGATGCGATTCGTCCGGTCAACGAATTAAGACGGGCGGTTCGAAACATAGTCTCGTGTCCGGAGTCGTGTAAGACGATGAACCATTGAACCCATGCAACGGATAACAGAACCTGCCCGGCCAGCCATCCGAACCACCCGAAACGCGTCAGGATAATACCCACGATGGTCAGCGACAGAGTACCTGCCGTGTGAAGCAGACCCATCGAGTCGGATGCCTTTAATCGCGCGCACGCCGTTATTGGCGGGGCCATCGCGTTTTGCATAAGACCTCCAAACGCGCCCCAAAAGTTTCAATTTTGTGACTTGGAGAGATTCTCTTCGTGGCATGGACACATTGGGTCCTGGAACGTCGGACGAATTCAGAAAAGCATTTTCGTTTCGCTTTCTTACATGATGGGATGGGTGTCTAATTCAGATGTTAGCCGAATAGCCATGTGGCCTTGTTGCATTCCAATCTGGAAAGAGGAGCGAACATATGTCCAGATACCTTAAGGCGGCAGCTCTTTTCTTGGTGATGGGCATCACAATTGCCGGCCACGGCCAGACGCCGGCCAACGATTCCGAGCTACAAAGGATTTTGAGCAAGGTTCGCGAGAATTACTCATTGGCCTCAGCCTGGCATTTCGAACACAAGATTACTGTCGAGGAAACAGAAGGCACAGGCTCCGCTGTCAAGCTGGCGGAGGTTTCGCTGATCACCGCCAACCTTGTCGCGCCGGCAAAGCCCGCCGGGGTTACCGCAGCGGCGCTCTGCGCAGAGCGTTGCAGGCTTGAGTCGAACACCACGGAACGTGGCACAACGACTCTCGTTCGAGACGGCACAACTACGTGGTTTTATACTTCGACTCGCGGGGAATACATGAAGGGCTCGACGCTGCGCGACATTGCGAGTTCTGTTTCTGGCCCTATGTTACTCGCAGTTCACCTCATGCCTCTTGAGAACCTTGGAGCGGAAGCCTGGACCGACGTCCGTCTACTTGATGATGGGTTCTGCAAGTCGACGGAGAGAAACGAGACTGTTTCGTCATCGAAGCTACTCTGAAGTCGAATGGATTCTCTTTGGACTCCTTCCGTCCGGGCCAACCTCCGCCTGCTCCTGACATCTCGATGTTTTCAACGCCGTCAGGCCTAATCCAATTGCTCCAGATGCAGGGGCTTGCGAATCTCCGATCTCCGGGTGCCTACCTCGCCGCAACGGGGGCTGCGCCTGCGCGCACCCGCTTGTGGATCGATAAGGAGCGCTATCTTGTGTTGCGCCGAAGCTCCACCCAAACAGCAACGAAGATTGGGGCGTCGTTAGCGCCGCCGCAGTCCACGACTCAGCCTCTTGCACCGGTTGAAGTGTCCCTCCGAATGGAGGACGTGTTCAGCCGCGCTCAGATCGCCGATGCCGTGCAAGGCTCCGTATTTACTTTTGAACCTCCAGCGGGTTCCCGTGAGGTTCCAAACATTCGTACTCCCGCACCGCAGACACCCGCAGGAACGGGGCGCTGAGTCCAAGAACCTGGTCACGAACGGATGGTTGGAAAGAAAGCCTTCGTTACCACCCACGCAGCCGACGGACTTACTGCGGTTTCATCCACGGCTCGCATCACGCTGCAAGGCCGTGATAGATTCCGCACGGCTAGCCAGGCGACAGCGCATCCAACAACACCGCAGGCCTGGTGTGCATGAGGAACCGGAATGAGCAGAAGACAGGCCATTGTACTTGCAGCAATTGCGATAGCCATTACAACTGGCGCGTGCAGTTCAGGACTACCCAAGCCTGATTCACAGGAATACCGTGACCTGGTTGCTGCGTTCTATGTCGGCCTGTCGGGATTGCAAAGCGGTGAGGATGTTCGCGCGCAACAGAGACTCACGCAAGCAACCGAGCTTGCACCCGGCGAACCCGCCGGCTGGGCGAATCTCGGATTGCTCGCGGTGCGCCATCAGGATTTGGAGAAGGCTTACGAGCACGTCGAGAAGGCTCGATCGCTTGCCCCAAACAACAGCCAGATCGAAGCCCTCCTTGGCCTCATCGAAAGCCGACGCGGCAAACTGCCCGAAGCTATCGCGCACCTCAAGCGCGCTGCAGAACTGGATCCCGCAAACCTGCGCGCACTCTATTCCCTCTCACAGGAAACAGAGCGCCAAGCTAACGAGGCGGCGGACGCTGAAGCGCAGCAATGGCTCCAAAAGATTCTCGCGGCACAGCCTGAAAACCTGGCGGTGATTCTTGAAGTCGCACGATTGGCGGCCAAGCGCGGCGATGGCGAGACGCTGAAGACGACGACCTCCAGGCTCGCCGCAAAATCGGCATTATGGCCTGCCGGCGCAAAAGAACAGATGACCGCACTGGAACAGGCGGCAGCCGGCCCGAACCCGCGATCCGCCGCCCTGCAGACCGCGTTTCTGCGTAACCTGCTCGCACCAACTCCGGAATTTCGTCAGAGCCGAAACGCCGTCAGCACTCCTGTGGAGTTTGCGAGTGAACCGTTCCTGAAGTTCATCAGTCTGCCTTCTCCGAGCAGCGAACCTGCGGCCCCGGATCTGGCAACGACGTTTTCCATCGAGAATATCCCGGGCATTGAACCGGCCATGGCCGTCAATCCCATGGTCATTTCCTTCGACGGCACTAGCGCGCCCTCGCTCGTATTTCACGACCGGAATAGCCTCCAGATCGTGGGCGGCGCAAGGATCGGTATCGCGAGACAAAGCTCACAGGCATTTAGAGTTGCAGCCTCCGATTTCAACTATGACTTCAAGACGGATCTGGCGACCGTCACCGACGAGGGACTGCGCATCTACCGCCAGGAAAGCATTTCTTCCTTCAGAGACGTAACCGCAGGCACGGCGCTTCCTGCCCGGGTTCTCAGAGCCAGGTACCAAGCCATACAGACATTTGATGTCGATCTGGATGGCGACATGGACATCCTGTTGAGTCCGGCCATCGTGACGACTCCTCCGGTAGTCTTGCGGAACAATGGCGATGGCACGTTCAACGAATTATTCCCCTTTGCAGGGTTGCGGGACATCCGTCATTTCGCGAGTGCCGACGCAGACGGCGACGGCGATCCGGATCTGGCAGTGGTGAGTGCCGGCGGCTTCACCGTGTTGACGAACGAACGATTGGGTCAGTATCGCGAGCGTCCTGTCCCGCAGATCACAGGTGAAATCTCTGCCATTGCTGTTGCGGACTTGAACGGCGATAGCACGATGGATTTTGTGCTCCTGCATCGCGACGGGCGAATCCTCCGCCTCTCGGACAACCCCGCGCAGAACGATTGGGAAGTTGCGGAGGTCGCGCGCATCGCTGTCCCTCCCGCAGATGGAACTGGCCCTCCTTTACTTATTGCCGACCTGGACAACAATGGAAGTCTGGATATCGTTGCAGGCTTCAGGAATGTCCTTCTGGGTGGTGCGCAGGGATTCGCGGCGGTCAACCTTCCCCCTGATGTTCGCGTACATGCGATTAGCGATGTGAATAACGATGGAAGACTGGACCTGATCGGCGTACAGGGCGTCCAGGGCGAAGCGAGGGCGGTCCGGCTGATCAATCGCGGAAGCAAGACCTATCGCTACCAGATCATCCGAACCCGCGCAGCCCAGGCCACCGGCGATCAGCGCATCAATTCCTTTGGCATCGGCGGCGAAATCGAAATCCGCTCCGGCCTCCTCACGCAGAAACAACTCATCAGCTCTCCATTGCTTCATTTTGGCTTAGGGGAAAATAGCCAGACCGATGTCGCGCGCATCATCTGGCCGAACGGATCGGTACAAGCAGAGTTTGAGTTGAATGCGGACGGGACGGTTTTGGCGGAACAGCGCTTGAAGGGATCGTGCCCCATGCTCTTCGCCTGGGACGGGAAACAGATGAGCTACGTCAAGGACACCGCTCCATGGTCGCCAGCGCTGGGCCTCCACATCAACGCGCAAGTAACCGCGGGCATTTATCAAACCGAAGAGTGGTTCAAGATTCGCGGCGATCAACTGGCGGCGCGCGATGGCATCTACGACCTCCGGGTGACGGCGGAACTGTGGGAGGTCTATTATATTGACCATTACTCACTGATGGCCGTGGATCATCCTGAAGGAACGGAAGTTTTCGTCGACGAGCGCTTTGCCATTCCGCCGCCAGAGTTGAAGCTTCTCGCGACGAGTGCGCCGAAGCCATTCGCCATGGCATCGGACGATCTTGGCAAAAATGTTTCGCACATTGTGAGCGCGCTTGATCAAAAGTACCTGGGAACGTTCGGTAAGGGGCCGTATCAGGGCATCACGCGCGATCATTGGGTCGAACTGGAACTGCCGGAAGACGCGCCCCGCGATAAGCACCTCTACCTGATTGGCCACGGCTTCCTGCATCCGACGGACGGTTCGATCAATATCGCCTATAGCCAGACCGCTTACGCGCCGCCACAAGGCCTGAGCATCGAGACGCCCGATGCCCAGGGAAACTGGAGCACCGCGAAATCAGGGTTGGGGTTTCCAGCCGGTAAACTAAAAACCATCACACTCGACTTGAGCGGTGTATTCAGGCCCGGCGCTGCAAGAAAGTTGCGCTTGCGGTCGAATATGGAGATTTACTGGGACAAGCTGGAATGGGCGGAAGGACTGCCGGACTCGACGCTGAAAACCCAACGTCTCGATCTGAAGTCCGCCGAACTGCTTTGGCGGGGTTTCTCGGAGTTTACGCAGGCGGACGAAGCTTCCCCGGAATTGCCGGATTACAACAAGCTCATTGCAACGAGTCCCAAATGGCGCGATCTCATTGGTTATTACACACGTCACGGTGATGTGCGCGAACTGCTGACCACGATTGACGGCCGGATGGTGATCGTCAATGCGGGCGACGAAGTCCGATTGCAGTTCCCCGCATTGCCTCAGCCGGCAGCCGGATTCACGCGAGATTACGTGATGGTCGGTGATGGGTGGATCAAGGATGGCGACCTCAACTCGACATTTTCAAAAACGGTAACGCCGCTGCCCTATCGCGGTTTGAAGGATTACGAATCGGCCCCTGGAAGGCTTGAGGATGAACCGGCATACAAACGGAATCCCCAGGACTGGCAGACGTATCATACGCGATACGTCACACCGGAGTTTTTCCTGAAAGCGCTGAGGAACTGAGTTGCAAAGCCGCACGTCCAGAATTCTTTTGACCATCCTTTTCCTGGGACTGCTCGCTACCCCCTGGATCATCCGACGCCTGTCGGCAGATAAGGAACTGGCGTCCACCGCCTCGAACAGTTCGTCCGCCCTGGCTCAGTACGGTTTCAGCTTTCACGAAGCCGGTAAGGCCTCCGGCATCGACTTCACGCATTCCGCGCCTACGCTGGATCCCAAACTCGCTCACATCATGCCGCAGATCGCATCCATGGGTGCGGCGGTCTCGATTGTGGATTTCAATCGCGACGGCTTGCAGGATATCTACCTGACCAACAGTGGCGAGGGCAGCCGAAACGCCTTGTACCGCAACAGGGGTGGCGGCAGGTTTGAAGACGTTGCTCTCGCCCTCGGAATTGGTGAACTCAACTCTCGCGCGAGCGGCGTTTCAATGGGTGCGGTCTGGGGCGACTACGACAACGACGGTTACGAAGATCTGTTCCTGTACCGTTGGGGACGACCTGAGCTATTCCACAACGAGGCCGGCAATGGCTTCACGTCTGTAAGCGACAAGTCCGGGCTGCCCAGGTGGATCAACGCCAACAGCGCAATCTGGTTCGACTACGACCGCGATGGAAAGCTGGATCTGTTCGTCGGCGGGTACTTTGACGAGAAGTTGGACCTGTGGAATCTCGAGGGAACGAAAATCATGCCCGAGAGTTTCGAATATGCCCAAAACGGCGGACGCAAATACCTGTTCCATAATCTCGGAGATGGGAAATTCGAGGAAGTCGCGGAAAAGCTCGG
>Ga0111539_10004678_pt1 | contig 17885 bp, 15 predicted proteins | sample RhiMethybrSRZTD1_FD_79667 | JGI IMG/M metagenome (GOLD analysis project Ga0111539, IMG submission 79667) | Populus rhizosphere microbial communities from Tennessee, USA - Rhizosphere MetaG P. TD hybrid SRZTD1 (version 2) (version 2) | ecosystem: Host-associated > Plants > Roots > Rhizosphere >... | reverse complement strand
GTCGAGATGGAGCCGGTCCCCGTGCGGGCCGAGGACTTCGTGGTCACCGTGCCGATCGAGCGGCGGCTCATGGCCGACGTCGCGCGCGAGGAGGGCGCGGGGCCGAGGGTGCGGCTCGGCACGCGACGCCGGGTCGAGAACGGCGCGGAGGCAGGCGAGCCCGAGCCGGTCGAGGTCGGAGCGGTCGAGGCCATCGCCGCCTTCCCCGCCAAGGGCGGGCTCGGCGTCGACGAGCGGCCCGCGCTCGTGCTCACGGGCGACGCCGCGCGCGAGTTCGACGTGGACATCACTCCCGGCACGCGGCTGTGCGGCGCGCTGGCCTTCGACGAGCGCATGCCGCCGGGCACGGCCGCGGCGCTGCAGGTAAGCGTCGACGGCGCGGTCGTCGCGACGCTGCCGGTGGCCGGGCGCCGCTGGGAGCCGGTCGACCTCGACCTCGGCGCGCACCCCGGCACGGGACGCAAGCTGCGCCTCGCGCTGGTCGACGGGAGCGTGGAGCCGGACTCGATCAATTTCCAGGAGTTCGACTTCGCCCTGCAGCGCTACCAGCTCTGGAGCGTGCGCGCCGAGCAGCCGCGCGTGGCCTTCAGCGACCCGCTCCTGCGGCGCACGACCGAGGTGCCGCGTCGGCTGGCCTCGGCGCGGCGGCCCTCGGTGCTGCTGATCCAGGTCGAGACGCTGCGCGCCGACGTGCTCCCGCTCTTCGGCGGAGGGATCGCCGACCTGGCGCCGAGCTTCGACGCGCTGGCCAAGGGCGGCGTCGTGTTCGAGCGCGCGATGACGCCCAGCAGCTGGACCGTGCCGAGCACCTCGACGCTGCTCACGGGGCTGCCGCCGGCCGCGCACGGCGCCGTCGACCACGCGCTCATGGTGCTGCCCGGCGACAAGCCGACGCTCGCCGAGCTGGCGCGCGCGGCGGGCGTGGCGACGGGCGCGGTCGTGGCCAGCGACATCCTGCGGCCGGCCGCGGGCTACCAGCGCGGCTTCGAGAGCTTCGCCCGCGTGCCGTGGGCCAACGCGCGGCAGGTCAACGACCTGGCCGCGGCCTTCATCGAGAACCACGCGGGCCAGCAGTTCCTGCTCTTCCTGCACTACTTCGACCCGCACGGGCCCCTCCATCCGCCGGGCGAGTGGCGCGACCGCTACCTCGATCCCGAGCTGCGCCCGCTCGTGGTGCGCGAGGCCGAGGCGCGCTTGCTCGCGAAGATGATCGCGGCCGCGAAGGGCGAGGGCGCGCCGCCCGCGCCCGACGACCCCGACGTGCGCTTCCTGCACGGGCTCTACCTGGGCGAGGTCGCCTGGCTCGACCACCAGCTCGGCGAGCTGCTGGCCGGCCTCGAGCGCCTGGGCCGCGCGCGCGACACGCTCGTCGTCGTGACGGCCGACCACGGCGAGGAGTTCATGGACCACGGGATGTACGGCCACGGCAGCCAGCTCTTCGACGAGACCGTGCACGTGCCGCTCCTGCTGCGCGCGCCCAAGGACTTCACGCTGCCTTCGCGCGCGGGCACGCGCGTGAGCTCGGTGGTGAGCACCGCGGGCCTGTTCGCCTCGGTGCTCGGCTGGCTCGGCGTGCCCTACGACGCCGAGTCGGTGCTGCCCGGCCTCGAGCGGCGGCAGGACTTCGCGATCAGCGAGACGAGCAAGGGCGTGGCCTACGACCAGCGCGGCGATCCCTTCCGCCGCTACCTGGCCAGCGTGCGCACGCCGGAGTGGCGCATGGTGACGCGCGAGCGCGTCGAGGGCGAGTGCGGGCCGCCCGACTTCACCTTCTACGACCTGCGCAACGATCCCGGGGCGACGCGGCCGCTGACCCGCGAGCAGGTCGGCGATCCGGCGGTGCTGCGCCAGCTCTCGGGACTGCTCGAGGGCGCGCGGGAGTGGGCGCTCGGCCATCGCGGCGCCGCGCCGCTGCCGGGCGGAGGCGAGCAGACGGCGGCGACCATCGCCGCGCTCGGCTACGCCGGTCCAGCGGGCGGCGGGGCGCCGCGTTCGGACGGCAAGGCGCGGCTCGCGGGCACGCTGCGCGTGCGCGGCGGCGCCGCGCCGCCCGCCGGCCTGCGGCTCGTGCTCGTCGCGCTCGACGCCTCGCGGACCGAGACCGTGCTCGCGCTCGGCGCCGACGGCACCTGGGACGCGGGCGAGCCGGCGCCGGGCTGCTGGCGGCTGCGCGTGCTGCAGGACGGCCAGGACGCTCCGCTGCTCGAGCGCGACGTCATGCTCGATCCCGGCGAGTCGCAGAGCGTCGAGCTCGTCGTCGAGCCCGCGCCGCGGTGAGAGCGTCCGCAGGCGTCGGCCTTGCAGCCGCCCCGCGGGCCATCTAACCTGCCCGGCTTCCTCCCGGGATCGGCGGCCTGATGCCAGCGACGAGCGTGATCGGTGCCCAGTGGGGCGACGAGGGCAAGGGCAAGATCATCGACCTCATCGCGGACAAGGCGGACGTCGTCGTGCGCTTCCAGGGCGGCGCGAACGCGGGCCACACGGTCATCGTCGAGGGCCGCAAGCACGTCTTCCACCTGCTGCCCTCGGGCGTGCTGCACGCCGGCAAGCTCAATGTCATCGGCAACGGCGTGGTCATCGACTCCGAGCAGCTCCTGGCCGAGATCGACGAGTTCGAGGGCGGCGGGTTGAGGCTCATGGACCGCCTCAAGGTCTCGGGCGCCGCGCACTGCGTCATGCCCTACCACAAGGCCATCGACCGGCTGCAGGAGGGCACCAAGGCCGGCGTGCGCATCGGCACGACGGGCCGCGGCATCGGGCCGGCCTACGCCGACAAGGCCTATCGCAGCGGCATCCGCATGTGGGACCTCATCGACGAGGAGCGGCTGCGCGCGCGGCTGCGGGCCAACCTCGACGTCAAGAACCGCGTGATCACCGGCGCCTACGACGGCGAGGCGCTCGACTTCGAGGAGGTCTTCCAGGCGGCGCGCGAGCAGGGGCGGCGGCTGGCCCCGCTCGTGACGGACACCGGCCACCTGCTGCGCTCGCTCCTCGCGCGCGGCCAGCACGTCTTCTTCGAGGGCGCGCAGGGCGTGCTGCTGGACCTCGATCACGGCACCTACCCGTTCGTGACCAGCAGCAACAGCGACACGCTCGGCATCTCGGCCGGCGCCGGCGTGCCGCCCGCGGCCATCGGGCGGCAGCTCGGCGTGATGAAGGCCTACTGCACGCGCGTCGGCGACGGGCCGTTCCCCTCGGAGCTCAACGACGCGGCGGCCGAGCGGTTGCGCGAGGGCGGCAGCGAGTTCGGTGCCACGACCGGACGCCCGCGGCGGTGCGGCTGGTTCGACGTGCCGGCGGCGCGCTACGCGGCTCAGCTGTGCGGCTTCGACGGCCTGGTCATCACCAAGCTCGACGTGCTCTCGGGGCTGCGGCACATCGGCGTCGTGGTCGGCTACGAGCTCGACGGCGTGCCGCTCGAGGAGTTCCCGGTGGACACGCCGCGGCTCGAGCGCGTCAAGCCGGTGGTCGACCTGTTCCCCGGCTGGAAGGAGAAGCTGACCGGCGCGCGCAGCTTCGACGAGCTGCCGCCGGCCTGCCAGGCCTTCGTCGACGAGATCTGCGCGCGCGTCGGCGTGCCCTGGGAGATCCTCTCGGTGGGGCCCGGGCGCGAGTCGACGATCGTGCGCTCCGCGACATGAAGGATCTCCCGCGGGCCAAGCTGCCGCGCCACCTGGCGATCATCATGGACGGCAACGGGCGCTGGGCGCAGCGCAACGGGCTGGCGCGCACGGGCGGCCACGAGGCCGGGGCGCGCACGATCCGCGCGATCACGACCGAGTGCGCGAAGCTGGGCCTCGAGCGCCTGACGCTCTACGCCTTCAGCCACGAGAACTGGAAGCGCCCGCGCACCGAGGTCGCGTTCCTCATGCGGCTGCTCAAGAAGTTCCTGGTCGGCGAGCGACCCACGCTGGCGAAGAACAACGTGCGCCTCACGGCCATCGGCCGGCTCGACGACCTGCCCGCGGCGGTGCGCAAGGAGCTCGACCGCACGATCGAGCTGTCGGCCGGCAACACCGGGCTCAACCTGTGCCTCGCGCTGAGCTACGGCGGGCGAGCCGAGATCGTCGACGCCTGCCGGCGGCTCGCGCGGCGCGTCGCGGCGGGCGAGCTCGACCCCGACGCCATCGACGAGCGCTGCTTCGCGCAGGAGCTCTACCAGCCGGGGCACGACCCCGATCTGCTCGTCCGCACGGCCGGGGAGCGGCGCGTGAGCAACTTCCTGCTCTGGCAGATCAGCTACGCCGAGATCTACGTGACGCAGGCCTGCTGGCCCGAGTTCGGCGTCGAGGAGCTGCACCGGGCCTTCCACGACTTCGCGACGCGCACGCGCAAGTACGGCGGGCTCGTCGACGCCTCGGATCCCGCCGCCGCGTGCTGACGCGCGTCCTCACCGGCGCGGCGATCCTCGCGCTGTTGATCGGCGCCTGGTGGTTCGACCGCTCGCGCCCGGGCGGACCCGACCTCGCGACCGCGGCGCTCGGGTCGCTGCTCATGCTCGCGGCGATCGGCGAGCTGCAGGCGCTGGGCGGCGCGATCGCCGGACGGCGCGTCGCGGGGCGGCTGCTCGGCGCGCTGTGGCTGCTGCTCCTCGTGCTGCCCGTCGCCGTGCCGCACGCCGTGACGCGCCAGGTCGCGGGCCTCGGCCTGCCGCTCGCCTCGCTCGCCGCGTCGCTCTGCGTGGTCGCGCGGCTGGCGGCCGGCCCGGGCCCGGGCGTCGCGCGGCTGGCCGGCACCCTGTGGTTCCCGGTGGCCTACGTGGGCGGGATGGGCTGCCTCGTGGGCCTGCTCGCGCGCGGCGCGCTCGACTACGCGGTCGGCGTCACGCTCGTGGCCAAGAGCTCGGACATCGGCGGATACTTCGCGGGCACGCTCCTCGGGCGCCACAAGCTCGCGCCGCTCGTCAGCCCCAAGAAGACCGTCGAGGGCGCGGTGGGGGGCGTGCTGCTGCCGGCCGTGGTCGCCACGCTCGTGCTGCCCGGCCGGTCGCTCGGCACGCCGGTGGACGGTGGCTTGCCGGTGACGCTTCCGACCGACGCGCCGCTGCTCGCGCTCTACGGCGCGGTCATCGGGATGCTCGCGATCGTCTCCGACCTCAGCGAGTCGCTGCTCAAGCGCTCGTGCTCGGTGAAGGACAGCGGCCGCTTCTTCGGGACCTCGGGCGGCTTCCTCGATCTCATCGACTCGCTGCTGCTGGTGGGGGCCTGCGCGCTGGCCTATACTGCCGCCGTCTCGTGAGAGGCGCGCTGTCCGCGCCGCACGAGCAGGAGATCCGCCCGGCCACATGGACGTGACCGTTCCGCTGCTCTCGCCCGAGGAAGAGCGGGCGTTGATGGGGCCCCGCGAGGCCCACGCGCGGGCGGTGAGGAACCGGTTCGGCGTCGCGCTCGACGTGCGCCGCGGCCGTGTGCACATCGAAGGCGAGGAGGAGGAGGTCTCGGACGCGGCGCGCGCCGTGCGCGCCCTGCTGGCCCACCTGCGCAGCGAGGGCAGCCTCGACGAGAAGGACGTGCTGCGTGTGCTCGAGAACGGCGCGCCCGAGGCGGGCGAGGCCGACGAGGGGCGCCGCGGCGGGCTGCTGCCGCCGGGCGTCGAGTGGCGCACGCCGGGGCAGGAGCGCTTCGTGCGGGCCATCGACCGCAACACGCTGACCTTCGCGATCGGCCCGGCGGGCACCGGCAAGACCTTCCTCGCCGCGGCCTACGCGGTCACGGCGCTGCGGCGCGGGCACTTCCGCAAGCTCGTGCTCGTGCGGCCGGCGGTCGAGGCTGGCGAGCACCTCGGCTTCCTGCCCGGCGACTACGTGGCCAAGATCAACCCCTACCTGCGCCCGCTCTACGACGCGCTCTCGGCGCACCTCGAGCCCGGCAAGCTCAAGCTCTTCCTCGACACGGACGTGATCGAGATCGCGCCGCTGGCCTACATGCGCGGCCGCACGCTCGACGAGGCCTTCATCATCCTCGACGAGGCGCAGAACACGACCATCGGCCAGATGAAGATGTTCCTCACGCGCATGGGGCGCTCGAGCAAGGTCGTCGTGACCGGCGACACGACCCAGGTCGACCTGCCGCCGCCGCAGCGCAGCGGCCTGCTCGACGCCCAGCACCTGCTGCGCAACCTGGCCGGCATCGGGATGGTCGCGCTCGAGAAGAAGGACATCGTGCGCCACCCGCTCGTGCAGAAGGTCGTCGACGCCTACGAGCAGCGCGATCGGAACGAGCTGCCCGAAGGCTACGGCCGGAAGTGATCGACGTGGCCAACCGCCAGCGGCGGGTGGCCGTCTCCGCCGCGCAGGTGCGGGCCGTGGTGGCCGCGGCCTTCGAGCAGGAGCGGGCCGGCGAGCCGGACGTCTCGGTCGCGCTCGTCGACGACGCGACGATCGCGGCCATGAACGAGCGCTGGCTCGGACACGAGGGGCCGACCGACTCGCTCGCCTTCGCGCTCGACGGCGACCCCGGGCCCGACGGGCTGCGCGGCGAGGTCGTGGCCTCGGCCGAGACCGCGCTGCGCGAGGCGCGGGCGCGGGGCCTCGACCCGCGCGGCGAGCTGCTGCTCTACGTGGCGCACGGCGTGCTGCACCTGCTGGGCTGGGACGACCACACGCCGCGCGCGCGCGCCGCCATGAACGCCCGCGCGCGGCGGGCCGTGCGCGCGGGGCTGCGCCGGGCGCGCCGGCGATGATGCTCTTCCAGCGCCGGCTCTTCGCCGAGCTCGTCCGCAACACGCTCACCACGACCGCGCTGCTGCTCTCGGTGCTCACGCTCATCGTGAGCGTGCAGGTCGTGCACAGCGCGGACGGCCTGTCGCTGGGCTTCTTCGCGCGGGCGCTGCCGATCCAGGCGGCCACGCAGCTCGACGTGATCCTGCCCATCGCCGTGCTCGTGTCCGTCGTGCTGACCTACGGCCGCGCCGCGGCCGACAACGAGATCGACACGCTGCGCGCCAGCGGCGTGCACCCGTTGCACGTCGTCGTGCCGGGCCTGGTCTTCGGCGCGCTCTGCGCGTTGCTGCTCCTGCTCGGGCTCGACTACGGCAAGCCCCTGGTCAAGCGCCTGCAGCTGCGCCTCGTGCGCGGCGAGGACATCGCCGCCTTCATCCACAACAAGCTGACCGCCGGCGAGCCGGTCGAGCTCGAGGGCGGACGCACGGTGCTGGATGCGGACGGCTTCGACAGCGAGGGCCGCGCGCTGCGCATGCGCGTGCAGCTCTACGACGACCAGCACAACCTGCAGAGCGCGCTGACGGCCGAGCAGGCCGAGATCCGCGTCGACAGCGAGCGTGGCGAGATCGAGATCACCTTCCGCGACTTCCAGACGATCAAGGGGCCGCGCTTCGAGGGGCAGGAATTCGTGATCACGCGCCAGCTCCCGCGCGACATCAAGGACCTCGATGCCAAGTACCTGACGACCCCGCAGCTGCTGGCCTGGGCCGACCGCGGGCGCGACCCGTCGCCGGCGACGACCGCGCGGGAGGCGCTCATCGAGACGCACATGCGGCTGTCGAACGCGGGGGCGGCGCTCGTCTTCGTGCTGCTCGGGCTGCCGGTGGCGCTGCTCTGGCGGCGGCACGACCGCACGGGCGCCTTCCTCGTGGCCTTCCTGCTCGCGCTCTTCCTCTACTACCCGTCGCAGCAGATCTCGTTCGCGCTGGCCAAGCTCGACGCCCTGTCGCCGGCGCTGGCGGCCTGGTCGGGCAACGTGCTGCTGCTGCTGCTCTCGCTGGGGCTGATGTGGCGGGTCTTCCGCCGATGATCGGCGTCGACCGGCTCGACCGCTACGTCGCGCGGATCTTCCTGTCCTCGTGGCTGGCCTGCACGGTGCTCTTCGTGGGGCTCTTCGGCGTCGTCGACTTCTTCTCGAAAGTCGGCGACCTCATCGAGCACTCGAATTCGGCCGGCGCGGGCCTGGGCGTGATCGGCCGGATGTACGTGTGCCGCGTGCCGGGCATCTTCGTGCAGGTCGCGCCCTTCGTGATGCTCATGTCGGCGCTGTTCACCCTGATCCGGCTGCAGCGGCACGGCGAGCTCATGGCCATCTTCCTGACCGGGCGCTCGCCGATGCGGATCCTGGCGCCGATCTTCGGCATGACGCTGGTGTGCATGGCGGCGGTCGTCGCGGCGCAGGAGATGCTCATCCCGCGGCTGGCCAAGCAGCGCGAGAGCGACGAGGCGCTGCTCGTGCACGGCCGCCAGGACTGGGTGCTCGACACGACGATCAAGGACGCCTCGGGGCAGGTCCTCACGGTCGTCGACTACCACGTCGCCTCGGAGACGATCGGCAAGCTCCAGGCGACGGGCACCGACGCGCGCGGCTACAGTCGGCTCACCTACGGCGAGGACGCCGTCTTCGACGAGGCCGAGGGCGGCTGGCGGCTGCGCAATGGGCGGCTCGAGGTGCGGGCGCCGGGCAACGACCGGCCCGAGATCGTCGTGGAGGCGGCCTTCCTGCGCACGGACGTGCGGCCGCAGGACCTCATGAACGAGAAGCAGCAGCCCTTCGACCTGAGCTACCGCGAGGTGCTCGAGCGCAGCGAGCGCTACCCGCAGTCGGCGCGCTGGCGACTGCTGCGCCATTACCACATCACCTACCCGCTCTCGGTGCTCCTGCTCGTGATGCTCGGCGTGCCCTTCGTGCTCAAGCGCCGCCACCGCGGCAACCTCATCGGACTGGGTCTGGCGATGCTGCTCTGCGTGGCCTACCTCACCGTCGACGTCATCGTGCGCGACCTCGGACTGGCTGGTTTCCTGCCGCCGGTGATCGCCTCCTGGCTGCCGGTCATCCTGGCGGGCAGTCTGAGCGTGGTCCTGTTCGACACCCTCGAAACCTGAGCCGGGGGCGGCCCGTGGGAGGCCGGCCGGCGGCCGGCGGCCTTGCCCGGCAGCAGGCCATCGGTATAGTGGCCCGGCTCGAAATCGACCGAGACCCGGAGTGCCCGTCATGAGCCGTGTGTGCCAGTTCTGTGGGAGGCGGACCGAGGTGGGCAACCAGATCGCCCGGCGCGGCCTGGCCAAGAAGAAGGGTGGCATCGGCCTGAAGACCACGGGCATCACCAAGCGGCAGTTCAAGCCGAACATCCAGTGGGTGCGCGCGGCGGTCGGCGGGCACATCGCGCGGGTCCGCGTCTGCGCGCGCTGCATCAAGTCGGGCCGCATCAGCAAGACCCTGCCCCGGGGGAAGACTGCGGCGACCGCCGCTCCCGCGTGAGCGGCCGCGTGCGTCCGTTCAGGAGGGGGGGCGCGTTTCCACCGGCCGCCGCGCGCTAGAGAACCGAACCCGAAGCCGCCGGAGCCCCCTGTGACTTTCGACCCGAGACTGGTTCGCCTGGCCGCGCTCGTCGTGCTGCCGGCGGCCATCTGGGCCTGCAACTCGGGGAACGCGGCTCCCGAGCCGACCGCGACCGCCGCCCCGCCCGCCGCGGGCCTCACCCCCGGCCTCCAGCGCCTCCATCGGTGGTCCGATCGCATCCTTCAGGGCGAGGCGCCGGCGAGCGACGACTGCCTCCAGGAACTGGCCGGCCTGGGCGTGAAGACGGTGCTCAGCGTCGACGGCGCCGTGCCCGACGTCGAGCGGGCCGCCCGCTTCGGGCTGGCCTACGTGCACGTGCCGGTCGGCTACGACGGCATCACGCCCGACGAGCAGGCGCGCATCGTCAAGGCGGCCACCGACTCGCCGGGCCCGATCTACATCCACTGCCACCACGGCCTGCACCGCGGGCCGGCTGCCGCGGCGATCGCGCGCATCGCGGTGGATGGCGTCAGCCGCGAGGAGGCCTACAAGGGGCTCGAGGAGAGCGGCTGCAGCCCGGCCTACGACGGCCTCTTCGCGGCGGTGAAGAACTTCGTGCCACCGTCGGCCGCGACGCTCGCGGCGCTGCCGCCTCTGCCGAGCGTGGTCAGGCCGCAGGGCATCCAGGACGCGATGGTCCACGCCGACGAGCGCTGGAGCTACGTCGAGGCGCTCCAGACCGCCAACTGGACCGCGCCGGCCGATCAGCCCGACAAGACGCCGGCCCACGAGCTCACGATCCTGCGCGAGGTGTTCCGCGAGATCGATCGGCTCGACGAGGCCCAGGCGAGGGGCGACGACTTCCTGGCCCACTCGAGCGCGGTGCAACAGCGGATCACCGAGCTGCAGGCGGCGCTCGACTCGCGCGACGCGGCGGCCAGCGCGGCGGCCTTCGACGCGCTGAAGGCCGACTGCAAGTCCTGTCACGTCGCGTATCGCGACTGACGCGGACGGCTGAGCGCGGACGGCCTAGCGCGGACCGCGTCCGCCGCCACCACCACCACCGCCGCCTCCGCGGCTGCCGCCACCGCCCATCGAGCCGCCGGACGAGCGGCCACCACCGCCGCCCATCGAGGAGCCGCCGGACGAATGGCCACCCCCGGAGTTGCCCATCGACGACCCGCCCGAGGAGCGACCGCTCCCCGAGCCCAGTGAGCCGATCGAGCCCATCGACCCGCCGGAGCTGTGCGAGGGCGCGGACGACCGTGGCGCCGAAGGCTGGGGCGCCGGGGCTGACGAGGACGACCGCCCCGACGACGACGAGCTCGGCGCGGGCGCGCTCGAGTGAGGCGTGAAGAACGAATGGCTGGAGGACGTCGCCGAGCTCGGTGCGGGCGAGCTGTCGCCCGACGCCGGCGAACTGCGGCCGCTCGAGCTGCTTCCGATCGTGAACGGCGACAAGGGCTTGCCGCTCGACGACGAGGCCGGGCCGGGGGCCGAGGTGCTCGATGACGGGGCGCTCGCAATACCGAGGCTCGCGGCATCGTTGATCGATCCGAGCCGGGTCGTGACCGTCACGCCCTTGAGCTTGGTCACCGAGCCGGGCTTGGCCCGAGTGCCCGAGCTCGAGCGTGTGCTCACGACGATCGAGTGCGAGGGCTGAGCCGACGACCGCGACGAGCGCGAGGACGACTGCGACCCGCGGTCAGCGCTCGAGCGGTCGGCATTCACGTCCAAGCTCGGCTTGGTGCGCGGCGGGAAGGCGTCCACGGACGACAGCCCGTCGGAGATCCGCCAGCGCGTGCTGCCGGGCTTGGATGCGACGCTCGCGCTCGTGCGTTGAGGCGACAGATCGACGGACGAGCCCGGGGAGCGCGTGGAGCCCGGAGATCGCGTCGAGCCCGGGGATCGCGTCGAGCCCGAGGACGACGGCGTCGACAGCGAGCCCGAATCGGTCGAGGCTGCCACGGCGTCGCGGCCCGAGAAGCTCAGGTTCGAAGCGGTGGCGAGGCTGTTGCGGACGCGCAGGTTGAATGGCTTCGACGACGAGCTCGACGTGCCGCACCAGTTGTCGTTGTTGTGGCAATCCCACCACCAGGGATTGCAGTTCCAGTTCGACCAGCAGATCGAGCTACCCCACCACGGGTTGCAGAAGGAGCCCCAACCGCAGCCGCCCCAGCCGCACCCGCCCCAACCCCAGCCCCAGCTCCAGTTCCAGCACGAGGGGCTCCAGCCCACGGACCAACCGTTGTGGCACCAGCCGAGCCACCACCATGGCTTGTACACGTACACGACCGATGGCGAGTAGTAGGGGACGATCGTCGGGTAGTACGGGTCGTAGGTCCCGTAGGTGTTGTAGGTGTTGTACGTGTTGTAGGTCGTGACGAGCCCCTGGTCGGTCATGACCGGCTCGGCGGGCGCCTCGGCTTCGGGTGCGTAGGGCTCGGCCGCGACGTAGGGCGCGGGTGTCGCGCTGCGCGCGGGCAGCCGCTCGGCGATCGCACCGAGGATCGCCCCCGCTCCCACGAGCGCCGCCGTGTGCTTCTCATGGTCTTCGGCGCCCACGAGCACGACGATGCGAACGCGCGAGACCGGCGCGCCCATCGAGGCGCCGGGAAGCACCGCGATCCACAGTGTCTCGAGCGCGATCTGGCCGTTCGTGTCGACGTAGGAGGCGCTCGTGTCGGGCACGTGCCCGCGCTCCGCGAGCTCCGCGAGCGTCGCATTCCAGGTCTCGCCGAGTCCGGCGGGCACGTCGATCCACGCTTCGTCACCGCTGGCGTGGACGACGCCGAGATCCTGCGCGCGGTCGCCATCCTCGGCCGCCTGGAGCGGCGTGGAGAGGAAGAGCGACAGCAGCGCGAAGAGAGCCGACGACGACAGGACGCGAAGGGAGGTCATGGCACGCGCTCCTTGCTGTTGCACGACCGAGGGGACAACCTGGCGGACGGCCAGCCGCAGGGGTCGGCGGCAGTGTACTTGAAGTCGCTCGGTTTTGTAGCGCTGGCAACTACAAAGCCTGACGGAGGTGGCAGCGTCCCGCCATTCCGCTGCCATGCTGGCAGCGACGCGGCTCGACTCCACTTCCATCTCGCCATGACTCGACCTCGCTACTCGAAGCGCATCTCCGGGACACGCGGGGCGGCCTCGACCTCGCAGGCGGTCAGTTTTCGCACCTCCTCCGGGGTGTGGCCAGGGGCCACTTCCAGCAGCCAGAGCGGGCGGCCGGGCCGCACGTCCAGGACGCACAGGTCGGTGATGATCCGGTGCACGACCCGCACCCCGGTCAAGGGCAGCTGGCAGTGCTCGAGAATCTTGGCCTCGCCCTTCTTCGTGGCGTGCTCCATGGTCACGACCACCCGCCGGGCGCCGGCGACGAGGTCCATGGCCCCGCCCATGCCCTTGACCATCTTGCCGGGGATCATCCAGTTCGCCAGGTCGCCGTCGCGGCTGACCTGCATCGCGCCCAGGAAGCACTGGTCGATGTGCCCGCCGCGGATCATGGCGAAGGAGTCGGAGCTGCTGAAGTAGCTGCAGCCGGGCGTCTCGGTGATGGTCTGCTTGCCGGCGTTGATGAGGTCGGGATCGACCTCGTCCTCGGTGGGGAAGGGGCCGATCCCGAGCATGCCGTTCTCGCTCTGGAGCGTGATGTGGACGCCCGGCGGGATGCAGTTCGCGATGAGCGTCGGCAGCCCGATGCCGAGGTTGACGTACTGGCCGTCGACGAGCTCCTGCGCCGCGCGCTGCAGGATCTGTTCGCGCTCGAGCATCAGGCGCGCCCCTTGCTCACGGTGCGCTGCTCGATGCGCTTCTCGTACCGCTCGCCGCGCACGAGCCGCTGCACGAAGATGCCCGGCGTGTGCACGGAATCGGGCGGCAGCTCGCCCAGCCCGACGACCTGCTCGACCTCGGCGATCGTGATCGGCGCGGCCGTGGCCATGATCGGGTTGAAGTTCCGCGCCGTCCGCCGGTAGACGAGGTTGCCGCCCGGGTCGCCCTTCCAGGCCTTCACCAGCGCGAAGTCGCCGCGGATCGCGCGCTCCATCACGTAGGTGCGGCCGTCGAACTCGCGCGTCTCCTTGGCGTCGCTGGTGCGCACCACGCGCCCCTGGCTGTCGTGCAGCGTCGGCAGGCCGCCGCTCGCGACCTGCGTGCCCGAGCCGGTCGGCGTGTAGAAGGCCGGGATGCCCGCGCCACCCGCGCGGATGCGCTCGGCGAAGGTGCCCTGCGGGACGAGCTCGACCTCGAGCTCGCCGGTCAGGAACTGCCGCTCGAAGGTCTGGTTCTCGCCCACGTACGTGCTGATCATCTTGCGGATCTGACGCGAGCGCAGGAGCAGCCCGAGCCCGAAGTCGTCCACTCCGCAGTTGTTCGAGACGACGGTGAGGTCGCGCACGCCCCGCTCGAGCAGGGCGGCGATGAGGTTCTCGGGGATGCCGCACAGCCCGAAGCCGCCGACGAGGAGCGTCGCGCCGTCGGGGATGTCGGCCACCGCGGCCTCGGCGCTCTCACGGAGCTTGTCCATGGCGCACACCTTACCCGAGACGGCTCAGGTGCCGGTGAGCAGCGCCTGCTCGAAGGCGCGGCGGCGCGACGAGCCGGCCGGGTCACCCAGCAGCGCCAGCAGCGCCAGGCCGCGGCGCCCCAGCTCCTGCACCTGGCCGGCGTCGCCCAGCTCGCGGGCCAGGTCGAGCGCCCGTTCGCAGTGGGCGACCGCGTCGGCGTAGCGCTGCAGGTCGGTCAGGGCGCTCACGATGCCGGTCAGCGCCGCCAGCTGCGCCGGCCCGTCGCCCGCGCGGCGGGCCAGAGACAGCGCCCGGCTGTAGTGCTCGATCGCGTGCCCCGGATCGTCCAGCCGCTCGGCGTCCATGCCGAGCGCGAGCTGAACCTCGACACGGAGCGGAACCAGGTCGGCGTCGTCGAGCAGGCTGAGGGCGAGGTCGGCCTGGCGCTCCTCGGAGCGGGCCTCGTCGATCCGGTCGAGCGAGCGCAGGGCCCGCGCGGTGCCGTGGTGGACGCGCGCCGACAGCCGCGCCCACGGCGTGCGGCCGAGCTCGGCGTCCTCCAACGCGCTCCGGCTCGCGCGGGCGTGGCCCAGGGCCTCGGAGGCCTGGCCGAGCTCGAGCAACAGGCTGGCCGCCGCGATCTGCGCCTCCGCCACACCGGCGCGATCGCCTTGATGCTCGAAGACCTCGATGGCCTCGAGACAGGCCATCAGATCCGAATCCGTCCGGCCGACAAGGAGCAGCGCCCGGCCGACCGTGCCGAGAGCCGCCGCCTCGCGAGCGTGTTGGAGCGCGCGGCGACCCAGCTCGAGCGCCTGCTCGCGCTCGCCCTTCGACTCCGCGTCCAGGGCGCGCTCGAGCTCCGCGTCCGCCGTCCGGGCCTGCCACGAGATCGATGGATCCGCCGTGGTCGCGCACGCGCCGGCCAAGCCCAGCAGCAGCACCCGTGCGCCCTTGCTTCCCATGACCCGCATGCGCCTTTTTCCGACCTCTCGAAGTTTCTGGTTGGCAACCGCCGGGGGCCGCGCCACAATAGCGGGCGGAAAGAGGTTCGAGGTGCCCGCCGGGTGCCCCGGGCCCAGTGGTCGCAGGTCCTGCCGCGACCCCGGCGTGACAACGGTCACGACCCACCGACGTAGCCCCAACGTCGGTCCGATTTGGAAAGCCGCTGGCCAGGGCGGCGCAGAGCCAGGCGCACGAAGGCCGGGAGCCTGCCGGACGCAGGCCTCGAGACCGTGCCGGGGGCCGGCTCTGGAGAGACTTCAGAGATGATGAACCAAGAGCAGATCAAGCAGCGCAGCCGACGTGGCCGGCGCCGCCGCGGACGCGGCGGTCGCCATGGAGGCCCGCCAGGCGCCGGGGGCGGACAGCCCTGGCAGGCCGGGCCGCCGCGCGGCGACGACGTCCCCTTCGGCCCGCAGCAGCGCACCCGGGTCACCGGCGTGCTCGAGCTGACGCCCGACGGCCAGGGCTGGCTGCGGAGCATCGCCACCAGCTACGTCCCCGAGGACACCGATCCCTACCTGCCCGTCTCGCTGACTCGCGCGGCGAACCTGCGCCCGGGCAGCGAGGTCGATGGTTGGGCCGAGCGCCTGCGCGGCCGCCTCACCGTCGTGGACGTGCAGGCCGTCGACGGCCTGACCCCCGACAAGGCCGCGGTGCTGCCGCTCTTCAAGCAGCTGACCTCGGTCGATCCCACCGAGCGCTTCGTGCTCGAGGGCGGCGAGGCCGTCGAGGGCGACAACGGTGCCACCCACAACATGCGCGTGCTCGACCTGATCACGCCCGTCGGCATGGGCCAGCGCGGCCTGATCACGGCCTCGCCGCGCTCGGGCAAGACGATCCTGCTCCAGCAGATCGCCAACCGCATCAGCCTGGCCTACCCCGACGTGCACCTCATCGTGCTGCTCGTCGACGAGCGCCCCGAGGAGGCCACGCACTTCCGGCGCTCGGTCAAGGGCGAGGTCATCGCCTCGACCAATGACGAGCCGGCCGACCGGCACACGCGCGTCACCGAGCTGACCATCGAGCGCGCCAAGCGCCTGGTCGAGGCGGGCAAGGACGTGGTCATCGTCATGGACAGCCTGACCCGCCTGGGCCGGGCCTACAACGTGACCATCCGCAACAGCGGCCGCACGCTGTCGGGCGGCGTCGACAGTCGCACGCTCGAGAAGCCCAAGGCCTTCTTCGGCGCGGCGCGCAAGGTCGAGGGCGGCGGCTCGCTCACGATCCTGGCCACCGCGCTGATCGAGACCGGCAGCCGCATGGACGAGGTGATCTTCGAGGAGTTCAAGGGCACCGGCAACATGGAGCTGGTGCTGTCCCGCGAGCTCGCCGAGCGCCGGATCTACCCGGCGATCGACATCAACAAGTCGGGCACCCGCAAGGAGGAGCTGCTCCTGCCGGCGGACGTGTACCGCAAGGTCGTCCTGCTGCGGCGCGTGCTCTCGCAGATGCACCCGGTCGAGGCCATGCAGCTCCTGCTGGCCAAGGTCAAGGAGACCAAGACGAACGAGCAGTTCCTGGCCTCGTTCGACGTGCGGAGCTACTGATCGGTCCCTCTCGGCGGAGAGGCGCATGGGCAGCACTCCCGATCGCCTCGGAGACTTCCAGCTCGGCGAAGAGATCGGGCGCGGGGGCTTCGGGATCGTCTACCGGGCCCGGCAGGTCAGCCTCGACCGGCCGGTGGCGGTCAAGGTGCTCTTCCGCCACCTCACGCACACCGACGACCAGCTCTCGCGCTTCGAGCGCGAGGCGCGCGCGGCGGCCCGCCTCGACCACCCCGCGATCGTGTCGGTCTACGCCTGGGGCCAGGCCGGCGATGACTTCTTCATCGCCCAGCGCCTCGTCGGGCGCGGCCGCACGCTGGCCGACGAGCTGAACGAGCTGCGCGCCTCGGGCACGCCGCCCAAGGGGCACTTCCGCACCGTCGCCGAGCGCTTCGAGTCGGTCGCCGGCGCGCTGCAGCAGGCGCACGATCGCGGCATCGTCCACCGTGACGTCAAGCCCAGCAACATCCTGCTCGACGAGGAGGGTCGCCCCTGCCTCTCCGACTTCGGGCTGGCCAAGGTCGAGGACGGCCTCGAGCTCTCGCGCACGGGCGACTTCGCGGGCTCGCCCTACTACATGTCGCCCGAGCAGGCCGACAGCCGCCGCGGGTCCATCGACCACCGCAGCGACGTCTACTCGCTCGGCGTGACGCTCTACGAGACCCTTACGCTGACGCAGCCCTTCCAGGGCAACGGCGCGCACGAGGTCATCCGCCGCATCCTCACCGAGGAGCCGCGGCGGCCCGGCCGCGTCGAGTCGCGCGTGCCAGCCGATCTCGAGACGATCTGCCTGCACGCGATCGAGAAGAACCCCTCGAGCCGCTACCAGAGCGCGCGCGAGTTCGCGGACGACCTGCGCGCCTACCTCGACGGCGAGCCGATCGCCGCGGAGCCGATCAGCTCGATGCGCCGCGGGATGCGCGCCGTGCGCCGCCATTACCAGCCGGTCTCCATGGGCGTGCTGCTGCTCGTGATCGTCGTCGGCGGCCTGTGGGCCGGCGACGCCCTCATGCGCGGCCAGGAGGAGGCCGCGCGCAAGGACTCCCAGGCCCGCATCCAGTCCACGTACAACGACGAGCTCGGCCGGATCAACGAGGACTTCATGCGCAAGATCCAGGACGCGGCGCAGCACCAGGACGTCGAGACCGTGCAGGCGCTCGCGGCCGAGCAGCAGGAGCTCACGCACAAGCTCAAGGAGAACTACGACTGGATGGCCAGCCAGCTCGAGGGCTTCGGCGACAAGGACGCGCTGGCGCAGGTCGGCGGCGGCCTGGCGACCGGCGGCGTGGCGGGGGGCCTCGAGAGCTTCGGCCAGGTGCTGCTGGGCAAGAAGGCGGCGGCGGGCGGCGACGCCCTGAAATCCGAGGTCGAGCGGCGGCTCGACGAGCTCAGCGCGATCTTCCGCCGCAACGCGGCGGGGGCCGGCGCGGACCCGGGCTCCAAGCCGCAGCTCGCGGACACGCTGATCAACGCCTCGCAGATCCCGCTGCTGCTGCTGCAGATGCGGCTCTACTCGAAGGCGCCCGCCGCAGGCGATCCGACCACGGCCGAAGATCCCCCGCCAACCCGCCCGTAGACAGCGGCTCCCGCCCACTGCGGCTGTTCGC
>Ga0111539_10004675_pt1 | contig 17887 bp, 16 predicted proteins | sample RhiMethybrSRZTD1_FD_79667 | JGI IMG/M metagenome (GOLD analysis project Ga0111539, IMG submission 79667) | Populus rhizosphere microbial communities from Tennessee, USA - Rhizosphere MetaG P. TD hybrid SRZTD1 (version 2) (version 2) | ecosystem: Host-associated > Plants > Roots > Rhizosphere >... | reverse complement strand
GTCCATGGAAACGGTCACCGGCACCACCGTCGATGTCGCGCACGCGACGCATCCGCTGCTCCTGCCCACGTCGCGCGCGGCGCGGCTCGTGACCATCTACGATCTCGACTTTCTCGATCACCCCGATCGCACGCGCGCGGAAATCCGCCGCGACTATCCCGAGCTGGCCGCGTCGCACGCCGCGCGGGCCGATCAGATCGTCGTCATCTCGCGACACACGGCGCAGGCGGTGAAAGACCGGCTTGGCGTGGGCGACGACAAGATCACGATCGCCTATCCGGGTGCGCCGCGCTGGACCCCGCGCGACCGCGAGCCGGCAACGGATGGCTGCGTATTGTTCCTGGGCACGCTCGAACCGAGAAAGAATCTTGGAGTGCTGCTCGACGCCTATGAACGGCTACTGGCTGGACGCCGGGATGTACCGCCGCTCGTGCTCGCCGGCAGTCACACAACTGACGCGCAGGCGCTCATCGAGCGCACGCGGCGGCCGCCTCTCGCGGGCCGCGTGACACTGCCGGGCTACGTCGATCCCGCCGCACGTCGCGCGCTCTTCGACCGCGCGCTGGTGTTCGTGCTCCCGTCCCACACCGAAGGATTCGGCATGCCGGCCGTGGAAGCGATGACCGTTGGCGTGCCGGTCGTCGCCGCCAATCGCGGCGCGCTCCCCGAAGCCGTGGGCGCGGCCGGCATCCTCGTCGAGCCGGATGATAGCGACGGATTCGCACGGGCCATCGGCGACGTGCTCGATGACTCGGGCCGCCGACTGCGGATGCGCGACGCGGGCCTGGCGCACGTCCGCCAGTTCACGTGGGACGCGGCGGCCCGTCAGATCCGCGACGCGTGGCACCGGGCCGTCGCGCGCCACGGGACACGACGTGGCTGACCGGCCCCTGCACATCGCGGTTGATGCCCGCGAGCTCGGCGGCCGGCCCACAGGCGTCGGCCGCTATCTGGATCGCATTCTGCGGGCGTGGATCGACGACCCGTCCTTTCCGCACCGGCTGACGCTGTTCGCGGCGGCCGACCCGCCCGCATCTTTCCGCCCGACGGGCGACCGCCTGGCCTGGCACACGCTCCCCGATGCGCGCGCCGGCACGATGTGGGAACAGACGAAATTGCCACGCGCCGTGGCCGCGAGCGGCGCTGACGTGTTGTTTGCCGCCGGCTACACGGCGCCGATGCGCTCGCCCTGCCCCTTCGTGGTGGCGATCTACGACGTGTCGTTCTTTGCGCACCCCGAGTGGTTCGGGCCGCGTGAAGGATTCCGCCGCCGGTGGCTGACGAAGCGCGCCGCACGACGCGCCGCGTCCATCGTGACGATTTCCGAGTTCTCCGCGTCGGAGATCGTGCGGTTCCTCGGTGTGCCGCGCACTCGACTCGTGCTGGCCCCGCCGGGCGCGCCGCCCGTCGCCGCCGCCTCGGCCGTCGCGCGGCAGCCTGTCGTGCTGTTCGTCGGATCGCTCTTCAACCGGCGACGCATCCCGGAGTTGTTGCGCGCATTTGCGTCGGCGCACGCGCGCGTGCCGAAGGCGCGTCTGCAGATCGTCGGCGACAACCGCACGCGGCCGCATATCGATCCGCGTGCGATGGCCGCCGAGCTAGGCGTCGGCGAGGCCGTGGACTGGCGCGAGTACGTGAGCGACGAGGAACTCGACGCGCTGTATCGATCCGCGCGAGTGTTCGCGTTTCTCTCAGACTACGAAGGCTTTGGTATGACGCCGATGGAGGCCATCGCGCATGGCGTTCCCACCGTCATTCAGGACACGGCGGTCGCGCGCGAGATCTACGCCGATGGCGCGCGGCTGGTGCCGCCGGTACCCGACGCCCTGGCGGGGGCACTCGTGGAGCTGCTGACCGACGACCAGGCGCGCGATCGGCTCGTCGCCGCCGGACAACGCCGGCTGGCGCAGTTCACGTGGACGAGCGCGGCGGCCGAGATTCGCCGCGCGCTCGAGTCTGCGGCCGCGTTACGAACGCCATGACCGCTGACATCACGATCGTCATCGTCAGCTACAACACGCGCGCAGACCTCGAGGCCTGCCTGATGTCGCTCGCCGCGGCGCCGCCGGCGCGCGTGGCCCGGACCGTCGTCGTGGACAACGCGTCCACGGATGGCACACAGGCCCGGCTGCGCGAAGCCTGGCCTGCCGTGTCGCTCATTGCGATGGACGCAAACGCCGGATTTGCGGCGGCGAATAACGCCGCCTTGCGCGACGTCGAGACGCGGCTGGCGCTCGTGCTCAACAGCGACACGATCGTGCCGGCTGGCGCTATCGATCGGCTCGCCCAACGGCTGGACGACACGGGCGCCGTCGCCGCCGGTCCGCGGCTCGTGGACGCTCAGGGCCACCCGGAAGTCTCGTTCGGGGCGATGCTCACGCCGCTCGCCGAGTGGCGGCAGCGTCGGCTGGTGCGGCGCGCGGCTAGCGACGCGCCGGCGGATCGCGCCGCCACGCGGGAACTCGTGTCCCGCGAGCTGACCGTGGACTGGGTCAGCGGCGCCTGTCTCCTGCTGCGCACACCCGAAGCCCGCGCCGTCGGCTTCTTCGACGAGCGCTTCTTCATGTACGAAGAGGACGTGGACCTGTGTGCATCGCTTCGCGCGCGCGGTGGGCGCATCCTCTTCACGCCGGCGGCGGAGATCACCCACCTGCGCGGGCGGTCGGTGCGGGCGGCTGGCGCCCTGGCATCGCCGCACTACGACCGCAGCCACCTCGCGTTCTACGACAAGCACGCACCGCGCTGGGCTCCATGGCTGCGCCTGAGCCTGAAGCTGCGAGGGCGACCCATCCGATAGAATCAGCGCGGGGCCCCTTCTTGCGCATTGCCATCGACGCACGCAAGCTCCACGACTACGGCATCGGCACTTACGTTCGCAATCTCGTGCAAGGCCTCGCGCGGCAGGACGACGACGCGGCGTATGCCGTGCTGTGCCGAGACGCGGATGCCGGGTTCGTACAGGAACTGGGATCGCGGTTCACGCCCATCGTCGAGCGATCGGGCAACTACTCGGTGCGCGAGCAGCTCAGTGTGCCGCTGGCGCTTCGGCGGGCGCGCGCCGATCTGTTCCACGCGCCGCACTACGTCGTCTCGCCGCTCACGCCGTGCCCGTACATCGTCACGATTCACGACTGCATTCACCTGCGGTTTCCGCAGTACTTGCCGAACCGTATGGCGTACACCTATGCGCGCCGGATGATGAGCCTGGCCGCCCGCCGGTCCCGTCGGGTGCTGACGGTCTCGAACGCGTCGAAGCAGGACATCCTGCACTACCTGCGCGTGCCAGCCGACAAGGTGGAAGTGATCTACAACGCGCTCGACGCACGGCTCGCCACACCGCCGACGCAGGACGACATTGACCGCGTGCGCCAGCGGTTCCAGCTCACCGCGCCGTTCATCCTGTACGCGGGCAACATCAAGCCCCACAAGAACGTGGACCGATTGATCGAGGCCTACGCCATCCTTCGGCGCCGCGGCGTGGAAAGCGCGCGCCTGTTGATCATCGGCGACGAGATCTCGAAGTACCCGAACCTCCGCCGCCTCGTGCATCGCTTCCAGCTGCACCAGCATGTGCGCTTTCTCGGCTTCGTGCCCGACGCCACGCTGGCCGTGCTCTATCAGCTCGCGTCCGTGTTCGTCTTCCCGTCGTTGTACGAAGGGTTCGGCCTGCCGCCGCTCGAAGCGATGGCGGCCGGCGCCCCGGTGATTACGTCGAACGTCTCATCGCTGCCGGAGGTGGTGGGCGATGCCGCGCTGCTGATCGATCCGATGGACGCCGGCGCCATTGCCGACGCGATGGCGCGTGTGCTCGGCGACGAGGCGCTTCGCGCCGAACTCGTGCGCCGCGGCCACGAGCGCGTCAAGGCCTTCTCGTGGGATCGATCCGTGGCTCGCGTGCGCGAGGTGTACCGGGAGCTGGGAGCAGCGCCACGTGTCTGATCTGCCATCCGGTCTCCGCGTGGCGCTCGTGCACGACTGGCTGACGGGCATGCGCGGCGGCGAGAAAGTGCTCGAATCGGTCTGCCGCATTGCCGGCGACGCCGATCTGCTGACGCTCGTGCATGTGCCCGGCACGGTGTCCACGACGATCGCCTCGCGTCACATCCGCACGTCGTTCGTTCAGCACTTGCCCGGCGCGGGGCGCTGGTACCGGCAGTATCTGCCGCTCTTCCCCGTTGCCGTAGAGATGTTCGACCTCGACGACGTGGATCTGGTGATCTCGACGAGTCACTGCGCGGCGAAATCCGTGGTGCCGACCGGACGCGCGGTGCACGTGTGCTACTGCCACTCGCCGATGCGTTACGCCTGGGACCAGTTCGAGGCCTACTTCGGGCGCGAGCGCGTCGGACCCGTGCGGCACGCCCTGGCGCGGCCGGTGCTCGCGTGGCTGGCCCGGTGGGATCGAGCCACGGCCGGACGCGTCGATCGCTATCTCGCGAATTCCGAACACGTTGCGGGCAGGATCGCGCGGTACTATAATCGTCGCGCGTCAGTGCTGTACCCGCCAGTGGACACGGAGTTCTTCACGCCGGGGTCCGGCGGTCCTGAACCTTATTTCCTTGTGGTCTCCGCCCTCGTGCCCTACAAACGGATCGATGTCGCGATGGCAGCCGCGGCTCGGCTGGGTGTTGCGTTGAAAATCGTCGGCACGGGCCCGGATCGCGCGCGGCTCGAAGCCGCGGCCGGGCCGGACGTCGAGTTCCTCGGCGCGCTCGACGCCGCGGAGCTCCGAACCATGTACCGCCACGCGACGGCCCTCGTGCTGCCGGCCGAGGAGGATTTCGGCATCGCACCGGTCGAGTCACTTGCGTGCGGCAGGCCGGTCATCGCCTTTGGGCGAGGGGGCGCCTGCGAGAGCGTGAAGGACGGGGAGACGGGTGTGCTCGTCGGTCAGGCCACAGCCGAGGCGTTTGCCGATGCGATGGCACACGTCCAGCGGCGCCGCTACGACCCGGCGGCGCTCCGCGCCACCACCGCACCATTTACCGTCCAGCACTTCGAGGACGGATTCCGCGCCGCCGTGGCGAGCGCCCTGACGTCAGGACGCGAATGTTAAGGCGCTACAACCGCCTGCTCGTCGTCCTCTACGTTATCGCCGACATCGGATCGGCAGCCGTCGCGTTCCTTCTCGCCTATCTCTTCAGATTCGAAAGCGGCTTCATCCCCGTCTGGAAGGGTGTGCCGCCGATTCGCGACTACCTGATCCTGACGCCGTTCGTTGCGCTCGCGGTGCCGCTCGCATTTCAGCTGCAGCGCCTCTACCGGCTGCGACGCGGACGCACGCGCGTCGACGACTTCTTTGCCGTGTTCGTCGGCAGCATCCTCGCGGTGGTGATGTCCGGCGGCGGCATCCTCTACTACCGCACGTACTACCTGTCGGACGCGCTGAAGCAACAGGGTGTGTTCGAAGTCTCGCAGCTGCTCTGGGGCTTCTTCCTCGTCATGAACGTGCTCTTCACGTACACGTCGCGCGAGGTCGTGCGTGATTTGCTGCGTCGCCGGTGGCGCGCCGGTATCGGCCTGAAGCACGTGCTCGTCGTCGGCGTCGGCGACCTCGGCCGCATGGTGGCGGATCGGATCCTGGAGCACGGCGAACTCGGCTTCCACCTCATCGGCTTTGCCGACGATCGGGCGCTTTCCGGCGACGCGATCGGCTATCGCGGCCTGCCGCTGCTCGGGCCGGCCTCCGACGTGCCGGAGATCTGCGCGCGCGAGAAGGTGGACGAGATCTACATCGCCCTGCCGATCGAAGAGCACGTGAAGATGCTGGGCGTGGTCGAGTTCGCGAGCCGCGAGTGCATCAACGTGCACGTCGTGCCCGACCTGCTGCAGTTCATCGCGCTGCGGGCGCGGCTCGAGGATCTCGACGGGCTGCCGATCATCAGCGTCAACGACGTGCCGCTGCGCGGCATGAACAGCGTGCTGAAGCGGGCGGTGGACATCGCGCTGTCCTTCACCGTGCTGACGCTGGGCGCGATCCCGGCGCTCATCGTGTCGCTGGTCATCAAGCGCTCGTCGCCCGGGCCGGTGTTTTACACGCAGGCGCGCATGGGCCTCGACGGGCACGCGTTCACGGTCTACAAGTTCCGATCGATGCCGGTGGACGCCGAGGACTCGAGCGGGCCGACCTGGGCGCGCGAAGACGATCCGCGCGCTACGCCGATCGGCCGCTGGCTCCGGCGTCACGACATCGACGAGCTCCCGCAGTTCTGGAACGTGCTGAGGGGCGACATGTCGATCGTCGGTCCGCGTCCGGAGCGGCCCTTCTTCGTCGAGCAGTTCAAGCACCGCATCCCGCAGTACATGCTGCGACACAAGGTCAAGGCCGGCATCACGGGGTGGGCGCAGGTGAACGGCTGGCGCGGCAACACGTCGCTCGAAAAGCGAATCGAGTTCGACCTCTACTACATCGAGAACTGGTCGCTCGGACTCGACTTCAAGATTATGTGGCTCACCGTCGTGCGAGGACTGCACAGGCTGGCATGAGAGTCGTCATCACCGGCGCCGCCGGGTTCATCGGATCCCATCTTTCGGAAACCCTCCTCGATCGCGGCCACTCGGTGGTCGGCATCGACAACCTGCTGACGGGCGACGTCGCGAACATTGCGCACCTGACGGGACGGGATTTCCTCTTCATCAAGCACGACGTCACGAACTACATCTACGTCGACGGCCCGGTGGATCTCGTGATGCACTGGGCGAGCCCGGCCAGCCCCATCGACTACCTCGAGTGGCCGATTCCGACACTGAAGGTCGGCGCGCTCGGCACGCACAAGGCGCTAGGCCTCGCGAAGGCGAAGAACGCACGGTTCGTCATCGCGTCCACGTCCGAGGTCTACGGCGATCCGCTCGAGCACCCGCAGACGGAAACGTACTGGGGCAACGTGAATCCCGTCGGCCCGCGGGGTGTCTACGACGAGGCCAAGCGGTTTGCGGAAGCCATCACGATGGCCTACCACCGCTACCACGGGCTGGACACGAAGATCGTGCGCATCTTCAACACGTACGGCCCACGGATGCGCATCAAGGACGGTCGAGCGGTGCCGAACTTCATCGCACAGGCGTTGCGCAACGAGGACGTCACGATTTTCGGCAGCGGCGAGCAGACGCGCAGCTTCTGCTACATCAGCGATCTCGTCGACGGCATCCTGCGGCTGGCCGAATCGAACGTAAACGAGCCGGTCAACATCGGCAACCCCCACGAGATGTCGATCGAGGAGATGGCGAAGCTCATCATCAAGATGACCGGCTCAAAGAGCCGCATCGTCAACAAGCCGCTCCCCACCGACGATCCCAAGGTGCGCCAGCCCGACATCACCCGCGCGCGCACGCTGCTCGGATGGGAACCGAAAGTCCCGCTGGACCAGGGTCTGACGGCGACGATCGAGTACTTCAAGAAAAAGCTCTAGTCACAGATCAAAAGCTTTTCACCACGTAGGCAGAGGTAGGCCACGTAGAGCTCGACCATCAGCAACGTGGGGCGACCTCCGTGTCCCTACTTCTTTCTACGTGGTGAAGGCTCTTGATCTTGTCCAGGACGGAGGATGTGCAGCGCGTACTGCGCGCTCGACAGAATCACGAGCGCCAGCGACACATACACGCACGCGTCGAAGATCCACAGGCGCTCGCCAACGTAATTGGCGTAGAGCGCCACTACGCCGGTGACGAGAAACGTGGCGGTGGTGAGCTTGCCCAGGAACGACGGCCGGAAGGTGCGTTGCGCAATGGCCAGATTCACGACCGCCACGGTGCAGACGATCGCAATGTCGCGACTGATGGCCAGCACTGTGAGCCAGAGCGGCAGCCGCACGACGAGCCCCAGGCCCGGCACTGTGAGCATCACAAACATCGTCGTGATGAGGAGCTTGTCGGCCATCGGATCGAGCCAGGCGCCCAGCGTCGTTGGCTGACCGAGCCCGCGCGCGAGCAGGCCGTCGAACGCATCAGTCGCGGCGGCGACCACGAACGTGAGGAGCGCCCATCCGGGCCGGCCGTAGAAGAGACACAGCGCGAACACCGGCGCGAGCAGCAGACGAAGGAGCGTGAGTTGGTTCGCGGCGGTCAGTACCGACATCGCGTCTACCGGCGGCTGAGTTGTTCGACGCGCGTGATGGCGGCGGCCAGATCGGCGCCCGTCGCCGGCCGCGCCGGCTGGAACCGGTCGCCGTCGGCGGTCATGGCGCCGGCGGCCACGGCCAGCGCGACAGCGCGATAGTACACGTTCGTGGACGGCAGATCGGCGAACCGCGGGCGGTCGGCCTGCCAGCGCGCGAGGTCAGCGGGCCGGCCAGTGGACGCGAGCGTGACAAGACGCGAGACGACCTGCGCGAGATCGTTCCGCCGGACGGTGGCGCCCGGCTGAAACGTGTGGTTGGCGAACACGTCCATGACGCCGGCTTGCGTAATGGGCACGATCCACGGCGCCGCCCAGTGATTCCGGATGTCGGTCATCACGCTCTGCATCTGTTTGGGCGATTTCTCGAGCAACGCCGGCAGCTTGAGGCCGACGTACGCGGCCACTTGCGCGCGCGTGATCGTCGAGGCGGTTGTGACCTCGCGGAACTCTGGTGGCACGGCCGCGAGATCGGCCTTCTCGCGAAGCGCCACCGCGCGCTCGCGCCAGTCGGCCCGCGGCTCGAGCGTGTTCGCACGCGTCAGCACGGCCGCGGCTTCGCGGAACTTGCCACGCGCTTCCAGCACGTCGGCGAGCGTCACCTGCGCCTCCGCATCGTCGGCGTCGATCTGCACGGCGCGACGCGCGTGCGCCTCCGCGGCATCCTCTTCCTTGGCCGCCAATTCGGTCACGGCCAGCTCGTGGAGCAACATGGTGCTGTCGGGCGACAGCGCGAGCGCGCGCGCAAACGACGTGCGCGCCTCTTCCAGACGTCCGCCCTGACGCGCGCGCTTGCCGGCGTCGACATACGACTGCACCTGCCGCAGCTTCGCAATATCGAGGCGGCTGCGAATCGCCTCGCGCTTGGGATCCAGGGCCAGCACGCGCTCGAGCGCCACGACGGCTTCGGCGTCGTTGCGCTGTCCGAGCTGCGCATCCGCGAACCCGATCCACGCCGGCACGTACCGATCGTTGCGGCCGAGGACGGATGAGAACCTGGCCGCAGCCGCCTTGAAGTTCTCGTCCGCGAGCAACACGTCACCCAATCCCGCTTCAGCGGGATAGAACGCCGGATCCTGGTTGAGGAGGGCCTGATAGTCGCGCGTCGCGCCGCGCCGATCGCCTGACTGCAGCCGGCGCCAGGCCACATCGTGGCGCTCGCGGACGGCAGTCGAGACTCGGAGCGCCGCGGGAATCTCCGGCTCAGTGATGCCCGGGTAGCGCGCCACCCCGCCTGCGGGTGGCAGCTTCGGTGTCGACGCACACGCGCCAGCGCCGGCGAGCACGGTCGTCACCACGATGCGCCCGACCCAGCGGCGCGTCATGCCGGCACCTTGGCTCCTGCGTAGCGCGCGAGCAGCCGTCGCGGCACATCCGCCTCAATCGACACTCGTGCGTCGTCGGTGACGTGGCTCAACACGCGCGCATGGCGGTAGAGCTCGGCCACGAGCTTGCGATCGGACTCGCGGCGGTCGTCGAACTGCAGCCGCACACGCTCGGCGTCCATCGCGAGACGCTCGGCCACGGCCGATACCAGACCGTCGCGGCCCTCATTCGTCGCCGCGGCGATGAACAGCGCGCCGGGATGCGCCGCGCGCAGTCCCGCGAGTTCCGCCTCGCCGACAAGGTCGATCTTGTTGAACACCTCGATCACGGGCACGCGCGCTGCGCCGACTTCAGCCAACACCGACCGCACCGCATCAGCCCGCCGCGATCGGTCAGACGCCGCCGCGTCGATGACATGGAGCAGGAGATCCGCCGCGGCCACTTCTTCGAGCGTCGCCCGAAATGCGGCGACGAGCTGGTGCGGCAGCCGATCGATGAATCCGACCGTGTCGGCCAGCACGATCTGGCGTCCATCGGCCAGCTTCATGCGCCGCATCAACGGATCGAGCGTGACGAACAGCGCGTCGGATGCCGTGGCGTCGGCGCCGGTCAACCGGTTGAACAGCGTCGTCTTGCCCGCGTTCGTGTACCCGACGAGCGCGACGGTCGGCACATCGGCGCGCCGGCGGCGCGCGCGCAGGTAATCGCGACGCCGTCCCACGTCGGCGATGTCGCGCTTCAGCGCCGCGATCCGGTGCCGGATCCGCCGGCGATCGGTTTCAAGTTTCGTTTCGCCTGGGCCTCTGGTGCCGATGCCGCCGCCCAGACGGGAGAGCGCCTCGCTCGATCCAGCGAGCCGTGGCAGCATGTACTGCAGCTGCGCCAGCTCGACCTGCAACTGACCCTCGCGCGTCCGTGCACGCCTCGCAAAGATGTCGAGAATGAGTTCGGTGCGGTCGATCACGCGCCGGCCGCATGCCTTTTCCAGGTTGCGCGACTGCGCGGGCGACAGCTCGTTGTCGACGATGACGAGATCGACGCGCGCCTCGTCGGCAGACACCGCAAGCGCCTCGGCCTTGCCGCGCCCGATCAACGTCGCCGGATCCGGCGAGTTGCGATCCTGCACGACGCGCAGCACGACCTCGGCACCTGCCGCGCGCGCCAGGCCGGCCAACTCGTCGAGGATGAGATCGGGATCGGTGGAACGGCGGGCGCGCTCAACCAGTCCCACGAGCGCCGCGCGTTCGTGCGGCGCGTCGTTCGAGCCGGTACGGCGCTTCTTCATTCTTGAAGCGATTCTAGCACGCGGTTCCACGGCACCGCGCCGTCCCGGATTCGCTGCGGCGCCGTGCCACGCGCATCCACAATCGTCGACGGCGCGCCGCCAGGCGTGGCGCCTGCGTCGATGACGAACACACGCGAGTCGTCGGCAATGCCCCCAAGCGCGGAAACCGTCTGCGCCGGCGGTGCACCACTGACATTTGCGCTCGTCGCCGTGATCCAGTGCCCGACCGCGTGCGCCAGCAGACGGGCAATCGCGTGGTCGGGCACGCGGACCGCCACGCTCGACGTGCCGGCGTGCACGCCCGCGGCGATCGAGGCGGGCGCATCAACGACAATCGATAGGGGGCCGGGCCAGAACGCGGCCGCGAGCCGTTCCGCTGCGGCGTTCAATGCGGCGCCGCACGCGCGCACCTGTTCGATTGAGGCCGCCACGAGCGGCGTCGCCATCCGCGGATCGCGACCCTTCAATGAGAAGAGCGCCGCCACGGCGTCGTCCGATGTCGGATCGACGGCCAGACCGTAGAACGTGTCCGTCGGAAACACGACGATGCCACCGTCGCGCAGCCACCGGGCGGCCGGCGCAAACGCGCTCGCGTCGAGCGTTTCGCTGCCGATGCGGAGCACGCGGCTCATGAGGACGGCTCCGCGCGTCCGGTCGCCATCTGCTGCCGCACGACCGCCGCCACCGCGACGAGGCCCGCCGCATCGACGATGAACACGGTGCGCATGCTGAGCGCGCCGATGAATCCCGCCAGCACCGGACTGACCGCGAGTCCGACGAGGTACGCCGTCGTCAGGTACCCGAACGCCACACCGCGCATCGACGGCGTCATCGAGTGACTCGCCTGCGTGTAGATGGCGGTCGTCGCCACGCCCATGCCGAGGCCGAAAGGAATGGACGCGGTGACGAGCCAGAAGATGCCGGGAGCAGCGGCAAAGACGCACGCCGCCACGCCGGCGACCGCGCACGAGATCGGCACGAGCACGGCCACCGGCTGCCACCGCAGCAGCGTACTCGTCAGCTGATTGCCGGCCGCGGCCGCGCCCGCGGCAATCGTGAAGATGACGCCGCTGACGAACGACGTGCGCAGACCTTCGGCGCCCACCTCCCCCAGGTAGAGCGGGAGGATCGGACCGAAGCTGCGATCCACCAGCTGCAATCCGAAGATGACACCCATGAACAGGACGAAGTGCGGCATCCGGCGAAAGACGCTGAACGAGGGCGGCGCCACGGGCAGGGCGCGTGTGTCGCCCGATCGCGCGTCCTGCTCGCGATAGCCAAAGACGACGAGCAGGAACGCGCCGAGGTACACGACGGCGGCCACGAGAAACGCGCGCCGCAACCCGAACGCTTCTGCCAGCGCACCGCCGATGACCGGACCGAGCGCCGGTCCGACGCGCTGCGCCGTCTGCACCCAGCCGATCGCGGCCGCCATGTATTCCGCCGGCACCGACTCGGCCGCCATCGTCATCGCGATCCCCCCGTAGCCCGCGAACAGCCCGAGGATCGCGCGCAACGCAAACACCTGCCAGGGGTGCTGCACGGCGGCCATGACGGCCATGACCACGATGAACGCGCCGAGCGATCGCGCCACCATGATCTTGCGGCCGTACCGATCCGCCAGGCGCGCCCAGAACGGCGCCATCGCCGCGGTGATGGCCGGCGTGACACCGAGGCTGAGGCCGGACCAGATCGCGATGACGCTGCGATCGTGCTCGCCGAGCTGCTCGAGGTAGAGCGGGAGGAACGGCATCACGAGCGTGAAGCCCGTGAAGCCGATGAAGGTCGCGATGGTGACCGCCGCCTGATTGCGGCGCCAGTGCGCAGCCGACGTGGACACGTCCGTCAGCGGCCGGTGTACGCGGGCAACTCGCAGCGCGTCGGCCGATCCTGCCGGTAGCCCAGGAGGTAATCGGCTTGCATCAGCTTGTGGATCTCGCGCGTGCCTTCATAGATCACCGCGCCCTTGCAGTTGCGGTAGAACCGCCCCACGGGATACTCGTCCGAGTAGCCGTTGGCGCCGTGAATCTGGACGGCGTCGCCGGCGGCCCGCTCCGACGCCACCGTGGCGAACCACTTGGCCAGCCCTGTCTCACGAGTGTTGCGCTGACCGCGATTCTTCAGCCAGCCTGATCGCAGCCACAGCAGCCGCGCGGCCTGATAGTCCGACTCCATCTGCGCGAGCATCTCTTTCACGAGCTGGTGCTGTCCGATCTCGACGCCGAACGTCCGGCGTTCGAGCGCGTACTTGACGCTCGCGTCGCGGCAGGCGCGAATGAGGCCAGTGGCGCCGGCCGCAACGGTGTAGCGGCCCTGATCGAGGGCGAACATCGCGATCTTGAAGCCCTCGCCTTCCTTCCCCACCAGATTGTCGGCCGGCACCTCGACCTCGTCCATCTTGAAGAAGCCGGTGTTGCCCGCGAGAATGCCCCATTTCTGTGTGAGCGTGCCGCTCGAGAATCCCTTGAACGCGCGCTCGACGATGAACGCGCTCAGTCCGGACGGATCGCGCTGGCGCTTCTTCTCGAGATCGCTCCAGGCAAAGACCAGGAAGTTGTCGGCGACATCCGCGAGCGAAATCCACATCTTCTCGCCCGACAGGTAATACGATCCGCCGCGCTTCACCGCCACGGTCTGAATGCCGCGCGCATCGCTGCCGGCCGACGGCTCCGTCAATCCGTACGTCGCGATCTTCGTCCCCTGTGCCTGCGGCACGAGATACTGCTGCTTCTGCGCCTCGGTCCCCCACGTGAGCAGCGTCAGGCAGTTCAGCCCGGCATGGACCGACATGATCACGCGCAACGACGTGTCCACGTACTCCAGCTCTTCGCTGATGAGGCCGAGGCTGAGGTAGTCCATGCCGGCCCCGCCATAGGCCGACGGCACGGACGCGCCGAGCAGGCCCAGCTCGGCCATCTGCGGCAGGATGTTCCGGTCGAAGCGATGCTCGCGATCCAGATCGCGAATCCGCGGCGCCACTTCGCGCGCCGCCCAGTCGCGAACCGTCTGCTCCAGCAACCGGTGTTCTTCGCTCAGCTCAAAATCCATGCACGCAACTCCGGCTTCTGGCTTCGGGCTTCATTGTCGGCTCAGTTCGACGGCGTCGCCGACGTGCACGCCGAGCAGGTCCGCCGCGCTGGCCGCGTGCGCGGCGAACTCGAGGTGATCCGTGCTTCCGAACAGGGCACCGATCGTTCCCGGGGCGATCTCGGAGTACGTGGAGACGATGTGCGGAATCGCCGTGCCGGCCACGGTGAGGCGCACCGCAGCGCCGCCATCGGTCAGACGCTCACACGATCGGCGATCCAGATTCGTCACGACGTTGCCAAAACGATCGATGCGAACGACCACGCCGCGCAGCACGCCACCGTCGAGCTGCGGCGCGGAAAGATCGAGCAGCTGATAGTCCGTCAGCGTGCGACCGAGGGCCGGCAGCTGCACGCCCTTCGAGATCCACGCGGCCGCGGGTGCAAATCGATCGCGCCCTTCAAACGTGCGGCTCACGGTCGGCCGGGCGTACCGGCGCTCGGTGAGCTCGACCACTCGCTTGGGCGTCACCTCGCGGAAGACCGCCGTCAGCACCCCGTTGTCGGGCGCGACGAACTTCCAGTCGCCCGCCTCAGCCGCCAGGCCGCGACGTGCGGATCCCACGCCCGGATCGATGACCACCACGAAGATCGTGCCCGGCGGGAAGTGTTTGTACGTGGCCGCCAGCTCGAGCGCGGCGAAAGGCACGTCGTGCGCCGGAAGGTCATGCGAGACGTCCACCAGCGTGGCATCCGGGTTGATGCTGAGGACCACGCCCTTCATCACGCCGGCGTAGTGATCGCGCGTGCCGAAGTCGCTCAAAAAGGCAATGAGAGGTTTTGCCATGACGGATCCGGCGCGACGCGCGCCGGTCTAGAGCTTGCGGAACAGGGTCTCGCGGGAGCTGTTCTTGAGCAGCACCGATTCGGTCACCGCGAGGCCGTCGAACATCTTGTTCAGATCGCGATTCACGTGCACGGTCCGCGGCATGGGTGTCGCCGGGCTCGTGCGCAGGCGGAACGAGTCGTCAGTATCCACGATGTAGCGGGTGTACTGCGAGATCTCGCCGGCCTTCTGGCCAAAAAACCCGTACAGGATGCCGCCCTTCCGCACGAGCGGCACCAGGCGGGAGGCCAGCGCGTAGCCGGCCGCCCGGTCCAGAAAGTCGAACAGGTCCCAGCAGAGAATGCCGTCGATCGAGCCCGCCGGGTACTTCAGACGCGTGGCGAAGATGGCGCCGAGCTGATCGCGCGTGCCGGCGCGCGCGTGCTGTTCCACTTCAGCAAAGAAGTCCTCGACGTAGAACTTGCACGCGAGCCGGTCACCGAAGAACGAGATGTTGGCGCCGACGACTGGCCCGAGATCCATGAGGACGGGAGACGGCTGACCGGCGAGCGCGGACAGAACCTTGGGCAGGACCTTCGAGGTGTTCGACGGTTCGGGCGCGGGCGGAGGCACAGCCGCAGCCGGCGCCGGGCGCGGCTCGTCTTCTTTGCGACCTCCCCACTTGAACAGCCCCGGCAACGCGGACCTCGCGCTCGGTGACGAACGGAGACCGAATCGCGGGAGCGCGCGATCCGGTCCCAGACGTAGACGCGTTTAGCGGCCGGCCGATACGGCCGCAGCCGCCGGTGTCGCCACTGGTGACGGTGTAGACGGACTCGTGGTGGTACCCGTCGGCTTGACCTCGGTCGGCTTCATGCCGCCCTTCTGCATGTCGATGCTGCCGCGGAAGTGCGCTCCGTCGGCAATCGCCACGCGCGGCGCCGACAAATCGCCGTCGACCGAGCCGTTATCACGAATGTCCACGCGCTCCGTGGCCGTGATGTTGCCGTGTACTTCGCCCTGCACCACGACGGCCTTCGCGAACACCGATGCCTTGATCTTGCCGTTGGGCCCGATGGTGAGGATGTTCTGCTTCAGCTCGATCTTGCCATCCACCTGGCCTTCGATGGTCAGATCCTCGCTGCCGCTCAACTCGCCTTTGATGATGACGCTCTTGCCAATGTTCACGACGTCTCTCTCCTGAGTCCGAGCAGCTTCCACGCGTGGCGCGGCAGGCTCCGGTGTGCTTCCATGGGAACTGGGGGGCGGTGCTGATGGTTGAGGCGGCTTGACCGCCTCGTCTCGCTTCCACATGTCATGATCTCCAAGCCGACAAAACTCCTGGAGGCAGCCGGTCGAGGACGACCGACCAGGGAGTCAGGTTCGGGCCAGTATAAGAGCCTCCCCGCGACGTGTCTACTGCTTTTCCGTCAGAGATTTAGCGCCAGTGCTACCATGTGAAAGCGTGCGCATTTATCTCGATCACAACGCCACGACGCCGCCATTACCGGAGGTCGTCGCCGTCATCGCCGACGTCCTCACGGGTGATTTCGGCAACGCGTCGTCTGTGCACGCATTCGGACAGCGGGCCAAGGCGCGCATCGACGGCGCGCGCGGTTCCGTGGCGTCCCTGATCGGCGCCGATCCGAACGAGGTCGTCTTCACCGCCGGAGGCACCGAGGCCGACAACCTCGCGCTTCGGGGTGCCGCCGAGTCGCTCGATGCCGCCGGACGGCGTCATCTGGTCACGAGCGGCATCGAACACGAGGCCGTGCTCAATACCGTCAAGGCGCTCGAACGCCGCAACTGGTCCGTGACGATTCTCTCGGTTCCGCCGTCCGGGGTACTCCCGCCCGAGGCGCTGCGCGCCGCCATGCGACCCGAGACGAGCCTGGTCTCCGTGATGCACGCCAACAACGAAGTCGGCACCATTCAGCCGATCGCGGACCTGGCGGCGATCGCGCATGAAAACAGCGCATGGTTCCACACCGACGCCGTCCAGTCGGCGGGCAAGGTTCCCGTCGACGTCAAAGCACTCGGCGTCGATCTGCTGTCGTTGTCCGCGCACAAGTTCGGCGGACCGAAGGGCGTCGGCGCGTTGTGGATCCGTCGGGGCATCCGGCTGGTGCCGCAGCTCACCGGCGGCCGTCAGGAACGCAACCGCCGTGGCGGGACGGAGAACGTGTCGGGCATCGCAGGACTTGGCGTCGCCGCGACGATCGCGCGCGAGAAGCTCGCCACCTCGGGCGCGAAGATCGCCGCCCTGCGCGATCGCTTCGAATCCGGCGTCCTCGCGTCGGTGCCGGGTACGGCCGTCAACGGCGAGCGCGACGCGCGCGTGCCGAACACGACCAACATCAGCTTCGACGGCATCGACGCCGAGTCGCTGCTCATCGCGCTCGATCTCGAGGGCGTGGCGATCTCGACGGGCTCGGCCTGCTCGTCGGGCTCGCTCGAACCCTCGCACGTCCTGCGCGCAATGGGCCTGCCCATGTCGCGGACGCGCAACTCCCTGCGGTTCAGTCTCGGACCCGCCACCACGTCAGCGGAGATCGACTTCGTGCTCGACGTGCTGCCTGCGCTCGTCACCAAACTGCGCGGGCTCGGACGCCGCGTCGCCGTGGTGCGCTGACATGCGCGTCGTCGTCGCCATGTCGGGCGGCGTGGACTCGTCTGTGGCCGCCAGCCTCCTCGCCGAACAGGGCCACGAGGTGATCGGCCTCTCGATGCAGCTGTACGATCAGCGCGCATCGCCGGACGCCTTCGGATCTTGCTGCAGCCTCGACGACCTGCACGATGCCAGGCGCGTGGCGCACGCCATCGGCATTCCCCACTACATCGTCAATTTCGAAGAGGCGTTTCAGCGGACCGTCGTGCGAAACTTCGTGGACGAGTACGCCGCCGGACGGACGCCGATTCCGTGCGCGCACTGCAACGCGGACCTGAAGTTCGCGTCGCTGGTCGAGCGGGCCACGGGACTCGATGCCGCGGCCGTGGCCACGGGCCACTACGCGCGCGTGGACTATGACGAGGAAGGCGGACGCTATCGTCTCCGCCGCAGCGTGGATCGCGAGAAGGATCAGACGTACTTTTTGTTCTCGCTCACCCAGGATCAACTCGCGCGCGCGATGTTTCCGGTCGGGCATCTCACCAAGCCTGAAGTCCGCGCGCATGCCGAGCGGCTCAACCTGGCGGTGGCGCACAAGCCCGACAGCCACGAGATCTGTTTTGTCCCCGACGGCGACGCGGCCGGCTTCGTCGAGCGTCACCTCCCCGACGAGCCGCACGACGGCGCGATCGTCGATGCCACC
>Ga0111539_10004673_pt1 | contig 17895 bp, 17 predicted proteins | sample RhiMethybrSRZTD1_FD_79667 | JGI IMG/M metagenome (GOLD analysis project Ga0111539, IMG submission 79667) | Populus rhizosphere microbial communities from Tennessee, USA - Rhizosphere MetaG P. TD hybrid SRZTD1 (version 2) (version 2) | ecosystem: Host-associated > Plants > Roots > Rhizosphere >... | reverse complement strand
GCCGCTCGTCATCGCGGTCACGGTCCTGACCAGCATGGACGAGGGTACGCTGCGTGCCGGTGGCGTGGAGCGGCCCCTATTCGATCATGTGGTCGCGCTCGCCAGGATGGCGCAGGAGGCGGGGCTCGATGGCGTCGTCGCCTCGCCTCAGGAAACGGCGGCGATCAGGGCAGCCTGCGGCCCGCGGTTCGCCATCGTGACACCCGGGATCAGGGGGGCCTCGGCGGGAGCCGAGAAGAACGATCAGATGCGGACTATGGGCCCGGCGGAAGCGGTGAAGGCCGGCGCCAGTTATCTGGTTGTGGGCCGGCCCATCATCGCGGCGGCAAATCCGCGACAGGCTGCGCAAGGAATCATCGACGAGATACGGGCCACTGTCTAAACACGAACAGGCGAGTGGGGTGGGTCCCCCAACTCGCCTGTCTGTTGAACCCCGAAGTCCCGCGTTCCGAGCCCGGGATCCCGAGAGATTTACTTCGCGGTAATGATGAAGTGACCGCGGCGGTTGCGCGCGAAGCAGCCTTCGGTCTCTTCCCGGCACAAGGGCTCTTCCTCGCCCTTGCTGATCACCACCATTCGCTCGGCAGCGATACCCAGACCAACCAGGTAGTCCTTCACCGCGTTGCCGCGACGCTCGCCGAGCGCCAGGTTGTACTCGTTGGTACCACGAGAATCGGCATGGCCTTCAAGGGTCACGCGCACTGACGGCCAGCGACGCAGATAGTCGGCGTTCTTCTGCAGGGACGTACGCTGATCGTCGCGAATGAGCGACATGTCGTAGTCGAACGACACATCGACCAGCGGCATTTCCGAGTTCAATTCGGCCACCGTCTTCTTCGAGAAGACTTCCTCCTCGGTAAGCGGCCTCGGCGGCGCGGGCGCGGGAGCCGGCGGCGGCGGCGGTGGCGGCGGTGGAGGAGGAGGCGGTGCCGGTGCAGCGGGAGGCGCGGGTGGCGGCGGTGGTGGCGGCGGAACCTTCTTCGAGCACGCCGACACAGTCAGCGCGACGAGCAACACTATGGTCATCAACCACACGAACCGGCGCAGATTCATTGGCAATCTCTCCTGCGTTTATTTATCTGTCGCTGGGAACGGTTGGAGCTTAGCGTCCGATCGATCCCGTGTCAATTAATGTCGGCACGAGAATGAGAAGGCTGCAGTGGTAATTGAGAGTCCGAGCAGTCAGGCAGGATCGAGGCGGATGCCTTCATTGAGGCTGCCCATGCGATAACCCTGAAGATCGATGGTGACGTGTCGGTAGCCGACGGCCCGTATCCCCTGGATGATGCGGGCACGAATGTCGGGATCGAGCGCGCGCGCGAGTTCTTCGTTCGCGATTTCGAGTCGGGCCAGTGTGACTGCCGGTCCGCCGTGCTCCGGCGACGCGAGCTCGTGATGACGCACCCGGCATACTCGAAAGCCCAGCGATCGAAGGATATCCTCGGCCCGTTCAATTGCGCGCAGCTTCTCGCGGGTGACTTCGGAATGATAGGGAATGCGCGATGACAGGCATGCCGACGCGGGCTCATCCCACGTGCGCAGGCCGGCGCGGCGCGACAACTCACGAATTTCCGTCTTGGTCAGGCCGGCTTCGTCGAGGGGACTTCGCACGCCAAACTCACGCGCCGCCTGCCGGCCGGGTCGATAATCGCCACGATCGTCGGCATTGCTGCCATCGGCCACCACGGCAAACCCGCGATCGGTGGCAATACCGGTCAACGCTGTGTAGAGCTCGTGCTTGCAGTAGTAGCAACGATTGGTGGGGTTCGCCTTGTACTCTGCGCGATCGAGCTCGGACGTGTGAATAATCTCGTGGCGCAGACCGGCCTCGCGGGCAACGGTCACGGCAAGCTGGCGGTGGCGATCGGGGTAACTCGGGCTATCAGCGGTAATACAGACAACGGATTGTCCCAGGACGTCCGTGGCTGCCCACGCTAGATAAGCGCTGTCGGCGCCCCCGCTGAACGCGACGATGAGCGAGTCGTAATCGGCCAGCAGAGCTCGGAGACGTGTCTCCTTGATCTCGAGCGCTTCTGGCCGTCCAGGATCACTCGTCGTAATCCTCCTCGTCCTCGTCCTCTTCGTCGAGGTCGTCCTCATCGTCGTCGTCCTCGTCCTCGTCTTCGTCCTCCTCGAGGTCGTCGTCATCGAGGTCGTCGTCGTCCTCGTCAGCAACGTCGAGTTCGTCGGAGCCCACCATGACGAGGCTTTTGCCGCACTCCGGACAACTCAGGCGGTCGCCCTCCTCGAGGTCCTCGGTGTCAATCTCGTCGAATTCGCACTCAGGGCAGGTCGCCATACGGGCTCCATCAATCGAACGGCCGCTCGAAAATATCCGGGAACGGAGGGTCGCGAGCGAATCCACCTTCCACCTCGCTTGTGTTGGAGGACTCCGCCCAACACCTGGCTGACAAATGCCTCGTCCCACCAGGGAGGAGCGTTGCACGATCACCCCCACAAGCGAGCTTGGAGTGTAGCCCCCTTCCCGGCCAAGATTTCGAATTATAGCGAGGAGGCACGGATTTCGCCAACGAACCCTAACGATCACGCTAGCGATCACCGATAGTACTTTCGATGACCGTCGCGACTAGGCTCGCCAGGCGAACCGTGCTGGTCGCCGACGATACGGCGTTCGTGCGCGATCGGTTCAGAGCGGCCCTCGAATCGGCGGGGCACAACGCCGTAACCGTGCAGACCGGGCAGGAGCTACTCGCACAGGTCCGAGCCAACGACAAAATCGACCTTATCGTTCTCGATCTGCGATTGCCGCAAGGCAACGGGGTCATGCTTCTCCAGGCCATCCGCAAGCTCGACAATCGTGTAGCGATCGTCGTGTTCAGCGGAACGATCGCGAACGCTGACGAAGTACGTCAGCTTGAAACAATCGGTGTGCTGGGGTATGTGAATGAGTACACCGCCGTTCATCACATCCTCCCGTCGCTTCTGCCCCATCTCTTTCCCAAGGCGCTCAATCGACGCTCGAGCCCTCGTGTCGCGCTAGGGATTCCCATTGCTTACCGCTTTGGCAATACCATCGCGGCCGCGCTGACGATCAACATCAGCCACGGAGGCCTCTCGATCCGCACCACCAACCCGCTTACGGTGGATACGCCGGTCAAGGTTCGGTTCCGACTACCCAATGGAAATGGCGAAATCGAGGCGCAGGGCCGCGTGGCGTGGGCCGATCGACGGCTCGGAATGGGCGTGCGCTTCACGAAGATCGATGAGCCAGAGCAGGCGCAAATCGACGATTACGTCCATTCACATTTCTTCTCGAATCGGAAGGCTTAAATGGGGTCGGGAGTCATTTGATCAGGACACATCCGCGAGTGTCCTCAACAAATGACTCCCGACCCCATTTACCGAGCACGCAGGAGCCGCAGCGCGTTGGCGACGACGATGACCGACGCGCCCGTATCCGCAAGCACGGCCATCCAGAGCGTCGCCGCGCCGGTCATTGCCGTTACGAGAAAAATTGCCTTGAGCGCCAATGACACGACCAGGTTCGTCCTGATGTTGCGAACTGTTGCGCGTGCCAGCCGCAGCGCATAAGGGAGCTTCAGCAGCTCGCCGGACATCAGCGCGACGTCCGCCGTCTCGAGAGCCGCATCGGAGGCAGCGGCGCCCATGGCGACACCGACGTCGGCAGCCGCCAGCGCAGGGGCGTCATTGACCCCATCGCCGACCATCAGGACCGCGCCGGCTGATCGCATCGCAAGGATGCGCGCGTGCTTTTCGTCCGGCATCAGTCCGTGATGAGCCTCGTCGAGCGCCAGTGTCGACGCAACGGCGCGTGCGGTCACCGCGTGATCGCCGGTCAGCATGGCGACGTGCCTCACACCATGTTGTGAACGCAGCATTTCGATCGTCTCGCGCGCAGTTTCGCGCAGCGGGTCGGCAATGCTGATGAATCCGACAAGCCGCCGATTGATCGCCACGCATACGACCGTGTTGCCCTTTCGCCGCAACGCTTCTATCGCGTCGGGGGGAACCTCGATCCCGCGTGCGGCAAGCATGAGATCGTTGCCGACGATGACGTGCTGTTCGCCAACGTGCGCCTCGGCACCTCGTCCCGGCGTTGACGTGAAACCTTGCGCCGGCGGAAGTTCAAGGCCGAGCTCACTCGCCCGATGCGTGATGGCGCGCGCAAGCGCGTGTTCCGAGCGTGTTTCGACTGCTGCCGTATAACGCAGGACCTGGGTCGCCGTCTCCTGGTCCGTCGCAATCACGTCGTTGACGCGCGGCTCGCCACGCGTCAGTGTCCCGGTCTTGTCGAAGGCAATGAGGCGCACGTCTGCGAGCTTCTCGAGATGCGCGCCTCCCTTGATCAGCACACCGTTTCGCGCCGCGGCTGAAAGAGCCGCCACGATCGACACAGGCGTGGAGATGACGAGCGCGCATGGGCACGCGATGACGAGCAGCACCAGCGAGCGATAAAACCAGGTCGCGGCGTCGCCACTGGCAACCAAAGGCGGAACGACGGCAATCACGGCAGCAAGCGCAATGACCGCCGGAGTGTAGATCCGGGCAAATCGATCGATGAATGATTGGACTGGCGCCCGCCGCGCCTGCGCCGCCTCGACGAGATGGATGATGCGAGCGAGGCGGGTGTCGCGACCGACTCGGATCACTTCCAGATCGAGCGATCCCCGGCCGTTGATCGTGCCCGCAAGGACCTCGTCGCCTGGCCCCTTGTCGACCGGGAGCGATTCTCCAGTGATCGGCGCCTCGTTGACATCGCCATGTCCCGCCAGGATGCGCCCATCGAGCGGAATCTTGTCGCCAGGTCGCACGATGATCTCGGCGCCCACGGGAATGGTCTCGACCGGGGCCCGGTATTCGACCCCGTCTCGCTTGACGATAGCCTCTCGAGGTGAGAGTTCGACCAACGCGCGAATCGCCTGGCGGGCACGCTCGAGCGTGCGCGCTTCCAGCCATTGCGCCAGGGCGAACAGGAAGACCACGCTGGCGCCCTCGAACCACTGCCGCAGCACCATCGCGCCGACCACGGCAATGATCATCAGGACGTTGATGTCGACCGTGCGGGTTCGAAGTGCAACGAACGCTCGACGAGCGGGGAACGTCCCTCCGGCGACGGTGGCAGCAATGAGTAGCCCGACCGCGAAGGTCGAGTCCCCCCCTTCCCTGACCGCCAGCGCCGCGATGATTGCCGTTCCGGAAGCGACAGTCAGCCAGAAGCGGACTCGAACATCGGGACTGGATGCGCCCGGACCTTCGTGCTCGAGCCACATCCGCATACCCGACTGCCCGACCGCATCGACGATAGCGGCCGTCGTGAGCTTTGCGGCGTCATAAGAAACGTGTAGGCGTTGGCCGACGAGGTCGGCTGAGAGCGCCTCCATGCCGGCCAGCGGACGGAGCCGGCGCTCGAGGATGACGACCTCTTCGTTACAATCCATGCCTTCCACGCGAAACACGGCTTCCGCGTGGATTTCGCACGTCGTGCAGACGGGTGCCCGGGCTGTCGCCATCAGTCCCCGGCCGACCGGCCGTCCTCCAGGACATGACGCAAGCCCTGCCGGAAAAGCGCCAGAACATGTTTATCATCAAGGGCATAGAAGATCATCCGGCCCTCGCGGCGCGATCGCACGATGCGAGTATTTCGAAGCAACCGTAGCTGGTGAGACACTGCAGATTCAGTCACGCCGAGCTGGAGCGCCAGATCGCCTACGCACAACTCCGACCTCGAGAGGGCGTCGAGAATGCGCACGCGAGTGGGATCTCCGAGCACGCGGAAGATCTCTGTCAGCCCTTCAACCGCGCGGGCATCGAGCGGTGACATCTGAATACTTGTTCATATATTACTACAATGGGCTTGCCGCATCACGGGCGCTTCGGCTACGATCGCGCGTTGGGCGGCACTTAAAACTTGCGTGCTCTACAAGTTACACGAGCGTGGAGGGATGACAGGTGATCGAAGTTCAACATCTGACGAAGCGGTACGGTCCCGTCACGGCCGTCGACGACGTGAGCTTCAAGGCTGAGCGCGGAGAGATTCTCGGGTTCCTCGGACCGAACGGCGCGGGCAAGACCACCACGATGCGCGTCCTCACGGGATACATGCCCGCGACGGATGGAAAGGCCATCGTCGCGGGCTATGACGTGCTCGAGCAACCGGTCGAGGCAAAGCGCAGGACCGGCTACCTGCCAGAGACGCCGCCCCTCTACCCCGATATGACAGTGTTCGACTACCTCACCTTCTGTGCACGCATCAAAGGTGTGCCGAGGTCCGAACGCGCGACGAGATTGCGCAACGTGATGGAGCGGACACAGATCGCCGACGTCGCGAAGCGGCATTGCGCGAAGCTCTCGAAGGGGTACCGGCAGCGCGTCGGTCTTGCGCAGGCGCTCCTCCACAATCCCGAAGTGCTGATCCTCGACGAGCCCACGGCCGGCCTGGACCCGAAACAGATCATCGAGACCCGCCGCCTCATCAAAGGTCTCGGCGGCGATCACACCATCATCCTCAGCACGCACATCCTCCCCGAAGTCAGTCAGACGTGTAATCGCATCGTCATCATCAACAAGGGGCGCGTGGTTGCCGTCGATACGCCCGACAATCTGACCGCTCGTCTCCGCGGGTCGGAGACACTGTACGTGCAGGTCGATGCGATGGGCGCCGACGCAGAGGGAATGCTGTCATCGATTCCGGGTGTGACGCGCGTATCTACGTCCGACCGGCGCGATTCCATCGCTGGCTTTGAAGTGGATAGTGACAGCGGACGTGATGTCCGCCGGGAACTGGCGGCGGCCATCGTCAATCGCGGATGGGGTTTATTGGAGCTGCGACCGATGCGAATGGGGCTCGAAGAAATCTTCCTGAAGGTCATCACCGAGGATGCGGCGGTTCCCGAAACCGCGCCGGAGACCAGCCAAACCGCGCCGGAGGCCAGCCATGAGTAACGTCCTCGCGATCGCCCACAAGGAACTGAAGGGATACTTTGCCTCGCCGATCGCGTATGTCGTGATCGGTCTCTACGCGATCATGTTCGGCTACTTCTTCTACGCTCTGCTGCTCTACTTCGACCGGCAGAGCATGCAGATGGCCGGACTAGGCGGAGCTCAGCCAGTCAACGTGAACGAGGGATTGATCAGGCCGGTGTTCCTGAACACCACTGTGATCTTTCTGTTCATCCTGCCGATGGTGACGATGCGCACGTACTCGGAGGAGAAGCGCTCGGGCACGATCGAGCTGCTTTTGACGGCGCCGCTCACCGACTTCCAGATTATCGCCGGCAAGTTCCTCGGAGCGATGGGCCTGTATGCGGCCATGCTGGCAGTGACGATCCCACACATTGCTGCGCTGTTCTGGCTCGGTAACCCGGAGTGGATTCCGATCGTCGTGACCTATCTGGGTCTCCTGTTGATGGGCGGCTGCTTCATCTCGGTGGGTCTTTTCATCTCCAGCCTGACGAAGAATCAGATCGTTGCCGTCATGGCCACGTTCACCGTCTTCCTGATGCTCTGGGTGATCAACTGGATCGCATCATTCATGGGCCCGCGGGCGCAGGACGTGCTGAATTACCTGTCGATCACCGACCATCTGGACGATTTCACGCGGGGCGTGATCGACACCAAGCATCTCGTGTACTACATCAGTTTCATCAGCTTCGGGTTGTATCTGACCATGCGGTCGGTCGACACGGAAAGGTGGCGCGGGTAACGCCATGCTCAAACGCGTCCTCGGAATTCTCAGCTATGTCGGCATGGTGCTCGTTTTCGGCGCCCTGCTGGTCAGGGTCAAGTATCCCGACTACGACCAGTACGCCATCTACGCAGCCTGGACCGGACTGGGGCTCGTCCTCCTCTACACCATCGGGCAATGGCGCGAGATCGTCGCCTACTTCAGTCAACGCAATGCGCGCTACGGCGCGCTCGCGGGCTTCGGGGTGATCGTTGTTCTCGGAATCCTAATCGCGGCGAACTACCTGTCAACGCGCAGGAACACTCGATGGGACCTGACGGCCAACAAGCAGTACAGCCTCTCCGAGCAGAGCGTGAAACTGGCGCAAGGCCTGAACAGTCCGGTCAAGTTCACGTTATTCGATCAGCCCGAAAACTTCGACCGCTTCCGCCCCCGGCTGGACAGCTACAAGTACGCCTCGAGCCAGGTGCAGGTCGAATACGTGGATGCGGTCAAGAACCCGATGCTGGCCACGGCGCAAAAGGTCGACACGATTCCGACCGTCCTCATCGAGTACATGGGGCGCACCGAGCGCGTGAGCACCGATTCCGAGCAAGATCTCACGAACGCGCTCATCAAGCTGCTCAACCCCACGATGCGGAAGGTGTATTTCCTGAGCGGTCACGGTGAGAAGGACCCGGGCAGCAACGAGCGCACCGGTTACAGCGGCATCAGCGATGCGCTGAAGCGCGATAACTATCAATTCGACAAGCTGGTGCTCGCACAAACCAACGAGATCCCCGCCGATGCCACGATGCTCGTCGTCGCGGGTCCGCGCACCGACATTCTCGAGCAGGAACTTCCAATCCTCGAGGAGTATCTGTCGAAGAAGACGGGCAAGATGCTCGTCATGCTCGACCCGTCGGACAATTTCAAGCAGCCGACACACATGCCACGATTGACGGGTCTGCTCAAGGAGTGGGGGATCGACGCCACCGAATCGGTCGTGGTCGATCTCAGCGGACGCACGCAGGTCGCGACGGTGCCCGTGAGCGCGCCGCCGTATCCGTCGCATGCCATCACAAAGGACTTCAATCTCATCACGATGTTCCCGCTCGCGCGTGCCGTCACACCGGCCAAAGACGCACCAGCGGGCCGGAGCGGACAGTCCTTCATTCAGACGGCGCAACGCAGCTGGGGAGAGACGAACCTCGCCAGCCTCGAGGACCCCTCTAAATTGACCCCCGAGCCAGAGAAGGGTGACGTCAGCGGGCCGGTATCGATCGCCGTGGCTACGGCGGTGCCAGCGCCATCGCCGGAAAAACCGGACGCCACGCCGGCGTCTAATCCGCCCAAGCCAGAGGATCAGGCACCCAAGCCAGAAACCCGTGTCGCCGCCATTGGCGACTCCGATTTCGCCGCGAACGCCTACCTTGGGATCGAAGGGAATCGTGACCTGTTCATGAACACGGTGAACTGGCTATCGCAGCAGGAGAACTTGATCTCTATCAGGCCGCGCGAAGCCGCCGATCGGCGAATCACGCTGACGGCCAATTCGTCGTCAGCGATGTTCTGGCTGACGCTCTTCGTGATCCCAGCGATCGTGCTGGGCGCAGGCGTCTTCACTTGGTGGCGGAGGCGTTAGGATGCGCGGCGTCTGGTCCCCAGTCATCCTGGCCGTCGTTCTTATCGGACTCGTCAGCTATATCTATTTCGTCGACTCCAAGCGGGATCCGAGCGGCACAACTGCCAAGGAGAAGCCGTTCACATCAGTACAGGCCGACGACATCGAAGAAATCCAGGTCAAGAGCGCCGACAACGAAACGACTCGGCTGCAAAAGATGGATGGCAAGTGGAACGTGGTCGAACCAGTCCAGGCGACCGCTGATGCTGGCGAAATGACAACCATCGCCAGCAGTCTCTCGTCGCTCGAGATTCAGCGCGTCGTCGACGAAAACGCTGGCGATCTCAAACAGTATGGGCTGGAGCCAGCGCGCATCGAGATCGGCTTCCGATCGAGAGGACAAAAAGATCTCCGCCGTCTGCAAATCGGTCAGAAGACGCCAACCGGCAGCGATCTCTATGCACGTTTTCCAGATCAGAAGCGCGTGTTCCTGGTGTCGTCGTATCTTGACAGCACGTTCAACAAGAACACCTTCGCGCTTCGCGATCGCCGCATTCTCGTCTTCGATCGCAACATGGTCGATGGCCTGGATCTGACGAGCGGCACGGCAAAGACGAGCCTGGCCAAGAGCGGGTCCGAGTGGCGGCTCACATCGCCGATCTCCGTGCGGGCAGACTTCGCAGCCGTCGAAGGAGCGCTCGAGCGGCTCTCGTCCACGCAGATGCAGGGCATTGTCGATGCCGAAGGCAAGGACCCGGCGAAATACGGATTGGCGAAACCAACGGGCACGATCGCAGTGAAGACGGGCAGTTCGAGCGCTGCGCTGACGCTCGGTTCCACGGAAAACGCGCTGCTCTATGCGAAGGACTCTTCGCGGCCCATGGTCTTCACGGTCGCGCCTGTCCTCAAAGATGACGTCATCCGAACCACGGCCGACTTCAGACGCAAGGATCTGTTCGACGGTCGCGCGTTTACGGCGACGCGAGCGGAATTCAAGCGCGGCGACGAAACCATCGTGCTGGAGAAGAGCAAGGGCAAAGACAACATGGACGTTTGGAAGTCGTCAGGCAAGGACGTCGACGCGGCAAAGGCGGACGATCTGCTGACCAAGGCGACCGGGCTCCGTGCCGCCTCGTTCGACGACAAGCCGAATGCTTCCCTCAAGACGCCAGCGCTCGTCGTCACGGTTGCTTTCGGCGAGAACAAGCAGGAAACGGTCACCTTCGCCAGAATGGGCACCGATGTTTTCGCCAGCCGTTCGGACGAACCTGGCACCGCCAAGGTCGAGGGGACGGGCCTCGACGATGTGATGAAGGCGATCGACGCAGTGAAATAGGCAAGCTCCGGTGCAGAATTCAGAATGCAGAATTCAGACACGGCGACGCGGCTCTGGATCGCGGCCTCTGCATTCTGCATCCTGCATACTGCGTTAGTCGCGTGCGCGGCAAAGCGCCCCGCCGCGAACGCTGACCCGACGGCCCAACTGCGCACGGCAATCCTCGCTGACACGCAAAAACCTGGCGTCAGCCGCGGGTCGTGGGGCATCGTCGTGGACTCGCTCGATCGCCGCGATCGCCTCGTCGATGTGAACGCCCGCACGCTCTTCGTCCCCGCGTCGATCGCGAAACTCGTCAGCGTAGCCACAGCTGCGGAAGCCGTCGGCTGGGACTATCGATTCGAAACCAGTCTTCTCACGACTGGCTCGATCTCACAGGGACGCCTCTTTGGCGACCTGCTCATCGTCGGCTCGGGCGACCCCTCGATTGGCGGACGTGGCGGGGGCGACCTGTCGGCACTCGTCGCGGCCGTGAAGGCAGCCGGCTTTGAGCGGATCGAGGGACGGATTGTTGGCGACGATGACGCGCTCGAGGAGCCACGGCCGCAACTGTCCTGGGCGTGGGATGACCTCGGGTACACGACCGGAGCGATCTTTGGCGCGCTGAATCTCGCCGAGAACCGCACGATCGCAACAGTCGCGGCTGGACTTACTGCGGGCGCGCCGGCCGCGGTGACGCTCGAATCGCGCGCCGAGGCGCGTACCATCGTCAATCGCGTAGTGACTGGTCCTGCAGGCAGCCCGTCGCTCGTCTGGCCCGAGCAGCGGCCTGGGGAGACTGGCTTGACGATCGCGGGATCGCTCCCACTGGGTGCTCAACCATTCCAGCTCGGAATATCCATCGGGAACCCGACGCTCTGGTTCGCCAGCGTCTTGCGAAAGCGGTTGATCGAGGAAGGCATCATCGTAACTGGCGACGCCGTCGACATCGATGACCTTACGCCGCCGCCAGATCGCAGCGACGCGATGATGCTGTTCACGTACCGCTCACCAACTCTTGCCGAAATCGCGCAGCCTCTCTTGAAGGAGAGCATCAATCTCTATGCCGAGGCATTCATGCGCCTCAACAGCGACAAGGGTGCATTTCCAACGAACGATGCCGCGTTGGAAGGGTTGCGGAAGCGACTCACGGCCTGGGGAGTCCCTGAAGGCAGCTATCAGCTGGTCGATGGATCCGGCTTGTCGCGCCGTGACGCGATTTCTCCTGAGGCAATCATGACCGTGCTACGGCGAATGGCTGACAACTCCAGCGCATCGCCGTTTGTCTCCGCCTTGCCCGTCGCCGGCGTGGATGGATCGCTGACGACACGGATGAAGGGGACGACGGCCGAGGGCAACGTGCGCGCGAAGACCGGGACGATGTCGAATATTCGATCGCTGGCAGGCTACGTGACCACTCGCGGTGGTGAGCATCTGGCGTTCGTCATCGTCATCAACAACTTCGAAGGAACTGGCGCGGCAGCAAACCAGGCGATCGACGCGATCGCGGTGAGGCTGGCGGAATTTTCCCGGTAGGTGTACGGGTCCGCCTAAAGGCGGTCTCGCGCGGCAGCAAGAATCTCATCGACCTTGCCGATCAGCCCGGCGCCTTGCGCGAGGTCTGGTCTTCCCCCGCCACGGCCGCCGAAACGATCCAGTAGAGCGCGCAGAGTCTTGGCGGCGTCGATGACGACATTCTGCGAACGAGCCACGACCACGGCAACGGGGTCACTCATTGAGAGTAGACAAACGGCTACGTCTTTCTGCGACACGAGCGCCGCAGCAATGGCTTTGAGCCCAGCGGCGTCCCAGCCCTCGAGCGCCTGCACGACGATTCGAAGGTCTCCCGCCAGCGTCGCGCCCTCGAGCAATGTCGACGCCTCGTGAACGGCCAGCATCCCCTGAAGCCGACTGACTGTCTTACGTAGATCCTTGGATTCGAGCTGCGCGCGCTCGATGGCGTTGGGGAGTTCATGCGGCAGAACCGACAACACGCGGACGGCGCCCGTCACGGCGTCCCGATATTGTCGAAACGAACGCAAGGCGCGGGCACCGCACACGAACGTGATCCGGGCGCCACCGCGAAATCGTTCGGCATTCGTTACGGCGATCATTCCGATCGCTCCGGTCCTGTGGACATGAGTTCCACCACATGCGGACAGATCGAAATCTTTGATCTCGATGAGCCTGAGGGTTCCTTCGCGGACCGGCTCCTTGCGCAGGGGAAGCCGCGCGGCTTCATCGGCGGACACAAAGCGAATCGAGACCTCGCGATCCTCCCAGATCACTCGGTTCGCTTCCTCCACTGCGCGCTCGAGGTCGGACTGCGCGACCTCGCGAGCCAGATCGACGGTCGACGCTTCTGTCCCCATGTGAAAGCTGGTCGTGCGGTTGTCGAACAGCCGATCGAACGCGGCTGATAGCACGTGCTGCCCTGTGTGTTGCTGCATGTGATCGAACCGGCGGGTCCAGTCGATCTCACCCGGGACGACGACTCCGACTGACATCGGCGTGTCGACCACGTGGACGATCTCCTCGTCCTCGTCGAGGGTTTCTATGACAGAAACGGTCCCCAGCCGGCCGGTATCGAAGGGCTGGCCGCCTGACGTCGGGTAAAACGCCGTTCGGTCGAGTACGACGGTTGGCCTGCCGTTATGCTCCCCGATTCTCGTGACAGTTCCCTGGAACGATCGGCAGGAAGGCTCTGTGTAGTAGATGCGGTCGGTCATCGACGGAGGGCCGGGTCTTCGAGGCCGGCTTCGGCAAACCCGTTTGCGCGAAGCACGCAACTGTCACAGCGTCCGCAGGGACGACCGGCCGGATCGGGATCGTAACAGCTGTGGGTCAGCCCATAGTCCAGTCCCAGCGCCGCCCCGCGAGTGATGATGTCGCGTTTGGTCATCATCTGCAACGGCGCATGAATGCGAAACCGCTCGCCGCGAACGCCGCGTGCCGTCGCGAGGGAGGCCAGTTGTTCGAACGCGGCGATGTATTCCGGCCGGCAATCGGGATACCCGGAGTAGTCCAACGCGTTCACGCCGATGAAGATGTCGTGGGCACCGAGCGCTTCGGCCCATCCAAGCGCCAGCGCCAGGAACACCGTGTTGCGGGCGGGGACGTAGGTCGAAGGAATCTCGGTTGGGTCGATCGGCCGGTCCTTGGGCACCGGCGCGCCGGTCGTGAGCGACGAGCCGCCAAACGCGCCGAGACCGACGGTGATCTCGACGTGACGATCCACTCCGAGCCAGGTCGCCACGGCGCGCGCGGCGTCTACTTCCTTCGCGTGTCGCTGGCCGTACAGGATTGTGAGCGCGTTCAGGCGAAATCCTTCGGCTCGCGCAATCGCGGCCGCCGTGTAGGAATCGAGCCCACCGCTGAGAAGCACTACTGCGTCGGACATAAGACACCGGGTGTGATTTTCGTTCACTTCGAAGAGAAAATCACACCCGGTGTCCTTTCACACGCCGCGCGTGTCGGGGCTCCAAATGTATTTATGCAGTTGAAGCTGAAGGCGAACGGGCAGGCGATCTGCGATCACCCACTCGGCCAAAGTTTTCGCGTCGAGGACGCCATGCACGGGCGATAGATGGATTGACGCCACTCGTCCCGACAGGGATCGCTCTGAAATCACGTCGCGCGCGAATTCGTAGTCCGCTCGATCTTTGACGACAAACTTGACCTCGTCATGTGGGCGGACGTTCGCGAGATTCTCCCAGCAGTTGCGATGCGACTCGCCGCTGCCAGGGCACTTCACGTCGAGAACGATCACGACGCCGGCCGGCACGCGTGCGATGCTGCGATGACCGCCGGTCTCGAGTAACACCGTCTTCCCCATCGCCACGAGCGACTCCATCAATGGGTACACGTCCTCCTGAAGGAGTGGCTCGCCACCGGTCACCTCGACCAAAGGACACCGATAGCCTTCGACCTGCCGCAGCACATCGTCGAGCGTGCGCTTGCTCCCCTCGTGGAACGCATACGGCGTGTCACACCAGGAGCATCGCAAATCGCACGCGGTGAGACGGACAAACACACACGGGCGACCTGCATAGGTCGATTCGCCTTGGACGGAATAGAAGATCTCGTTGATCGTGAGCATTCGTAAATGGGGTCGGGGGTCATTTGATCAGGACAGCGAGCCGTACAGTTCGGCGCATCTGTCCTCAACAAATGACTCCCGACCCCATTACGGTATTGTACCGGGATGGGTCTCCGTATCGGCACTTCTGGCTGGAGCTACCCGACCGGCAAGGGGAAATGGAATGGCCTCTTCTACCCGGCCACCAGGTCCAAGCGGCACGGAACGGCCGACTTCGACGAGCTGCGCTATTACGCCGAGCACTTCGACACGGTCGAAGTGAATTCGACCTTCTATGGACAACCACGACCCGAGGTCGCCCAGACATGGGTGGAACGGACGCCGCCCGGCTTCGAGTTCTCGCTCAAGCTGTACCAGAAGTTCACTCACCCGAAGATGTTCCGCAGCGCGGCGCTGGCGCGTGCGCCAGGATCGGAAGGACCGCTGCTCGACCTGCTCTCACAAGTCACCCAGACCGACATCGACGAGTACCGCGCGGGTATCGATCCTCTCGTCGGCGCCGGACGGCTCGGGGCTTTGCTGGCTCAGTTTCCCGCGAGCTTCAAGAGCGACGCGCAGTCACAAGACTACCTCGCGAGCCTGCTGCGCGCGTTCAGTGACTACCCCATTGCCGTCGAACTTCGTCATCGGACCTGGAGCGACGCCATCGCCGACACGTTGACGCTGCTCAACGGATTCGGCGCGGCATGGGTCCAGATCGACGAGCCGAAGTTCAGATTCTCGATTCGTCAGAACTATCTGCCCAACGTTACGAGCTTCTATTACATGCGCCTGCACGGACGGAATGCCGCGCAATGGTGGCGACACGACAAGAGCGAGGACCGATACAACTACCTGTACTCAGCGGACGAGCTGAGGGAGTTTTCAACAATCGCAGGCGCAGCGAAGACGCTGGTGAAGAAGTCGTATCTCTACACGAACAACCACTTCTCGTCCAAGTCGGTCGTCAATGCGGTGATGTTGAAGGCGCAGCTCGGCGAGCCAATCGAAGGTGAGTACCCTCCGGAGCTCGTCGAGCGCTATCCAGAGCTGGAGAATCTGGTGACTACTTCGCGGCACCTTTCACGGTTGCCCGTTTGATCACGTCGTTGATTCTCAATTGATTGACGACGGCCATGCCGGAGATCACCTGGCCGAAAACCGTATAACCCTTGTTCAACTGCGGCTGCGGTGAGAGCACCACATAGATCTGACTATCTGCCATTCGAGGATCGCCCGCATAGGCCGCTGCGACTGCTCCGATCTGATGCGTCCGCTTCGGGCTGACTTCGGACACACCGATAGCTTTTCCGCTGCCTCCCGTGCCCCACCGATCGCGCTTGGTCATGTCGCGCGTCTGCGGGTCTCCCCACTGCACGACGAAGCCTGGCTCATAGCGATGTACTCGAAGGCCGTTATAGAAGTTGCGCTTGACGAGTTCCAGGATGTGTTCCACCGTCTTGGGCGCCTCGTTCGGATACGTCTCGACCTCGAAGCTGCCTTTCACGGTATCGAACACGATGATCGGACCTGCGCCCGGTGAGGGTTTCGGCGCGGCCGCTGGCGCTGGGGCTCCCTGGGCGGGAGGCTTTGCGGTGGTCCCCTGTGCGGGTGGCTTTGCCGTTCCTCCCTGAGCCGAGATGATTGCGGTGAACGCACCAAGGACAGCCAGAGCAGACACGATCGCGATGACGCTTTTCATAGGCACCTTATAGTCCAAATTTTTGACAATCTCTAGAGATCGCGCAATCCGCGCACCGCGGACGAACTGGCCGGCAGACATTCTGCCCCCACGTCACGAGATACAGGTTGATCAACGGCCACCAGCGCGCGGGAATCGCCCGATACAGTGCCTGTTCGGTCTCCTCTGGGTGAGTCGTGCGGACCCAACCCAGTCGATTCGAGATGCGGTGAACGTGGATGTCCACACAGATGTTGCGCAGGCTCTTGAAGCCCAGGATCAACACCAGGTTCGCCGTCTTGCGGCCGACGCCCGGCAGCGTCACGAGCTCCTCCATCGTCGACGGCACCTGCCCGTTGAAGTCGGTCACGAGCTTTTCGCAACACTTCTTCACGTGCCGCGCCTTGGTGCGATAAAACCCGACCGGAAAGATGAGCCGCTCGATCGTCTCGACCGGCAGCTTGGCGAGCGTTCGCGGTGTGTGAGCGCGCTTGAACAGTCGAGTCGACGCGGCATGTGTCGTGGCATCCTGCGTGCGGGCGGACAACAGAGTGGCGATCAGTATCTGAAACGGATTCTCCGCCTGAGCCTCCGAGATCTTCTCGACGGCTGGGAGCTCCATCCCCGCGATCTCGCGGGCCATGATCCGCATGATCCGGTCAACCGCACGCGGCCTTGCCCGCGTGACCCTCTTAGGCAGAGCGCCGCTGGATTCTCGATTCCCATTCATGGTCGAATCGTGCCTGCTGCGTCTATTTTGTGATAATCAGCAGCCAATTCGAACGCTGCCAACTATGAGACTGCACCGCCTCGTTTTCGTATCGCTTGTCCCAGTTGCCCTTACTGGGCTCGCGTTCGGCCAGTCAACTCCGCCCCGCGAAGTTGACCCGCGAGTCGAACAACTGGTGGCCGCCGTATCGGAGTCGCGCCTCAACGAGCTCGTCAACAAGCTCGCCGCGTTCGGAACACGAAATACGCTGTCCGGCACGATGTCGGCCACACGGGGTATTGGAGCAGCACGCCAATGGATCTTCGACGAGCTGCAACGATCGAGTCCGCGGCTCCAAGTGTCTTTCGATACCTTCAAAGTCGCTAAGAACGCTCGAATCACCCGTGACGTGGAGCTTCGAAACGTCCTCGCTGTCCTGCCCGGCAAGAGTGCGCGACGAATCTACCTGACCGCGCACTACGATACGGTGAACATCGGCGGCGCTGGACAAATCGGCTCCAACACACGCCCGAGCGGCCAGACGACTGCCGACCCCCAGCTTCGCGCGGATCAGGACTACGACGTTGACGCTCCGGGTGCAAACGACAACGGAAGCGGCACGGCGCTCACGATGGAGCTGGCACGCGTGCTGGCGGCAAGCAGCCTGGACTTCGATGCCACGATCGTCTTCGCACTGTGGGCCGGAGAAGAGCAGGGGCTGATCGGCTCGCGAATACACGCGCAGCGGCTCGCTCGCAACAAAACTGCCGTCGAGGCCAATATCAACAACGACATCGTCGGTAATTCTCATGGCGGCAGCGGCGTCGTAGACGATGGATCCGT
>Ga0111539_10004670_pt1 | contig 17899 bp, 15 predicted proteins | sample RhiMethybrSRZTD1_FD_79667 | JGI IMG/M metagenome (GOLD analysis project Ga0111539, IMG submission 79667) | Populus rhizosphere microbial communities from Tennessee, USA - Rhizosphere MetaG P. TD hybrid SRZTD1 (version 2) (version 2) | ecosystem: Host-associated > Plants > Roots > Rhizosphere >... | reverse complement strand
TCGCCCTGGTCTTTGTCCGTGTGTTTCCGTGGCTAAATTGCCCTTGAACGTATGCCGCTTCTGACTCTTACCGACGCGCAACTCGCCTACGGCATGTCGCCGCTGCTCGACGGGTCAACGCTGACCGTGCAGGAGAATGAGCGCATCGGCCTGATCGGGCGCAACGGCACGGGCAAGTCCTCTTTGCTGGGCGTGATCGCGGGAAGCGTTACGCTCGATGGCGGCGAGCTGCGCAGGCAGGAAGGGCTGCGCGTGGCGCTGGTGAGCCAGGAGCCCGCGCTGCCCGCCGCAGCGAGCCTGCGGGAGAGCCTGGTCGCGCTGGCGCGCGTCCCGGCAGGCGAGGCGTCGTTCGAAGACGATCGCGAGCACTGGCGCTTCGAGGCGAGCCTGAACGAGTTCCTGCACCGGTTCCAGGTTGACGCCGACATCGAGCCTGGCTCGGCCTCCGGCGGCGAGGTGAAGCGTGCGGCGCTCGCGCTGGCCTTCGCGCTCAAGCCCGATCTCATCCTGCTCGACGAGCCCACCAACCATCTCGACATCGACGGAATCGCGCTCCTGGAGGCGGCGCTGGCCAGGGGCCCGGCCGCGATCGTGGTCACCCACGACCGGTGGTTCCTGGACCGCTTCGCCACGCGCATCGTCGAGCTGGACCGCGGGATACTGCGGTCGTACGCCGGTAACTTCTCGGACTATGCTCGCATCAAGACGGACGAGCTCGCCGCGGAGGAGATCGCCCGTCGCCGCTTCGACAAGCTCTGGGCGCAGGAGGAAGCCTGGATACGGCGCGGCATCGAAGCGCGCCGGACGCGCAACGAAGGCCGCGTGACCCGCCTCGAGAACCTCCGCCGGGAGCGCGCGGCGCGGCGCGACCGGATCGGCAACGTGAAGCTCGCGATCGATGCCGGCGGGCGAAGCGGTCGGCTCGTCGTAGAGCTCGAAGGCGTGAGCAAGCGCTACGGCGACAGGGGGATCGTCGAGGATCTTTCCCTGACGCTGAGGCGCGGCGACCGCGTCGGCCTGATCGGTCCGAACGGCGCGGGAAAATCGACGCTGTTGAAGATCATCCTCGGAGAGCTGGCGCCCGATTCCGGCCGGGTACGCCTCGGCACGAGCGTTGCGCCGGCCTATTTCGACCAGATGCGCGAGCAGCTCGACCCGGAACGCACCGTCGCCGAGACCGTGAGCCCGGGCTCGGAGTGGGTGGAAGTGAACGGCGTGAGGAAGCACGTGCTCGCCTACATGGGCGACTTCCTGTTTTCCCCGCAGCGCGTGAATTCACCGGTGCGTATGCTCTCGGGCGGGGAACGAAACCGCCTGCTCCTCGCCCGGCTCTTCGCGCGGCCGGCCAACGTGCTGGTGCTGGACGAGCCCACCAACGATCTCGATCTCGAATCGCTGGAGATGCTGGAGGCAGCGCTGCAGGACTATCCGGGAACGCTCCTTCTGGTGAGCCACGATCGCGCTTTCCTCGACAACATCGTCACGCAGACGCTCGTTGCGGAAGGCGGCGGCGTGTGGCGCGAGTACGTCGGCGGCTACAGCGACTGGCTCAACCAAACCCGAGCCTCTCCTCCTGCCCGAGCAGGGGTGGATCGCGCAGCGAGCCGGGGTGGTGGGAGATCGGACGCAGATCGTAGACCCTCATCCCTCATCCCTCATCCCTCATCCCTCATCCCCGAGCCCTCGGCGAGCCGGGGCACCGAGCGTTCACGCGTCAAGCTGACCTACAAGGAGACCCGTGAACTCGAAGCGATGCCCGCAACTATCGAAGCTCTCGAAGCCGAGCAGCGCGCGCTCGCCGCGAGGATGAACGCCCCCGATTATTACCAGGCAGGGGGCGCTGCCATGAAAGCGGATCACGCGCGGAACGAGGAGCTGGAGGCGCTCATCCACGCACAACTTGAGCGCTGGGAAGAGCTGGAAGCCAAGGCCAGGACTACCTCTGGCAGTAGCTAGCCCATCTACCGTTATTGGACGGAGAGGTTGCGAAAGGGATCGCCGGGCTATTTATATTGCTTCGCGTTGAACTTCTTGTACTTGGGCAGAAGCCGCCGCGGCGCCTTGAACGCCTCGCGCGGCGACGGCTCGCCCAGCTCCTGCGTCAGCATGATCTCGACCACCGCCGGCTTGCCGATCTTGAGGGCGGCCTTGAGCGCGTCGCTCACTTCATCCTCGTGCTCCACGCGGTAGCCTTCGGCGCCCATCGTGCGCGCGACTTCCGAGAAATCCGGGTTGTTGAGGGGGGTGCCCACGAAACGGCTGTCGAAGTAGTCGATCTGGTTCTTCTTCTCGGCGCCCCACTGGTTGTTGTTGAATACCACCGCGACCGCCGGAATCTTCTCCTTCACGCAGGTCATCACCTCCGCCATGCTCATCCCCCACGCGCCGTCGCCGACATAGGCGATCGCCGGGCGCTCCGGCCGCGCGACCTTCGCCCCGATGGCGGTGGGGTACGCGTAGCCGCAGTTACCCCAGCTCATCGCGGCGAGAAACGACAGCGGCTGCTCGAAGTGCAGGTAGCTGTTGGCCATCGAGCACACGTTGCCGATATCGGTGGACACCATCGCGTTCTTCGGCAGCGCCTTGCCGAGCGCCGCGAGCGCACGGCGCGGACCGATCTGTCCTTTCTTGTTGGGGGACGGCAGGTTGGCCAGCTCGACCGACCACAGGTCCTTCTCCGCCCGGATGTCGATGATGCGCGCCTTGTCGGGCTTGGGCGTCCCGCGCGACTTCAGGCGCTTCAGGAGCTCCTGCGCCGCGAGCTTCGCATCGCCCTGTATGGCGAGCGACACCTTCTTCACCAGCCCGAGCATCCGGCTGTCGGCGTCGATCTGGATGACTTTCGCGCCGCTCGGCCAGTAGTCGATGCCGTACTGGGGAAGCGTCGCGAACGGCCCCAGGCGCGTGCCCAGCGCCAGCACGACGTCGGCGCGCGAGAGCATCTTCATCGCCGCCTTGGAGCCCTGATAGCCGATGGGCCCGCAGCCAAGCGGGTGGTTCGCCGGGAAGGAATCGTTGTGGAGGTAGGTATTGACGACCGGCGCGGTCAGGTGCTCCGCCAGCGCCCTCACTTCATCCGCGCCGCCCGACATGACGATGCCGCCGCCGGACACGATCACGGGGAACCGGGCGTCGGACAGCATCTTCGCGGCCCGGTCGAGGGAGTTGGTGCCGCCGGCGGCACGCTCGATGACGAGCGGCGGCAGGATCTCGTAGTCGCCCTCGCCATAGAAGTAGTCGCGCGGGATGTTGACCTGCACCGGGCCCCGCTCGTGCAGCGCGACCGCGAACGCGCGGTGCATCAGTTCCGCCATGCGCAACGGCGAATTCACATGCACCTGCCACTTGGTGATCTTCGAGAAGATCGGCAGCTGCTCGGTTTCCTGGAAACCGCCGTGGCCGGCGGTCAGACTGCCCGACTCGGGCGTCACCACGACCATCGGGGAATGCGCCCAGTAGGCCGCCGCCACCGCCGTTACGAAGTTCGTGATGCCGGGCCCGTTCTGCGCGATACAGACCGTCGGCCAGTTGGTCACGCGGGCATAGCCGTCGGCCATGTGCGCCGCATTCTGCTCGTGCGCCACGTTGATGAGTCGTATGCCGGCGCCCGGGAAGAGGTCGAGGGCGTCCATGTAGGCGGAGCCGACGATGCCGAAGACGTCCTTCACCTTGTGCGCAGCCAGTGTCTCGACGAACGCCTCGCTCGGCGTCATCCGCACCGTGCCGCCCTCGGGCTTGGCCCCGGTAGGCGTAACCAGATTTCTGGTGTCGGACATCGTGTTCATGGGACTCGTCCCGGTCGTACCGGCAGAAAAGAGCCAAAAATTTTATTACATTCGCCGCCGCTAGGCAAATGCAAACGCTTGCATTTAATGAGGTATCTAATTGAAATCATGCCAGGTTGAGAGCAATTCTCAGCCGGAGGGCGGTCTGGGCGCCGCGGTGCCGCGCTCAAGCCGGCGCGTAGAAGATGTCGCGGTAGGACGTATAGACCGAGGCGATGAGGACGGGAAAGGCCACCAGCAAGCCGAGCCCGAAGGGGATCGTCGCGAGCACGAAGACGATGAAGAGCAGCACGCCGTACAGGAGGAACGGGATGATGTTCTTCGAGCAGGCCCGGAAGCTCCGGCCGAGCGCCTGCACCGGCTGCGCCTCGTTGAACAGGATCAGGCAGGGCGCAAACCACAGCGCCATGTAAAGCGGGACGCTCAGGCCGATCGTAACGAGCACGCCCAGCATCAGCGTGGGACCCGCGGCGGCAATCGCGGCAGGATCGCCGCCCATGAGCGCGAACATGGATGTTCCCATGATGAAAAAGAGCGGGATCATGATGAGGAGCCAGCCCGCCAAGCTCAGGGCGCCGACCGCCATCAGCCGGCCGGTATGCTTGCTGAAGCCCGCGAAGAGCTGTCCAACCCCGAACTCGCCCTCGTCCTCGAGCGACTTGCAACCGAGCAACAGCCCGCCGAGATAAACGGGCATGAGGAGCGTGTTGACGAGCCAACCGATGATGGGGAACAGGCTCACGACGATGACGAGCACGCCCGCGATGATGGTTACCGCGATCCACACTCCCGCGCGCTTCCGGAACAGGCCGAAGCCGGACGCTATCCACGCCCACCCCTGTCCGGCGTCGACGCCCCGCCCGGCCTCCACGAAGTTTCCCAGCGGTGCCGCGTCGCTGACGTCGGCAACCTGCGAACGCGGCGGCTGGTACGGATTCCCCTGGCTCATGGCGATCTCCCCGGAAACCGGCACTAGAAATACGTGGCTTCCACTCCCGGCGGCGGAGAATAGCGGAACGTGCCCTTCCTCAGGATTGCTTCCGTGCCGCCGTGCTCCGCGATCTTGGCGCGCTGGTCGGCTCTTGCGAGCCGGTCCACCGCCTCCGGATCCACTATCTTCCGTAACGCCGCCTCGCAGTCCGCGATCACCTGCCGGGAAGCCGGGTCGCGCCCGAGATCGTTGCGCTCGCGCGGGTCCGACTCGAGGTCGAAGAGCATGGGCGGCATGCCGACGTAGTGGACGTACTTGTAGCGGCCGCGCCGGATCATGAATGCGCCGGCAGGCGCCCCGGCGGCATGGTACTCGGACAGTATCGTCCGCTGCGGTGCAACGCCCTGCGCAACCTTGATGAGCGACGTTCCCGGCAATCCGGCGTCGCGCGGATCGGGCCGCAGCCCGGCTCCCTCGATCAGCGTAGGAAATACATCCGCGAGCGTCACCGGCACCGGACACACTTGCGCGGCGGCTACGTCGGCACCGGCCATGATGAGCGGTATCCCTGCCGACTCTTCGTACATGGTGGATTTGCCCCACATGCCGCGCGTGCCGAGATTGTCGCCGTGGTCGGACGAATAGATGACGCGGGTTTCCCCGGCCATGCCCGCGTCTTCCAGCGCGCGCAGTATCCTGCCGACGTTGTCGTCGAGGAAGGTGACGAGTCCGAAGTACGCTGCAAGCGCGCGCCGCACCATCGCAGGGTCGAACGCCTCGTCGAAGCACATGCACTTGCGCATCGCGTCCGTGAACGGATGCCGCGGCCGCTCGGCCGGATCGTACATGTCCGGCCACGGCACCTCGCCCTCCGGATAGAGACCGTAGAATTCGGGCGGGGCAATAAGCGGAAAATGCGGAGAGACGAAGCCGACGTACAGCACCCACGGCTTGCCGCGCGGCTGCCGCGCGGCCTGCTCGAGCCAGCGGCAGGTCGCATCGGCGATGCTGCGATCGTAACGCGTGTATTCCGACTCCCCCGGCCCGGCCTCCGGGCCCAGCTTGAGCGCGCCGGCGCGCCGCGGCAGCTCGTCGCGGATCAGGCCCAGCAGATCGCCGACGCCGTTCACGATGTGCAGCGGCAGGATCTCCTCGTCGAAGCCGTCGCGCTTCGGGTCGGTTCCCGCGTAATGCAGCTTCCCGATCGACGCCACGTGATGGCCCTGCTCCATCAGGCGGTGGCCCCAGCTCGGCACGTGTCCGTCGTAGGCGATGGCGTTGTCCCAGCAGCGCACCTTGTGGACATATTGCCCGGTGGCAAAGGAAGCGCGCGCCGGCACGCAGATGGGGCAGTTGGTGTACGCCGCCGTGAAGCGCGTGCCGCGGCTCGCGAGCCGGTCGAGGTTGGGCGTGCGGATCTGCGGATGTCCGGCGGCGCCCAGCACGCGCGGGCTGTGCTCATCGGACAGGATGACGAGGGTATTCTGCGGCTGCATGAAATCCCGAGATGTTATAGGGTGTTTTCTGTATGTTGGCACGACCGCGCCGTCCGATCAAACGCAGGCGGTGAAAGTTCTTGATGGCTCTTGAAGGCTTTTCCACCGAGCTGGCACTCTGGATCGCCCTCGTGATGGTCGTCGCGGGCCTGGTCCAGGGAACGCTCGGCTTCGGCTTTCCGTTCATCGCGACGCCGTTGATCGCGCTCGCCAGCGATATGCGCACGGCGATCGTCGCGGTGCTGCTGCCCACGCTCGCGACCATCATGGTCGCCCTTTCCGCGAGCGGCTCGCTGAAGCCCGCTCTCTCGCGCTTCTGGATGATGCCCCTCTACCAGGTCATAGGGGCGGTCGCCGGCACCTGGCTCTTCGTCTCCGCGCCCGACCTGCCGTACCTGCTGGTGCTCGCGCTGATGACGCTCGTCTATCTCAATCTCGACCGGCTGGGCCGGGCGAACTGGCCGATCGTGATTCGCCACGAGCGCAGGTTTGCGCCGTTGTCGGGCATTGTTTCGGGGATATTCGAAGGTACCACAAACGTCGCGGCGCCGCCGCTCATCATTTTCTACCTGGCGCTCGGCCTGACGCCCACCATGCTGGTGCAGGCGATGAATCTGTCGTTTCTCGTGGGGAAAATAACGCAACTGGCGGTGATGACGGCTGGCGGCGGCGTGACAACCGCGCAATGGCTGGCGACGCTGCCCTTCGCAGCGATCGGAGTGGCGGCTTCCTTAGCGGGCGTGCGGCTGCGCAATCGCATCGAAGCGCCCACCTATCGCGCGTGGGTCAAGCGCGCGCTGTTCTTCATCTCGCTGGTGTTGATCGCCCAGTTCGCGTACTCGCAGTGGGGGTGAGAGCGCTGTTGGAGCATTCTTCCGCCGGCCGTGGAGTTCAACGCCTGGCTGCTGCGCGCCTATCGCTCGGCGATATCGCCGCAAACGGCGAAATCGATCGTCAGGGTCGCGGGGCAGGCGTACGGGAGCTGACCAGAAAAACGGCCGCCTGAGCGGCGGCCGTCCGTTTCGTTCGTGCGTATCTCAGGCGGCGGTTTTTTCGAGCAGCTTCTTCAGCTCGCCGCTCTTGTACATCTCGGTCATGATGTCCGAGCCGCCGACGAATTCCCCGTTGACGTAAAGCTGCGGGATGGTCGGCCAGTTCGCGAACTGCTTGATGCCCTGCCGGATCTCGGGCTCTTCGAGCACGTTCACGGTGAACGGATCGTCCACGCCGCAGGCCTTGAGTATGCCTACCGCGTTCGCCGAAAAGCCGCATTGGGGAAAGTCCGGAGTCCCCTTCATGTAGAGAACGACGCGGTGCTGCTCGACCTGGCCTTTGATAACTTCTTGAGCGCTCATGGTTTCCTCGATTCGTAGTTGGGTGATGCTTATACTTGAGTAATTCACTCAGGCAAAAGTGTAGCTGTACCCTTATAGGGCGTCAAACCTGCCCGCCACTTACCCGTTCGATGCCGGCCAGGTCGCGCGCCGAGAAGACTTCCTTGAATTTCCCGCGCGCAAGCCGGTCGCGGCACCCCGCCGCGTGGTCGTGTCCATGTTCGACGAGCAGCCAGCCGCCGGGTTCAAGATGGCGCGGCGATTGCGCGACGATTTTGTCGATGCATTCGTAGCCGGTCGGTCCCGCCACCAGCGCCCCGCGCGGCTCGAATCGCAGGTCGCCTTCATCCAGATGACGGTCGTTCGCGGCCACGTACGGCGGATTGGCGACGATGATGTCGAAGCGCCGGGCAGCTAACGCCTCGAACCAGTCGCTTTCGATCAACTCGAGCGCCGCGCCGTGCCTGCCGGCGTTTTCGCGCGCGAGTGCCAACGCCGCCGTCGAGACGTCCGTCGCCGTCACGCTCGCGGCAGGGCGCGCGTGTGCAATCGCGACGGCGACACAGCCGCTGCCGGTCGCAAGATCGAGGACTCGGAAGGCACGTCCTTGCGGCGCGCGCTGGAGCGCCAGGTCGACGAGGAGCTCGGTCTCGGGCCGCGGAATCAGCACCGCCGGCGTGATTTTCATCGCCATGCTGTAGAACTCGCGCTCGCCGGTGAGGTACGCGACCGGCTCTCCCGCGCGCCGCCGCGCGACGAGCGCGCGATATTGCCCGCGCTCATCATCCGTCAATTCCCGTTCCGGATGCGCGGCGATCTGCGCATCGGTGAGCTGCAGCACGCCACGCAGCAGCACGCGAGCGTCGGCCTGATCTATCTCTCCTGCCCTCAACAGATCGCCCACGCGCTCGGTCATGGGACTCACCAGCGAACGAGCAGTATCACCACGCCCGATACCGTAGCTGCGACGCCCGCCAGGAGTCTTGCCGTCAACCGCTCCCGTCGCAGCCATGCGGCGTTCAGCACGAGCGTGAAGAGCGGATAGGTGGCGACGATCGGAGAGACGAGGTGCACCGGTCCGGCGTTGAGCGCGCAGTACATGGCGAGGACGGCGAGGCCATTGAGCAATCCCGTAAATGCGAACCACGCTGCTCCATCCCGGTTGAGCGGATGCGCTTGCGTCGCGCCGGCAGTCCACACGACCGCGGCCGATACCGTGTAGCCCACCAGCGCGGCGGCAAACGGACTCGGCCACAACGCCAGTCCCGCCTTGGTGAGCAACTGCGCGAGCGCCCGCAGGAACGCCGCCGACCATGGCAGCCACAACGCCGCGGCGGATGCTGTCCCGGTCTCCTCGCCGTTCGATCTCGACAGCGCCATCGATCCCAGCACAATGATGGCAGTGGCGATCAGCTCGCGCGCGCCGAGCGCCTCTCCCAGGAATATCGCGGCACCGAGAACGGCAAAGAGCGGCGCGGTGCTCCCTATCGTGCCCGCCACGGTCGGTCCCATGCGCCGGTTGGCCTCGAACGTAAGGAGCGTGACCGCTGCGGGGAAGAACAGGCCCACGAGGGCGTACACCCCGGCTGCCGACCACTCCCACCCGGACCAGTCCAGGAACGGCGCGCAGAGCCAGAAGAGCGCCGCCGCCGTGGGCACGCTCACCCGCGCCCCCGACATCGCATCCATATGCCGGAGCCCGGAGTGAGTACTTACTAATGCCGCTCCGAACAGGGCGGCGGCAAGCATGGCGAGCGCTATGAAATGCAAGTGTCGTTCACCCTTCGACTCCGGGCATGCGCGCGACGCTCAGGGCGAACGGGGATCTGCTCGACCTCGTCGGGACGGCGCCCGGCTCAGGCAGGCTGCGTCTCTTCCGCGAGCTGGGCGAGCTGCTCGGTCTGGTGCTCGGCGGTCAATGCCGAGACGAGCTCGTCGATGTCGCCGTCCATGATCCGGTCGATCTTGTAGAGCGTGAGGTTGATCCGGTGATCGGTGACGCGGCCCTGGGGAAAGTTATAGGTACGGATGCGCTCGGAGCGGTCGCCGCTGCCGACCAGGGACTTGCGCGTGGCCGCCTGCTTCGCCTGCTGCTCGCTGACCTGCTTGTCCTTGATGCGCGCCGCGAGCACCGCCATCGCCCGCGCCCGGTTCTTGTGCTGCGACCGGTCGTCCTGGCATTCCGCCACGATGCCGGTGGGAAGATGGGTGATGCGCACCGCCGACTCGGTCTTGTTGACGTGCTGGCCGCCCGCCCCGGACGCGCGGTAAGTGTCGATGCGCAGCTCGGCGGGGTTCAGCACCACGTCCGCTACCTCGTCGGCCTCGGGCATGACCGCCACGGTGCACGCCGAAGTATGTATGCGGCCCTGGGTCTCGGTTACCGGCACGCGCTGCACGCGGTGGCCGCCGGACTCGAACTTGAGCCTGGAATACGCGCCCCGGCCGATCACCTTGGCGATGACTTCCTTGAAACCGCCGCGGTCGGACTGGCTCTGCGACATGACTTCCACCTGCCAGCCGTTGCGCTCCGCATAGCGCGAGTACATGCGGAAAAGCTCTCCCGCAAACAGGCCCGATTCGTCGCCGCCGGTGCCGGCGCGTATCTCGAGGAAGATGTTGCGATCGTCGTTGGGATCGCGCGGCAGCAGGAGCTGCTGCAGTTGCTGCTCGATGACGGCGAGTCGCTCCCGGGTCTCCTTCAACTCGCTTTCCGCGAACTCGCGCATGGCGGGATCCCCGGCCATCTGCTGCGCCGTCTCGATGTCCCGCTCGCCGCTCGCGTGCCGCCGGTAGAGCTCGACCACGGGCGAGAGCTCGGCGTGCTCGCGCGTAAGCTTCCGGTACTGGTCGAGATCGGCGGTGGCGTCCTCCTGGCCCAGGAGACGCGTGATCTCCTCCAGGCGGTTCGCGAGCCGCGCCAGCCGCGCTGCTATGCTCGGCTTCATTCGGTGGGATGTATCTGGTAGAGCCGGGCGAGCATCTGCGCGAGCTCGACCCGGTCTTCCTCGCGCGCGTGCGAGAGCGCGTGGGTGGGCGCATGCAGGAGCTTGTTCGCGAGCGCGTGGGAAAGCTGCTCCATGACGAGCTTCGGGTCCTCGCCCTTCGCCAGGCGCTTCACCGCGCGCTCCAGCTCGTGCCGGCGCGCGCGGTCGGCGGCGTCGCGCAGCGCCCGTATCGTCGGCACCAGCTCGCGGTTGCCGAGCCAGTGCATGAAATCGGTGACCTGGTTCTCGATGATCACCTCGGCCTGCGCGACCGCGTTCTGCCGGGAGTCCATGCCCGCGCGCGCGATCCTGCCCAGGTCGTCTACCGTGTAGAGGAAAACATCGTCCAGCCTGCCGACCTCGCCTTCCACGTCGCGCGGGACCGCGAGGTCCAGCATCAGGATCGGGCGATGCTTGCGCGCTTTCAGCGCGCTCTCGGTCAGGCCCTTGCCGATGATCGGCAGCGGGCTCGCCGTGGAGCTGACGACGATGTCGTGCACGGCGAGCTGGGAGGCAAGATCGTTCAACGCGATCGCGCGCCCGAGAAAGCGGTCGGCGAGGTGCTGCGCGCGCTCCGGCGTGCGGTTGGCGAACGTCATGCGGCGCGGATGGTGGGCGGCGAAATGGGTCGCCGTCAGCTCGATCATCTCGCCCGCGCCGATGAAAAGAACGCCCTGCTCCCTGATGCTGGGATAGATGCGCTGCGCGATACTCACCGCGGCCGCGGCCATCGATACCGTGGCGGTCCCGATCTCGGTCTCGGAGCGCACGCTCTTGGCGACGGAGAAGGTGCGCTGGAACAGCTTGTTCAACACGAGCCCCAGCGTCCCGGCGGCCTGCGCGGTGCGCACCGCATCCTTGAACTGCCCGAGGATCTGCGGCTCGCCCAGCACCATCGAATCGAGCCCGCTCGCCACGCGGAACGCGTGCTTCACCGCCCGATCCTGTGGCAACTGGTAGAGATACGGCTCGATCTGCTGCGGTCTCAGGTGGTGATAGCCGGCGAGCCAGTCCACCACCGCGGGCGGCTCCTCGGTATTGCAATAGACCTCGGTGCGATTGCAGGTCGAGATGATGGCCGCTTCCTTGACCGGCCGGCGGTCGACCAGGTCGCGCAGCGCACCCACCAGCGCCTCGGCGTGAAAGGCCACTTTCTCGCGCAGCGCGAGCGGCGCGGTCTCGTGGTTGATGCCGAAGGTGTAGAGGTGCATGGCGCGGGCGCGAAAAAGGTCGACATATTATATGCTTGCATGGCAATCGTGGCGCTCCCACGATTGCCGGGCGGTACAGGCGCTGCCCCGGTTGCAGCCGCCTCTACTTTTGCTTTTCGCGCGCAAAGAGCGCGTCGAGCTTCTGCTCGTACGCGTGGTAATCGAGATAGCCATAGAGGTCGTCGCGCGTCTGCATGAGCTCTACTACCCCCTTCTGGCTGCCCTCGCGCCGGATGCCTTCGAAGACCCGCAGTGCGGCCGCGTTCATGGCGCGGAAAGCGGAGAGCGGGTAGAGCGCCATCGCGACGTTCGCGGCTCCCAGCTCCTTCGCGGTGAAGAGCGGCGTCTTGCCGAACTCCGTGATGTTGGCAAGTATCGGCACCTTCACCGCGTCGGCGAACTTCCGGTACATGGCGAGATCGGTGATCGCCTCCGGGAATATCATGTCGGCGCCCGCTTCCACGCACCGGCACGCGCGCTCGACCGCCGCCTCGAGCCCCTCCACCGCCAGCGCGTCGGTGCGCGCCATGACGACGAAAGCCGGATCGGTCTTCGCGTCCGCCGCCGACTTGACGCGGTCCACCATCTCCTGCTGGGAGACCAGCTCCTTGTTGGGCCGGTGCCCGCAGCGCTTGGCGCCCACCTGGTCTTCGATGTGCATGCCGGCCGCGCCGAACTTGATGAGCGACTTCACCGTGCGCGCGACGTTGAACGCGCTCGCGCCGAACCCCGTGTCCACGTCTACGAGCAGCGGCAGGGCACACACGTCGGTGATGCGGCGCACATCAGTCAGCACGTCGTCCAGCGTGCTGATGCCGAGGTCCGGGAGTCCCAGCGACCCGGCCGCAACACCGCCGCCCGAGAGGTAGATCGCGCGATAGCCGACGCGTTCGGCAAGACGCGCGTGGTAGGCGTTGATGGTCCCGACGATCTGCAGCGGGCGTTCCTCGGCGAGCGCGGCGCGAAACCGGGCGCCGGGTGAAGCGGGGCTGGTCATATGACGGACTCCTGTCGGGGTGGCGGTGCGCCAGGGGGCACCGGCATAATGTCCATATTGTGACAGATTAGACGATTCTTACTAAAAGTACATCCAATTTTTTTTCGGCGACTCTATTTTACCAGTGCGTTTGTAGTGGCATAATAGGATCCCTCGTTCACGATCCGGACTAAAAAGAGATCGAGGCCGGAACCAACCTCTTTACCGCCATTTACCATTTGGAATTCATCACATGCCACGCAAATCCGAGCTTACTGACGATACCCGACTTACCGGGACCCAGAGCATAGAGCGCGCGCTGCTGCTGCTGCGCGAAATCGCCGCGCACAACCGTGGCGGTTCCCGCCTGCTCGATCTCGCCACCCGCACCGGCCTGCAGCGCCCTACCGTGCATCGCATGCTGAAGTGCCTCGCGGCCGAAAACATGGTGCAGCAGGACGGCGATTCCCATCGCTACTACCTGGGCTCCATGGTGTTCGAGCTGGGATTGACGGCGACCCCGCGCTTCAACTTGCGCGAGATGTGCCATCCCGCGCTCGCACGCATCGCGGAGGCAACCGGCGACACGGTGTTTCTGACCCAGAGGAGCGGGCTCGACGCCGTGTGCCTCGACCGCCGCGAGGGCACGTTCCCGATCAAGACCTTTACGCTCGAAGTCGGCATGCGCCGGCCCCTCGGCGTGGGCACCGGTAGCCTCGCGATTCTTTCCGCGCTGCCGGAAGATGAGATCGATAAGGTCGTCGGCGCGAACAATGTCCGGCTTCCGGAATACGGGCTGAACGGCGGCTCCCTCCTGTCGCAGGTCAAGCGCGCGCAAAAGCTCGGCTTCGCGATGCGCGAGATGCCCGGGCTGGCCGGCGTGCGCTCGGTGGGCCAGGCGCTGCGCAACCAGGGCGGCGTGCCGTTCGCTGCCCTGTCGGTCTCCACGATCTCGAGCCGGATGAGCGAGAAGCGCGCCGCCGAGATCGCGACGCTGCTCAAGAACGAAACGCGCCAGATCGAACGCCAGATCTCGAACGGCAGCGAAGCGCGCTGAAGCGCGCGCCTTCCGCGACGGCAAACTAGCCGCTCACTAAGGCCGGTACCCTCTCCCCGTGTAAACGGGGAGAGGATCACACGTTCCCCCTCACCCTAGCCCTCTCCCCCAGACCAGGGAGAGGGAATAGTGTTTGCCAAGGAAATGAAGCCCGTATGAGCCAAGACCTCGAAAAGCTCAAGGAATGGATCGGCCAGAAGGAAACAGCCGTGGACTACGTGACGGTTCCGACCGTGCACCGTCTCGCCGCAACCCTCGATCTCGATTATCCGATACCGAAGCTGGGCGATGCATTGCCGGTCGGTTGGGACACTATCTTCTTTCCACGTGTGGTACGGCATACGCAGGCAGGGCCGGATGGGCATCCCGCCCGCGGCGACTTCCTGCCGCCTGTGCCGCTGCCCAGGCGCATGTTCGCCGGCCGGCGCATCCGGTTCGAGAGCGGCTTGCGGGTCGGTGACGAGATCAAGCGGGAGTCGACGATCAAGAGCGTCACCATCAAGCAGGGTCGCACCGGCCAGATGGTCTTCGTGACCGTGCAGATCGAAATCGCGAGCCCGCGCGGCCTCGCGGTGACGGAAGAGCAGGACATCGTCTATCGCGAAGCACCCGAGCCCGGTGCGCCACCGCCCGCCCCGCAGCCCGCGCCGGCCAGGGCGGCGTGGAGCAGCACTGTCACACCGGACGAGCTCATGCTGTTCCGTTATTCCGCGATCACCTTCAACGGGCATCGCATACACTACGATCACCCGTACGTGACCGGAACCGAAGGCTATCCCGGGCTCGTCATGAACGGCGGCCTGACGACGCTTCTTACCGGGGAGCTCGCACGACTGAACAGCAAGCGCCCGCTCGCCGCCATCGCCTCCCGCAACGTGCGGCCGATGTTCGTAAACCGCCCGATCACCTTCGGCGGCGAGCCCTCCGCGGACGGCAAGACCGCAAAGCTCTGGGCGGCCGACGACACCGGGGCGCTCGCGCTCACGGCCGACGCGGAGTTCCACTAGCACTTATCACTCATCACTTATCACTCATCACTGGAGCGAGAGCGACGTGGCCGGCGGCCCCCTAGAAGGCGTGCGCGTCGTCGACCTGACCTCGGTCGTCGTCGGCCCGCTCGCCACGCAGATCCTCGCCGATCACGGCGCCGACGTGATCAAGGTCGAATCGAAGACGGGCGATCTGGTTCGCAACCTGAACGGGAAATCGGTGACGCCCGCCATGGGCGCGAAGTTCCTGCACCTGAACCGCAACAAGCGCTCGATCGTGCTGGATCTCAAGCAGCCGGCGGGATATGCGGCGTTGAAGCAGCTTCTCGCACGTGCCGACGTGATGATCTGGAACAACCGCCCGCCGTCCATGGCGCGGATGAAGCTCGCCTACGCCGACGTGCGCGCGATCAACCCCAGGATCATCTATTGCGGCATGTTCGGCTTCGGCCAGGACGGGCGCTATCGCGACAAGCCCGCCTACGACACGATCATCCAGGGCTCGGGCGGCATGTCGGCGCTGCACCACCGCGCCATGGGCGAGCCGCGCTTCGTGCCGATGGTGGTGGCGGACAAGGTTACGGGCCTGATCGCGGTGCAGATGATCGCGATGGCGCTCTACGGGCGCGAGCGCACCGGCGAGGGCTGCTCCATCGAGATCCCGATGTTCGAGAACATGGTGAAGTTCGTTCTCGAGGAGCACATGTACCTGAAGACCTTCGTTCCGCCGCTCGGGGAAACCGGCGACCCGCGCCTGATAGATCCACTCGGCAAGCCCACCCCGACGAGCGACGGCTGGATCTGCATCTCGGCCAACACGCAGAAGCAGGTTTTCGCATTTTTCGACGCGATCGGCCGGCCCGAGCTCAAGACCGATCCGCGCTTTTCCACCGTGCCGGCGCGGTTCGCGAACGTGAAGGACTACTTCGAGGTGCGCCGGGAAGCGCTGAAAACGAAAACCACGGCCGAGTGGCTGGAGATCTTCGACGGGGTGGACATTCCCGCCATGCCTTACCACACTCTCGATGAAGTGCTCGACGATCCGCACCTTGCGGATATCGGGTTCTTCGAGTTGAAGGATCACCCCACGGAAGGCAGGACGCGCAACATGCGGCTGCCGAACAAGTGGTCGACGGGCGTGCGACAGGAGTGGAATCCCGCGCCCAAGCTCGGCCAGCATAGCGTGGAGATCCTGCGCGAGATCGGCTGCTCCGACGCGGAAATCGAGGCGATGGTCGCCGCCGGGACTACCTTGGACGGGCGCATCGGCCGGCACTGAGGTTTTTGTGGGATTTCGTACTCCTGCCGAGGTTAACAAACGTTAAGGGTAAGCCCCCGGTGAGCGCGGGGTTGAAATTCCTGTATAAAGCTGAAACGCGATCGGCAACCAACCACGGAGAGCTTTCATGAGTTACCCCAACCCGTTTAGCAGGCGTCAGATCCTGGCCGCTTTGGCCGCCGCGGCATTGGGCCTCGTCGCCCCCGCCGCGGGCGCCCAGCAGTACGGGGACGACAAGTACCAGCCCCAGAGCGGCCAGGAAGGCAAGGACGTCATCTGGGTGCCCACCCCGCTGGCCCTGATCGAGCGCATGCTGGACATGGCCAAGATCACGCCGAAGGACATCCACTACGACCTGGGCAGCGGCGACGGCCGGACCGTCATTGCCGCGGCCAAGCGCGGTGTCCAATCGGTCGGGATCGAGTTCAACCCCGACATGGTGGCGCTGTCCCAGCGCCTCGCCGCCAAGGAGGGCGTCTCCGGCAAGACGACATTCATCCATGGGGACATCTTCCAGACCGACTTCAGCAAGGCCACCGTGCTGACCTTGTACCTGCTGCCCTCGCTCAACGTGAAGCTGCGTCCGACGATACTCAAGATGAAGCCGGGCACGCGCGTGGTCTCCCACGCCTTCACGATGGACGACTGGCCCGCCGACCAGACCGACAGCGTGGACGGACGCACCGCTTACTTATGGATCGTGCCCGCGCCCGTGGAAGGCACGTGGAAGTGGAGCATCGCCGGCAGCGGACCGAAGGAGTACGAGCTGGTGCTGAAGCAGCAATACCAGAACGTCGAGGGCGTGGTCCGCCTCGATGACAAGACGGGACAGCTTCGCAACATGAAGCTCGACGGTGACCGCATTACCTTCTCCGTCTTCGAGACGGGCGGGACCAACCCGATCCGCCGTGATTTCACGGGGCGCGTGAGCGGCGGCGCCATCGAAGGAACGTTGAAGCAGCCGGGCGGCGAAGCGAAGTGGACTGCCACGCGCACCAAGTAGGCGAAGGACAACCAATGCGGAATGCCCGGCTCGAGTCCCTGCTCTTCTGCGCTCTGCTCGCGCTCGCGCCGGGCCTGCTCCCCGGCACCGCCTGCGCGCAGGCTTCCAAGGAGTACACCCCACAGATCGGCCAGAGCGGCAAGGACGTCGTGTGGGTGCCGACCCCGCAGGCTCTCGTCGAGCGCATGCTCGACATGGCGAAGCTCACGGCCAAGGACATCCTCTACGACCTCGGCAGCGGGGACGGCAGAACCGTGATCACGGCCGCCAAGCGCGGCGCCCAGGCCTACGGCGTGGAGTACAACGCCGACATGGTTGCGCTGTCCGAGCGCGCCGCCGCCAAGGAGGGCATGGCAGCCAAGGTGAAATTCATCCACGGCGACATCTTCCAGACCGATTTCAGCAAGGCCACCGTGCTGACCTTGTACCTGCTGCCCTCCCTCAACGTGAAGCTGCGTCCGACGATACTGAAGATGAGGCCGGGCACGCGCGTGGTCTCCCACGCTTTCAACATGGACGACTGGCAGGCCGATCAGACCGAGACCGTCGATGGCAGCACCGCTTACCTGTGGATCGTCCCGGCGCAGGTCGCCGGCACATGGCGCTGGAACTCGGGCGGTGCAGGCGCACGGGAAGTCCAGGTGACGCTGAAGCAGGTCTACCAGAATATCCAGGGGACCGTGCTGCTCAACGGCAAGGCGCTACCGCTGCACAACCTGAAGCTCGAGGGCGATCACATCGCGTTCTCGGTCCCCGAATCGGCCTCCGTCCATCGCGACTATGCGGGGCGCGTCAACGGCAATTCGATTGAAGGAACGGTGAAAAACGCCAGCGGCGAAGCGAAGTGGAGC
>Ga0111539_10004667_pt1 | contig 17913 bp, 18 predicted proteins | sample RhiMethybrSRZTD1_FD_79667 | JGI IMG/M metagenome (GOLD analysis project Ga0111539, IMG submission 79667) | Populus rhizosphere microbial communities from Tennessee, USA - Rhizosphere MetaG P. TD hybrid SRZTD1 (version 2) (version 2) | ecosystem: Host-associated > Plants > Roots > Rhizosphere >... | reverse complement strand
GTCGGCGACCACTCACCGCCGCTGTGGTCGCGGCAGGCGCGGGCGCAATTCGAGCCCGGCCTCGTGGCATGGTACCGGCTCACGCCGCGCGACGACGTGATCGCCGTAAACCGCTCGCAAAAACCGACAGCGGCGCGCTAGCTCTTGAAATGTTTCGACAGCTTCAGGCTCTGCGCCTGATAGTTCGAGCCAATGCCCTGCCCGTATAATTTTTCCGGCTTTGCAAGCATCTGCTCGTACACGAGTCGCCCGACGATCTGACCGTGCTCGAGGATGAACGGCACCTCGCGCGAGCGCACTTCGAGGACGGCGCGCGCACCTTTCCCTCCGGCGCCGGCATAACCGAAGCCAGGATCGAAAAAGCCGGCGTAGTGGACGCGGAATTCGCCGACCAGTGGATCGAACGGCACCATTTCGGCCGCATAGTCGGGTGGCACCTGCACCGCTTCCTTCGATGCAAGAATGTAGAACTCGTTCGGATCGAGGATCAGGCTCTTGTCCGGCCGGGCCTGCATCGGCTCCCAGAAGTCAAGAACAGCGTAGCCGCCACGCCTTTCCACATCGATAAGCCCGGTATGGCGCTTGGCGCGATAGCCGACGAGCCCGTTCGGTCCCAACCCTGACAGGTCGACGCCGACTGCGACGCCCTCGCTGACATCGGCCTTGTCGGAATCGACCAGGCGCTCGCGAGCATGCAACTCACGCAACGCTTGCGCGGCCAACAAGGCGTGGCCACGCCTGAAGCGGATTTGCGACAGGCGCGATCCTTCGCGCACCAGGACAGGAAATGTGCGCGGGCTGATTTCGGCATAAAGCGGCCCATGGTAGCCGGTTTCGACGCGGTCGAAGCCGCGTGTCTCGTCCGCGATCACGCGCGTGAACACATCAAGCCGCCCGGTCGAGCTCTTCGGGTTGGCGGCTGCCGAAATTTCACCGGGCAAAGCCAGGCTTTCCTGCAGCGGCACGATGTAGACGCAGCCGGTTTCGAGAACCGCGCCGTCGCTCAGCGAAATCTCGTGCAGTTTGAGCTCGTCGATGCGCCTGGCGACGGTCGTGCGGCCCGGAAGAAAGCTCGCCCGCACGCGATAAGCGACCTCGCCCAGCCGAAGATCGAGGCTGGCGGGCTGGATCTGGTCGGGCACGAACTTGTTTTCCGACAGAATCGCGCCGTCTGCGGCGAGCGCCGCGATCATGCGGTCGGGCAAGATGCCCTTGTCCTCGATGGCAAAGGAAAGCGTCACGGCCACCCTGCGTCTAAAGTCGCGCCGATCTAACCCGAGGAGCGCCTTGACGGGAAGCCGTGCCTCCCGCTACAAATAGATTATCCCGTGGTCATTTGAGCCGGCCGGCTTGCAGCCACGTTAAACAACTCGCTAAAAGGCCGGGGACGCGTGAGCCCGGCCGAGATATTTCTCCGGCCGGTTTTTTGTTGGCCACGCGCATGGCCCCGAAAAGTGGTTTCCGGTTTTCGGAAAAGGCCATGCGCAAGGCTTAAAGGAGGCCGTAATGCCCGCGTCGTCCAAGACCTACCGTCCCGAAACCCGCCTGGTTCATGCCGGCACGCTGCGCTCGCAGTTCGGCGAGACCTCGGAGGCGTTGTTTCTCACCCAAGGCTACGTTTACCCCACGGCCGAGGAGTGCGAGGCCCGCTTCTCCGGAAAGATCCCGGGTTACGTCTATTCGCGCTACTCGAACCCGACCATGAGCATGTTCGAACAGCGCATGGCGGCATTCGAAAGTGCGGAGGCGGCGCGTTCGACCGCAACCGGAATGGCGGCGGTGACGACGGCAATCATGGGCCTCGTGCGAGCCGGCGATCATGTGGTCGCGGCCAAAGCGTTGTTCGGCTCGTGCCGCTGGGTCATCGAGGAATGGCTGCCGCGTTTCGGCGTCACGTCGACGCTGGTCAACGGCACCGATCTCGACGCGTGGAAAAAGGCGACGCAGAAAAACACCAAGGCGTTTTTCCTCGAATCCCCGACCAATCCTACGCTCGAAGTGATCGACATCGCCGCGGTTGCCGAGATCGCCCATGGCGTCGGCGCAAAACTGGTCGTCGACAACGTCTTTGCCACCCCGCTGTACCAGAGCCCGCTCGAGCTGGGCGCCGATTGCGTGGTCTATTCGGCGACCAAACACATCGACGGCCAAGGCCGAGTCTTGGGTGGTATCATCCTGGGCTCCGAAAAACTGATCCTCGACCACTACCATCAGATCCTGCGCCAGACGGGGCCGTCGCTGTCGCCGTTCAACGCGTGGGTCCTGCTCAAGGGCCTGGAGACTCTGCCCGTGCGCGTCGAGCGGCAGACCGCTAACGCCGGCGCGGTCGCCACCGCACTCGCGGGGCACAAGAAGATCTCGCGGCTGATTTATCCCGGCCGCCCCGACCATCCGCAGGCAGACATCATTCGCAAGCAGATGAGGGCCGGCTCGACGCTATGCTCGTTCGAGGTTAAAGGCGGGAAGGAAGGCGCCTTCCGTTTTCTCAACGCGCTCAACCTCATCGGCATCACCAACAACCTCGGTGACGCGAAAAGCCTTGTCACGCATCCGACAACCACAACGCACCAGCGGCTGACACCGGAGCAGCGCGCCGAGCTCGGCATTGGCGACGGGCTGGTCCGGTTCTCGGCCGGACTCGAACATGCTGACGATCTGATCGAAGATTTGCTGACGGCGCTGGAAAAGGCCTGACGAGGCTTTAACGGACGGGAACCGCCGTCGCGGACATCACCGGCCGCTGCGCAGCTTCGGCGATGGCGTTGCCGAGGCCCTTCGCCATGCAGGCGTAGCTCCAGTCATTCATGTGGAGCCCGTCGGATGAAACGAACGTCTCGAAACCGATCTGGTCGACATCATGCCAGTGCCGCATGACCTCGAAGCGGCGGAAGAGATCGACGTCTTCGCGCTTCGCCATCGCGGAAATCAGCGTGACCATGCGCTCGGCGTCGGGCTTTGAGATGACCTTTGGCGCGAACTGCGGATCGATCAGTACGATATCGGCGCCAATGGCGCGAATTTTTGCGAGCCCGGTGCGGATCAATGCATCGTGACCGCCCAGCTTGTGCCCACGGATGACGGAGTTCGTCCCGAGTTGCCACAGCACGAGATCAGGCTTCTCGGCAAGAACAGCCGAATCGAAGCGGCTGAGCATGTCGGCGATTTCCTCGCCGGCGACGCCACGGTTAAGCACAGTGATCGACAGCTTCGGGAAATGCTGCTTGAGCTCGATTGCGAGCCGGCTCGGATAATTTGCAGCCGGCGAACTCGCGCCTGCGCCCGACGTCGACGACGAGCCGATGGCAACGATCGTGACGGGTTCGCTGGACGCGATTTTCTGCGCAACACGCGGAAGTGGATTCGCAAGGCGGATGAGATCCACCGGCGCAACACAACCTGGAGCGACGGTGTCGGCGCGCACAGGCGAAGCCAGCGCCAGCCCCAAGAGCAAGGCGGCGGCGGTCGCCGATGTCATTGGCCATTGTCCAGGCTGATCGCTCACCAAATTCCCGTCCCTGTTATCAATTTAACGGCTGCCGTTGGTCGGCGCTTCTACTGGCTTGGCAGCTGCGATCACGAGATCGGCCAGCAGCCGACCTATGCAATCATGAACCCGCTCGGCAATGTCAAGTTTTTTCGTCGCAGAGTAAAGGTCAAACGTTCCAAGGTCCGACCAGAGCCGCATAATGCTGAATCGGTCGAAAAGTGGCACTTCTTGCTGCAATGCAACCCAGCGCATGTCTTCGGAATAAGTGCTCAAGGCGATCATCGATTCGGTTCGCGGGCTGTACTGCGCGTTTACCAGAACCACGTCCGCGCCTGCCCCATGAGCTATATTTATACCTTGGTCGAGTGCCTGACTGAATTGATCGGGATCGACCGCACGCATCGCGTCGGTTGTGCCCGTCTGCCAGACCAGCAGTGCAGGTTTCGCGGCACTGAGGTCGGCCGGCAGCGCCTTAACCATCTCCGCAGCAGTGCGTGAGGCCTTGATGTCGGTCGCTACCTTAACCTCAACGCCCTTCAGCTCTTCGATGAGCGCCTGCTGCAGGCGAGCCGGATATGCGTTCTTTGCTCCGTTCGCGCCGGGCAACTGTGACGAGCCGGCACCGACGACAAGAATGTTGAGTTTTTTCTCCGCAAGCGCGCGCGTGACCTTGGGCAACGGATAGTTGGGTTCGGCGAGATGCGCGACAACACGACATTCCGCAGGAAGCTCGGCCCATGCCGGCCCCGCCAGCACAAGTAATGCCAGCAAAAGCACACGCCACCTCATGCGTCGCCCCCCGCTAGTCCCGGCCTTGCGGCAGGCGGGCGCGGCCCTCCGCCCTGCCGTTCTGCCTGCTTATACCACGAAAGCATCGCCGCAATCGCTACCATGATGGCGATCCCGCCAACACTCACGGCGATATGCATGAACAGCCGGTTGGAAACCTCGGTAAACATGAAATGGCCTGCAAAAGAGAGGAACACGCCGAGGCAGAAAGTCTCCAGGGAATGCTGGCCGCAGACGATTGCCGGCCACAAGATACGTGACTTCAAGGCCGGCCAGTCACTCGGCACGAACGCGACTGTGATGACCGCCAGCGCCAGGAAGTGGAGAATGCGCAATACGTCGAGATTGGTCTTGTCGATTGGATAGATCGCATCTCCAACGAATTTCGGCACATAGATAGCCAGGCGCGGGAAGTACCACGTCATCGCGATGCAGAACGCAAATACGAGATAGGCGATCGCAAGCCCAACCACGAATCGCGAACCGATCCAGCGCGACAAGTTCTGCGCACCACCGAGCGCGCACCAAGCGCCGAACACGAACAACAGTTGCCAGGCAAACGGATTGAATACCCAAGTCCCGCTTGGCCATGCGGGAAGGTTCCACTCGAAGAACCACATCAGGACATAAAGGACTGCCGACGAGATCAATGCGATCGACGGCGCGCGCAGCAACAGCCAGAGCATCGGCGGGAACCAGGCGAGAAGCAGGATGTAGAGCGGCAGCACATCCATATTCACCGGCTTGAACTTGAGAAGCAGCGCCTGGAAAATGGTGACATCGGGATTTTTCAGGAAATCGAGAACGCCCATTTCTTCGCTGTAAAGCGGGTTGTCGAAGCTGTTCGCGACATAGGCGATTTCGGCGAGGTAGATCGCCAACAGGAACACGTGTGCAATGTAGACCTGCCAGGCGCGCTTGAGCACGCGCGCCGAGGCAATGACAAAGCCGTGTTGCCGCATGGCCCGGCCATAGACGAACGCCGCCGTGTAGCCTGAGATGAAGACGAAAATCTCTGTGGCGTCGCTGAAGCCGTAGTTGCGGATCGTGACCCAACTCACCGCGTTGGACGGAATGTGGTCAAGAAAGATCAGCCAAAGCGCGATACCGCGGAACAAATCAAGCCGGAGATCGCGTTCCGTCAAAACCGGGGCCATGTGCGGCTTTTCTTTTGAGTGCTCTTCCGGCAATAATCGCGGACACCAAGCGAATGGCAAGCCCCGGCTCAGTAAATTGTACGGCATGGCGATGTATCGCGCCGTAACCCGCAAGATCGAAGTCACGGTCACCCCCCGTTTCGTCTCGGAGCGGTCGTCGCCGAGCAACGGGTATTTCTTCTGGGCCTACACCATCAACATCACGAATCTTGGCGCGGAAACCGTGCAGTTAAAGACCCGGCATTGGCGTATCACCGATGCGCAGGGCCGGCTGCAGGAAGTCAAAGGCCCGGGCGTGGTGGGCGAAGAGCCGGTGCTCAAGCCGACGGAATCGTTCGAGTATACCAGCGGCGTCCCGTTGCCGACGCCGTCCGGCTTCATGGTCGGGAGTTACGGCATGGTGACCCAGGCGGGTGAGCACTTTGACATCGAGATACCCGCCTTCTCGCTCGATTCATCCCACGCCGAGCGGACCATCAACTAAACTTTGCCCCGACATCGGCCGGGGCAAATTCATAGTTGGCGCTGCAAAACTCGCAGGTGACCGAAATCTTGCCGTCCTCGACCATATGGTCGCGGTCGTCCTGCGAAAAGCTCTTCAGCATAGCCTCGACGTTTGCGCGTGAGCACGAGCATTGCGCGCGCAACGGACTGGCGCGGAAGACGCGAACGCCAGGCTCATGGAAAAGCCGGTAGACCAATCGCTCGCTCGACAGCGAGGGATCGATCAGTTCGAGATCCTCGACGGTCGAAATCAGCGCCTGACCTTCCACCCAGGCGTCGTCTTCCTCAATGGCATGCGGCGCGGTGCCCTCGGGCGCATCGCCGGGATCGAGATCGGCGACACGCGCGCGCTCCGGCGCTTTTGGCAGGAATTGCAGCATCATGCCGCCCGCGCGCCAACGGTGGCGCGTCCCGCCTGCCTCTGCGCTGAGTTCTTCGGCGACCGCAAGGCGCACGCGCGTCGGAATTTGTTCCGAGCGCAGGAAATACTCGTGGGCGACGTCCTCCAGTGAGCTGCCGTCGAGCGCGACGAGGCCCTGATAGCGGCTCATATCGGGGCCCTGATCGATGGTCATCGCAAGATGACCCTTGCCGAGCAATTCACCGCCACCGGTGTTGCCGGATACGATCGCCGCCGCCACGCGACTTTTGTCAAAATGCGCGCAGGCGCGCACCTTGTCGGGCGTGATGAAGTCCACGACCAGCATCCGAACCGGACCATCGCTCCGTGTCTGCAGGATGAAACGGCCGTCAATTTTCACCGCCGAGCCCAACATAACTGTCAGCACGATGGCCTCACCGAGGAGTTTTGCCACCGGCTGCGGATAGGCATGGCGTGCGAGAATTTCGTCCACGGCTGGCCCGAGCCGGACCACCCGGCCACTCAGGTCGAGCTTAGCGACTTCGAAGGGCATGACGGTGTCATCGACCGTGGTCGCAGACGGCGCACGGGATGGGATGGCGATTTGAGGATCAGTCATGAGCCCTATGTAACGTTCAGCGTCGGGAATGCGAGACCTTGTTCCGTGAGCAGTCCCGCTATGCGCGAGACGTCTCAGGCGTCGGCGTGCAAGCACCAGGCCAGCAGGCCCTTCTGGGCATGCAGCCGGTTCTCGGCTTCATCGAAGACAACCGACTGCGGACCGTCGATGACCTCATCGGTCACTTCCTCCCCGCGATGCGCGGGCAGGCAATGCATGAACAGCGCATCCGGTCTGGCCTTGGACATCAAGCGGGCATTGACCTGGTACCGCTTCAGGATGTTGTGCCGAAGCTTGCCGTCGCGATCGCCCATCGACACCCAGGTATCGGTGACCACGCAGTCCGCATCCTTGACCGCGGCATCCGGATCATCGCCGATCAAGATGGCGGCGCCTGACGATTTCACCCAGTCCATCAGCCATTTTTTCGGCCGCAACTCCGCCGGTGTCGCCACCCGCAGCTGGAAATCGAAGCGTTCGGCGGCGTGCATCCAGCTCGCCAGCACGTTGTTGGCGTCGCCGGTCCAGGCAACGGTGCGTCCGCGGATCGGCCCACGCTTTTCCTCGTAGGTCATGACGTCAGCCAATATCTGACAAGGATGCGACCGCCGCGTGAGCCCGTTGATCACCGGAATCGTCGCATGCCGCGCGAGCTCGTGCACGGCTTCATGATCGAGAATCCGGATCATGATGACATCTACATAACGCGACAAAACCCGCGCCGTGTCGGCAAGCGTCTCACCGCGCCCCAGCTGCATTTCCTGGGCCGTGAGAAGGATTGCTTCGCCGCCCAACTGGCGCATGGCGACGTCAAATGAGACGCGCGTGCGAGTCGACGGTTTGTCGAACACCATGGCCAAAGTCTTGCCAGCAAGCGGTGACGCAATCTGACCTTTGGCGCGCGCGGCCTTCAGGGCCCGGCTCCTGTCGATCAGGCCAGCCAGGACCGGCTTTGGAATATCGGTGAGATCGAGGAAGTGCCGGACGCCGTTCGCCGTCATGACGCCACCTTGGCCGTCCGTGCGTGCGCCTGCGCGAGCCGCGCGCAGGCGCGATCGATCCTGGCGACAGCTTCTGAAATTTCTTCCTCACCGATAATCAACGGCGGCAGAAGACGCACAACGTTGTCGCCTGCGCCGACGGTGAGCAACTTTTCCGTGCGCAGCTCGTCGACCATTTCGGACGCCTGCGGGATCATGCGTAGGCCAATCAGAAGACCTTCGCCGCGCACCTCCGCGATCACCGACGCATACCGATCTTTCAGCTCGGCGAGGCGCTGCTTGAGCAACAATGCATTCTTTCGCACGCGGTCGAGAAATTCGGGGTCGGTCATGATATCGAGCGCGGCGTTACCAACCGCCATCGCGAGTGGATTCCCGCCGAAGGTGGTGCCGTGCGTCCCGACGGTCATCCCCTTCGAGGCTTCCGTCGTTGCAAGGCATGCGCCGACCGGAAAGCCACCGCCAAGCGCCTTCGCAATCGCCATGACGTCGGGCTTAACGCCGCTGCGCTCATAGGCAAACATTTCGCCTGAGCGGACAAAGCCGGTCTGTATTTCGTCAAATACCAGCAAGAGCCCATGCTGGTCGCAAAGCTGACGGAGCGCGCGCAGAAATGTCGGCGGTGCGACCCGCACACCACCTTCGCCCTGGATGGGTTCGATAAGAATTGCAGCCGTCGCCGGCCCGATCGCGCGCTTGACCGCTTCAAGGTCACCAAACGGGACCTGGTCGAAGCCGTCGACCGGCGGTCCGAAGCCTTCCAGATATTTCTTGTTACCGGTTGCGGCGATTGCAGCCAAAGTGCGCCCATGGAAGGCGCCTTCAAATGTGATGATGCGATACCGCTCGGGCTTGCCGGAGGCCGACTGATACTTGCGCACCATCTTGATCGCGCACTCGATCGCCTCAGCGCCGGAATTCTGGAAGAACACGGTGTCGGCAAAGCTGATCGCGCACAGCCGATCGGCGAGCTTTTCGCCTTCCGGGATGCGGAAAAGATTGGAAACGTGCCAGACCTTGTGCGCTTGTTTGGTGAGTGCGTCGGCCAGGTGCGGATGCGCATGGCCTAGCGCATTGACGGCAACGCCGGCGGTGAAATCCAGGTACCGATCGCCTTCGGCCGTGAACAGCCATGCGCCCTCGCCTCGCTCGAACGCGAGATCGACGCGCGCATATGTCGGCAATAGATGCGAGCTCACGGCACTTTGCTTTCGTCGAACGTATCGGTTTGCGCGTGGTCTTGTTCAAACCGTATCCACTTTTCGGCACCACGCGCGCCGAAAAGAAATGTGCCGCCTCGCCGGGCGGCACTTTTTTCATTCTATTGCCCGACCTTGCGCTGTCAACACAGCGAACGACCAGCTGAATCCGTGACTCAATTGCGCCGCAACCGCAGATTCTAAGGGAAAAACTGTTGGTAGCTGGACGGAGAACACTGTGAGTGCTTGCACGAGAGTCACTGCCTATTGTAGCTTCTTGGACAGATAGTACGACATCTCGTGCTACGGGGCTTCTTGTACATTCCTGACGCGTACGCGTCTGGCGCTCGATGGTGCGCCCGACGACGGGGTCGGATTCCATCCAAGACCTTGAGGCCTAAGGAGAAAACCAAATGAGCTGGACGGACGAGCGGGTCGAGCTCCTGAAGAAGTTATGGGCGGACGGCCTGTCCGCCAGCCAAATCGCGGCCGAACTTGGCGGCATCACTCGCAATGCCGTCATCGGCAAGGTCCATCGGCTCGGGCTTTCCGGCCGGGCCAAAAGCCCGTCGTCGACCGCGCCGCGCCCGCGCAAGCCGCGCTCCTCGGGACATATGATGCGAGTCCCGCGCGCATCAATGCGCGGCAACACGGCGCTCGCCTATGACTACGAGGTCGAGCCGGAACCGGAACTGATCGAAATTCCGGTCGAGCAGCGCAAGACCTTGCTCCAGCTGAATGAGAAGACCTGCCACTGGCCGGTCGGCGACCCGGGCAGCACCGAGTTTTTTTTCTGCGGCGGCGATACCGTGAACGATTTGCCGTATTGCTCCTATCACTGCCGCGTGGCCTATCAGCCGCTCACCGATCGCCGTCGGGACAAGCGGTCGTTCCGGAATTGAAATTAAACGAGCTTGGCCGTCGTCAGCTCATGCGGCCAAAGCGATCGTCGAGCGCGTAACCAGCGCCGCGGACGGTGCGGATCGGATCGGTCGTCTGGCCGCGGTTGATCGCCTTGCGCAGCCGGCCGACATGCACGTCGACGGTGCGTTCGTCGATATAGATGTCCGACCCCCAGACGCCGTCGAGCAATTGCTCGCGCGAGAACACACGGCCCGGCCGCTCCATCAGGAATTCCAGCAGGCGGTATTCGGTCGGTCCGAGATCGACCGGGCGGCCGTTGCGTGACACCCGTTTCTTTTCACGGTCGAGCTCGATATCGCCAATGTTGAGCACGGTGGCGACACGATCGGGATTGGCGCGCCGCAACAGCGCCCGCACGCGCGCGAGCAATTCGGGGACAGAGAACGGCTTGACGATGTAGTCGTCGGCGCCGGTCGCAAGCCCGCGGACCTTCTCGCTTTCCTCGCCGCGCGCGGTGAGCATGATGATGGGCAACTGACGCGTCTCTGGGCGCGCGCGCAGGCGGCGGCACAATTCGATGCCGGAAAGGCCGGGCAACATCCAATCGAGCACGATCAGATCGGGCGTCGTCTCCTTCAGCCGCGTGTCGGCCTCGTCGCCGCGAGCGGACGTCTCGACCTCATAGCCCTCGGCTTCGAGGTTGTAGCGGAGCAGCATGGTGAGCGGCTCCTCGTCTTCGACAATAAGAATACGTGCATTCATGCGAAGCCTATCTTTCGGCCGCCGTACGCAAGGCAGCGATCGTGGTCGTATCGCCCTTCGGGCGCTGATCGGCGATCGGACGGCCTTCGATAATGTAGTGAACGGTTTCAGCGATGTTAGTGGCGTGGTCGCCCATGCGCTCGATGTTCTTGGCGCAGAACATCAGGTGAATGCAGAAGGTGATATTGCGCGGATCTTCCATCATGTAAGTCAGCAACTCGCGAAAAACGGACGTGCAGACTGCGTCGATTTCCTCGTCGCCGCGCCAGACCGCCATCGCCTTGCCGACATCGCGCCGACCATAGGAATCGAGAACAAGCTTCATCTGCTGGAGCACAAGGTCGGTCATATGCTCGACGCCACGGATCAGCTTGGGTGGCGGGAATTCGGCATTCAGCGCCATCACGCGCTTGGCAATGTTTTTGGCGAGGTCGCCAATACGCTCGAGATCGTTTGCGAGCCGTAGCGCGCCGACAACCTCGCGCAGGTCGACGGCCATCGGTTGGCGGCGCGCGATCGTAAGCACCGCCTTTTCCTCGATCTCGCGCTGCAAGGTGTCAATGCTGGCATCCGCCGCGGTGACACGTTGCGCCAGGGCTGTATCACGTTTCGCAAGGGCATCCACCGAGTCCGCCACCTGCTTTTCGGCAAGGCCGCCCATTTCGGCGACCATGCGCGCAAGGTCCTGCAGGTCGGTGTCGAAGGCCTTCATGGTGTGGTCGGTCATTGGGTTGATCTTTCAGTCAGTCATTAGCCGAAACGGCCAGTGATGTAGTCTTGCGTACGCCGGTCATCCGGATTGGTGAAGATTCGGGTCGTTTCGCCGAATTCCACGAGCTCGCCGAGATACATGAACGCGGTGAAATCGGACACCCGCGCGGCTTGCTGCATGTTGTGCGTCACGATCGCGATCGTGTAATCGTCCTTGAGTTCGTCGATCAGCTCCTCGATCTTAGCCGTGGAAATCGGATCGAGCGCCGAGCACGGCTCGTCGAACAGGATTACCTCCGGCCGCACCGCCACCGTACGCGCAATGCACAGCCGCTGCTGCTGGCCGCCCGAAAGAGACAGGCCATTGGCATTGAGCTTGTTTTTGACCTCTTCCCACAGCGCGGCGCGCTCGAGCGCATGCCTGACGCGGTCCTCGAGCTCCGATTTTGGCAACCGCTCATAGAGACGGATTCCGAAGGCAATGTTTTCGAAAATCGTCATCGGGAAAGGGGTGGGCTTCTGGAACACCATTCCGACCTTGGCTCGGAGGAGGTTGAGATCCTGCGATGGCGACAGGATGTCGTCATTATCGAGTCGCACATGCCCGGTGGCGCGCTGGTTCGGATAGAGGTCGTACATGCGGTTGAGAATGCGCAGCAGCGTGGACTTTCCGCAGCCGGATGGACCAATGAAGGCCGTAACCTTGCCCTGGTAGAGCGGCACGTTGATGTCTCTCAGCGCTTGGTTATCGCCATAGAAGAAATCAAGGTTGCGGATGGAGATTTTCTCCGCGAGATCCTCGGCGCTTGAGGGTGCGTGAGAGACCGCAGGGACTGTAATGGCTGCTACGCTCATGACGTTTTTCTCTGTGCCGAGAGGGTCCGCGCGATGATGCTCAGGGCAAGCACCGCCAGTGTGATGATAAGGGCGCCGGTCCAGGCCAGCTTTTGCCAGTCATGGTAGGGGCTGAGGGCAAACTGGAAGATGACGACGGGCAGGCTCGCCACCGGAGCATTCAGGTTGAGACTCCAGAATTGGTTGTTAAGTGCGGTGAACAAAAGCGGCGCGGTTTCGCCCGAAATCCGCGCAACGGCGAGAAGCACCCCGGTGACCATGCCTGCACGTGCGGCGCGATAGGCGACCTTGGTGATCATCAGAGAGCGCGGTAGACCGATAGAAGCAGCTGCTTCGCGCAAAGTATCCGGCACGAGGATCAGCATGTCCTCCGTGGTGCGCACAACAACCGGCACAACAATGACAGCCAGTGAGACCGCTCCCGCCCATCCGGAAAAGTGGCCCATTTGTGCGACCATCACCTCGTACACGAACAAGCCGACCACGATCGACGGCGCGCTGAGCAAGATGTCGTTGATGAAGCGCACCACCGTCGTCAGCCGATCGTAGCGGCCGTACTCGGCCATATAGGTGCCGGCGAGTATGCCGAGCGGCGTGCCGATCAGCACTGCGATGGTTGTCATCACCAGGCTGCCCACGATGGGATTGAGCAATCCGCCGGCCGAACCCGGTGGCGGCGTCATCTCGGTGAATACTGCAAGTGAGAGACCGCTAAAGCCTTCCCACAGGAGGACGGCAAGGATCAGCACCAGCCAGGACAGGCCGAACGCGGTTGCCGCGAACGCCAGGCCCATCGAAATCCTGTTGCGCCTGCGGCGGCTGGCGTAGAGCGATGACTGAAAGGTCGCCGCCATGGTCAGCCTCCCACCCGTGCATTCAGCCGCATCAGCATCAGGCGCGCCGCTGCCAGCACGATGAATGTGATGAGGAACAGAATGAGGCCGAGCGCGATGAGCGCGGACGTATAAAGGTCACCGACCGCTTCGGTAAACTCATTGGCGATGGTCGCAGAGATGGTTGTGCCAGGCGCCAGCAACGAGCCCGAGATGCGGTGCGCGTTGCCGATGACGAAGGTCACCGCCATGGTTTCGCCAAGAGCGCGCCCAAGGCCCAGCATCACGCCACCGATGACGCCGACGCGGGCATAGGGCAGCACAACATAGCGCGAGACTTCCCAGGTCGTGCAGCCAAGACCGTAGGCAGCCTCCTTGAGCACCGGTGGGACCGCCTCGAACACGTCGCGCGAAATTGATGTCACGAAAGGAAGCACCATGATCGCGAGGATCAAGCCGGCCGTCAGAATTCCGATGCCGTAGGGCGGACCGGCAAACAGATATGACAGCACCGGAATTTCGCCGAACAGTGCAATGAGAAATGGTTGCACGTGCTGCTGCAGAAACGGCGCGAACACGAACAGCCCCCAGATTCCGTAAATGATGCTCGGGATGCCCGCGAGCAGCTCAATGGCAATACCGACGGGACGACGTAGCCACATCGGACACAGTTCGGTCAGAAATACTGCGATGAACAGGCCGACCGGAACCGCGATCAGCATTGCGATGATCGACGTGACGACGGTGCCGTAGATTGGCGCGATGGCGCCGAATTTTTCAGTGACCGGATTCCAGGCGTCTTCGTAGAGGAAGCTAATTCCAAATGTGCGGAGCGCGCGCAGCGAACCCCATACCAACGAGATGATGATACCGCCGAGGATGATCAGCACCGTAATGGCGGCAGCGCGCGTCAGATGTCGATATGCAACGTCGCCCAGCCGCAGGCGCTGCAGAACTTTCGCCCGGTCCACCTGGTCGGCGACAGTAATTCCCGAACCCTGCAACGCCACGTCAACCACGGGCGGCCTCCCGGTCGGTTGCATCCGGCTCTCCTTGGGCTTTTCGCCGCTTGGGAGAGCCACTCAAGCGGCCTGGAGGCCGCAACACAAGCCGCCTGTTTTCGGCGGTGGACAAGGAAAGGGCGCCGTTGCGGCGCCCTTTCCGCTTGATCATTTGGATCAATTGGTCATTGCGAACACGGGCTTGCCGTCCGCACTCTTGATCTCATTCGTCCAGTACTTCTCGATGTCGGACACGACATTCGCCGGCATCGGCACATAGTCGAGCGCCTCGGCCATCTGGCCGCCGTTCTTGTAGGCCCAGGCGAAAAACTTCAGCGCCTCGCCGGTCGCCGCCGGATCGGTGGGCTTTTTATAGATGAGGATCCAGGTCGCCGCCGTCATCGGCCAGGACTTCTCACCCGGCTGGTTGGCAAGGATTACCCCGTAGCCCGGCTGCGACTTCCAGTTGGCGTTCGCCGCCGCGGCCTGGAACGCTTCCGATGTCGGTGACACCGTCTTGCCGTCCTTGTTTATCATCTTGGTGTAGGTGAGCTTATTCTGCAGCGCGTACGCATATTCGACGTAGCCGATAGAACCTTTCGTCTGCGCAACGTTGTTCGCCACACCTTCATTGCCCTTGGCGCCGATCCCGACGGGCCACTGCACCGAGGTATTGAAGCCAACTTTCGACTTCCAGTCCGCGCTCACATCCGAAAGATAATAAGCAAAGTTGAAGGTGGTGCCGGAGCCGTCCGAGCGATGCACGACCGCAATCGCCTGCTTCGGCAGGTTGGCGTTGGGGTTGAGTTTCTTCAGAGCGGGATCGTCCCATGTCTTGATGTCGCCCATGAAGATCCTGGCCAGCGTCGGCCCGTCGATGACGAGATCGCCCGGCTTGATGCCGTCGAGATTGACGACCGGCACAATGCCGCCCATCACCATCGGAAATTGTGCGAGCCCGACCTCGTCGAGCTCTTTGCCCGGGAGCGGCGCATCGCTGGCGCCGAACGTTACCGTTTTCGCCTTGATCTGCTTGATGCCGCCGCCGGAGCCGATCGACTGATAGTTCAAACCGTTGCCGGTGACTTTCTTATACGCGTCCGCCCATTTGGCGTAGATCGGATAGGGGAACGTAGCGCCAGCGCCGGAAATATCGGCGGCGTTGGCCGGAACAAGCGACGCGGCGGCAGCGATGACGCTGGCGGCTGCGAATGCGGTCCAGTGTTTCACGGGTTCTCTCCATGTTTGCGGTCAAAGACCCGCGCGGACCAAAAAGATCCGACACCCCTGTCTTTGTGCCCGTCGGGCAACCGCTGTTGCTTTAGAAGACGCTCTCCACGTCGGCCTCGGACGTTTTTGGTTCGTTAGAAGAAGTTCCGAGGTCGCGGTCAGCCTTAGGCGTCGCATGTCACCGTTCTATAAAGCTTCGATGACACTTGCATGACACTGTAAGTCGATGAATTGGCTAGGATTCGCCGGATGCTTCGCTCGCGCGCAGGGGAACATGCATCGTGAATGTCGCGCCTTCGCCCGGCGTGCTTTCGATCGTCAGACGCCCGCCGTGCCGGTTGAGCACGTGCTTGACCAGCGCAAGACCCAACCCGGTCCCACCCTGCGCGCGGCTGTCGGCGACATCTACCCGGTAAAATCGCTCGGTCAGCCGTGGAAGATGCTCGGGCGAAATACCCGGCCCATAGTCCCGTACTGCCACTCGCGCTTCCGGCGAGCCGGCTCGCGTTTGTGCTTCAGCAACCGTGACGTCAACGCGCTTGCCGGCAGCGCCATACTTGAGAGCGTTTTCAATCAGGTTTTCCAGCGCCCGAATCAGCTCGTCGCGGTCGCCAAGCACGGTGAGCACGTCAGGAGGCAGCGCAACCTTGATTTCGACGCCGCGGTCACGCGCGAGCATTTGAAGACCGTCGACGACCTGCCGCACGATCGGGGCCAGATCGACCGGAGTGTTCGGCTGCAAATGCGCGTTGAGCTCAATGCGTGAAAGCGACAGCAAATCATCAATCAGGCGCGCCATGCGGGTCGCCTGCCCTTGCATGATGCCGAGGAATTTGTCGCGGGCGACTGGATCGTCCTTGGCCGGGCCTTGCAGCGTTTCGATAAAGCCGAGCAATGCGGCAAGGGGCGTGCGCAGCTCGTGGCTGGCATTGGCGATGAAATCGGCCCGCATCTCCTCGACTCGGCGCAGCGGTGTCAGGTCGTTGAACGTCATCAGCAGGATGTCCACCGTGCCGCTGGCGCCCAAGGTAAGCGTGACCGGCGTGACGAAAGCCTCGAACCAGCGGTCGAGCGGAACGCGCTCGAAGAACTCGACCCGCTGCGGCTCGTGACGCTTGGTTGCGCGGCGAATAGCATCGACAAGCTCCGGCATACGCAGCGCGATCAGCGCCGGCTCGCCGCGGCGCAAGGCCGGCGCAATGGAAATGGCGACCTCGTTGAACGCGACGACCCTGCCCTCGCGATCCAGCACAATAGCCGCTTCGGGAAAGCCGTCGATCAGCTGCTCGATCAATAGCGCCTGCGGCTCGGCAAACACACGGGCCGCCGCAGGCGCAATGCTTGGGCCGGCCGCCGCTTCCGTGCGGCCAAGCAAAGCCAGCCAGGCGCCGCGCAACCGGGTTACCAACGGAGTGGGAAGGCTGCGGCGCTCGTCATTTATGGCCATGATCAATTGGCGTCGGTTTTTTCCGATTCGATCTCGCTGCGGATCGGAGCAGTCACCGATGTTATCACCGCCGGCTCGGCTGGGCGACGCGCGCCACTCATGTTCAGCCAGATTTCGCGCGAACCCAGAATGGCCAACGCCAGCGCGAACGGAATGATGTAATAGAGCAGCCTGAAAAGCAGCAAACCGGCCAGCACCGATTCCTTGTCGAATTGCCACAGCGCCACCAGCATGGCGGCATCGAACACGCCAAGCCCGCCGGGCGCGTGGCTCGCGAAGCCGAGCAGCGTCGCCGACACGAAGACCACCGCCATCGTCACGAAACCTATATCAGGGTGGGTCGGCAACACCATGTACATGGCGAGCGCGCAGCTGCCGAGATCGAGGATGCCAATGCCGATCTGCAGCAATGTCGAGGGCCCGCTGGGCAACTCAACCTTCCATTCGCCCTGCCCGATCTCGCGTGGCGCGCTCCAGACCCAAGCGACGTAGGACATCAACACCAACAGCATCGCAATGCCGATGGTGCGATTGAGCCAGTCCGGCAGCTGGTCGATCGGCCCGGCCGCTTGCGGATGATAGGTGACGCCGAGTCCCAGGACGGTGGCGTTGCCGAGCCAGAACGTCAGGCCGGCGACAAAGCAGATCTTGGCGACTTCGATGGCGTCCAGCCCATAGGCGGAATAGATGCGATAACGGACAGCGCCGCCCGTAAAAACCGTGGCACCGATATTGTGGCCGATCGAATAGCTCGTGAAGCCTGTGAGCGCGGCAATTCGATAAGGCACCTCGCTGCGTCCGATCGTGCGCAAGGCAAACCAGTCGTAGAAGGTCAGCGTGAAATAGCCGCACGCCACGAAAAATGCGGCGGCCGCGATGTGCGCCGGGCTTGTCGCTTTTAGCGCCGCGACCACTTCGTCGACATCGGTGTCGCGCAGCATGTGAAAAAGAACAACGACCGCGACCGAAATGATCGCGATGCTCAGCATCACGCCAATGCGATTCCAGCCGATTGTCTCTTGAAAAAAACGCGCCACCGCGCGCAGTACTCCGACCATTAATCCTCCGCTTCGGCGTATCGCCCCGAACGCCG
>Ga0111539_10004664_pt1 | contig 17916 bp, 15 predicted proteins | sample RhiMethybrSRZTD1_FD_79667 | JGI IMG/M metagenome (GOLD analysis project Ga0111539, IMG submission 79667) | Populus rhizosphere microbial communities from Tennessee, USA - Rhizosphere MetaG P. TD hybrid SRZTD1 (version 2) (version 2) | ecosystem: Host-associated > Plants > Roots > Rhizosphere >... | reverse complement strand
TTGCGGAACTCGTTGAGGCCGTAGGCGATGATGCCGGCGTAGACGAACAGCATCAGCACGGCAAAGCGCACGAGGCGCGCCGTGAGGCGGCCGTAGCCGCGAGACAGCGCTTCGAAGCCGCGATTGAACAGGCCGAAGAAGCCGGTCACCGGGCGCATCCACCACCGGGTCGTCGAGGCGTGGCTCGCGTGCGGCTTGAGGAGCAAGGCGCACAGCGCCGGCGACAGCGTCAGCGAGACGATGAGCGAGATCACCGTCGCTCCGGCGATGGTGAGCGCGAACTGCCGGTAAAACTGGCCTGAGATGCCCGTGATGAAGGCGGCCGGCACGAACACCGCGCACAGCACCAGCGCGATGGCGATCAGGGCCGAGCCCACCTCGTCCATGCTCTTGTGCGCGGCGTCGCGGGGCGAGAGGCCGGCGGCGATATTGCGCTCGACGTTCTCCACCACGACGATGGCATCGTCGACCACGATGCCGATGGCGAGCACCAGCCCGAACAGCGAGAGATTGTTGAGCGAGAAGCCGAACATCGCCATGAAGAAGAAGGTGCCGATGAGCGACACCGGGATGGCCACGATGGGGATGACGGCGGCGCGCCAGGTCTGCAGGAACAGGATCACCACCAGCACGACCAGGACCACCGCCTCCAGGATCGTCTCGACGACGGCGTCGACCGACTGCTGGATGAACTGGGTCGGATTGTAGACGATGGTGTACTTGAGGCCCTCCGGGAAGTCCCTGGCGAGCTCGTCCATCGTCGTCTGGACCGTCTTCGCGGTCGCCAGCGCGTTGGAGCCCGGAAGCTGGAAGACGCCGAGCGCGACGGCGGGATCGCGATCGAGATAAGAGTTGGTGGTGTAGTCCAGCGCCGCCAGCTCCACTTTGGCCACATCCTTGAGGCGGACAACGGCGTTGGGCGTCTGCTTGACGAGGATGTCGGCGAATTGCGCGGGATCGGCGAGCCTGCCCAGCGTCTGCACGGCAATCTGGAAGGCGCGCGGCTGGTCCACGGGCGGCTGGCTCAGCACCCCCGAGGCGACCTGCACGTTCTGGGCCTGCAGCGCGGCAACGACATCCCCGGTCGTCAGCCCCAGTGACTGCAGGCGATCGGGATCGAGCCAGACGCGCATCGAATAGTCGCGGCCGCCGAACACGGTGATGGAGCCCACGCCGTTGATGCGGTTCAGCACGTCGATGACGCGGATGTTGGCGTAGTTGGAGATGAACAGCGTGTCGCGCGATTTGTCCGGCGAATAGAGGTGCACGACCATCATCAGGTCAGGCGAGGCCTTGGCCACGGTGACGCCGATGTTGCGCACGTCCACGGGCAGGCGTGGCTGGGCGATCGCCACCCGGTTTTGCACCTGCACCTGGGCGATGTCGAGATTGGTGCCGAGCTCGAAGGTCACGGCGATGGTGAAGCGGCCGTCTCCCGTCGCGTTCGAGGTGGCGTAGAGCATGTTCTCGACGCCGTTGATCTGCTGCTCGAGCGGGGTGACGACGGTGGCGGCCACAACCTCGGCGCTGGCGCCGGGGTACTGGCCCGTGACGTTGATGGTCGGGGGTGCGATCTCCGGATACTGGGCGACGGGCAGCCGGCCGTACGACACGACGCCCAGGATCACGAAGACCAGCGACACGACGGCGGCGAAGATCGGCCGGTCGATGAAGAAGCGGGACATGCGCATGGCGGCTGGCGTCTCAGTTGGATGTGGCTTGGGAGCCGCCGGCGAGCGCCGAGGCGTCGGCGGTGCCGGCGATCTCTTGCGGGGCGACCTTCGCGCCGGCGCGCGCCCGCATCAGGCCGTTGACGATGACGCGGTCGTCCGGCTCGAGACCCGCCGAGACCACGCGCAGGCCGTCCATGACCGGGCCCAGGGTCACGTACTTCGGACGCGCCACGTTGTCATCGCCGACCACCAGCACGAACTTGCGCACCTGCTCGGTGCCGATGGCGACCTCGGGTACCAGCACCGTCTCGCTCGGCGGTCCGGCCGGCACCTGGATGCGTCCGAACATGCCGGGCGTGAGGGTCCCGCCGGGGTTGGGGAACTCGGCGCGCCCGCGGATGGTGCCGGAGTTGCGATCGATGGCGTTGTCGACGAAGTCCATCTTGCCGACATGGGAGAACTTCGGCTCGTCGATGAGCTTGAGGCTCACGGCCGTGTCGATGCCACGGTTGGTGGCGGCGGCATGGTCGCCGGCGACGCGCATGTAGCGCAGGTAGGAGGCCTCGTCCATGGTGAACTCGAAGCGGATGGGATCGATCGAGGTGATGGTGGCGAGCAGCGTTGTGGTGCCGGTCGTGCCGCCCGTGACGAGGTTGCCGGCGGACACGCGACGGTCGCCGATGCGCCCCGAGGCCGGTGCGCGCAGCTCCGTGAACTCGAGATCGAGCGTCGCCTGGCGCACGGCCGCCTCCTGCGCGGCCACCGAGGCTTCCGCCACCCGCTTGGCCTGCGTGCGCTGGTCGAAAGTCTGCTGCGTGATGGTGCTGCCGCGCACGAGGCCTTGTCCGCGCTCCAGGTCGGCCTCCGCATAGGCGAAGTTGGCGCGGGCCTGCGTCAGGTTCGCCTGGGTTTGGGCAAGCGTGGCCTCGAAGGGACGCCGGTCGATCGTGAACAGAAGGTCGCCCTTCTTCACGAGCTGCCCGTCCTTGAAGTGGATGGTATCCAGGTAGCCCGACAAGCGCGCGCGGATCTCAATGGCGTCGACCGCGACGAAGCGGCCGACATACTCGTCCTGCTCGGCGACCAGGCGCTTGGTCGGCTTGGCAACCGTCACCGCAGGTGCGGCTGGCAGGGCGGCCCGTGGCTGAGCGGGCTCGCAGCCGGCAAGGCCGAGCGCGAGCAAGGCCAACATGACGGGGATGCTCGAGGCTTTGAGCGGGTGCGTTCGCGGCATGGGGTATCCCTTGCGGGCCGGATGGTGCATTGCAGCGAATATGGTGTGGCCGGAGCCTGGGAGCAGCGGGGCATCGCGAGGACGTGAAGCCGCGCGATCAAGGTTTGCGCGGATCGCGCGCCATTCCGCCGCAGTCGCGTTGGCAGGGCGCAAAGCCCGGCAGAACGTTCCTTCTGCTGCCGATCCGGCAACGGCGAAAATTGTTCGCCTCACGGGCCATGCTCGAAACGTCGCGACGGCTAGCCGAGGCGTTGGCGCAATGCGGTCATGTAGGCGCGGATGCGCGCGGCGTTGACGCCGTAGTCGCTCCGGCCCTGGCGGCTGGTGGAGCGCATGTCGATGCGGCTGCCGGCCTCATCGCCGGCAATTCTGATCACGACGTCGTCGGTGAATCGGAACCAGCGGCTCTGCTGGCTGGCCTCGATGCGGCCGGCGCCGGCATCGAACGCAACGATGGTCCATCCCGGCATCGTTCTGGCGACCGCGAGTGCGTGGTCGAAAGCCTTCGCCACCGGCACCGTGGCCGTGATCGGCGCGAGATCGGAATACGCCTGCCTCTGCAACTGCGGCAGCTGTGCACGGTCGTAGACCACGCTGCCGGAGTTCTCGGCGGCGCGCGCCGGCAGAACGGCGACGAACGCGGGCGGGTTGTCGGTGTCCGTGGTGATGTCGTGAATGGGCGGCAGCGTCGAACGGATGCGCTGATAGTTCCAAGGCACGTAGGCGAGGACCGTCCCCATGACGAGCGCGGCGGCGAGCAGCAGCCGGCCACGTGGGCGCACGCGCGACCAGCCCAGCGCCAGCGTTGCGATGGCGAGGATCACGGCCGCCGCCGCGACGTAGCCCGAAGCCGGCATCATCGAGTAAAGGCCGAACCTGAAATCCCACCAGCCGAGTCCCGTGCCGAGCGGCGCAAGCGCGAGAACAAGCAAGGCGGCGCCAGACAACGCCATCGCCGTGGCTGGAGCGAGCTTCAACAGGCGCATACGAGACCCCGACCACGATGCTGCGCCACAGATGGGGCCGCGGCGTCGGTTCTTCAACCGCAATCGATATTTGCGGGCTGAAGCCCTAGCCCTCGTCCTGCGCTGCCGAGCGGGTGCCGAGCGAGGCCAAGTCGATGCGGTCGACGGGGCTGTCGAGGTCCATGCCGGAACGCTCGAAGCCGGCCTTCCAGTCGCGCAGGTGGCGGTCGACCCACAGCCGGCCCTTGTCGCGGTCGCGCCGTTGCAGCGCATCGAGGATGTGGCTGTGCGCCTCGATCAGGCGCGGGATGCCGCCGGGGTTATTGAAGATGATGAAAGCCGTGGTCGGCCGCACCAGCATGCTGGAGGGCTCCTTGGCCAGCAGCAGCACGCGGTTGTGGGCAGCCTGGGTGATGAGCTTGTGAAACTCGCCGTCGAGCTCGGCCACGGCGGCGGCATCGTGCGCCGCCTTGCGCGTCTTGTCGACATTGGCGGCGAGCAGCGCCAGGTCCTCGTCGGTGGCATTGTCCATGGCCTGGTCGACTGCCGCGGGCTCCAGCGCGCGCGAGGTGTGCCACAGCTCGCGGAACGTCACCTGCTGTAGGATCAGCGCGCGGGTCATGCGCGTGGCCAGACGATGGTAGTGCGGTGCCGCTACCGACAGGCGGCGGCTCGGCTCGCGCGAGACGAGGCCCGACTGCTCGAGCAGCCGAATGCCCTCGCGCACGGTCGAGCGGTTGACGCCGAACTGCTTGACGAGCTCGGACTCGGTGCCGACGGGATCGCCGGGCTTCAGGCGGCCGGCCAGGATCTTGCGCTCGATCGCCTCCGCCACCAGCTCGTAGGCCGGCCTCGGCTTGATGCGCTCGAACGGGGCGGTCGCCTGCGTCATCTCTGTTGCGTCCGGGGAGGCGGCCGCCGCTGCGCGCGGCGACCGCCAATCGTTACTGGCTATTGGCTCTGCGCTTCGTTCGACAGGATTTCGCCGAAGCGTTCCCAAGTCTCGCCCTTGAAGCGGGCGAGTTGCACCGACTGGATGGGATAGAAGTCGGTCGGGCTGGTGTTCACCTTGATGCCGGGCAGTAGCAAGGGGATCTCGACGCCCTTCAGGTTGGCCGCCTGCCGCATGACATTGGCGCGGCTCAGGTCGTCGCCGCACTGCTTGAGCACGATACCCATCAGGTTGGCGACCGCGTAGCCGTAGACGTGACTGCCGTCGGAGAGGTTGCCGTTCGGCAGGTATTTGCCCATGAAGGCCTTCCAGTCCTGGAAATCCTTCGAGCTCTCCCACTGCTTGTCCGTGGGGTCCTTGAGGTAGAGCGCCGTGATGATCCCCTGGGAGTTGTCGAGACCCGCAGGCTTCATGACGGTGCCGACCGAGGACGACACGTTGTTGATGTAGTGCGTCGGCTTCCAGCCGATCTCGGCCGCTTTCTTGATGGCCTGGGCCGCGAACTTCGGCGTCGTGATGTTGAAGAACACGTTGGCGCCGGAGTCTTTCAGCTGGATGATCTGCGAGTCGACCGTTGGATCGGCCACCTCGTAGGTGGCGAGCTTGACGATCTTGTCGGCGTCCTTGCCGAGACCCTGTTTGAAGCCGTTGAAGTAGTCCTTGCCGTAGTCGTCGTTCTGCATCAGCACGGCGATTTTGGCGTCCTTCACGTTGGCCAGAATGTGCTTGGCGTAGATGATGGACTCGGTGACGTAGTCGGGCTGGAAGCCCATCGTCCAGGGATGCCCCTTGGGGTCGCCCCACTTGGAGGCGCCGGTGGCTACGAACAGCTGCGGCACCTTCTCCTCGTTCAGGTAGTCCCAGATCATGGTGTTGGAGGGCGTGCCGAGCGTCTGGAAGACGAACAGGACTTTGTCCTCCTCCACCAGCTTGCGCACCATCTCCTTGGTCTTCGGCGGTTGGTAACCGTCGTCGTAGGTGAAGAAGGTGAGCTTGCGGCCGTTGATGCCGCCTTCCTCGTTGATTTTCTTGAAGTAGGCTTCGATGGTCTTGCCGATCACGCCGTAGGCGGACGCGGGGCCCGAGTACGGGTTGGTGTTGCCGATCTTGATCTCGGTATCGGATGCGCCTTGGTCGTACTTCTTCTGGGCGAGCGCAGGCGTCGCCGCCAGCGCAAGCGCGCAAGCGCCCGCACTGCCGATCAGCAGTCTTCGCGTCATGTGCAACATGTGACTCTCCTCGTTGCAGTTAAAGACAGGTCATTGGCCCTCGGGTGTGCCGACGCGCCGCTTTTTCACGTACCCCCGCAGCGTCGCCAAGCCGCCGGCGATGCCGGTCGGCATCAGGTAGACCAGAGCGATGAGGACGATGCCGTAGATGGTCCACGGCTCGATGTCGATGGGCAGATGCAGGCTGGCGCCGATCTTGCGCGCGACGGCGTCCGAATATTTCTCGATGACCTGCACGAAGACGCCGCCGATGACGGCCCCCGGCAGCGAAGCGATGCCGCCGACGACCATGCCGACGAGCAGCGTGATCGACAGCTCGAGGCGGAAACTGTCGGGTGCAACCCCTTCGCTGATGAGCGCGTAGAGAGCGCCAGCCACTCCGGTGTAGAGGGCGCTGATGCCAAACGTGGTGGCCTTGTATTGGGCCAGGTTGATACCCATCGTGTTGGCCGCCATGGAATGATCGCGGATCGCCATCAGCGCGCGGCCGGTGCGACTGGTGAGCAGGTTGCGCGCCAGCCAGAACATGATGACCGCGACCGCCAGCACGACACAGAACATCCACTGGTCGGGCGTGAGCGGCAGGTCGAAAGGAGCCCTGACGCGGCGCAGGTTGATACCCTGCACGCCCCCTGTCAGATCCTCGATGTGCTTGTATTTCAGCAACTGCGGAACGGCGATGGCGAGCGCGAAGGTGGCGAGCGCCAGATAGTGCCCTTCCAACCGCAGGGCAGGCAGGCCGAAGAGATAGCCGACGACGAAGCAGAACAGCGCCGCGGCCGGGAGCGTCGCCCAATAGGGCCAACCGAAGCGGGCCATCAGCACGGCAGTGACGTAGCCGCCGATGGCAAGGAACGCACCGTGGCCCAGCGAGATCTGGCCATTGAAGCCCGTCAGGAGATTGAGGCCGAGAACGGCAATGGCGTACATGATCGCCAGGTTGAACTGCAGGAAGGTGTAGTTGCTAATCAGCCCGGCCTTGCCGCCGACGATCGCCAGCAGCCATAGCGCGAGCACCGCCACCAACACCCAGTGCGCCCTGATCGTGGCCAGAAGCGAGCCGCGAGCGGTATTGACCTCGGGTGCCGTCGTCGTGGTGGTGGCCATGGCGTCAGACCCGCTTCACGCTGACGTCGCCGAACAGGCCGCTCGGCTTCAGCGTCAGTACGGTGATGACGATGATGAGCGCGACGGTCAGCTTCTCGCCGTTGCCGATGATGTAAAAACCCGTCGCACGCTCGGTAATGTCGCCGAGGAAGGCGATGAGGTTCTCCAGCACGCCGACGATGAAGCCGCCCGCCACGGCGCCGCCGGGGCTTGTTATGCCGCCGATGAGCGCGCCGGCGAAGCCGTAGAGCAGAATGCTCGACATCATGTTGGGCTCCAAATAGACGACGGGCGCCACCAGCGTCCCCGCCACGGCACCGATGGCGGCCGCTAGCCCCCACCCCAGCGCCAACATCCAGTCGACGCGTACGCCAACGAGTCGTGCGGAAGCGGGATTCTGCGCAGCCGCGCGCATGGCAAGCCCGAGAGGTGTGAGGCGGAAGAAGGCGAACAGCCCGACCAGCAGCAGCATCGTGACGAGAATCATGCCAACCTGATGCGGTCCGAAATACGCCGAGCCCGGGAACGCGATCTTGGGGAAGGGCGAAGGGAAGGCCTTGATGGTGTGTCCCCAGATGCCGCCGGCCATCGAATGGAAGATGGTGAGGAGCCCGATGAACACCACGACGATGGACAGGACGGGCGCGTCGTGCAACGGCCGCAGGATCACGCGCTCGATGATGACGCCGAGGACAAACGAGATCAGCACCACGGCCGGCAGCGCGATCCAGAACGGCACCGCCAGCTCGAGCAGCTGCCAACACATGAAGGCGCTGAACATGGCAAGCTCGCCCTGCGCGAAATTGATGTGGTCGGTGGAGACGAAGATCATCACCAGCGCCAGGGCGAGGCAGGCATAGATGGCGCCGTTGGCGAGCCCGGAGGCGACTTGCTGGATCAGTTGCTCCATGGCCGGCCGGGTCCCTTTCAGTAGCCGAGATAGGATTTGCGGATGGCCTCGTCGCTCTTCACGTCGGAGGCCTTGCCCGACATGACGACGCGGCCCGTCTCGAGCACGTAGGCGTGGTCGGCGAGCTCGAGCGCCAGCGCCGCGTTCTGCTCGACCAGCAGCATGCTCACTTTGGCCTCGCCGTTGATGCGGCGCATGATGCGGAAGATCTCCTGCACGATGAGCGGGGCAAGCCCGAACGAGGGCTCGTCGAGCAGCATCAGGCGCGGCGCCAGCATCAGGGCGCGGCTGATCGCCAGCATCTGCTGCTCGCCGCCCGACAGGGTGCCGGCCTGCTGGGCCAGCCGCGCCTTGAGGATCGGAAAGTACTCGTAGACCATGTCGCGGTCGCGCTCGATGGCAGTCTTGTCGCGGCGCGTGTAGGCGGCGACGCGCAGGTTCTCGTCGACGCTGAGGTTGGTGAACGTGCCGCGTCCCTCCGGCACGTGGCCGACGCCCAGCCGCACGATCTCCTCGGTCGCCTTGCCGCGGATCGGCTGGCCGTCGAAGCGGATGGCACCCTCGGCGTGCACCATGCTGCAGATGGCGCGCAGCGTGGTGGTCTTGCCGGCGCCGTTGGCGCCGAGCAGCGTGGTGATGCCGCCCGGCTCGAGCGAGAAGCTCACGTCGTGCAGGGCCTGCGTCTGCCCGTAGAATGCCCTGAGACCTTCGACTTCGAGCAGCGCCGTCACTCAGGCCTCCGTTCCAAGATAGGCGCGGATCACGTCGGCGTTGCGCTGCACCTCGGCGGGCGTGCCCTCGGCGATCTTGCGGCCGAAGTCGATGGCGATGACCTGGTCGGACACCGACATGACCAGGCTCATGTGGTGCTCGACCAGCAGCACTGTGACCTGCTGGGTGTCGCGCACGCGCCGGATCTGGCCGCGCAGCACATCGACCTCGTCGTGGTTGAGGCCGGCCGCCGGCTCGTCGAGCAGCAGGAGCTTGGGGTTGCCGGCGAGCGCCCGGGCAAGCTCGACGCGCTTGCGTACCGGAAACGGCAGGCCGCCGGCCGGCCGCGGCGCAAATGCGGCAAGGTCCATGAACGCTACCAGCTCCTCGGCCCGCTCGGTGATGTGCCGCTCCTCGGGCTCGGACCTGGGCAGGCGCAGGGCGTTGGTGAGGAAGCCTGTGGAGGTGCGGCTGTGACAGCCGACCTTGATGTTGTCGAGCACGCTCATGCGGTCGAACAGGGCGACGTTCTGGAAGGTGCGGCCGATGCCGAGCTGCGGGATGACGTGCCGCGGCCGGTCGAGGATGGAGCGGCCCTCGAACAGGATGTCACCCTCGTCGGGCACGTAGAGCCGGGAGAGACAATTGAAGAGCGTGGTCTTGCCCGCACCGTTGGGGCCGATCAGCCCGGCAATGCGCCCGGACGCCACATCGAAGGAGACGCCGTCGAGAGCGACGATGCCCCCGAACCGCACCGACACGCCGCGCACGCTCAACAGCGGGCCGGCAAGGCTCGGCTCGGACGCGGCGCGCACTTGCGCTTGCGCAACCATGGGACGGACGCCTGCTCCCTTACATCGTTGTGTGCGGCGCATTGCAGCGCCTGGCCGACGTCGATCCAGCATGTCCGATTGTCGGACCGACATGGCCCGCGGATATTGGAGCGTCTCATCGAGACGGTCCAGTAGGATTTTTGGGGTACGTGGATTTGCCGGGCGCGAGGGCTCTAACGGGTTTGATGATGGGCCACCCCGTCGCAGCGCCCCCCCAGAACGGACCGAGAATTGTGTTACCTATCATGCCGGATAGAGTTGTGACCCACCATCCCGGATCGCACAGAAGGTCAAAGCATATGCACGATGGCATTACTTGTCGTCGTAGGCTGGGTCGTTTGCCAGGGCGTCGCTCAGTCGCTTGTCCGCGAGGCTGCGCAATGTCGCTGTGCGCTTGAAGTAGTCCTCCACCGTTTCGGAACCGCGCAGCCGCACCTCGGGCGGATAGATGCGCGTGCGGGCCCCGATGTGGTTCACATCGCGCACCCGGTAGCGCTCCTGCAGCCACTGGCTGCCCAGCGCGAGCAACAGCGGAACCACGCAGGCGATCTGCGCGGCCCGCCGCGCAGTCAGGTTCGAGGCGCAGGTCAAATGCAGATAAAGGGCGCATCCCAGGGCGATGGCGCCGATCCATAGGTTGCGACTGTTCCAGGGCGGCAGCGCAAACGCGAACCAGCCGAGATCGACCAGCCCGATGACGGCGACCAAGGTGGCGACCACGCCTAGACAGATCGCGGCATGCCGAGGCCAGCGCCATTCGCCCTGCACCACGCGCGAGAGCAGCGCCCACACCGCCACCCACACGCCAACCGTCAGAATGGCGATGCCCAGCGAGGTGACGATGCCTTCGGCGAGGTCGCGCGGCGCGGCGAGCCACTTGGCGTAGATCAGCTGCATGCAGCCGGCCAGCGCCGCGAAGCCGGCAAGCCAGGCTGGATGGCGCAGCAGCGATGTCGGATGCAGCTCGTCGGGCCGCTCGGGGTCGAGCAGTTCCTGTCCCGTGCGTATCCGCAAGCGCGTGCGGCCAACCCGCAGCATGTTGTCGGCAAGCGCCACGGCGCCGGTGTTGCGATAGCGCTTGCCGCACACGACGAGCCCATTCATGGAGCCGAGATCGTTGGCCAACACCTGCCCGTCCGGCGCGATCTCGAGCGACGCATGCAGCGCGGCAGCATGCGGATCGTCCAGTGTCACGTCGGCATGGATGCTGCGCCCGACGGTGAGCGTGCGCCGGGCTTCGTCGAGCGTGAATCGTTCGCGCCACTGTACGCGCCCGCGGCCGTCGAGGCTCTCGACGAGTATGGTCTCGGCGCTCATGGTTTCCACTCCATGACCTCGACATAGCGCCGAATGAATTTCATGCCGGCGTCGAACTCGACCCCGTACATATCGAGATGGCTGGCAAATCCTTGCTTGGAACCGTTCAGGCTGCTCACTCGCACGGTGAAATCGTAGAGGCCTTCGAGCCTGCGATAGCGCCGCGCGCACACCAGCATGCTGGCATCGAAACCCCTGAGGCCGACGACGCGATCCTCGCAAGCATAGGGGCCGACGTGCCGCGGCGAGCCGAAATTGCCGACGGCCAGAGTGAGCCCCGAGAACCGATTGGCGAAGCGCCAGGCGTCGAGCTTGTCGGTGGAGAGCACGTAGTGGGAGTATCTCAGATCGCCACTGGAGAGGCCGCGTTGCAGGAAGAGCCCGGCCTTGGCGAAGCAATTGACGCGCACCGTTTGCACCGGATCCTCGCTCATCGGCTCGCCGGAGGCATTGCAGTTGATGAAAGGCGCGAGCTTGGCGGGCAATGAATATCCTGAGACGGCCTGGGTCTGCATCGGACCCTCGAGCGCTGCGAATAGGTCCGCCGAGTGGGCATGCAATTGCGTCGCAATCTCCTTCTTCAGATCGGCGTTGGGTTCAGGGTCAAGCGATCGGTCCCGCAGTCCCTGGGCGTGCGCGGCTGGCACCAGGAAGCTCACCAACTGCTCGAAGCGGTAGCCGGCGACGTTGACGCCAATCACCTCGCCCGCCGCATTGAGCGCGGGTCCGCCGGACATGCCCGCATTGAGTGCGCCGGAATAGTGGATGCGCGCTTCGAAGGCGTCGTCGATCTTGCCATTGGATATCCCCTCGGTGATGGTGAGCCCGACGTCCAAGGGAAAGCCGACAGCAAAGGCGCGTTCGCCTTTGACGGGCGGGGAAGCTTCGAGCCGGAGCGGCGTCGGCGCGTAGCCGGTGGCGCGCACCACGGCGAGGTCGTGGCGCACATCCACCGCCAGCACGGCTATCGCGCCGGTCTCTCCGCCTGCTGCCCGATACTCCAACCGATACTTGTCGGGGTGCTGCACCTTCTCGGCCACCACGTGGTAGTTGGTCATGAACACGCCGCCTTCGGCGACCGCGAAGCCCGTGCCGTGGGAGGCTTGCGCCGTGTTCGAGCCGAAGAAACTTTTGATCTGAATGACGGCGGGACGCACCTGCGCGAGCACTTCGCGGGCGCCCTGCGAGGCGGCCGCGTCGACGGTAGAGTGGCGCGTGGCCGAAACCTGCGCCGGCGCCCCCGTCGGCGAGCAGGCCACGGCTGCAGCCATGACGATGAGCGCCAACCGAGACATCCCCGCCTTCATCGATCCGTTCTTTCAAACGAAATTGTGCGCACCTTCTGCAGTCAATCGCCGCCTCAAGGGGTTCGCGGCGGCCGGTCGCAGGGGGAGGCGATGGCCCGGCAGTGCCAGGTGCGGCCGGGGCGGTCCTTGTTGCAGTCCATGTTCTTGTTGCGGGCATAGCTCCAGCGGCCGAAGCGGTAGCCGTGGATGGCCCGCACCCGCGTGCGCCAGCTGCTCCGCGCTCTGAATTCGGTGAGGGTCTGGTTGATGCCGGAGAGCTGCGCGCCGCGCACCGGCGCGCGGCACGCGGCGTCCGCAGGTGTCGCGGCGCCGATCGTCGTGGCGGCGATGAGCGCGGTGCAGGCGAGCAGGCAGAACGTGCGCGTCCTCGTCATATTCCGGCCTCCGAAACGGCTTGTGTCATGTGGGAAGGGCCCCCGCGAAGCCTCCTGACATCGATTTTGGGCTTCTCGGAGGCGGTGCGCGCCTTGCAACGGCGATTGCGCGCGCCGGTCGGCTCGCCGATGATGCCGTCCCTGCGCTGCAGCCTCCTGTGCGTGAGTTGATGGTCACCGAGCGTTCCGCCGCCTCCGGGCCTGTGGCGAGTGCCCCCCGCGGCTTGTGGCGCGATCTACCGGTGCTGGTCGGCAACGGCCTTGCCGGCTTCCTGTTCGCGGCCAGCGGGCCGCTGGCCATCATCCTGGCGACCGGCACCAGGGGTGGCCTGACGGAGGCGGAGCTTGCCTCGTGGGTGTTCGGGTCGTTGGCCATCAACGGCGTGCTCAGCATCGGCTACAGCCTGAGCTGGCGCCAGCCGCTGGTGTTCTTCTGGACCATCCCCGGCACCATCCTGGTGGGGCCGGCGCTCGGACACCTCAGCTTCCCGCAGGTGGTCGGCGCTTACATCGCCACCGGCCTGCTGATGCTGGCGCTCGGGCTCGCCGGCTGGGTGCGGCGCGCCATGGCCGCCATCCCCATGCCGATCGTGATGGGCATGGTGGCCGGCGTGTTCCTCGATTTCGGGCTCGACTGGGTGCGCGCCTTCCGCGGCGACCTCGCCATCCCCGTGGCCATGACGGCGGCCTTTCTTGGGGTGAGCGCACTCCCCGCGGTCGCCCGCATCCTCCCGCCGCTGATCGTGGCGCTCGCCGCCGGCGCGCTTGCGATCTATCTCGGCGGCAGCTTTGCCGCCGAGCTCGACCTGGCCGGAGGCCTCGCCTCGCCGCGCTGGCAGTTGCCGCAATTCTCCTTGGAAGCGATGGCCGAGCTGGTGGTGCCGCTGGCGATCACTGTGCTGGTCGTGCAAAACGGACAGGGCATCGCCGTGCTGACCGCGGCCGGTCACGACCCACCCGTCGACAAGATCGCCGTCGGCTGTGGCGCCGCCACCATCGCCGGCGCCTTCGTCGGCGCGGTGCCCACCTGCCTCACCGGTCCGGTCAATGCCATCATCTCCGCCGGCGGTCGCCGCGAGCATCGCTACGTCGCTGGCGTGGTGGTGGGTGCGCTGGCGGTGGGCTTCGGCCTCTATGCGCCGCTGGTGACGCGGCTGATGCTGTCGACGCCGCCGGCCTTCATTGCCACCCTGGCCGGTCTCGCCATGTTGCGCGTCCTGCAGAACGCGTTTGCAATCGCCTTCCAGGGCCGCTTTCCCCTCGGCGCGCTGGTGACTTTCCTGGTGACGGTCGCGGGCATCCCGATCCTCAACATCGGCGCCCCCTTCTGGGCCCTGATCGCCGGCACGCTCGTTTCGCTGCTGCTGGAGCGCGCGGACTGGCGTGCCTAGACATTCGCGCCCGATCGTTCAGCGGATCTTGCTGAAGGGCTCACCGCCGATCTTTGGAGAGCTCGCGCATCAAGCCCTCCTGGCAGACCGAGGCGATGAGCCGGCCGTCGCGGGTGAACACGTTGCCCCGGCAAAAGCCGCGCGCGCCGTGACTCGATGGGCTGTCCTGGGCATAGAGCAGCCACTCGTCGGCGCGAAACGGCCTGTGGAACCACAGCGCGTGATCGAGGCTCGCCAGCTGCATGTCCCTGTCGAACATCAGCTTGCCATGGGCGATCAGGGCCGTGTCGAGCAACGTGAAATCGGAGGCGTAGGCCAGCACGCATTGATGCAGCGGGAAGGCGTCGGGCAGCCGCCCGCTGGCGCGCATCCAAACCATCTGCTCGGGCGCGCCCTTCCGGCGCGCGAAGTAGCGCGATACGTCGACAGGGCGCATCTCGATCGGCCGCTCGCGCTCCCAGTAGCTCCTCATGTCCTCCGGCAGATGCGCCAACAGCTTGGCGGTGAGCTGCTGCTCGCTCGGCAGGTCCTCGGGCTGGGGCACCTTCGGCATGGAGTTCTGATGGTCGAGGCCGGGCTCGGCGATATGGAACGACACGCTCATGACGAACATCGGCCGCCCGTGCTGGATGGCCGTGACGCGCCGAGTCGTGAAGCTGCGCCCATCGCGCACGCGCTCGACGTTGTAGACGATGGGCCGCGCGGGGTCGCCGCCGAGCAGGAAGTAGGCGTGCAGCGAGTGCGCGATGCGTTCGGGCGGCACCGTGCGCACGGCCGCCACCAGCGCCTGGCCCAGCACCTGCCCGCCGTAGACGCGCTGCCAGCCTTCCTGGGGGCTGCGGCCGCGAAACAGGTTCTCCTCGAGCGGCTCGAGGTCCAGAATAGACAAGAGGCCGTCGAGTGCGCCGCCGGGCTTGGGTTTGGCGGACTTGCTGGGCATGACGGCACCTCGCAGTGATGGATGTCAGACCCTCCGGGTCTGACACCATGACCGAACCGTTGGCAAGGGATGAGTTCCACGGAGCGCCACGATGTCGTAATCGCCGGCGGCGGCACCGCCGGGCTGGCGCTCGCCTCGGCATTGGCCGATGCGCTGGGAGACGATGTGCGCATCACCGTTGCCGACCGCGCCGCGTTGACCGCCGCGGGCCCCGGCGATGCGCGCGCCTTCGCACTCTCGGCTGGCTCCAAGCGCATGCTCGCCGCGCTGGGCGTGTGGCCGCAGATTGCCGAGCACGCCCAGCCGGTGACCTCCATCGACATCACCGATTCCAGCCTCGAGGATGCCTTCCGCCCCGTGCTGGTCTCCTACGACAACAGGGTCGAGGGCGGCGAGCCCGCCACCTACATCGTCGAGCACGCGCGTCTGCACGCGGCTCTGCTCGCCGCGGCTGCGCGCCGCACGTCCATCGCTCTCCTGGGAGGTGCGGCTGCCGAAAGTTTCGCGGCCGATGAGCACGGCGTCGCCGTGAGCTTCGCCGGCCGCGTGCTGCTGCGCGCCAGGCTGCTGGTGGCGGCAGATGGGGGCAAGTCTCGGCTGCGCGAGGCGGCGGGCATCAAGCTCGTGCGCTGGAGCTATCCGCAGACCGGCATCGTCGCCATCGTCCGCCACGAGGAACCGCACGGCGGGCGCGCCGTGCAGCATTTCCTGCCCGCGGGGCCGTTCGCCATCCTGCCGCTGACCGGCAACCGCTCCTGCATCACCTGGACCGAGGAGGCGAGCCGAGCGCGCGCTATCCTGGCGCTCGACGATGCGGGCTTTCTCGCCGAGATCGAGGCGCGCTTCGATTATCGCCTGGGCGCCGTCGAGCTGGCCGGTCCGCGCGCCTCCTGGCCGCTCGACATGCACCTGGCTCGGGCCATGGTCGCCAATCGCCTGGCGCTGGTCGGCGATGCGGCGCACGGCGTCCATCCGATCGCCGGCCAGGGCCTGAACCTCGGCCTGCGCGACGTGGCCGCGCTGTGCGAAGTGGTCGTGGACGCGGCCCGGCTCGGCCTCGATTTCGGCTCGCTGGCCATCCTCGAGCGCTACGAGCGCTGGCGCCGGCTCGACTCGGCGCTGTCGGCCGCCACCTTCGATGCCCTGAACCGATTGTTCTCCAACGACTCCACCGTGCTGCGCACCGCGCGCGATTTCGGACTGGGGCTGGTCGAGCGCATGCCGGCCCTGAAGCAGCTCCTCGTCGCCGAAGCTGCGGGGCTGACGGGCGAGGTGCCGAAGCTTCTGCGCGGGGAGAGGGTGTAACGGTGTCTGTACCTCTGGGTCAGACACCGTGGCTCCGCGCGACCCGAGTGATGTCGCGTACGGGTGTCTGACCCGGAGGGTCAGACACCTCCTCCGGACCCAAAAGCCACGCCTCCTCCTCGCCGAAGCCCCTGATATCGAGGGCGCCGCGCGGCTCCAGCTGAAACAGCCCGTCGAGCCGTGCCTTGGTGGCACTCGCCACCAGCACGCGGCCCGGCGTGCTCTGGCCTTCGAGGCGCGAGGCGAGGTTCACCGTGTCGCCCCACACGTCGTAGGTGAGGCGCTTGGCGCCGATGACGCCGGCCATCACCGGGCCGGAGGCGATGCCGATGCGCAAGTTGAGCGGCACGCCGAAGGCGGCCGCCAACTCAGCCGTCGCTTGCAGCATGGCGAGGCTCATGCGGGCGAGTCGCGGCGCGTGATCGGCGACCGGCTCGGGCACGCCCGCCGCCACCATATAGGCATCGCCGATGGTCTTGATCTTCTCCACCCCGTGCAGGACGGCGAGGCGGTCGAAGCTGCGCATCATCTCGTTGAGGAGGCCGACGGTGCGCTCTGGCCCCAACGTCTTGGCCAGCGGCACGAAGCCCTTGAGGTCGGCGAACAGCACCGAGGCCTCCTCGAAGCTGTCGGCGATGACGGCATCGGGCTTGTCGGTCAGACGATTGACGATGGAGTCGGGGAGGATGTTGCGCAGCAGCGTCTCGGTCTGCACGCGCGCGTCCTCGGCCAGGCGGAAGGCGTAGTAGACCACCGCCGCGATCATGGTGATGGTGGTGAAGGACGCGGTCACATACAGCGAGTTCAGCATCGCATCGTCGACGGGGATCAGCGCGCTCGCGCGCGGGAACAGCATCCAGGCGGCGATGTGCAGCGCCAGGCCGACGGCGGTGAACGCCAAGATGAGACGCAGCCGATGCAACCCGAAGATGACGAAGAAGGCGGCCGGCGTGGCGAAATACTGGATGTGCACGCCGGAGGTGTGGCCGAGGTAGAGCGTGAACAGGAACAGCGCGATGTACTCGGTGACCGCGATCAGCAGGGCGCCGGCGATGTCGTTGATGCGGTGGGCGACCGGCACCAGCAGAGCGATGGCGACGATGACGAGGTTGAGGACGATGACCGGCAGCAACAGCCGGAAGTCCACGAACATCTGCTGGATGGCGTAGATCAGCGTGATCAGCGCGATCAGGTAGGCGACCACGTTCAAGATCTTGAGGCGGCGCTGAGTCTCGCGGTCGTAGCGGGCGGTGCCGTGCTCGATGAGCCGGACGAGCCAGGCGCCGGCGGCCCCGAGTCTTCTCGCGTCGATCAGGCCGGTCTTGCGCGGCGCCTGCATGCGCCCACCTCACGCTCGCCCACGATGCGCCGCCGATACTACTCCTCTTCGTCGCCGGTTGCCGCAGGCATCGCCACTACGACGCGTCCGGCCGCGATGTCCACCTCGGGGACGGTGCCCTCGGTGAAGGGGACGAGCTCGGTCCTGCCCGAGCCGGTGGAGCGGATCTCCAGGAGATCGCCGGCGCCGTAGTTCTGCACGGCCACGATCTCGCCGATGCGCGTGCCCTGCGGATCGACGGCGGAGAGCCCGATCAGGTCGGCATGGTAGAACTCGCCATCGGCCGCCGCCGGGAGCTTGTCGCGGTCGACGTACAGCTCGACACCCCT
>Ga0111539_10004663_pt1 | contig 17917 bp, 17 predicted proteins | sample RhiMethybrSRZTD1_FD_79667 | JGI IMG/M metagenome (GOLD analysis project Ga0111539, IMG submission 79667) | Populus rhizosphere microbial communities from Tennessee, USA - Rhizosphere MetaG P. TD hybrid SRZTD1 (version 2) (version 2) | ecosystem: Host-associated > Plants > Roots > Rhizosphere >... | reverse complement strand
GCCGGAAAGGGCGTCGACGGCGTGGGGGGCTACAACGTGATGAGCGTCGTCCTCCAGATGCCGAAAGAGCGGATCACGAAGGACGGCATGGCCCCCGACGCGAGCCGGAACAATCACGTCATCGGGTTCTGGGACACGGCCGAGCGGCGGCAGACGCGCACCATCCAAGGGGACGGAACGGTCGCGCTCTCGGGGCCCGAGGTCCAGGTGTCGCGGCTCGGCATGCCGCTCGTGAACGAGATCGTCATTCCGGTCGGGAAGAAGGATCTGTTCAACGCGAGCGAGCCTGCCCAGGACGTGGCCAACTTCGGAGCGTACGTCGTGGATCCGGAGCCGGCGCGGCTTCTCAACGCGCTCTTCGGGATCAACGTTCCCGCAGCGCCGCGAAACGACATCGTGCAGGTGTTCGCGACGGGCGTCCCAGGGCTCAACCAGCCGGCCGGCGTCTCGCCGGGGGAGATGCTGCGCCTCAACCTTACGATCCCGCCGGCGGCGAAGGCCAGCCGGTTCGGCGTGCTTGCGGGCGATATCGCGGGATTCCCGAACGGGCGGCGGCTTGCGGACGACGTCGTCGACATCGAGCTTCGCGTGGTCGCGGGCGTCCTGGTCGACGGGTTCAACATTGCCCCCAACAACCAGCTCGGCGACGGCATCGACGCGAACGACGTGCCGTACCTGCCGTATTTCCCGTACGTCGCGCCGCCGCACAATCCGCGCAACCACGAGCACCACGATCTCCAGCATGGCCCGACGCCGAATTCGGCCGCGGGCTCGGTGGGCGCCACGAAGGGCTCCCTCACCATGGCCTCCGCCAATCCGGGGCGGGTGCCGGTCCTGAGCTACTCGCTGGCCAAGCGCGGCCGCGTGACGCTCAAGGTCTACGACGTGCAGGGCCGGTTGATCCGGACGCTCATCGATCAGGACGCGGCCGCGGGCGAGTTCCGCGCGACGTGGGATGGGAAGACCGATTCGGGCGAAGCGGTGGGCAACGGCGTCTACATGGCTCGGCTCACGTCCGACGGCGCGACGGTGGATTCGAGGAAGGTCGTGATTCGGTAAAACGACAGCAGCGAAACCGAGGGGCCCGCCGAATCTGGCGGGCCTCGTCTATTTTCCGGCCTTCACGCCCCGCACCATCAAGATGGGAATCTCCGTGAGGTGCCGGAGCGCGTTCGCGGTCGTCCCATGGATGATGTCCCCGAGCCCTTTGTGTCCGTGCGTCGCCATCGCGATGAGATCGCAGTGCTCGCGTTCGGCCGCAGCGGCGATCTCCTGGGCGGGGTCGCCGGCGGCGAGGACCGCTTCCACCTTGAAGCCGTCCCCTTCGAGATCCTCGCGGGCTTCCGTCAGGTAGGCGCGATCCTCGCGCATTTCCTCGGACTCGCGCAGGTTCAGGTTCTGGATGTTGCGCGCCACCCAGCCGTCGGCCACGTGCACGAGAACGAGCGACGACCCACAGAGCCTCGCGAGCGTGCGCACGTGGTCGAGAATGGTCTCGTCGTACGAGGAGTGCTCGAGCGGGACCAGGATGCGCTTGTACATCAGTCGCCTCCGCCTCGGAACGTCTGTACGAGGAGCCACACATTGAGCGAGGCGATCACGACGGCGACGGTGTAGGCGAGCGCCTTGACCCAGCCCGGATTCACGAACTCGCCCATCTTGGCCTTGTCCGACGTGAAATTGACGAGCGGGAAGACGGCGAACGAGAGCTGAAGACTCAGGATCACCTGGCTCAGGATGAGGAGCTGCGCCGTTCCGCTCGCACCGAACCAGATCGCGGTGATCGCCGCAGGGACGATCGCGATGAGCCGGGTGATGAGCCGTCGGAGCCAGGGGCGGATCCGGATGTTGAGGAAGCCCTCCATCACGATCTGGCCCGCGAGCGTTCCCGTGAGGGTCGAGTTCTGGCCCGAGGCGAGGAGCGCGAAGGCGAAGACCGCGCTCGCGCCGGCCACCCCGAGGAGCGGCGTCAGGAGCCGGTAGGCGTCCTGGATTTCGGCCACCCCCGAGTGCCCCGTGGTGTGGAACGTGGCGGCCGCGACGATCAGGATGGCCGCGTTGATGAAGAGCGCGAAGCTGAGGGCGATGGTGGAGTCGATGAACGCATACTTCACCGCCATTCGCTTGCCCTCGGGCGTCTCCTCGTACCGCCGGGTCTGCACGATCGACGAGTGCAGGTACAGGTTGTGAGGCATCACGGTGGCGCCGAGGATCCCGATCGCGATGTAGAGCTTGTGCTGATCCGCCAGGATCGAGCCGCTCGGGATGAATCCCACGGCGATGCCGGAGAGGGAGGGCTTCGCGATCAGGATCTCGAAGAGGAAGCAGGCCGCGATCGTGCCGATGAGCGCGATGACGAGCGCCTCGACGAGCCTGAACCCCTTGTTCTGGAGATAGAGGATCAGGAGCACGTCGAGGGCGGTGATCGCGATGCCCCACGGAAGTGGGATATGGAAGAGGAGATTGAGCGCGATCGCCGATCCGATCACCTCTGCCAGATCACAGGCCGCGATGGCCAGCTCGCAGATGATCCAGAGGAAGATGGAGACGGGGCGCGAGTAGTGGTCGCGGCAGGCTTGCGCGAGGTCGCGTCCGGTCACGATGCCGAGCTTGCTCGAGAGGCCTTGCAGCAAGATCGCCATCAGGTTCGAGATCAGGATCACGCTCAGGAGGGTGTAGCCGAACGCGGACCCGCCCGCGAGGTCGGTGGCCCAGTTGCCCGGGTCCATGTATCCGACCGCGACGAGATAGCCGGGGCCCGCGAAGGCGAGCGCGCGCCGCCACCACGTTCCGGTGGGAACCGGCACCGAGCGGTAGACCTCCGCGAGGCTCGGAGTGACCCGCGGCTGTCGCCAGCCGGACTCGGAGCGCGGTTCCTCGGACTTCTGGGCCGGCAAGTGCACGATGTTCTTTCTCTCGTTCAAGTCCGTCCCGAGCGGCGGCGGAAGGTCGAAGCGACGCCGAGGATCCCCTGCGCCACGCTCCAGGCGAACTGGGCCGTACCGAAGATGCGGGGCGCCTTGAATCCACGCCCGCGCTTGCCGCGCATCACCATCCACGCAGCCCCGGCGAGACTCGCGAGCCACGGCGCCTTCTTGCCGATGTCGTTCACCACGCCCAGGACGCGATCCACCGCGCCGAGCGGTCTGCTCCAGACGCCGACGCAGCGCACGATGTCCTCGCGATACATATCCGACTTGGCGATCAGCTCCTGGCGGCGGGCGAGGAGCTCCTGCTTCGACGCTTTCACGTCCGCCCCCGGAGCCGCTCGCGGTCCTTCTTGAACTCCTCGATCGTGGCCTCGAAGAAACCCGGACGGTTCTTCAGCCAGTGCCGCAGCCAGAGCACGCCGCCGAACGAGCCTGCGATCACGAGGAGGCAACAGATTCCGACCACGAGAGCGCGGGCGGACTCGGGCACGACCAGGATGAGGAAGATCACGCCGAGAAGGATTCCAAGCTGGAGGCTGAGCACCACGGAGGCCGTCACGATCACGAGCTTCGTGAGGTCCCCCTGCGCGAGCGCGAGATCGTTCCCGAGGAGCTCGAGGCGGGTCTCGATCAGGCCGAGCGTGCTGGAGAGGGTTCTTCCGAGCGAGGAGAGAAGCCCGGGGCGGTCGTCGCGTTCGTCGTCCATGGGTCCCGTCACCGCCTCGCGAGGAGGACGCCGATCACGATCCCAGCCGCGGCCGCGATCCCGACCGCGTTCCAGGGGTGCTCGTGAACGTAATCGTCGGCGGATTTAGCGGCGTCCTTCGCGCGCTCGACGGCAGCGTCCTCGGCGCTGGCCAGCTTGGCGCGAGCCTTTCCGAGTGTGGCTTCGGCCTTTGCCCGCGCGGCGCTCACGCGCTCGCCCGCCGCGTCCTTGGTCGCGCGGAGGAGCTCCTCCGCGTCTGCGACGACGGCCTTGAGATCCGCCACGAGCTGATCGCGCGCGGCGCCGGGAGTGATGCTCGACTCGTTCATGGTTCGTAGCTCCTTGGTGTGTTGTGGGGCGCCGCTCTTGCGCCCCAGGGTTTAGGCCGGCTGCGGCCTCGCCGACGCGAGCGCCTTGCCGAACTTGCGTGACTTGAACGCGAGCATGACGAGCGCGATGCCCGCGAGGATGGACCAGAGGCCGATGATGGTGAGGAGAGCCAGGGCGCCCGCCCCCGGTCGCGCGATCATGATGAGGCCGAAGAGCACCGACGCGAAGCCGCCCAGGATCATCCACCACTCGCCCTGGATCTCCCGCCGCAGGGTGAAGGCGAGGGCGATCCGGATGATGCCGCTCAGGATGGCCCACCCCGCGATGTAGAAGAGGAGTGTGATGGCCGCCAGTCCGGGGGCGCGAAGGGCGTAGATCCCGAGCGCCACCGCGAGCAGACCCTCGAGGAGCATCATCCACCACCTCGGGGTCTCCCTCCGGCCGCTAAAGGCGTGGAAGATCGTGAAGACGCCGTCGAACAGGAGCCAGACCCCGAAAACCAGGATGAGCGAGGCGAGGGTGATGCCCGGCATGGCGAGCGCGATGATGCCGAACAGGATCGCGGCGAGTCCGCGGAGAAGCGGGATCCACCAGTACCGCTCGATCAGGGACGACAGCATGGGGCCCCCCTTTCAGCGGTCCGGGCCGGAGTGGCCGGACCATCCGAGGACGGTAAACCGCCACCGGGGCTATGGCCAACGTCGAAATGAGTGGGCTACACTGCCGCCCATGAGCGACCTCGAGGAGTGCTTCGAAGCCAACCGGCAGTGGGCGGCGCGCATGCGGGAGCGGGAGCCCGAGTTTTTCGAGCGGCTGCGGCACCAGCAGCAGCCCGAGCTCCTCTGGATCGGCTGCTCCGACAGCCGCCTCCCGCCGGACCGCATCATCGGAAAGCAGCCGGGCGAGGTCTTTGTGCACCGTAACGTCGCGAACGTCGTCGTGCACACGGACATGAACTGCCTGAGCGTGCTCCAGTACGGGATCGAGGTGCTCGGCGTCCGCCACATCATCCTCTGCGGGCACTACGGGTGCGGCGGCGTGCTGGCTGCGCTCCAGACGCAGCCCTTGGGATTGATCGACAACTGGCTCCGCCACATCCGGGACGTCCACGCCGCGCATCGCGACGAGCTCGACGCGATCGCCGACGAGGGCGCGCGCGCGGATCGGCTGTGCGAGCTGAACGTCGCCGCGCAGGTCGCGAACGTCTGTCGGACCACCATCGTCCAGGACGCCTGGCGCGCGGGGCGTCCCCTCACCGTCCACGGATGGATCTATTCCGTGAGCGACGGATTGCTCCGTGATCTGGGGCTCTCCGTATCGAAGCCGGAGGATCTGCCCAGTCGGTACCACATGGCCTGATCGGCCGCCCACCCGAGGAGGTCCCGATGCGTTCATTCCTGACCGCCGCCTTCGTCCTCTCCTGCCTGGCCGCTTCGACCCAGCCCGCCCATGCCACGTGGGGCGTCGGCGCCAATCTCGGCTTCACGATCCACAACCCCGATGGTCCGGGGGATGACGTGACGATGTTCGCGATTCCAACCCAGGCGAACGCTTTCGCCTCGATCAAGCCGGGGCTCCGCGTGAGCTACACCGGCAACGTGAAGACGAACCACGAAGGCTTTTTGGACTTGAGCTACGACCGGCAATCATCCGACGGCGATCACCTGAGCGCGCTCCGCCTCGCCGGCAACTATCAGTACAACTTCACGATGTCCGGCTCACCGCGTCCGTACGTCACGTTCGGGGTTGGCATGTTCCACGAGGGATTCGACACCGGGGGCGGAGACCTCGGCGCGACGTCCATGACGTTCGGCGGTGGGTTCGGCGTGGGCTTTCCCGTGAGCGACAAGGCAGGACGGATCCGCGTCGAGGCGCGGATGGACAAGCTCGACGACGCGGACGACGACGGATTCCCCGTCATCGGGGAGGCGACGGTGATTCAGATCGGCGCGGGGTTCGACCTCTGGTTCAGGTAGGGAAGGCTCACCAGTAGGCGATCAGGGAAAACACGCTGCTCGTGGTCTGGACTGAGAAACCGCTCGACTCACCAGTGGACTCGATCCGGTCCCGGTAGGCACCGTTCGGACCGGTGAATTCGGTTGTCGAGGTCTGGTGGCTCTCGTTTCGAACGGCCGAGAGCCCATATCGTCCGGCCAAGCTCAGCCTTCCGGTGAAGCGCCACTCGAAGCCCCCTTGGATCTCGAATCCGTAACTCTTTTGGGTCGATTCGAAGGTGGTAAAACGGGGCACCGATGATGGTGGCGGTGGGCCGGTCGGCGTCTGGCCCCCGGTGTTCCGGTTCCAGGCGAAAACGGGGCCGATGTCGAACGAAAGGCCGAAACGATCAGCGAGCGTGGCGTACTGCACGAAATGAAGGAACACGGAGCCGCTGCTCCCATCCGAGTCGGTGTCATAAGCAAACGTCGAGGTCGTACTGTCCGTCGGGTCCAATTGTTCGAACTTCCGCGAGCCTTCCCCGTCCGAGTTTCCCAGCGCTACAAGGAATCCAATGCGTGCCGCCAAACGCTCGCTCAGATGGTATTTGGTCGCGATGCCATAGCTGCTCGAGCCATAGAACGCCGGCTGGAGTTGAAATTCCAATGCCCAGGCCCCCTCGCGGGACATGTCTTCGGGAGCCGCAAACGCCTTGTCGGCGCACCCGAGGCCGAGAACCAACATCCATACCAACGCGAGCCGAGCCATGATCACCACGCTGCGTTCAGCGATACCAAGGGAAACACCGTCCGTACAGCGAAGCCGTCCGAATGCGTCTCTGAGTAGTCGTGCCGCAGATATTGGTCAGAATTTGAGGTCTGAAACTGCTCCCGGGTATCGCGCTCATTCGTGCGGAGAGCAGCGATTCCGTACCTGGCCGCGAGGCTCACATGGCGGGTGAAGAACCAATCGAAGCCCACCTGTAGGTCGAGCCCGTACTCCCACAGGTTGCTGTCCGATGCGTATTGATAGTTCAGGTCGGGATAACCAGGAAATCCGAATTGATCGAAATTCTCGGTCGATAGCCAGTGAACCATCGGGCCTGCTTCGAACGTCATCGCGAAATGCTCGTCGAGCCCGTGGTAGCGCACCCAGTGTGCGAACAGGGTGGCCTCGCGCTCGTCGAAAGAGTCGCTCCGGCGGTCGAGCGGGCTGGTGACCGAGGTATCGGCCGTCGTGAGCACCTCGGACGTCCTATCGTTTCTGTCCGAGCCGGTGACTCGGCCGGCTAAGCCCAGGCGAATCGCGGTTCGGTCGCTAAGGTGGTGCCTTGTGGATAGACCGATCATGCTGCCGGAGCCGCTCAGGGACTGGACCCCGAGCTCCAAGCTCCATAGGCCGTCGTGAACGGGGATGTTGGAGTCCGCCTGCCCGGCTGAGGGAACGACGCAGCCCAGAGCGAGAGCGGACGCGAGAGCGAGCCACCGCAGAACCATGAGTTTCCCCCTGAAATGCCCACCAGAGGGAACCACGTCGCCGGGGTCCCCGCAAATGGTTCTTTAAGCTGCTCCCTACAGCGTCCGTTTGAACATGGTCGATGCCAGGACGAGCATGATGCCCGCAAACGCGGCCATCACCGCAAAGTCCGGCGCTACCGCGCTGAACCCGACGCCCTTCAACAGCAAGTTCCTCAGCGCGTGCACCGCGTACCGCATGGGGAACGCCATCGAGATCGCGTTGAGCCAGGCGGGGTAGCTCTCGGTGGGGTAGAGGGCGCCGCTCGGGAAGAACGTCACCACGTTGAGGATTCCGAAAAGCGCTCGCGGAGTCATCGGGTTCGACACGCGCGCCATCAGCGTGAACATGAAGAGGATGAGCCCGAGCCCGAGGAGGAAGACCGCCGCCTCGGTCATGAGGATCGTGGGCAGGCCGCCGATGATCGGCAGGCGCGCGATCACGATGGACGCGACGAGCACGATCGTTCCGATGATCATGCTGAGCGACACCGCCGAGATCGTGAGCCCGAGGACCAGATCCAGCGAGGAGAGCGGCGTGACGAAGTAGCCCTCGTGGATCCCTCTCGCGCGGTCGTCCACCAGGATGATGCCTCCCGCGAGCATGGCCACGAAGAAGAGCGCGAGCGCGATCACGCCGGGGACGAGGTACTGCATGAACTCCTTGTGCCCGTACACGTCCACCCGCTCCACCTGAACGCCAGGGAAGACCGGAGCTGACGTCACCGCGCGAAGCTCCGTGTTCACGCCCAGGAACGCTCCCCGCAGCTCCTGCACGATCACGTTCGCCGCGGTGTTGTCCGTGTTGTCCACGACGACCCCGAGCTGGGCCGGCTCCCCGCGCGCGTAGCGCTCGCTGAAGCCGGGCGGCACGATGACCACGCCCTTGTACCTCCCTTGCCGCAGCTCCCGCACCGCGGCATTCGGGTCGGGCTCGCTGGCGAGCTGGAAGAGATCGCGGCTCTGGGCCATCGTCACGAGCCGGTTCAGGACTTCCGCCGAGGCCGCGCCGTGATCCTGCACCACGACGGCGACCGGCAGGTTGTGGAGGTCCCCTCCCATCGACTTCCCGAGGATGATGAGGTAGATGATGGGCATGAGGGCCATGGGAACCATGAGCTTGCTGTTCCGCCGGAACCGGCGGAGGTCGCGCTCGGCGACGGCGAGGCAGCGGCTCAAACTGAACTGCATCATCAGCGCATCATCGAGGGCACCTTGTAACCCTGGTACTCCTCGCTCGCCGCGTCCCTGAGCCCACGGCCCGTGTAGTGGATGAAGACGTCCTCGAGCGTCGGCTCGAGGAGCGAGAGCGTCCGAACCTTGTTCCCCAGCTTGTGCGAGCTCTCGGTGATGCCGTCGAGCGGCACGGTGTCCCCGACGAGGATGAGGCGCGCCGTGTGCGGGTCCTCGCGCGCGGCCTCCTTGATCTCGGGCAGCGCCTTGAGCGCGCTCAGCAGCGCGTCGTCGACGTCATGCTGGTAGGTGACCGTGAGGATGTCCTGCCCCGGCACGCTCGCCTTGAGGTCCCGCGGCGTTCCCAGCGCGGCGATCTTCCCGTGGTCCACGATCGCGAGCCGGTCGCAGAGGCGGTCCGCCTCGTCCATGTAGTGGGTGCAGATCAGGATCGTGAGGTCCCCCTCCTCCCTTAGCCGCTCGAGCAGCTCCCAGATCACGCGCCGGCTCTGCGGATCGAGCCCAGTCGTGGGCTCGTCGAGGAAGAAGACGCGCGGCCGGTGGATGAGGCCGCGCGCGATCTCGAGCCGCCGGCGCATCCCGCCTGAGTAGGTGCCCGCGATCTTGTCGCGCCAGTCCCAGAGTCCCACCGCGTTCAGGAGCTCCTTCGCGCGCTCCTGACGCTCCCGGCGTCCCATGCCGTAGAAGCGGGCGTAGAGGTCGAGGCTTTCCCAGGCGGTGAGATCGCCGTCGACGGTGTTGGCCTGTGGAATCACGCCGATCTCGCCGCGGACCTCGTTGGTCTTGGTGATCACGTCGTGCCCCATCACGAGCGCGCGCCCCGAGGTCGGCGGGAGGAGGGTGTTCAGCATGCGGATCAACGTGCTCTTGCCGGCGCCGTTCGGGCCCAGGATGCCGAAGATCTCGCGGCGGTAGACGGTGAACGTGAGGTCGTCGTCCGCCGTGAATTCGCCGAAGCGCTTCGTCAGGTGCTCGACGACGATCGCAGGCTCGCTGGTCGGGATGCCCTCGGGCGCGATCACCGCGTCGCCTCGACCCGGACGGGCGCGCTCACGACCAGCGTGACCTCCGCGGTCATGCCGTCCTTGAGCAGGTGCTCGGGATTCGGCACGCGGGCGGTCACGTCGAACGTGCGGATGTCGCGGCGCTGCGCGCCCCAGTCTTTCCGCGTGGCGAAATCACCCGAGGGCTGGATGTCGGTCACGACCCCGGGGAAGATCCGCTTGTCGAACGTGTACACCTTGATGAGCGCCCGGTCGCCCGGGCGGATTGCACCGACCCGTGTCTCGTCCACGGCGGCGTGCACCTTGACGGTGTCGGTCTCGGCGATTGCGACGACCGGCGTGCCGGAGGTCACGATCTCGCCGGGAAGGTGGATGCGCTCCGAGACCTCGCCCCCTTCGGGCGTGCGGAGGACCGCGTACGTGAGCTGGAGCTCCGCCTGAGCGATCGAGCTCCGCGACTGCCGGACCTGGGCCTCGGCGGCCTGCACCTGCGCGACCGCGACCTTGTACGCGGTCGCGGCGGTGTCCATCTGCTGGGGCGTGGCATAGCCGCTCTGGAGGAGCGTCTTCGCGCGCGACATCTCGAGCGCTGCGCGGTCACGGGTGGCCCGCGCCTGGGCGACCGAGGCCTGCGCGGAGGCGAGCGCAGCCTTCGACATCGACAGCTGCACCTCGAGGTCGCTCGCGTCGAGCGTGGCCACGATCATCCCCGGCTGGACCCGCATCCCCTCGGTCACGGGGATGTCCGCGATCCTCCCGCCGACCTGGAATCCCAGACGCACCTGGACGGCCTCGATGGTCCCCGTCGTCTGGACGTCGCCGCCCGTGTAGTCCTCGCGGCGGTGGGTCGCCTTCCAGATCGCGATCCCGCCGCCGAGGAGGAGGACCAGAAGGATGATCCGCCGCACGATCGCGCCTCGATGGGGACGCTTTGCTGGACTTGCTGGCTGCTCCACTCGTAGACCTCCGGTCATCCGCCGCGCGCGTTGTTCGATCTTGGATCAGACTTGGAAGAGTACCGATTCAGGGCGATTGGGGCTACCTGACGTTGCCAGGCGAAGTCGACCCTGGTAGCCTCGGCGGCCATGTCGCTACGGCATGCAACCCTCGCTCCGGTCCTTGGCATCCTCCTCCTCGGCGCCCCCTTCCGTGCGATCGCGGCGGCGTCCCAGGCCACCCCCATGGTCCAACCGTGGGGTGTCTCGATCGACTACATCGACCCGACGATCAAGCCAGGCGCCGATTTCTTCACCTACGTCAACAACGGCTGGCTCAAGACCGCGCAGATCCCGCCCGATCGCTCCGCGGCGGGCACGTTCCTCGACCTGATCATGAGAAACGACGATCGGCTCAAGGCGATCTTCGTCGAGCTGCGTGGCCGGACCAATCTGACGGAGGAAGAGAAGAAGCTCCGCGACCTGTACGAAGCCTATATGGACACGACCCAGATCGAGTCGTCCGCGCTTCAGCCGGCGGCCGCCGATCTCGCGCGCATCAACGCGGCGGCATCCCTCGAGGACGTGGCGCGCATTCAAGCCGACCCGTCGCTCCGGCTGGACGGTCCGTTCGCCATGCGGGTCCAGGTGGACGACAAGGATCCGGACGCGTACGTGGTCCGGCTCACGCAGTCGGGGCTGGGCCTTCCCGATCGCGACTACTATCTAAAGGACGACGCCCCGCTCGACATGGCGCGCAGGGCCTATCAGGACTACCTCGCGCGCATGCTCGCGTTCGCGGGCCGGAAGGACGCGCCGACGCGCGCGGCCGCCGTCTACGCGCTCGAGAAGGAGATCGCGACCGCGTCCTGGCCGGCGGCCGACCGCCGCGACGCGGACAAGACCTACAACCCGCTGACGATCTCGAAGCTCGCCGCGACGGCGCCTGGATTTCCATGGGCGGCCTATCTCGAAGCCGCGGGGATCCCCGCGCGCTCGTCCAAGGGAGAGCGCCTCCTCAACGTGGGCGAGCTGAGCGCGTTCCCGAAGCTCGCGGAGATCTTCGCCGCGACGCCCGTGGACGTGTGGCGCGACTACCTTGCGGTCCAGTACCTGCACGCCTTCGCCGACTTCCTCCCGCGCGAGGTCGACGACCTGAATTTCGTCATGTATGGAACGGCGCTCCAGGGCCGGAGCCGCCAGCTCCCGCGTGCGGCGCGCGGCGCGCGCGTCGCGGACCGGCGCATGGGCGAGGCGCTGGGAAAGATCTTCGTCCGCGAGTATTTCCCGCCCGAGTCCAAGGCGCGCGTCGAGACGCTGGTCCAGAACCTCCTCAAGGCGTGCCGCGCGTCGCTCGAGAAGCTCGACTGGATGTCTCCCGAGACGCGCACGGCGGCGCTCACGAAGCTGGACAAGTTCACGGTCAAGGTGGGGTACCCGAGCCACTGGCGCGACTACTCGGCGCTCCAGATCGACCGGTCGAACCTCGTGGCGAGCATCAAGAACACGAATTCGTTCGAGTGGAACCGGCGGCTCAAGCGCCTCGATCAGGTGGTCGATCGGAGCGAGTGGATCATGTCGACGCCGACGGTGAACGCGTACTACGAGCCGGTCGCGAACGAGATCGTCTTCCCGGCGGGCATCCTCCAGCCGCCGTTCTTCGATCCCAACGCGGACGATGCGGTGAACTACGGCTCGATCGGCTGCACGATCGGGCACGAGATCAGCCACGGGTTCGACGACCAGGGATCGAAGTACGACGGCCACGGCACGCTCAGGATGTGGTGGACGGATGCGGATCGGAAGCAGTTCGACGAGCGCGCCGAGGCCCTCGCCAAGCAGTACGATGCCTACGAGCCCCTGCCCGGGCTCCACGTGAACGGACATCTCACGCTGGGGGAGAACCTCGCGGACCTCGCGGGCGTCCGCATCGCGCACGCGGCGTACAAGATCTCGCTGAACGGAAAGCCGGCGCCGGTGCTCAACGGTTACACGGGGGACCAGCGCTTCTATCTCGCCTACGCGCAGTACTGGCGTTACAAGACGACCGACGCCGCCATGCGCCAGAGGGTGATGTCGAACGAGCACAGCCCGGGCGAGTACCGGGTGAACGGCGTGGTCCGGAACGACGACGGATGGTACGCCGCGTTCCCGGACGTGAAGCCGGGCGACTCCTACTATCTGCCTCCAGAGCGCCGCATCCGCATCTGGTAGCGCTCCAGCGTCAGGCCGCCCTCAGCTCCGACTCCCCGCCGCCGCCATGATCCGCCCGATGTTCTCGTGCGTGAAGAACTCCGCCGGCGACGTCACCAGCCCATTGACCCGCGCGAAACCGTCCATCGCCTCCTGATTCCCCGCGATCGCGGCGAAGACCTGCTGCATCTGGGGTGGCGGCGGATCCAGGGTCGCGATTCCGGTCGTGAACTCGTAGAAGGGAAGCGCGCGCTCGTCGCGCTCCTTCTGGTATCGGCCCATGACGTCGTCGTACTTCGCCCCCAGGAAATGCTGGTCGAGCGCCGTCGCGACCTGCTCCGCCTGTAGGAACGCGTCCGTGATCCCGAACGCGGTGATGTAGTCCCGGTTGTACCCGGCATCCCCGACCAGCGCCCAGCCCGGGCCGTAGGGCTTCCGGAAGTAGTTCGGCACAGGCGTGCCGTAGAACTTCTCCTCCCGCTTGCCGGCGCGTACCCGCGCCGCGAAGGACGGCTCCTGGTCGAGCATCGCCATCCAGTGCCGTTCGACATCCGACTTGTTGGTCTCGAACTCGCGGTAGGGCCATCCGCCGACCACGAGGGTCAGGCCATCGTTGGTGGGCCAGGCGGCGAACCCGCGGTAGCTACGGGCGTAGGTCTCGAAGCGGGTGACGTCCATCCCGCTGAAGTAGGAGTAGTAGCCGCAGAGGAGCATCGGCTTCTCGTTGTAGGACTCCGGGGAGACGGCCTTGGCCACCATGGAGTGCCGTCCGTCGGCGCCCACCACCACGCGGGCGCGGTCGACGACGCTCCCTCCCCCCTTCTCGTGGCCTCGAATTCCAACAACCTTTCCGTCCTCGACCAGTATCTCATCTACCGAGAACTCCTCGCGCACATCGGCCCCCGCCTTACCCGCCGCGTCGACCAGGATCTTGTCGAGCACGGTCCGCCGGGGCCCATATGCGACCGGGGAGTCCTTTGTGCCCGGCGCTCCGACGAGCGCGAACGGCCCGAAGTCGAAGGCGTAGGTATCGATCGGAGGACAGCCGGTGGCCGTGACCTGGTCGAGGACCCCCCAGCGCTTCATGGCAGCCACGCCCGGGGGATGGATCAGATGAGTCGAGAGGGTGTCGCTCGGGAACGAGGCCTTGTCCACGACCAGGACCCGGTATCCCTTCTCGGCGAGGAGCATCGACAGCGGGGAGCCGGCGCATCGAGCGCCGACCACGATGACGTCGTAGCGTTGGTCAGCCATGGAAACCTCCTGGTACGTGGTATCAGCAGGCCCGAAGGGTATACCTCCCGTACGCCGGGAGGCCAGCGTCCGTGACGCGGAGGGGGGTTGACCCGAGCGGCACCCTCTGGAATCTGCTCGCCGTCGGCGTTAGACTCCGGGCGAATATCCACGTGGGCAGAAGCAGAACGACGAACCTCCGGTCCTTTAGGCCGCTCCGCATCGCTCCCCCGCGAAGCCAAGCGAAACCCTGGGTCCGTTCCGGCCGTAGTTGTTCTGCTGGCACGGGTTCGGGGTAATTCCATGAACGTCAAGAAAATGGAGGTCGCTGGGCCATGAGTATCAAAGTCGGTGGGGCCAGGAAGAAGAGGACCATCCTGGTCATCGCGGGCATCGTCGTGCTGGTCGCGGTGGTGACCGGAATGGCCCTCAAGGGCCGGGGCGGCAAGACCCCGGTCGTCCAGACCGCGAAGGTGAGCCGCGCCAAGATCGTGCAGCGGGTGAGCGCGACCGGAAAGATCCAGCCGAAGACGAAGGTCGAGATCTCGGCCGACGTCAGCGGCAAGATCGAGAAGCTCCCCGTGGTCGAAGGGCAGTGGGTGAACAAGGGGACGCTCCTCGTGAGCCTCGCCCGCGAGCGCTATCTCGCCGCGGTCGAGAGCGCGGTCGCCGCCGTCAGCGCCGCCGAGGCGAACGCGAGCCTCGTCTCCGAGAACAAGACCCGCACCGAGAACGAATACAAACGCTCGAAGCAGATGGTCGCGACGGGCCTCGAGTCCCAGTCCTCGTTCGAGGCGAAGCAGGCCGAATTCCAGGTCGAGGTCGCGCGCTACAAGTCGGCCCAGGACCAGGTCGCGCAGAGCAGGGCCGCGCTCAAGCAGGCTCGCGACGATCTCTCCAAGACCACGATCTACGCGCCCATGTCGGGCACCGTCAGTGCCCTCAACAAGGAAATGGGCGAGATCGCGCTCGGCTCCCAGTTCCAGAAGGACGTGATCCTCACGGTGGCCGACCTCACGGCCATGGAGGCCGAGGTCAACGTGGACGAGAACGACATCATGTCGATCGCGCTCGGCCAGGAGGCCGAGATCGAGGTCGACGCGCTCCCGGGGCAGTCCTTGAAGGGCGTCGTCTCGGAGATCGGCTCGAGCGCGGTGTCGCAGGGCCAGGGCACGACGGAGCAGAAGACCGAGTTCGAGATCAAGATCGCGATCCTGAATCCGCCCAAGACGCTTCGCCCGGGCATGACAGCGAGCGCCAACATCACGACGAAGGTCAACGACAACGCGCTCTCCGTGCCGCTTCAGGCCGTGGCGGCGCGCAGCGTGGACCAGCTCGCGATGAAGGGCCAGAAGCGGAAGGACGCGGAGAGCCACTACCAGGCGGACAAGGACGGTTTCGTCGAGGTCGTCTTCTGCGTCGAAAACGGCAAGGCGGTCGCGAAGCAGGTCAAGACCGGGATCCAGGGCGAGGATCTGATCGAGGTGACCAACGGGCTCAAGGAAGGAGACGAGATCGTCACCGGGAGCTACCGCGCGATCTCGAAGGACCTGGACAACGGGGCTGTCGTGAACGTGGACAACACCAAGAAGCCGGAACGGGAGCGACCCCAAGGGTCGCAGGGTTAGCATGAGCAATCGGCTCGCGCTGCGCGAGTCGTTCCAGATCGCGCTCCAGGCACTGCGCGCCAACAAGGCCCGCGGCATCCTGACCACCCTCGGAATCGTGATCGGGATCGTGGCGGTGGTCGTGACCATGACCGCCGCGAACGGTCTCCAGAACAAGTTCCGGGAGAGCTTCGCGAGCGTTGGAGCGGACGTCATCTACGTCTCGCGCATGCCGTGGGTGAACATGAACGACTTCCGCTCGTTCCGGAACCGCCCCAACCTGGACCTTCACGAAGCGACCGCGCTCGAGGACAAGCTCCGCGGCAAGGCGGTCGTGAATCCCACCATGAGCGGCCCGCAGCCGGTCAAGTACCGGAACGAGACGATGGACGGCGTCTTCACTATCGGGACGACCGAGAAGCAGTCGCGCATGTCGAGCGCGCAGCCCCAGGCCGGGCGCTTCCTCATGCCCTTCGACGTTCAATACAAGAAGGACGTGTGCGTCATCGGGACCGAGGTCGCGAAGGGTCTCTTCGGCACCGTGAGCCCACTCAACAAGATCATCAAGATCGGGCGAACCGATTTCCGAGTGATCGGCCTGATGGAGAAGCAGGGGGGTGGCTTTGGCGGGGGGCCCAACTTCGATCGTCAGATCTTCACGCCGATCTCCTCCTACGTGCGCGCATTCGGCGGCGACCACGGACGGACCGAAGTCAACATCGCGGTCAAGGCGCCGTCCCAGGAATCCCTCGGAGACACAGAGTACGAGGTGATCGGACAGATGCGCGCGATCCGTGGGCTACGCCCGACCGAGCCCGACAATTTCGCCATCAACAAACTGGACACGCTCGTGAGCACCTTCAACAACATGACGGGTGTCGTGTTCTTGATCGGTTTCATCGTGACCGGCATCTCACTTTTCGTCGGCGCGGTCGGCGTGATGAACATCATGTTCGTCTCGGTCACCGAGCGGACGCGTGAGATTGGGATCAGAAAGGCGATCGGTGCGACGCGTCGGAGTATCCTCTATCAGTTCCTGTTCGAATCCTCGTCGATCTGCCTCGTGGGGGGGGCGATCGGCATCTTGCTTGCAGCCATCGTGACGATAGTCATCAACATGACGAGCCCGGTGCCGGCCAGCCTTTCCATCCCGATTGTCATCATTGCGGTGATGGTTTCGATCGCTGTCGGCGTTGCTGCCGGACTCGTGCCAGCGTACCGGGGCGCTCGGCTCGATCCGATCGAGTCCTTGCGGTACGAATAGGAGATTACGTGAGCCGCCTCGTCGACACCCTCCGGATGTGCTTTCAGGCTCTCGTGGCCAATAAGCTCCGCTCGACGTTGACCCTCGTGGGGATCGTAGCCGGAGTCGCCTCGATCATCGCGGTCATGACAGCGATGTCGGTCGTCCAGGGGACCATGGAGCGGGAGATGAGCGTCCTCGGCGCACAGACCTTCCAGGTCCAGAAGTGGCCCGCCGGCGGGTTCGCCTCGCGAGAGCAGCGCCTGAAAGCGATGAAGCGGCCGCCGCTCACGCTGGAGAACGCGCAGGCGATCCGCGATCACGCCCAGACGGTGGATCTCGTCGGCTCGGAGCTCTGGGACTTCGGGTTCACGGCGAGCTACAAGGGGATCACGAGCAACCCCAACATCTCCATCTGCGGCGGTACGCCCGAGTACCCGCCCAACAACACGCACTACGTCGGGATCGGCCGCAATCTCTCGCCCATCGACGTCAAGGGGGCGCGCAAGGTGGCGGTCATCGGCTACGCGCTCGCGCAGAAGTTCTTCCCCTTCTCCGATCCCATCGGGAAGAGGATCCGCGTGGATGGGCGGGTGTATGAGGTGATCGGCGTCTTCGATCAGAAGAAGTCGGCGTTCGGCGGCGGTTTCGACACCTACGTTCTGATCCCGGCGACGACCTTCGTGAACACCTACGGTCTCGTGGGGCGGGACGGCTTCCCGCGCTCGGTGAACATCACGGTGCGCGCGAAGACGCCGGAGCTCCTGAACGACGCGATGGAGGAGACCACGCAAATCCTGCGGCGCGACCGCGGGTTGAAGCCCGGCCAGGAGGACAACTTCGAGTTCTTCAGCTCGACCAGTCTCATCACCCAGTTCAACAAGGTGAGCATGGGCGTGAAGCTCGCCGCGTTTGTGATCGGGATCATCGCGCTGATCGTCGCGGGGATCGGGATCATGAACATCATGCTGGTCGCCGTGACGGAGCGCACCCGGGAGATCGGGATCCGCAAGGCGCTCGGTGCGCCGCGCGCCAGCATCCTCATGCAGTTCCTGCTCGAGGCCGTGATCCTGTGCAACATCGGCGGGATCAT
>Ga0111539_10004660_pt1 | contig 17922 bp, 19 predicted proteins | sample RhiMethybrSRZTD1_FD_79667 | JGI IMG/M metagenome (GOLD analysis project Ga0111539, IMG submission 79667) | Populus rhizosphere microbial communities from Tennessee, USA - Rhizosphere MetaG P. TD hybrid SRZTD1 (version 2) (version 2) | ecosystem: Host-associated > Plants > Roots > Rhizosphere >... | reverse complement strand
TTTGTGGTTGATCGTCGGCTGTGGGGTGCTCGCGATCGTCTACGGAATCTGGGCGACCCAATCGGTGCTCAGCGCCGATCCCGGCAGCAAGAGAATGCAGGAAATTTCCGAGGCCGTGCGCGAGGGCGCGCAGGCCTACCTGAAGCGTCAATACGCCACCATCGGCATTGTCGGGGTGGTGATCTTTGTCATCATCGGGTTCACCCTCGGCTGGCTGGTTGCGATCGGCTTCGCGGTCGGAGCCATTCTGTCGGGTGCGACCGGCTTCATCGGCATGAACGTCTCGGTGCGGGCCAACGTGCGGGTCGCGCAGGCCGCCACCAAGTCGCTGGCCGGCGGGCTTGAGCTTGCCTTCAAGTCGGGCGCCATCACGGGAATGCTGGTTGCGGGTCTCGCGCTGCTTGGTGTGACACTCTATTTCGGCTTCCTGACCGGCACCATGCACAAGGCGCCGAATGACCGAACGGTCATCGACGCTCTGGTCGCGCTCGGGTTCGGTGCATCGCTGATTTCGATCTTCGCCCGTCTCGGCGGCGGCATCTTCACCAAGGGCGCGGACGTCGGCGGCGACCTCGTCGGCAAGGTGGAGGCCGGCATTCCCGAGGACGACCCGCGCAATCCGGCAACCATTGCCGACAATGTCGGCGACAATGTTGGCGACTGCGCCGGCATGGCCGCCGATTTGTTCGAAACCTATGCGGTCACGACGGTCGCAACCATGGTGCTGGCTTCGATTTTCTTTGCCGGCACGCCATTGCTGCTCACCATGATGACCTATCCGCTCGCCATCGGTGGCGCCTGCATCATCACGTCGATCATTGGCACATTCTTCGTGCGACTTGGCCGCCGTCGGTCGATTATGGGTGCTCTTTACAAGGGCTTTATCGCGTCGGCGCTGCTTTCGTTGGTCGCGATCTGGTTCGTCACTGACTCCCTGATCGGTTTCGGGCGCATCGCGGGGGTCAATTTCACTGGCCAGGCGCTGTATGTCTGCGCTGTGGTTGGTCTTGTCGTCACCGGGCTGATCATCTGGATCACCGAGTACTACACCGGCACCAATTTCCGGCCGGTGCGGTCGATCGCGGCGGCCTCGGTTACCGGTCACGGGACCAACATCATTCAGGGCCTCGCGGTGTCACTTGAAGCAACCGCGCTGCCCGCGCTGGTAATCATCGCCGGCATTCTGGTTGCCTATGCGCAGGCGGGCCTATTCGGCATCGCCATTGCGGTGACCTCGATGCTCGCACTCGCAGGCATGGTGGTTGCGCTCGATGCGTTTGGCCCAGTCACCGACAATGCCGGCGGGATTGCCGAAATGGCCGGTTTGCCGAAAAATGTGCGTAAGTCGACCGACGCGCTCGATGCGGTCGGCAACACCACGAAGGCCATCACCAAGGGCTATGCTATCGGTTCGGCCGGCCTCGGCGCGCTGGTGCTGTTTGCCGCCTATAACCAGGATCTGCAGTTCTTCACCAGGACTGCGGCCCAGCACCCGTACTTCCAGGGTGTTCAGCTCGATTTCTCGCTGACTAACCCTTACGTCGTCGTTGGCCTGTTGTTCGGCGGCCTGCTGCCGTACCTGTTTGGCGCGCTGGGCATGACGGCCGTCGGCCGCGCGGCCGGCGCAATCGTCGAAGAAGTGCGGCGCCAGTTCCGCCACAAGCCCGGCATTATGAAGGGTAAGGATAAGCCGGACTACGGGCGCGCGGTGGACATGCTCACCAAGGCGGCGATCAAGGAAATGATCGTGCCGTCGTTGCTCCCGGTGCTTTCGCCAATCGTCTGCTACTTCGCGATCTACTTCATTGCGGGCGGCGGACCGGCGGGAAAGTCGGCGGCCTTCTCGGCGCTCGGTGCCATGCTTCTTGGTGTGATCGTGACCGGCCTGTTTGTCGCCATCTCGATGACGTCCGGCGGCGGCGCTTGGGATAACGCCAAGAAGTACATCGAAGACGGCCACTACGGCGGCAAGGGTTCTGATGCCCACAAAGCTGCGGTCACCGGCGACACCGTCGGCGACCCCTACAAGGATACGGCAGGGCCGGCCGTGAACCCGATGATCAAGATTACGAACATCGTGGCACTGCTGCTGCTGGCGGTTCTCGCCCACTGATCGTGAGCGCGAAAAGCGAAGGGCCCGCGTATTGCGCGGGCCCTTTTTTGTCGAGCTTACAGATGGAAGCCCACGTTCTTGAAAATATTGCGGATGTAACTCAGCTCCTGGCCGCCGGTCGGTGTCGTTTGGGAATAGAAGTCGAAAATCTTTCCATCCTTGACCCCGTAATTAGCGAGCCTCGTGACCCGTCGTTCCTTGTCGAAATAAACCGCGATGACGCGCTGGTCGGAAACTTCGTACGGCATGAAAGCGGCGGAGCGCTCGGCCTTTTGCGAGATGTAATAGAAGGCGTCGCCGCTAACGGTCGCCACCGTGGACGGCGTACCAAGCACGATGAGAACCTGCTCCTGCGTTGCGCCGACGGGAATTTGCTCGAGGGCACCTTCGGGCAGCACATAGCCGCGCTGGAGCGTCTCACCGGTTCTGCCGCAGGCAGCGAGTGCCAACGCGCCTACGATCGCGACCGTTAGATGCAAACTTTTCAAGGTACGACGCACGGCTCTCAACCCCAGTCAGTCCCGCTCAAGTCTTGCACCGTCGAGGGCGTTCACGTAACGCGGCTGACGGCAGCCCCCGAGCGGACCCGATGATATTTCCCCTGTTTCGCCGACGCGTAAGGCCGGGCACCATTTCCACCCTGTATGGCACGATCGTGGCGCAGGCGCGATTGCCCTGCTTTTATCGCGAATACCGGGTGCCGGACACGGTAAATGGGCGCCTTGACCTGTTGGTTCTGCATTTGGCCCTTGTTCTCGACCGCTTGGCGGACGAGTCGCAATTGCGGGAACTCGGGCAGGCGCTTTTCGATCATTTCTGCACGGACATGGACCGTAATCTGCGTGAGATCGGAATCGGCGATCTTTCAGTGCCCAAGCACATGCAGCGCGTGGGGGAAGCGTTTTATGGACGTGCCCGGGCATACCGGGCAGGTCTGGCGCGTGACGGCCAACAGGCGCTCGTGGAGGCTCTGGAGCGAAATATTTACGGCCAAGAGGGGGCGGCCAACCGGGCTGCGGCGGCACGTCTTGCGGTTTATATGCAGGGGACGGTAGGTGAGTTGAGGGTGCAACCATCCTCAGAAGTTCTCGCCGGCAGGCTTACAATGCCGGATCCCACTGCTATCGTTCTTGTTGAGGATGAGACATTCGGCACAAAAGACTGATATTGATGGAATATACCCAACGCCCCTGGAGTGTGCCGGTTGCCGTGGACGATATCCCGGAAACGGGGCTCCACATCGAAGTGGAGGCGCCAGCCGAGGTGCGCGCGCCGCTCGTTAAGCTCGCGAACTTGCGCGATCTGTCACACCTCTCGGCAGTCTTTGACCTCACACGCCGGGGCGGCGGCGTACATGTGGCCGGCCAAGTAAAGGCCCGGATCGGGCAGACTTGCGTGGTCACGCTCGAGCCTCTCGAAACCGATCTCGATGAGCCGATCAACCTTCTTTTCGCCCCGCTCGATGCCGCTGCGAAGGGCGCAGACCAAGAGGCTGGCGATGAAGAACCGGCCGAGCCGCTGATCGAGGGAAAGGTCGATCTCGGTGCGATCGCAACCGAATTTTTGCTGCTCGGGATCGATCCCTATCCTCGCAAGGCGGGCGCTGAATTTGCCGCGGTTAAAACCGCCGATGATAGTGCGAGGCCGTTCGCAGCCCTGGAAGCGCTAAAAAAGCGGCTGGGCGGATAACCCTCAAGGAAGCGGGCAACGGGGTATTGGCGTGGCAGATAACCGGTTTCTGTTGGATGAACGAGCAGCTATGGTCGCACCTATGTACCGGCTTCGCATAAGCGTGCGGCCGACGCCGCTGTCTAAGCCGTCAAGAGCGGTCCATGCCGGATAAGGTTCGCATCGCGCTCGACGCCATGGGCGGCGATCACGGCGCACCCGTGATTTTGCCGGGAGCCGACATTTCGCTCACGCGCCACCCTGACATCGAATTTCTCCTGTTCGGTAACAGCGCCGTGGTTCAGCCAGTTCTTGATAAATTGCCGCGCTTAAAAGCGCATTCGAAGGCCGTGCACACGGAAGTCGCAATCCGAATGGAGGACAAGCCGAGCCAAGCCCTGCGCTACGGCCGCTGGAAATCGTCGATGTGGCTTGCGATCGACGCAGTCAAAAAAGGCGACGCCGACGTTGCCGTCTCTGCCGGCAATACCGGCGCCTTGATGGCGATGTCGCGGTTCAATCTTAAGATGATCGAAGGAATTGAGCGCCCGGCCATTGCGGCGCTCTGGCCGACGCTGAAGGGCGAATCCGTGGTGCTCGATGTTGGCGCTTCGATTGGCGCCGACGAAGCGCACCTCGTTAATCTCGCCGCCATGGGCAGTGCAATGGCGCGGGTACTGTTCGACATCGAGCGGCCGACCGTCGGTCTGCTGAATATCGGCGTCGAGGAGGTCAAAGGATTGGAGCAGGTTCGCGAAGCTGGGCGCATTCTGCGCGAAGGCCAGTTTCCGCATTTCGACTACCATGGCTTCGTCGAAGGTGACGACATCGGCAAGGGTGCGGTGGACGTCGTGGTCACCGAAGGGTTTGCCGGCAACATTGCGCTGAAGACCGCGGAGGGGACGGCGCACCAGCTCGCATCTTATCTGCGCGCAGCAATGAATCGCACTTGGGCGGCACGCCTCGGTTATCTGCTTGCGCGGCAAGCCTTCCGCACGCTGCGTGACAAGATGGATCCGCGCAAATCGAACGGTGGAGTATTTCTGGGTCTCAACGGCGTTGTGATCAAAAGCCACGGCGGAGCGGATGCCGAAGGCACCGCGTCAGCCATCGACATGGGCTACGACATGGTGCGCTACGAGTTACTCGAGAAGATCGGGCAATCGATGGCGCGCGACCTGCAAGCAGGAACGACGGCGCGACTCGCCGGCGGAGCAGGCTCGTGACCGTTTTACGTTCGGTTGTGCTCGGCTGCGGCATCTATCTGCCAGCTCGGATCGTCAGCAACGACGAACTCGCGCGCTCCGTTGAGACCACCGACGAGTGGATCGTTCAGCGCACGGGGATTCGCGAGCGCCATATTGCGGCGCCGGGGGAGATGACGTCCGATCTCGCGCTCAATGCGGCGCGGGCCGCGCTCACGAATGCCCATGCTGAAGCAAGCTCCATCGATTTGATCGTGCTCGCGACGTCGACGCCCGACCAGACCTTCCCGGCCACTTCGGTATCGGTACAGGCAGGGTTGGGGATCACGCGCGGCGCGGCCTTTGATCTACAGGCAGTCTGCTCGGGTTTCGTCTATGCGCTGCAGGTGACCGACGCGTTGCTGCGTAACGGCACCTACAAGCGTGCACTGGTCATCGGCGCCGAGACGTTTTCGCGCATTCTGGACTGGAGCGATCGCACGACCTGCGTCCTGTTCGGTGATGGCGCCGGCGCCGTGGTGCTCGAGGCGCAGCCGCAGCCCGGGACCCGTGAAGACCGCGGCATTTTGACAACTCATTTGCGCGCCGACGGACGTCACCGGACGAAACTCTATGTCGACGGCGGGCCATCATCGACCCAGTCGGTGGGTCACCTGCGCATGGAAGGGCGCGAAGTTTTCAAGCACGCCGTGGCCATGATCACCGACGTCATCGAGGACGCCTTCAAGGCCACGGGCTATAGCGCGACCGATATCGATTGGTTCGTGCCTCACCAGGCCAATAAGCGAATTATCGACGGCTCCGCGCACAAGCTCGGTATCGCGCCGGAAAAGGTGGTGATTACCGTCGACCGTCACGGCAATACGTCTGCGGCATCGATCCCATTGGCGCTGTTCGATGCGGTTTCCGACCGCCGCATCAAGCGTGGGAACCTGATCCTGCTGGAAGCAATGGGCGGCGGGTTCACCTGGGGTTCGGCGCTGCTGCGGTGGTGAAGGCTGGAGTCCCCTGACAATACTCATCAAATTCCTTAAAGGGCCGGTTGACCCCTTCCAGCCATGCTAATATCCTCGATAATTCAGCGGGATACCTTCGCCGGGGGCTAGGGCAGGCGATGACCGGAAAAACTGTGACGCGGGCCGACTTGTGCGAGGCGGTCTATCAAAAAGTCGGTCTTTCACGCACGGAATCGGCTGCTTTGGTTGAGTTGGTGCTCAAGGAGATCACCGACTGCCTGGAGCGTGGCGAAACCGTGAAATTGTCGTCGTTCGGGTCGTTTGTTGTGCGTAAAAAGGGCCAACGGATCGGCCGGAACCCGAAAACGGGTAAAGAAGTGCCAATCTCGCCGCGACGCGTTATGGTGTTTAAGCCGTCGGCGATTCTCAAGCAGCGCATCAACAATGGCGCTGCTGAACAGGCCTGAGCGGACAGCGTCAGTCGCGTAGAACCGCGTTCGATAGACAACCAGAGGTGAGGTCGCTTTGGACAACAAGGCGCCGGACGCTTTTCGCACCATCAGTGAAGTGGCGGACGATCTCGACCTGCCGCAGCATGTACTGCGCTTTTGGGGAAGCCGTTTTCACGAAATCAAGCCGATGAAGCGCGGCGGAGGACGCCGCTATTACCGGCCGGACGACATCGACCTGCTGCGCGGCATACGCCACTTGCTTTACGGCGAGGGCTACACTATCCGCGGCGTGCAACGAATTCTGCGCGAGCAAGGCTCGAAGTTCGTTCAAGCCGTGTGGGAGGACGGCGCGCCGCAGCCGCCTCATGGTGTTGTCGAGAGCGAAGAACAATTCGCCGAAGAGAACGAGACGGTCGAAAACCTCCTCGAGGAAGAGAGCGGCATTCGTGGCCGGCTGTCATCGTTGATCGGCCGCGATTTGGGCGACAGACAGGACGACGCCGCGGCACGGATTGACCCGCCGATGGCAGGCGCGCCAATGCCGCGCATAGACCCAGCTGACCGCGCGCTCCATGGCGGCAGTGCCATCGATCAGTCGGTCCAGCAACTGCAGGACGCCGTGCCGACAGTGTCGCGTCAACCTTCGCCGGCCGTGACCGGCGGGTTGGGCGGTGAGGATTTGCACAAATTACGTGCGGTCCTGCATGACCTCGTCGAGTGCCGCAAACTGATTGATGCGGTGGTGACAAGGCCGCATTAAGCCAGTTTCCCACTTCAGCCTTTGAACCGGACGGGCATGGTGCACGACCAATGGCCGTGTAGAATGCTTTCGGCCGTTCGGAGGGGAGGCATGGGGAAACTCGCAAGGGCCGCATTGCTTGCGATTGCGACCGTCGCAGGTGCGTTGACGCCTGCGTATGGGCAATCGACCAACATCCCGCCACCGACGATCATTGACCGCGGGACGCCGATCACGCCGCTCGGTTGGTTCGTCATAGGCTCGGTCGGCTGCGCGGCCGTGTCGCCGATGATCGGCACGGTGATACTGGGCCGCGAGCTCACGTACAACGAAGCCTACCGCTCGATCCTGGGGTGCTTCCTCGGGCCGGTCGGCTGGCTATTGGCGGATGCTCTGGTGCCGCCCACGGTCACAACTCAAATCCAGACCCAGATCCAGACTTCCAAGCCGCCGCCTCGGCAGCAGCGCACGGGCCGTGGACGCAATTTCAAGATACCGCCGCAGGGCGAAACACGGTTTGTGGTCAACGAACTCGTCCTCGAGTTTGCGCCCAGTGCCACCGTGCAGATGCGCAATGCGCTCTCGAACACTCTGCAATTGACCGAACTGGAAACGCAGAGATTCGAATTGACCGGTCGCACGCTCAGCCGCTGGCGTATTGACGGCACACGATCGGTGCCGGCGACGCTGCGCTTGATCGCCAGCAACTATCCTGGCGTGTCGGGCGGCTGGGCCAATATGGTCTATGTCGGCGTGCAGACGCCGGCACCGGCAGTTCAGTCGCAGGCGGCGGCCGCTAGCTCCGGGCAGTACGTCGTGAATAAGCTGCACCTCCTGGAGGCGCATCGCATCACGAGCGGCGACGACGTGCTGGTCGCGGTGATTGATTCAAAAATCGACACGAAACATCCTGACCTTACCGGTGTGGTCGCCGACGAATATGACGTCGTGGGTTCGCCGGCCATTGCCCATTCGCACGGCACTGCCATGGCCGGGGCAATTGCCGCGCGAAGCAAGTTGACCGGTGTCGCACCGAAAGTGAAGTTGCTCGCGGCGCGCGCCTTTTCGGGGTCGGGAGAGAGTGCGGAAAGCACCACATTCAACATTCTCAAGAGTGTCGATTGGGCTGCGAGCAAGAACGCGCGCATCATCAACATGAGCTTTGCCGGCCCTCCCGACGACCTCTTACGTGAGATGCTTACCAGGGCAAATGCGCGTGGCATCGTGCTGATTGCCGCCGTCGGAAATGCCGGTCCGCGGTCGCCGCCGCTGTACCCGGCTGCCGACGGGGGCGTCATCGGCGTGACGGCAACGGATGTAGACGACAAGCTGATGCCGCAGGCCAACCGGGGGCCGCAAGTTGCGCTGGCGGCGCCCGGTGTCGAGATTCTCGCTGTTGCACCGGATGGGAAGTATCAGGTGACGTCGGGCACTTCCATCGCAGCCGCGCATGCCAGCGGGGTCGCGGCCCTCCTGCTTGCATCGAAACCGAACCTCACGCCGGTCCAGGTGCGCGCCAGCCTCACCCGTGCCGCGACCCGAATTCCGGGCAAACGCAATGAGGTCGGAGCCGGGGTCATCGACGCGCTGGCCGTGATCAATTCAAGTCGCAAATAGCCTTGCCGCAAATAGCCTTCCGGGCCCGCGATCTGCTAGGTAAGGCCCCGACGTCATTCCTCTGGGTCGATCGCCATGGCCGCGCCGGATTCCCTCATCGTTGAACGTCCGTCCAGCGACATTGTTGTCCTGAAGATCAACCGTCCGCAGGTGCGCAATGCGCTCAATTTGGATGTTCGCACGCGGCTTGCCGACGAAGTGGCGCGCTGCGGTGCCGACAATGCCGTGCGCTGTGTCATTGTTACTGGTTCGGATGTCGCTTTTGCGGCCGGCGCCGACATCGGCGAGATGGCCGAGGCTGACCCTGTCGAAGTCATGTCGCGCAATGTGCAGAAATACTGGCGCGCGCTCATGGACTGTCCAAAGCCACTTATAGCCGCCGTAGAGGGCTTTGCGCTTGGCGGTGGACTCGAACTGGCATTGTGCGCGGACATCATTATTGCGGGTGAGGGGGCAAAGCTCGGTCTACCAGAGGTCAGGGTCGGGATTCTCCCCGGTGGTGGCGGCACGCAAAAACTGGCGCGGCTTGTCGGACGCCACCGCGCCATGTTGTTGATCATGACGGGGAAAATGTTCAGCGCCGCGGAGGCTTTGGGCATGGGTGTCATCAGCGAACTTGCGCCGTCCGGTCAGGCGCTGTCGCGCGCGCTCGAAGTCGCCAACGACATTGCCGCGATGCCTGCCATATCGATCATGCAAATCAAGGAAATCGTCAACGCCGGGCTCAACGCACCGCTCGAAACGGCGTTGATGCTGGAACGCAAAGCGTTCCAGCTGCAATTCGCCACGCGCGATCAGAAAGAAGGCATGCGTGCCTTCATGGAAAAAAGAAAACCCAAGTTCGAAGGGCAGTAGCGCGTGGCGTTTGACCTTTCCCGGCCCGATCTTGTCGTCGCGGTGTTCGGCGCCGGCACCATGGGTCGCGGCATCGCTCAATTGTGCGCGCAGGCCGGGCTCACGACCTTGTTATTCGATTCAAACAGCGACGCGGTAAAGCAAGCCATCGCCGCGATCGACAAAAGTCTTGAAGGGTTGGTGTCGAAAGGGCGCATGACCGCCGAGATAAAGAAGGATGTGCTCGGCCGCCTGAAACCGATCAGCACCTACGATGAGTGCGCAAGAGCGGGGATTGTGATCGAGGCCATCGTCGAGGACATCTCTGCCAAGCGTTCCCTGTTTCGCGAGCTCGAGCAGCGGGTGGCTGCCAATGCGGTGCTGGCAACGAATACATCGTCCCTGTCGGTCACCGAAGTCGCCGCCGGATGTGCGCAGCCGCAGCGCGTTGCCGGCCTGCATTTTTTCAACCCCCCGCCGTCGATGAAGCTGGTCGAGGTTATCGGTGGCCTGCGCACCGAGTCCGGGGTCGTGGAGGCGCTCGTCGAATTTGCACGGCGGATCGGCAAGCATGCGATCGTCGCCGCAGACTCCCCGGGCTTCGTGGTCAATCACGCAGGCCGTGCCTACGGTCCGGAAGCGCTTCGCATCGTCGCGCAGGGAATTGCAAGCCCGCAGGAGGTCGATGCCCTGATGAAAGAAGCGGCCGGGTTCCGCATGGGGCCCTTCGAGCTACTCGATCTTGTCGGCGGCGATGTCACCCACGCGGTGATGGTGAGTATCTTTGAACAATTTTTCGACGAGCCGATGTATCAGCCATCGGCACAAATGGCGGTGCGCGTCGCGGGTGGTCTGCTCGGTCGGAAGTCGAAGCGGGGCTTCTACAGCTACGAGGGCATGCCTGCGAAAGACAAACCGACCGTGCCAGTCCCGCCAGGGACGAAGCCCGCCGCGGCGTGGGTCGCGAACGAGGACGGCGGGGCCGAGCTTGCCGAATGGCTGAAAGGCGCTGGCGTCAAAATCCAGTTCGGCGGCACGCCAGCAGCGGGAATTCCGTGTTTCGTCGCGCCGCTTGGGGAGGATGCCTCGGGTGCCGCCGTGCGGTTGCAACTCGATCCGGCGCGGACCGTCGCTGTCGACATGTTCGGGCGTTTTTCCGGACGCCGGACGCTGATGAAAACGCCGCTCACCAAGCCGGACATCCTGGCCGCTGCCTTGGCGGCGCTGTCGACGGAAAAAATACCGGTCACCGTGATCAACGACAGTCCAGGCTTCGTCGTGCAGCGGTTGCTCGCGATGATCGTCAATATCGGCACGCGCATCGCCGAATTGCGCATTGCAACGCCGACCGACATCGATACGGCCGTTGAGCTAGGCCTCAACTATCCGAAAGGGCCTCTCGCTCTTGGAGATGTGCTCGGCCCTGGGCGGGTCCTCGCCGTGCTCGACGGAATGCAGGCCATTACGCACGATCCGAAGTATCGCGCTACCAGCTGGTTGCGCCGGCGCGCCCGGCTCGGGGTGTCGCTACATACGCCGGACTGAAGCGGTCAAAAAACGCGTGAACAGTTTTATTTGTAAGTGGAAAACCACTTTTCGCGGGGCGCAAGCCGGTTACGATCGGGGCCATGCTGAAAGCCCCGACCGATGCGGATCTCATTCGTCTACGGCAGTTCCTGCATAGACTTGAATCCGACGCGAAAGACCCCGTCGAAGATGCGGAACTTTGCCGCCGCGAGATCGATAGATTGAAAAGCGAAATTGCCTACCTCGAGGCCGCACGGTCAAAGGCCTTCCTGGCACAGATCGCCATCGACTTCAGCGCCACCGGATCAGGGCGGTGGAATTATTCCGCTCAACGTGGCAAGCCGAGTTGACCGAATTTTGGTCGCGGAAGGCCCGCCTTGTCGCGCATCATCAATTCGAAAAATCCTGCGAACATCGCCAAGTTCGGAAGCGCGAACATCCAGAATTCGGTCGTTCGCAGCAGGTGGTTGAACGAATCCAAATGGCTGCGGGTATGAAGCAAATACTCGGCAGCATAAGCCAAGGCGGCAAGCCAAAGCAGCCACCGGGCATAGCGGAAGAACAAATAGGCCTTTGATGCAATCATGCGGACGCTCCTGATTTGACGAGCGTAATCGCGAAAGCGCGGCCGTTCAACTGATCTCGGAGGCAAGCTGGTCGGGGCGGCGGGATTTGAACCCACGACCCCCAGTCCCCCAGACTGGTGCGCTAACCGGGCTGCGCCACGCCCCGACCGAGAACGGGGCGGACTATAGGGATGACCGTGGGTGTGTCAAACGAAGGGTGAGCGCCTATCTCTTCGCCGGTCGGACGTGACCGGGCTGGGAGCGACAGTGGGCGTAGCCAATCTTCGCCAAGATTTCTCAACAAACAGCTGGGGTAGTAAATTGAATTGCCGCAGGGGCCGGGGAGCTCACCGACATTGAAAAAAACTATCATTCGCGCCGGCTTTGAGACGATGTATTTCAGTGGGCTGCACCATTGGCTGCGTCCGCTCGTCGGCGGCGTCGGTGCCATCCTCGCGCTGCACCATGTGCGCCCGCCGCGGCCCGAGGCGTTCCAGCCGAACCGGCTTCTGGAGGTTACGCCGGAATTTCTCGAGCGTCTGCTGCGACAGCTTGCGCGTTCGCGCATTGACGTGGTGTCGCTCGACGAAATGCATCGACGCTACATCGAGGGCGATTTTGCGCGGCGTTTCGTCTGTCTCACTTTTGACGATGGCTACAAAGATTTCCTGCGATGGGCCTACCCGTTGCTTCGGAAATACAAACTGCCGTTTGCGGTGTTCATCGCGACCAGTTTTCCCGACAGACTGGGTGAACTGTGGTGGATCGCGCTCGAGGCAGTTATTGCGCGAAACAATCGCATCGGAATGGTGATCAACGGCGCCGATCAATATTTTGAATGCGCGACGACGCGACAAAAGCGCGAGCTCTACGCTGCGATCTACAGCTACCTGCGCAGCATGAAGACGGAAGAAGAGGTACGTCGCATGGTGCGCGACCTTTGCGCGTGTTACAGCGTCGATGTGGTCTCGTTCTGCCGCGACCTGTGCATGAATTGGCAAGATATCGCCGAACTTGCCACCGACCCGCTGTGCACAATTGGCGCGCATACGGTCAATCACATGATGCTCAAAAAGGTGCCGAGCGATGCGACCGTGCGCGCTGAGATGGAAATGAGCAGGGCCGTGTTGGAGGCGGCGCTCGGAAAACGCCCTGAGCACCTTGCATTTCCCGTCGGGGACGTGACGTCGGCCGGCTCGCGTGAATTCCGCATTGCCGCCGAACTCGGCTTCAAGACCGCGCTGACGACGCGGCCCGGCGTGCTGTTCAAGGTGCATCGCGACTATTTGACCGCGCTGCCGCGCATCTCCGTCAACGGTGAGTTTCAGCGCCAGCGTTATTTGAAGGTGATGATGTCGGGCGCAGGTACGGCGGTCTGGAACCGGTTCCGTCGGCTCAGCGTGGCTTAGCGTCGGGTTTTGCCATCCAGCTGACTAGCGGCATCGCAGGCAGCACCCAGCCGAGCCCGGCGACAATATAGTAGATCGCCGCCACCCAGCCGTTGATATTGGTCAGCACGGATTGCGCCAGCGCCATGGCCAAAAGGCCCCAGAAGATGACCAGGGCAAGGAGCGCGACGGCGCCGACCAGTTTGCGGGTCCGGATCGACATGGCTGGCGGTCTTGCCTCTCATTTGCGGGGCGTCGCTGCGGACTATATGGTCCGCGGCGTCTCCTGCAAGCAAGACGATGCACGAACCGATCAAAGCGTCCAATGTTCGTTTGCGGCCGGTGCGGCTGTGGCTGCTGATCTCGGCCGCAATGATATTGCTCACATTGGTTGTCGGTGGAGCGACGCGGCTCACGGAATCCGGACTTTCAATCGTCGAGTGGAAGCCGGTCACGGGGATCTTGCCGCCGTTTTCGCAGGCTGAGTGGCAGGTTGAGTTCGCCAAGTACCGGGCCATCCCGCAGTATCACGAGCTCAATCGCGGCATGGGTCTTGATGCCTTTAAGACGATTTATTGGTGGGAGTGGTCGCACCGCCTGCTGGCGCGGCTGACCGGCGCTGTGTTCCTGCTGCCGCTATTATATTTTCTCTGGCGCGGCGCGATTCCTCCCGGGCTTCGATTGCGGTTGTGGGCGATTTTCGGCGCGGGAGCTGCACTCGGGGCGGTTGGTTGGTGGATGGTATCTTCCGGTCTGACGCAGCGCGTCAGCGTATCGCAATATCGCCTGGCGTTTCATCTGACGCTGGCCACGACGATTTATGCGGCGATCTTGTGGACTGCCCGGCAACTCGCGGACCAGTCCCCGAGCATGGCACCGGCACGCCTGCGCTTCGGCGCGCTCGCGCTTGCCGCGCTGCTGCTGCTTCAGATCTACCTCGGCGCGCTGGTCGCCGGTCTCGATGCCGGGCTCGTCTTCAATACCTGGCCGCTTATTGACGGGGCATTCGTGCCTTCGCCTGAAAGGCTGTGGTTTATCCAACCGGCGTGGCGCAACTTTTTCGAAAACACGCTCACCGTCCAGTTCAATCACCGTATGGTCGGCTATGCAATTTGGGCTCTCGCGACGTTGCACGCCTGCGATACATGGCGCGCGCGCGTGGGCTTGGGTAGCGCCCTGACGCTTGCCGGGGCGATCACCTTGCAGGCTGGGCTTGGAATTGTGACGCTGCTGCATCAGGCGCCACTGCCGCTGGCGCTTGCGCACCAGATGCTGGCAATTCTTGTATTCAGCGTGGCAGTGGTCCATGCCGAGCGTATGTCGCATCGGCGCGGTTTACTGGCCGCGGATCGAAGGCAGGCGGAATGGGGCGCGCATGATTGAAAGCAAAATCGTCGAAGGTGTTGCTGTTCTCACGATGACTCATGGCAAGGCTAACGCTCTCGACATCGAATTTTGCAACGCTCTGGCGGCCCGCTTTGATGATTTGCGAAGGTCCGATGCGAAGGCGATCGTGCTGACGGGAAAGGGAAAGATCTTCTCCGCCGGCGTCGACCTCAAGCGGCTGAGTGCCGGCGGAGCCGAGTACACTCGGCGGTTCCTACCTACGTTGCACCGTCTTTACGAAGCGGTGTTCTTCCACCCGAAACCAGTGGTGGCCGCGGTCAACGGCCACGCCATTGCCGGCGGCTGCGTGCTCGCCTGTTGCGCCGATCGCCGCCTCATGGCGCGCGATGCCGGCCGTATCGGCGTCACGGAGATTCTGGTGGGCGTGCCGTTTCCGGCGCTGGCTTTCGAAGTCGTACGCTTTGCGGTTCCGCCCCGCTATTTGCCAGAGTTCACTCTTTCGGGCGCGACTTACGCGACGGACGAAGCCTTGCGGCGCGGTTGGGTGGACGAAGTCGCCGAACCTGGTGAACTGTTGGAAGATGCCATTGCGGTTGCGCGTGAACTGTCGTTACTCTCGCCCGCAGCATTTGCGCAAACCAAGTTGCAGATCCGGCAGCCGGTAACCGAGAGGCTGGCAAGGAGCGGCCAGGCGACCGACAAAGTCGTCACCGACATATGGGCTGCGCCGGCAACGCTGGACTACATCCGCGACTACGTTGCCCGCACGCTGACCAAATCCTGATCCGTTATTTGGCCGTCAGGCCCTCCTCGAGATCGGCGATAATGTCTTCCTTGTCCTCAAGGCCGATCGACAGCCGCACGACATCGGGGCCAGCACCTGCCTGGACTTTTTGCGCGTCGGACAGTTGCCGATGCGTGGTCGAGGCCGGGTGAATAATCAGTGAGCGAGTATCGCCGATATTGGCAAGGTGCGAGAACAGTCTGACGTTGGATACGAGCTTCACGCCGGCGTCGTAGCCGCCCTTCAGGCCGAAAGTGAAGACCGCGCCGGCGCCCTTTGGCACATATTTCTTTGCGAGCTTGTGATACTTGTCGCCCGATAAACCCGGGTAGCTTACCCATGCGACTTCAGGTCGTTTTGACAGCCATTCGGCGACGGCAAGCGTGTTTTCGCAATGCCGCTGCATGCGCAACGGAAGCGTCTCGACGCCGGTGAGGATCAGAAACGCGTTGAAGGGCGACAGCGCAGGCCCGAGATCGCGCAGGCCGAGCACGCGGCAGGCGATGGCAAATGCAAAATTGCCGAACGTTTCATGCAGCACGATCCCCTGATATTCGGGGCGCGGCTCGCAGAGCATCGGATATTTTTTGTCACGCGACCAATCGAAGGTGCCGCAGTCGACGATCAGTCCGCCGATCGAATTGCCGTGGCCGCCGATAAACTTCGTGAGCGAATGCACGACGATATCGGCGCCGAAATCGATCGGCTTGCACAGGTACGGCGTTGCGAGGGTGTTGTCGACGACCAGCGGTACGCCTGCCTTGCGGGCGATCTTGGAAATCGCCTCGATGTCCGTAATGACCCCGCCCGGATTTGCGATCGACTCAATGAAAATGCATTTCGTCTTGGGCGTGACCACTTTCTCGAACGAGGCAAGATCATCCGGGTCCGCCCATACGACATTCCAACCAAAATTCTTGTATGAATGATTGAACTGGTTGATTGAGCCGCCGTACAACTTTTTCGAGGCGACGAGTTCGTCGCCCGGCGTCATCAGCGCATGCATCACGATCACTTGCGCCGCATGACCAGAGCCAACGGCGAGCCCCGCCGTACCGCCCTCTAGCGCAGCGATGCGTTCCTCCAGTACGGCGCAGGTCGGATTGCCGATACGCGTGTAGATATTGCCGAAGGTCTGCAGGCCGAACAACGCGGCGGCGTGATCGACGTCGTCGAACACGAATGAGGTGGTTTGATAGATAGGTGTTGCGCGCGCGCCGGTGGTTGGATCGGGCTTGGCACCAGCATGAATTGCCAGTGTGGCAAAGCCCGGGTTGCGTTCAACGTCGCCCATACGACCTCCGATCGCGCTATGAAATGAAAAAAGCCATCCCGCACCGAATGAAGCGGCGATTAGTGCGGGCGCGGAGGGGTGGCGTCAAGGCAGAACCGCATCGCAGCGGACAACAAAGAACTCAGGCGTCGCCGTTCCGGTCGGTCGCTGGGCCAAGACGCATGCGCTGAACACCGTTCCCCAGCCCTTGCGGACGCCTCGAAGAAATCGTCCGTGAGTTAACCCCCATCCAGGAAATCTCCGACGAAAGACGACCATATTCGATCTTCGGGCAACGGTTCATGACAACTTTCATCCCCGCTTCCTCAGCGAGTCGCGCAGCACCATCGTTGCGCACCGTGAGTTGCATCCAAATCACCTGAGGCCTCGGATTGAGTGTGATCGCCTCGTCGACGATAGGCGGCACATCGGCGGAATTGCGAAAAATGTCGACCATATCGACCGGTTCGGGAATTTCCGAGAGACGTCGATAGACCTTTTGGCCAAGAATCTCTTTGCCCGCCTGTCCTGGGTTGACAGGGATCATGCGGTAGCCCCGCTCGAGCAGATACTTGAACGCAAAATAGCTCGGCCGATTGTCTTTCGGCGAAATTCCGACCATGGCGATCGTCTTCACCGTATTGAGAATGCCGCGGATATAGCTGTCGTGATAGCTGTCGTGGTTCATTCGGACGGCGCTGCCGGTTGCTTTTCGAGAGCCGCACGCAGACGCGCGTTCTCGGCCTCCAGCTCTGCGATCCTGGCCTGGACGGTGGCAAACGCTTCCTCGATCTCGGCCTCGGTGAATCGCGTGACGATGTGCGAGGAGCAATTCACGTCCCAGGCTTCAATCGTGAACAGAATCGCACGCTCGGGCTTAGCCTTGTACCCGCTGTCGAACAGCTGCTCGATCAGAGCCGGGTCATTTTCGATCATGCGGGCGCGGCCCCAGATCTTGATCCGCTGGCGGCGTGCAGGATCGAGCAGAAACAGGAACGCGCGATCGTTTTCCAATAAATTGGCAAGTGTGATGTATTGCCGGTTACCGCGATAGTCGGCAAAGCCGAGCGTTTTTTCATCAATAACTTTGATAAAGCCTTTTGGCCCACCGCGGTGTTGCAGGTACGGCGCGCCGTCACCGCTCGCGGTCGCAAGGAAGGCGGTATCCTGTTCTGCAATAAATTTCGCAAGCTCCGGCGTGACGTGGTCCGGAAAGCCTTCGGCCATGCGGCGCGCATAGGCCTTTGCCGATCCACGCTCGGCCTGAGCCTGTTGCGCGGCCGGTGTGAATACCCGGCTGGAGTTATTCATTTGTAACCGACCCGATCGCTGTCCCGAGCGGAACAAAGATAGTCTTTCGCTGTTGCTCACGGTAGGGCCGCGCGAATTGAATTGGGCAGGATTGCGGTAGCGGACGACATAAGAAGGTCACGCTGATTTGCTGCCATCCGAA
>Ga0111539_10004658_pt1 | contig 17924 bp, 19 predicted proteins | sample RhiMethybrSRZTD1_FD_79667 | JGI IMG/M metagenome (GOLD analysis project Ga0111539, IMG submission 79667) | Populus rhizosphere microbial communities from Tennessee, USA - Rhizosphere MetaG P. TD hybrid SRZTD1 (version 2) (version 2) | ecosystem: Host-associated > Plants > Roots > Rhizosphere >... | reverse complement strand
CGTGCTCGGTGCCGGCAAGATGCTCTCGGACTTCAATCTGCTTCGGAAAATCTCGATCGAGTAGCTATCAGCTACTAGCTACACCCACTCCGGGGGTGGCTGAATACTCGGCTCCGGTGTTCGACCGGGATCGGGACGGCCGCTCCCCTCAAGCCTGCTGATCGCGCGAACGGTCATGTCGTGGTCGCACACGATCTGACACGAGAGCCGCACCCCCGTCAGTCCTTTCTCTTCCATCTTCGACTTCTCGGCCAGCGTCATGCGCGGCGGCTCACCGCTGATGAACTCGATCCGGCACGTCGTGCAGCGGGCGTTACCGCCGCAGGCGTGGAGAATGTCAACCTTGGCGTCTTGCTCGATCGCGAGCACCAGGCGTTTGCCGGTCTCGACATCAACAGTGGAAAACCCTTCAACGGTCAGCTTGGGCATGCGCGCTATGTTAACGTAAGGTTTCGTGGACATCGTTCGCGACGTCATAACGGCCGCTCCGCTCGCACCCCACCGCGCAGGCGTGCGCGGCGGGGACCCCGCGTTGTCGCGGCCGGAGTGTCACCGTCGAAGGCTGGTTATGGCTCTCACTTCTGCGGTATATACGAACCACTAGAATGGCCGACGTACCCGAGATACCGCGCCCGTCCGTGTTGTGGAAATCGTTGACGCCTGAACGCAAGCAGCAGGCGGCGGAAGCGTTCTGGCGCGACGACAACGCCGCGGCCGAGCAGGCTGAGGCGATTGCCGCCATTGCCATACGCATCAAGTTCCGCGTCAAGAGCGCGCAGGCGTTGCCGGTCGAAAAAAAGGCGCGTCACCTGGTGGCGCTGGGCAACGTGTCAGAGATGATCGCGGCGCGTCTGCTCGTGGCGTTTCACCTCGCGCATCAGCGCCCGATGATGGCCAGCTTTCTCGATGCGCTCGGCATCGCGCACGAGGACGGTCTCATCGCCAGCGAAGACCTCGATCCGCCGCCCGCCGACAAGGTGGCCGAGGCGGCTCGAACCATCGCCGCATCGTATCCACCCGAAGAAGTGGCGCTCTATCTGTGCACCTTGGTCTGGCAGGACCCCGAGACCTGGGGCGCCCTGACCGAGGTACCCGAAACCCGGGCCTGGCTCGCTCGTAAGGCGCGTCGATGCCCGGCTGGCTGCAAGGTGCGTTTGGATGGACGGCCAGTGCCGAGGGGTGGATTGCCCTCGCCACGCTGACGATCCTCGAAATCGTTCTCGGCATCGACAACATCGTGTTCATCTCGATCCTGGCCGGCAAGCTGCGGGTCGAGGATCGCGCGCGGGCGCGGAAGATCGGCCTCTCGCTGGCGATGTTCATTCGCATCGCGCTGCTGTGGTCGATTGTCTGGGTGATGCGGCTCACCACACCCTGGTTCGTCGTGTTTGGCAACGAAATCTCCGGCCGCGACATGATTCTGCTGGTCGGCGGTCTGTTCCTGATCGCGAAGAGCACGCACGAAATCCACGAGAAGCTGGAAGGCGAGGAAGGCCACGGCAGCGCCAGGGTCGCGGCAGGCTTCGTCAGCGTCATCATCCAGATCCTGCTGCTCGATATCGTGTTCTCGCTCGACTCGGTGATCACGGCGGTCGGCATGGCTGAAGATCTCGCGGTCATGGTGCTGGCGGTGATCATTGCCGTTGGCGTGATGCTCCTGTCGGCCGGAGCCATCAGCGATTTCGTCGACCGCCACCCGACGGTGAAGATGCTGGCGTTGAGTTTCCTGCTGCTGATCGGTGTCTCGCTGATTGGTGAGGGCCTCGATCAACACATCCCGAAGGGGTACATCTACTTCGCGATGGGCTTCTCAATCTTCGTCGAGATGATCAATCTGCGGGTGCGCGCCAGGGCGAAGCCGGTACACCTGCATCAGTCCTACACGAAGTAGCGTGGCCTCACTCGAAGCGCTCGGCGCGACGGCCTATCCCGCGGAGGGAAGCGCGGCGGTGCTCGTGCTCGCGCACGGCGCCGGTGCCGGACAGAAACATCCCTTCATGGTGGCGACTGCGAAGGGTCTTGCGTCGCGTCGCATCTCCGTCGTCACGTTTGATTTTCCGTATATGCGCGCCCGGCGCCAGGTGCCGGACAAGGCGCCGGTGCTGGAGACCGCGTTCCGCGACGTGATCGACGCGACGCGCGAGTGGAGCGAGGTGACGGGCGTCGTCATCGGCGGCAAGTCGATGGGTGGACGCATGGCCACACACCTTGGTGCGCAGGGCCTCGACGGGCTGCTCGGGATCGTCGCGCTCGGCTATCCACTACATCCACCAGGTCGTCCGGACAAGCCGCGCACCGAGCACCTGCCGTCGATCCGCGTGCCGGTGCTCATCGTGCAGGGCGAGCGGGACACATTTGGGACGCCGGATGAATTGAAGCCCGTGATCGCGACGATGAAGGCCAAGACGACCCTGCACGTCGTGCCTGGCGGCGACCACTCGCTCGCCGTCCGCGGTCGCCAGAAGGACGTGGCCTTCGAGGGAGTGCTCGATGTCGTCGCACGCTGGATCCACGCGAACCAACCCGCGTAGCGACGTCGTTCACTTCTTCACAAATTTCAGCAGTGCGGCGTTGACGGAATCGGCGACATAGATCTCGCCTTTGTCGTTGACCGCGATCATGTGCGCTTCGCCAAACTCGCCCGGACCTTTACCTGGCTTTCCTAACGCGGCGAGGACCTTACCATTCAGATCGAGTCTGACAAGCTGTCCCGCGAAGCCGTTCACCATGTAGATGTACTGCTTGCCGATGTCGAGGCTGCACGGCAGCCCCTTGTATTTGATTTCTCTGACGAATGTTCCGTCCTGCTGGAAGATTTGGAGGCGTTGATTCTCTCGATCAGCAGTCCACACCAGACCCTTGGCGTCGATCGCGATGCCGTGCGCGACCTGGAACTGACCGGGACCGGCTCCCTTGCCGCCCCACGATTTGATGAACGTGCCATCCTTGCTGAACTTCAAGACGCGCGCGTCACCGGTCGGCCCCGGGGTGTGTCCCTGCACGACGAAGATGTCGCCGTTGGCGGCGATCGCCACGTCGTTGGGCTGATTCAGCTTGCGTGAGCCGCTGGCTTCGTTCCACTCGCCCGCCTCTCCACGCGTGCCGATCGTCAGCAGTATCTGCCCGTCGCGGTTCATCTTGACGACGACATGGCCTCCGACGTCGGTGGCCCAGAGGTTGCCCTCCCGATCGATGCGCAAGCCATGCGAGCGGGTGAACAGCTTGTCGCCGAATGCGCGAATGAATGTGCCGTCGCGATCGAACTCGAAGAACGTTTTATCGCCACGCGTCAGGACGAACAGATGCCCGTTGGCATCGAAGGCCACGCTCGCCGCGGCGCCCATTGTGATTCCGGCGGGAAGGGTGACCGGCGTTGGTGCCACGACGTAATCGAGCTCGGGTGCGCTCTCCGGCACAAGCAGCGCTTCATCTGACGGCCGTTGCGCCAGAACCGGCGCGACGAACACAAGCACAGTGACGACAACAAGCGCTCGCTTCATGACATCCTCCGCGACAGGCGCAGTCTAACCATCATTCACCCAAGTCGTCCAGGAACCTGCGGATGCGGCTGGCGTTGCGCCCGAGATCGCCAGCGCCTGCGCGCGCCGTCGAACGGACGTCCACGCGTGTGCCGGCGCCCCACGGCGTCAGCCTCACGACCACGTCGTCGGTGAAGCCGAACCAGCGGGTGGTGTCGGTGGCCTCGATGCGGCCGCTTGATTTGTCGGCAGTGACGACCTCCCAGCCGTGTGATTGCGCGACGAGGAGCGCGCGATCGAAGGTGGCCGCGGGCGGCGTCGGCAGCGTCACGGGCGCCAGGTCAGGGTAACCTTCCTTTTGCAGCAGCGAGAGCTGCGGAGTTCGATCGAGCCGGTTCGGCGCACCGGCCCGCTTCGGGAGGATGGCCTCGAAGGCAGGCGGGTTGTCGAGATCGGTCGTGATGTCGTGGATCGACGGCAGCTGCTGCGCCCGACGCTGCCAGGCCAGCGGAATTGCGACAGCAGACAGCGCGACGATCAGCGCGAGCACCGAGACGATCGTGCCCATCCACTTGCGGCCGCGATAGCTGTACACAGTCGAGCCGATGGCGATCACCGACGCAGCGAGACCGATGTATTCCGCCCATCGCATGATCTCGTAGGCGGTTGCCAGCGACGCACCGAGCCGATACACCGGGCCGGCCACACCCAGCACGACCACGGCACACGCGGCGACACCAAAGGCGATCAGCGGGACGAGCGACACGAGGCGAATTGTACCCGCGCCACGCCGTGCGAGAGGCCGCGTAGACTAGAGCGGCATGACGTTGCAGGAGTTGGGCTGGGACGAGGCGCGCGCTCGCGAGTTTGAGCCGTGGGCAAGGAAGTCAGCGCACCAGCCCGCTCGCGTCCTCATCGGCTTCAACTATCTCTATCGCGTCGGAATCGAGGGCGGCGAATTCGATGCGGTGCTCGCGGGTCGCTTGAAACATCACGCGGAACGGCAAGGCGAATTGCCGGCAGTCGGTGACTGGGTCGCGGTGCGCAAGCGTCCGGAGGAGGACCGCGGCGCGATCGTGGCCGTGCTGCCGCGCCGCAGCCGCTTTTCCCGGCGCATGGCCGGCAACGTCACCGACGAGCAGGTCGTCGCCGCCAACGTTGACGTCATCTTCATCGTCATGGCGCTGGACGATGACTTCAGCGTTCGCCGGCTGGAGCGGTACTTGCTGATGGCCCGTGAGAGCGGCGCCACGCCCGTCGTGCTGCTGACCAAACCTGACTTGAGTGCGGATCTGCCAGCCGACGTCGCGGATGTCGTGGCGGCGGCGGGCGATGTGCCGGTCCACGTGCTCAGTCCGAAGCTCAATCAGGGGCTCGAGCAGGTGGCGCCGTACGTGGCGGGAGGTCGCACCGCCGCGCTGCTCGGGTCGTCAGGCGTCGGCAAGAGCACGATCATCAACCGTCTGGTCGGCGCCGATGTGCGGAAGACGCGTGAGGTTCGCGCGTCAGACTCGAAGGGCCGTCACACGACGACGCATCGTGAGCTGGTCGTCTTGCCCGAGGGCGGATTGATGATCGATACGCCCGGCATGCGCGAGCTTCAGCTATGGGATGCGAGCGAGAGCGTGCGCGGCACGTTCGAGGACGTCGAAGCGTTGGCCGGCGAGTGTCACTTTACGGACTGCCGTCATCGTGGGGAACCGCGATGCGCGGTGAAGACGGCCGTGGACGAGGGACGCATCCCGCCCGATCGTCTGGCCAGTTATCTGCAGCTCCAGGACGAGCTCGCCTATCTAGCGCGTCAGCAGGACGAGCGGGCGCAGATTGAGGAAAAGCGCAAGGGAAAGATTGGCGCCAAGGCCCTCAGGCAACACGTGAAATCAAAACGGATTTGACAGCGGCGCGAACAGCAGTAGCGCCGAGACGAGCGCGATGACGGCCGCGGCCAGCCCCGCCCATCGCCACAGGCGATCCTTCCAGGCGCTCGCTTTCGTGCGAGGGGCGCGCAGGCCGAGCGCGGCCGCGGCTTCCGACACGACGTCAGGCGGAATCGTCCGGAGGCCGAAGCTGGCCGCGATCATCAGCGCTCGATCACACAGCAGATTGATCACACGCGGAATGCCCTTGCTCGCTGTGTAGATCGCGTCCAGTGCGCCGCCATCGAACGCGATAGACGAGGAGCCGTGCGCGACCGACAAGCGATGGCCGATGTACGACTCGATGTCCTTCCGGCTCAAGGGATGCAGGATCGCGCGCATCGAGATCCGCTGATCGAGCTGCTTCACCGCTGGAGATTTCAGCACCTCGAGCAGGTTGAGCTGCCCGACGAGCACAATCTGCAGCAGCTTCTGGTGGTTGGTCTCGAGATTCGACAGTACGCGCAGTTCCTCGAGGACCTGCGGCGACAGATGCTGTGCCTCGTCGATGATCAGGACGCCGCTGCCGCCAATCGGGATCAGCGACACGAGGAACTCGTGCAGCGTGCTGACGAGATCGTGCTTGGTGGTTCCGCCGATGCGGCCGCTGCGGACGGCCTCTCTCGACACCACGCCAAAGTCGAGGAGGATCTCGCGCAGCAGTTCTTCAACCGACAGGAACGGATTGAGGAGCAGCGACGTGAAGCACGTCATGTCCAGCCGCTCGAGCACCGAACGGCACACCGTGGTCTTGCCGGTCCCGATGTCACCCGCCAGGACGACGATGCCTTCCTTGCGGCTGATGGCCAGCAGCAGGAGCTGCAGGGCGGCATCGTGCGAGGGACTCAGATACAGAAAACGCGGATCCGGCGCCAGCGTGAAAGGAGACTGGACGAACCCGTAAAAGTCTTCGTACTGGGGTCTCTCGCGTGACGGTGAGGAGACTGTCGCGCTCAAGTCGGATGGAAATATATCAGATAATTCCGAGCATGCTCCCGTTGTTGATGCTCCTGCTCCTTCTCGATCCGCAAACGCGGGCGCAGCGCCCGGCGCCGCCACGTCCCGCGCCGGCACGCGACGCGTTCTTCACCTCCGCGCTGCCGGCCGGGGAGCTTCGCAACAAGCAGGCGGTTCTCGAGACCAGCGAGGGCACGATCGTGCTCGATCTGCTGGCCGACGCCGCGCCGAATCACGTGGCGCATTTCATCACCCGGGCCCGGGAAGGGGCGTACAACGGGACGATCTTCCATCGTGTGATTGCGATGGGGATCATCCAGGGCGGCGATCCGCTATCCAGGGATCCGGCGCAAAGCGCGAAGTACGGCAGCGGCGGGTTGAACCAGCTGCGCTTCGAGCCGAACGCCGAGAAGCAGACACGGGGCGCGGTGTCTGCGGTGCTGGTGCCGAACAATCGCGACAGCGGCGGCAACCAGTTTTTCATCGCCGTGACCGATCAGCCTGCGCTCGATGGGCAATACACGGTGTTCGCCCGCGTCGTCGAAGGCATCAACGTGGCGCAGACGATCTCCGCCGCCGCGGCGAAGAACACGGTGCCGGACGCCCGCATCGAGATCAAGACCGTCACGATCCGTGAGAAACCGGCGCCGGTGCCGGAGCCGTTCTCGACCGAGACCGTCGAGCAACTGTCAGCGGCGCGGGCGGTGATCGAGACCTCACTGGGCACTATCACGTTCGAGTTCTTTCCCGATCGCGCGCCGGGGCACGTGCGTCAGTTCCTGCGCCTCGCCTCATCGGGCGTGTACGATGGGACCTCGTTCCACCGCATCGTCAAGGGCTTCGTGATTCAGGGCGGGCACATGCCCACGCGACGCGGGCCGCTCGACGAGAAGCGGCAGGCCTTCGTGAGGAACCTGCAGCCCGAATTCAATCCGACGCCGCATGTGCGCGGCATCGTGTCAATGGCCAGACTCGGCGACGATCCGGCCAGCGGCAGCAGCTCGTTCTTCATCGTGCTGGCGCCCACGCCGTCGCTCGACGGCAAGTACACTGTCTTTGGCCGCGTCGTCTCAGGTATGGATGTGATCGAAAAGATCGAAGCCGTTCCGCTGAACGGCGAAGAACCCGTGACGCGAATCGAGGTGACCCGCGTCACTGTCACCAGGTAGGGCCGGTCCTTTTGGACCGGCCGGACTCTTATGCTCAAAGGATCCCGGGAAGCCGTGCTGCACCGCCTGCAGCCAATCAGCATTCACGGTCAGTTGTCGTACGACGTCCACTACACGTTCGCCGACGAGCCCGACAGCCAGGCCCGTGTCGCGCGGGTCGGCGGCGAAGCCATCGGCATGGGGCTCCAGGCTGGCGACCGCGTCCGCTTGGACTTTCTCGTCGGTGTCGTCACTGCCGTGCACCGGCTCACGTAGAGCGGATGCGTTAGCGTCCGGGACACCGATGCTTCGAAGGATTCTGCACGTGGACATGGACGCGTTCTATGCGTCCGTGGAGCAGCGTGACAATCCGGACCTGCGTGGAAAGCCGGTCGCGGTCGGCGGCGACCCTGACAAGCGCGGTGTGGTTGCCGCGGCGAGCTACGAGGCGCGCACCTTCGGCGTCCGCTCGGCGATTCCGATGTCGCGCGCGGTCCGGCTGTGCCCGTCTCTCGTCATCGTGCGTCCCGACTTTCAGAAGTACCGGGCCGTCTCGCAACAGGTGTTCGCGATCTATCGCAGCGTGACCTCGTTCGTCGAGCCGCTGTCCCTCGACGAAGCCTATCTCGACGTCACAGAAAACCACTGGGGCGAAGCACTGGGGATGAACGTCGCCAAGCGGCTCAAGCAGGAGATCCGCGCCGCGACCGGCCTTACGGCGTCTGCCGGTGTCGCGCCGAACAAGTTTCTCGCGAAGATCGCGTCAGGCTGGCAGAAGCCTGACGGTCTGACGGTCGTTGCGCCGGAGCGAGTCGAACATTTCCTGCAGGGGCTGCCGGTTGACGCCTTGTGGGGTGTCGGGCCGGTCACCGCGCGCAAGCTTCGTGCGCATGGTATCGAGAAGCTTGTCGATGTCCGGTCGGCAGATCTCGAGGGCCTGCGGTCGATCGTCGGCTCGCTGGCCGAGTGGCTGAAACAACTCGCACAGGGGATCGACGATCGCCCGGTCGTTGCCGACTATGAGGTGAAGTCATCGGGCAGCGAGAATACATTCGCCACCGATCTGCGAGACATCGCCGAGATCCGCGAGGAAATCGAGAGCATGGCTCGAGGCACCGCGCGCTGGCTGGCCAAGCGCGATCTGTACGCGCGAACGGTGACGATCAAGGTGCGCTACAACGACTTCACCACGATCACGCGCAGCCACACCGAGCCGGCATGCCGCGACGAGGACGCGATTGTTCGCCGTGCGATCGCACTGCTCGAGAGAACCGAGGCCGGCCGGCGACCGATTCGGCTGCTCGGTGTCAGCGTGCACAATCTGAGCGAGACAACCCTCGTCGTCCCTGAAGGACCTCCTCGACTGCCATTCGAGGACTGACTGGACGTTGGCGGCGGGGGGCTACCGCGTGCCTGTGCTGCCAAACCCGCCGCGTGTCATTTCGCGGATCTCGCTCACTTCCTCCCATGCGACTCGCGGCGCCGGCAGGACAATACCCTGCGCAAGACGGTCGCCGCGGCTGATCTTCACGTCGGAATCCGTGACGTTCATCACCTGAATCATCACCTCGTCATTCGGGCCGGAATAGTCGGGATCGATGACCCCGACGCCGTTGGCGACGATCAGTCCTCGCTTGAGTGGCGTGCTACTTCGGGCGAAAATCGCAAGGAAGTACCCGGTCGGGACCTCGATGACGAGGCCGGTCCGGACAAGGGTGATCTGCCGCGGGGCGACGACGAGGTCGTGGGCCGCCGCCAGATCGAAGCCGGCCGCTTCGCTGGTACCGTAACTGGGGAGAGACACTGTGGAATCGAGCCGTCTGATCTTGAGCCGCATCCGGGCAGCATACCTCGTCGGCGCACTGCTCCTGGTTGGCGGTCCCGCAACCGCGCAGGACCTGGCGGCGTCGCTCCCATTGGACCTGGCCATTCGCACCGGCACGCTGCCGAATGGCATCACCTTCTTCATCCGCCACAACGAGCTGCCCAACGATCGCGTGATGCTGCGGCTCGCGGTGAAAGCCGGGTCGGTCGACGAAGACAACGATCAGCGCGGCCTCGCGCATGTGGTCGAGCACATGGCGTTCAATGGCACGGCCCACTTCAAGCCGGGTGAGCTGGTCTCGTATCTGGAGTCGATCGGGGCGCAGTTCGGCGCCCACGTCAACGCCTACACCAGTTTCGACGAGACGGTGTACATGCTCGACGTGCCCACCGAGAAGCCCGGCGTCCTGGAGCGTGGTTTCGAAGCGCTCAGCGACTTCGCTGGAGGCTTGACGCTCGATCCGGTCGAGATCGATCGCGAGCGCGGCGTCGTGATCGAAGAGTGGCGCGGACGGCTCGGCGCGGGCACACGCATGCAGGAGCCCCAGATGAAAGCGCTCTTCGGCGCCTCGCGCTATATCGACCGTCTGCCGATTGGCACCCCGGAGATTCTCAAGAGCTTCCCGGCGCAGCGGCTCCGCGACTTCTATCAGGCGCAGTACCGGCCCGATCGCATGGCGGTGATCGTGGTGGGAGATATCGAGGTGGCAGCGGCCGAGGAACTCGTCCGGAAGAACTTCTCGGGCATGCCGTCACGGCCGGCAGCGACGCGCCCGGTGTACGAGATCCCGTCGCATCAGGAGACGCGCTATGTCTCCACGTCGGACAAGGAAGCGCAGGCGTCGTCAGTGACGCTGATGTACAAGCGTCCGCTCACCGAACTGCGGACGATGGCCGACTACCGGCGGTCGTTGGCGGAAGGCCTCGTGTTCCAGATGATCAACTCCCGGTTCAGTGAGATCGCGCGGCAGACGGACGCGCCGTTCCTGAGCGCGTCGGCCGGCGACGACACGCTGGGCCGGACCATCGAATCCTTCTCGGTGTCGGCACGGGTGAAGGACGGTGGCATTGCCCGCGGGTTGAGCGCGATCACACAGGAAATGACCCGTGTGCGGCAGCATGGGTTCGGCGACGCAGAGCTCGATCGCGCCAAGCGCAGCACACTCGCCGGCTACGAGCGCGCCTACAACGAGCGCGACAAGTCGCAGAGTGGGCCTCTGGCGGCGGAGCTGATTCGTCACTATCTCAACGCCGAGGCCGCCCCCGGCATCGTGATCGAAGTGGACCTCGCCCGGAAATTCCTCGCCACGTTCACCACGACGGAACTGGCCACGCTGGCGCGCGAGATGATCACCGAGAACAACCGGGTGGTCATCGCGTCGGCGCCGGAGAAGCCCGGACTCACCGCGGTCACCGAGCCGATGCTGCGCGACGCGCTGAGTGCGGGTCTGACGGCCACGGTCACGCCGTGGCGCGATGAGATGGCCGGCCGCGCGCTGCTCGCCAAGGCACCGGCGCCGGGCACAGTCAGCTCGCGACGGGAGATCCCCGAGATCGGCGTGACTGTCCTGACGCTCTCGAACGGCGTCGAGGTGTGGCTCAAGCCGACCGATTTCAGAAACGATCAGATCATTTTCACGTCGTACTCGCGCGGTGGCTTGTCGCTCGCGTCGGCGGCCGACTACAACAATGCGTCGTTCGCCACCTCGCTGGTGAGTCTCGGCGGCGTCGGTGGTTTCACGCCCACCGATCTCGGCAAACTGCTGGCGGGGAAGATTGCCAACGCGTCTCCGTCGGTCTCGAGCACGACGCAGGGCGTCAGCGGATCGAGCACCCCGAAGGATCTCGAGACCGCGCTGCAGTTGGTCTATCTCGAGTTCACGGCACCGAACCAGGATCCGACGGCGTTCGCGCTACTCAAGCAGCGGCTCGAGGCGAACCTGGCCAATCAGGCGCAGAGCCCCGGTGCGGTGTTCTCCGAGCGTGTACGCCGCATCAACACGATGGACCACTACACGGCCCGCGCCCTGAAGCTCGAAGACCTGCCGGGGCTCGATGCTGCCAAGATGATGGCGTTCTACAAGCAGCGTTTCGCCAACGCCGCTGACTTCACGTTCTTTTTCGTGGGCGCGTTCAAGGTAGACGAGGTCACAAAGCTCCTGGCGACCTACCTCGGCTCGCTGCCATCGAGCGGGACCCGCTCTGCGAACTTTGGCGACATGCGATTGCAGTTCCCGACCAGCATCGTCCGTGAAAAAGTGACCAAAGGCCAGGAGCCGCGCAGCCAGACGGTGATGTCGTTCTTTGCCGATACCGGACTCGACGAGCTGGAGACCCATCGCGTGCAGGCGGCGACCTCGGTGTTAGAGATGCGGCTGCGGGACATCCTGCGCGAGAAACTGGGCGGCACGTACTCGGTGAGCGTGGGCTACACGAACACGTCGCCACAGCCCGGGTACGGGGCGACCAGCGTGCAGTTCGGCAGCGCGCCGGAGAACGTGGAGAGCCTGACCGCGGCCGTGATGACCGAGATTGAACGGCTGCAGAAGGAAGGTCCCTCCGCTGCGGACGTGCAGGCGGTGAAAGAGCAGGAACGGAACAGCTTGCAGGACGCCCTCCTTCAGAACGGCTATTGGCTGAACTCGCTGCAGACGGTCCACCTGCTGGGGCGAGACGCGCGCCGCATCCCGCTGCGACTCGAGCGAACCGACTCGCTCTCGCAGCAAAACATCCACGACGCCCTCAAGAAGTATTTCCCGCTCCAGCGGCACACCATCGTGTCGTTGATGCCAGACGTGCAGAGCACGAAGTAGGGCTCGTCCTTTCGGACCGGGCAATCTCAGGAATAGGCTGTGTAAGACTTGGCACGAAACGAGCGTAAAATGGGCGCCGGGTAGCAGCGTCGATGGACGAGTCAACATCGATCTCTCGCACGGCGACTTTGGCCGGATTCACCGCAGCCGTGGCCACTACGCACGGCGTGCACCTCAGGGATCTGGCACCCATGACGACCCTGCACGTCCATACCCGCAACTCGCTGTATCGCATCATCGTCTCGGCGGGGGATGCGATCCTGGTGGAGGGGGGCGAGTTTTTCCCGAGCCTGACCCACGCACATTTCAGCGGCGCCAGCGTCGGTGGCAGTTTCCTCAAGGTCGGCTGGATCGGCATCGGCCTGCGAATGGAAATCCTGGTCGACGGCCGCCGCATCGTCACCTCTCCCGTCCGCGACATCTCGACCGCGGGCGCCGGCAGCAGCCGCGTGCATTAACGTTGGGCTTTTGACTTTCGGCTTTCGGCTTTGGGCGGACACCGAGAGCCCAGAGCCTAGAGCCAGAGATATACTCAAGGGTTGACGGGCCGCATCACGGCGGCCCCTACGTAGCGTCGACCTCTGAGCATGCAATACATCTACACAATGAAGGGTCTCGGGAAGGTCCATCCTCCCGACAGCGTCGTCCTCAAGGATATCTGGCTCTCGTTTCTGCCCGGCGCGAAGATCGGCGTGCTCGGCCTCAACGGCGCGGGCAAGAGTTCCCTCTTGAAGATCATGTCGGGCGAGGACACCGAGTTCATCGGCGAGGCGTTTCCCGCCGACGGCATCACCGTCGGGTTCCTTCACCAGGAGCCGCAGCTCAATCCCAACAAGGATGTGAAGGGTAACGTCGAGGAAGGCGTCGCGGCCACCAAGGCGTTGCTCGATCGCTACGACGAGCTGAACATGAAGCTCGGTGAGGACCTGACGCCCGAGCAGATGGACAAGGTGCTCGAGGAGCAGGGCCGTCTCCAGGACAAGATCGACGCGGTCAACGCCTGGGAGATCGATTCGCAGCTCGAGCTCGCGATGGACGCGCTGCGCTGTCCGCCCGCTGATGCCGACGTCCGCACGCTGTCGGGCGGCGAGCGCCGTCGCGTCGCCTTGTGCCGTCTGCTCCTCACGTCGCCGGATCTGCTACTGCTCGACGAGCCGACCAACCACCTCGATGCCGAGTCGGTCGCCTGGCTCGAGCGCTTCCTCAAGGAATACAAGGGCACCGTCGTCGCAGTGACGCACGATCGCTACTTCCTGGATAACGCCGCCGAATGGATCCTCGAGCTCGATCGCGGATCCGGCATCCCGTGGAAGGGCAACTACTCGTCGTGGCTCGATCAGAAGCAGCAGCGGCTCGCTCTCGAAGAGAAGTCGGAGACCAAAAGGCAGAAGACGCTCCAGCGCGAGCTCGAATGGATCCGGATGTCGCCGCGGGCGCGCCAGTCCAAAGGCAAGGCGCGTCTCAACGCCTACGAACAGCTGCTCAACGAGGACAGCGCGCAGAAGATCGAGCAGGTCGAAATCTATATTCCGCCCGGCCCGCGTCTCGGCGATCTGGTCGTCGAGGCCCGCGGCGTGCGCAAGGCCTACGGTGATCTGCTGCTGATGGACGATCTGTCGTTCACACTGCCGCGCGGCGGCATCGTCGGCGTGATCGGACCGAACGGTGCGGGGAAGACGACGCTGTTCCGCATGATGACCGGCGTCGAAGCGCCGGATGCAGGCACGCTCCGGCTCGGCGAGACCGTGCAGCTCGGATACGTCGATCAGAGCCGCGACGCGCTGGCCCCCAATAAGAGCGTGTGGGAAGAGATCACAGGCGGCGAAGATGAGCTGATGGTCGGCAAGCGCGCCGTGTCATCGCGCGCCTACGTCTCGTGGTTCAACTTCAAGGGCGCGCAGCAACAGCGCAAGGTCGGTACGCTGTCGGGCGGTGAACGGAACCGCGTTCACCTGGCGAAGCTGCTGCAGCGCGGATCGAACCTGCTGCTGCTCGACGAGCCGACCAACGACCTCGACGTCGATACGTTGCGCGCGCTCGAAGAGGCGCTGCTCAACTACGCTGGATGCGCCGTCGTCATCAGCCACGATCGCTGGTTCCTCGATCGCATCGCGACGCACATGCTGGCGTTCGAGGGCGACAGTCGCGTCGTCTGGTTCGAAGGCAATTACCAGGACTACGAGGCCGATCGGAAGCGTCGTCTCGGCGCCGAAGCCGACACGCCTCATCGCATCAAGTACCGGAAGCTGACGAGATGACAGGAGCGAATATGACTTCTGAACAAGCGAAGGCCGCGGCTGAGTTGATGACCACCGTGTGGGAAGGCGAGTTCCCGGCCACCTGTGAGGTGCTCGCCGCCGTGAAGAACGACAACCGGAACTACAAGCCCGATGCGAAGTCGCGTTCGGCGTGGGAGATAGCGACTCATCTGGCGACCGCCGACATCTGGTTCATCGACAGCATCGTCAACGGCGCGTTTGAATGGAATCCCGACGCCGCCAAACAGGCTGAGTCGCAATTCAAGACGGTTGACGACGTGGTCGCGTTTTATAAGAAGACATTCCCCGAGAAGCTCAAGGCTCTGCGGGCAATGCCAGCCGACAAGCTGACTCCAACGCTCAGCTTCTTCGGCATGATGAACTGGCCGGCTGTGCAGTTCATCGGCTTCGCCAACAACCACAGCATCCATCACCGCGGTCAGCTCGCCGCCTATCTGCGCGCGATGGGCTCGAAAGTGCCCAATATCTATGGGCCCAGTGCTGATGCGCAAGGCTAGTCAGGTCAAAGGGCAAATGGCAAAGGGCCGTCGCCTACGCGTGGACCTTTGACTTCACCTTTGCCTTTTGACCTTTGACCCTTGACTTACGCGTTCTCAGACTTACGCGCGTTCCTCGACCAGCTTCGCCGTGACAACGACCTCGTCACGGTGGAAGCGCCAGTCGATTCTCATCTCGAAGCGGCGGAGATTCACCGCCGTGTGATTGCCGCGGGCGGTCCGGCGCTGCTCTTCACCAACGTCACGGGCTCTGACTTCCGGCTGGTCACAAATCTCTTCGGCACGGCTCGCCGCGCCGAGATGGCGTTCGGTGAGCGGCCCCTGCGGCTGATTCGTCGTCTCGTTCATCTCGCCGAAACGCTGCTGCCGCCCTCACCCGGAAAGCTGTGGGACGCCCGCGATATCGGTGGCGAGCTTTTCAAGGTCGGCACCCGGCGTGTGCAGAGCGGGCCGGTCGTCGATCGCGTGACGAACGATGTTCGTCTCGATCGTCTGCCCGCGCTCACCTGCTGGCCGGACGACGGCGGTGCGTTTATCACGCTGCCGCTCGTGTATACGACCCACCCTGATCGGCCCGGAGCAAGCAACCTCGGCATGTATCGCATGCAGATCTACGATGCACGCAGCGCGGGCATGCATTGGCAGATCGGCAAGGGTGGCGGGTTCCACTACGCAGTTGCCGAAGGCCGGGGGCAGAGCCTTCCCGCAACCGTCTTCCTCGGCGGACCGCCTGCGCTGATCCTGTCGGCAATCGCGCCGCTGCCCGAGAACGTGCCTGAGCTGATGCTCGCGTCGCTGATCGCCGGCCGACGTCTGTCGCAAGTTCACGGCAGCGGGCCGCATCCACTTCTTGCCGATGCCGAGTTCGCACTGCTCGGTGAAGTGCCGCCGCGGCTGCGCCGTCCCGAGGGGCCGTTCGGCGATCACTACGGCTACTACTCGCTGCAACACGACTACCCCGTATTCCAGGTGCAGCGGCTCGCGCATCGCCACGATGCGATCTTTCCGGCGACCGTCGTCGGCAAGCCGAGGCAGGAGGATTTCTTCATCGGCGACCTGTTGCAGGAGCTGCTGTCGCCGCTGTTTCCGCTGGTGATGCCGGCGGTCGAGAAGCTCTGGTCGTACGGGGAGACTGGCTATCACTCCCTCGCTGGCGCTGTCGTCAAGCAGCGCTACAAGCGCGAGGCGATGGCCAGCGCGTTCCGGATCCTCGGCGAAGGGCAGCTCTCGCTCACCAAGTTTCTGCTCGTCACCGATCGCTACGTGGACGTCAAGAACTTCCGCGCGACACTCGAGCACATCCTCGCGCGCACGCACGTCGAGACCGATCTCTATGTATTCTCGAACTTGTCGATGGACACCCTCGACTACACAGGGCCGACCGTCAACGAAGGATCGAAAGGCGTGTGGCTGGGGCTTGGCGATCCGGTGCGCGAACTGCCGCGTCAGTTCAACGGCACCGCGCCAGCAGGGGTGACGGACGTGCGCGTCTACTGCGGTGGCTGTCTTGTCGTTTCGGCGCCGGCGTATTCGACAGAGCCTGATGCCCCGGCGAGAATGGCGACGTCCGGCGCCTTCAGCGGATGGCCTCTCGTCGTGCTCTCGGATGATGCGGCGCGCGCGACGCGAAGCGACATGAATTTCCTCTGGACGACGTTCACACGGTTCGAGCCGGCGGCGGACATTCATGCCGCGGACCGTCGCATCGTGCGCAATCACATTGCGTATACAGGCCCGATCATCATCGACGCACGCATGAAGCCGTGGTATCCGAAAGAGCTGTCGTGCCGCGACGACATCGCGGCGCTCGTGACGAAGCGCTGGAGTGAGTATTTCCCGGCCGGCAACATCGCGATGGGCGACTCCGAGCGCGCGCATCTGGACTAGATCGTAGTGTCCGGCTTTAGCCGGACCGGGAGGAGCTGGAATGGCCACTGTGAGCGGCGCCCACATGATCCTCTACAGCGCGAACGGCGATGCCGATCGCGCGTTTCTTCGCGATGTGCTCGGCTTCCCGCATGTCGACGTCGGGCATGGCTGGCTGATCTTCGCGCTGCCCGCGTCGGAGATCGCCATTCATCCTGCGCAGACGAGCGGCGAGCACGAAATCTATCTGATGGTCGACGACGTTGCGGCGTTTGCCGCGCGAATGAACGACCGCGGCATTCTTTGCACGCCGCCGCGGGATCAAGGGTGGGGGGTGCTCACACAGCTGTCACTGCCCGGCGGAGGTCAGCTCGGGATCTATGAACCTCGCCACGCCAGGCCGACGTGGTCAGCACCTCTCAAGCCGACCCCCAGGCCTCGCAAGCCGAAGGCGGCGAAGTCCCTTAAGCGGCGCCCGGCACGTGGAGCCGCGGCCACGCGCAAGACGTCCAAGGCAGCCCCGCGAGCACGCCGTCGAACCAGGCGATGACGCGCGTTTGTGTGTTTGCCGGATCGAGTTCTGGTTCGAGGCCGGAATATCGAACGGCTGCCGAAGAGCTGGGCCGTGAGCTCGCCGCACGCGGCATCGAGCTGGTGTATGGCGGCGCACAGGTGGGCTTGATGGGCGCTGTAGCGGATGCGGTGCTCGCTGGCGGCGGGCGCGTGACTGGGGTGATCCCGAACGCGCTGGTCGAGAAGGAAGTGGCACACCGCGGGCTCACCGATCTGCGCATCGTCACCTCGATGCATCAGCGCAAGGCGCTGATGGCCGACCTGTCGGACGCGTTCGTCGCGTTGCCAGGCGGTTGGGGCACCCTCGATGAAATGTTCGAGATTCTGACCTGGGCGCAGCTTGGATTGCACCGCAAACCGTGCGGGCTGCTCAACGCACAGGGGTATTTCGATCGACTCCTGGCATTCCTCGATCACACTGTGGAGCAGGGTTTCGTTCGGCGCGAATATGGCGCCCTGCTCGCAGTCTCGGATAGTCCGTCGACGCTTCTCGACGCGCTGCGAGCGCAGACACCGCCGGCCGTCGAGAAGTGGATCGACACGCGGGTATAATCCGCCTTTGAGATGAACGT
>Ga0111539_10004657_pt1 | contig 17928 bp, 17 predicted proteins | sample RhiMethybrSRZTD1_FD_79667 | JGI IMG/M metagenome (GOLD analysis project Ga0111539, IMG submission 79667) | Populus rhizosphere microbial communities from Tennessee, USA - Rhizosphere MetaG P. TD hybrid SRZTD1 (version 2) (version 2) | ecosystem: Host-associated > Plants > Roots > Rhizosphere >... | reverse complement strand
CGAGGTGGCCGGCGCGTTGTCGCCGGTGCCGGGCGGCGTCGGGCCGCTGACCGTGGCGATGCTGCTGCGGAATACGCTCGCTGCTGCGCTGGCTCGCGAAGAGGGCGGGTAGGGCGGGTGGGGCAGGTAGGGTGGGCTCGTCGTAGCGCAGCCTTTCAGGCTGCCCAATACGATGCGTGATCGACGCGTCTAGATGAATGCTGAAAGTTGCCCTCACGGGCGGGATCGCGACGGGGAAGAGCTATGTGCTCGGACAGTTCCGGCGGCGCGGCGTCCCTTGCCTGGATGCGGACGACCTCGCGCACGGCGTGACCGCTTCGGGCACGGAAGCCACCGCGGCGATCGCCGCGCGCTTTGGCCGTGAGATTCTCGGGCCGGACGGCGCCGTCGACCGCGCGAAGCTCGGCCCGATCGTGTTCGCGGATCCGGCGGCGCGCCGCGACCTCGAAGCGATCGTCCACCCGGCGGTCTACAGGGCGATTGCGGCAGGCCTGCGCGCATTCGAGCTGGTCGGCGCCGAGCCGTTCGCGATCGTCGACGTGCCGCTGCTCTACGAGACCGGCGCCGAGAAGGATTTCGACCGGGTCATCGTGACGGCGTGCCTGCCGGGGGCGCAGCTGGCGCGGCTGCGGGAGCGCGGGATGAGCGAAGCAGCCGCGCAGCAGCGGCTGGCGGCGCAGTGGCCGACGGACGAAAAGGTCTCACGCGCCGATTTCGTCGTGACCACGGACGGCAGCTTCGAGGAAACCGACGCGCAGGTTGACGAGATCTACGAAAAGCTCTCGCAGGGGCGCCCCTGACGCCGCGTCAGACCTCCACCTCCGCCGCGTCCTTCGCCGGAGCGATCCGCTCCTCGACAAACGTGTTCCAGTCGTGACAGTGGGGGCACTGCCACAGCAGCTCGGTGCTGCGATAGCGGCACCGCATGCAGACGTGCGGGTCGAGGTAGAAGACCGCGTGCTGCGTCAGCTCGCCGTAGCGATCGACCAGCGATGCGGGGTGATGCAGCTGGCCGAGCGCGCGCCAGATCGCCTGGTGGATGCTGAGCGCGTGCGGATTCTGCACCAGCGCGGCGAACAGCAGATCGAGCGCTTCGCGCGGCTGCTCGGCGGCGGCGAGGTGGCGCGACAGCGCGAGCCGCGCCCGCCAGTCCTGCGGGTTCTCTTCGATCAGCCGGCGGCACAGGCGCGGAAACCGATCGGGGTTGCCGGTGCGGATGGCGAGCGCCTCGAGCCGATCGAATGCCAGATAGGCCCGATCGGGCGCGACCTCGATCACCTTCTCCCAGACCGCCGTCGCCTCCCGCTCGTTGCCCTCGGCCAGGCGCACGTCGCCGAGGTTGAGGTAGGCCGGAACCGCGCGCGCGTCGAGATCGATCGCCGACGTGAACCGCCGTGCCGCCTCGCGGTAATCCTTCCGCCGCGTCGCCTCGAGGCCAATCTCGTTCTCGAGAAAGGCGAGAATCGCCTGGCTGTGCGACTTCGAGTCCACATCGGCCAGCTTCGAGAGCCGCCGCCGCGTGTCGTAGGCCTCGGTCCACTGGTGCTGCTCTTCGTGCAGCTTCTGCAGGTTGAGCAGCGCGTACTCGTTCTTGGCGTCGAGCCGCAGCACCTCGTTGAAGGCTTCGAGCGCACGGTCGACGAAGCCGCCGCGCTTGTAGTCGAGGCCGAGGCAGAGCAGCACGTAGGCGTGCTCGAGGCGGCTCAGTTTCGGGCGCTGCAGGAGGTTCTGGTGCACGGTGATCGCCTTGCCGACCTGTCCCTTCTCCCGGTACAGGTTGCCGAGAATCATGTGCACTTCGAGCGCGTCGCCGTCGAGGCTGGCGGCGCGGCTCAGTTCCTCGATCGCGAGGTCGATCTGGTTGGCGACCAGGAAATTCAGCCCGAGGATGTAATGCGGCGACTCGCGCGCGCGGCGGCGATCGATCCACTTGCCGTCGCGCAGCTTGTAGCGCTCCCACGCCTTGCCGATCGTCAGCCCGGCGAGCAGCGCCACCAGCGCGGCGAGGAGCGGGGCATAGGCGTTCATGCCTGCTGGTCCTGCGCCTCGGCGACGTAGGCGGCGAGGATCGCGTCCCAGCGTCCCTGCGCCCGCAGAATCATCTCGATCAGCTCCCGCGCCGCGCCCGATCCGCCGTTGGCGGCGCTCACCCAGTGCACGCGCCCGCGCACTTCGGCGGCCGCGTCGGCCGGCGCCGTCGCCAGCCCCACCCGCGCCAGCACCGGCAGATCGAGCAGGTCGTCGCCCATGTAGGCCGCCTGCTCGTCGTCGAGGATCAGGGTGTCGACGATCTGCTCGTAGGTATCGAGCTTGCTTTTCACGCCCTGATGCACCAGCGTGACGCCGAGCTGCGCCGCGCGCTGCGCGGTCGCGAGCGACGAGCGCGCCGACAGGAAGCCAACGGTGAGCCCCTGCTTCAGCGCCCACACGATCCCGGAACCGTCCTTGATGTCGAACGTCTTGCTCTCGGTGCCGTCGGCGTGCAACAGAATCTTGCCGTCGGTCAGCACGCCGTCGACGTCGAACAGCACCAGGCGAATCCTGGCCGCTCGCTGTTCCGCGGTCACGAGGGGGGCTCGCGGAAAGGGTTCAAGGGTTCAGGGTGCTGGGTTCTGGGTTCGCTCGCGGTTCTTGGTTCTTGGTTCGGGGTTCGGGGTTGGTTCGAGGTTCTGGGTTCTGACCCCGAACCCGGAACCCCGAACCTCGAACCGCAAGCGAACCCAGAACCCAGAACCATGAAGCCAGAACCTCTCTTAGAACAGTTCTTTCTTTCGCCACAGATCGTGCAGATGCAGCACGCCGGCGACACGCACCGGCTCGCCGCGCTCCGCGACGACCACCGAGGTGATCTTGCGCTGCTCGAGGATGTTCAGCGCTTCGGCGGCCAGCGTGCCCCGCGACACGGTCACCGGGTGCCGCGTCATCACGTCGGCCGCGGTCAGCTCGCGGATGTCGCCGCCGCGCTCCATCCGCCGCCGCAGGTCGCCGTCGGTGATGATCCCCAGCAGCTCTTCGTCGTCGCCGCCGCCGACCACGCAGGTCATGCCGAGCCCCTTGCTCGACATCTCGTAGATCACGTCGCGCATCGGCGTGTTCGCCCTGACGATCGGGCACTGCGCGCCGCCGTGCATCAGCGATTCCGCCCGCATCAACCGCTTGCCCAGCCGGCCGCCCGGGTGCAGGCTGGCGAAATCCTCCTGGCGGAAGCCTTTCTCGACCAGCAGCGTCATCGCCAGCGCGTCGCCGAGCGCGAGCGCCGCGCTCGTGCTCGCCGTCGGCGCCAGCCCCATCGGGCACGCTTCCTCCGCCACGCTGCAGTCGAGCGCGACGTCGGCCGCCTGCGCCAGGGTCGAGCTCGATGCGCCGGTGATGGCAATCAGCTTCGCGCCCAGCCGCTTGATCGTCTCCAGCAGCTGCAGCAGCTCCGCCACCTCGCCGCTGTTCGAGATCGCCACGATCACGTCGTCGCTCTGGATGGCGCCGAGGTCGCCGTGGATCGCTTCGGCCGGGTGGAGGAAGAAGGACGCGGTGCCGGTGCTGGTCAGGGTTGCCGCGATCTTGCGGCAGATGATCCCCGACTTGCCCATTCCGGTGAGGATGACGCGTCCGCGGCAGGTCCGGAGCAGCCCAACCGCGGCGTCGAACCGTTCGTCGAGCCGCGCGACCAGCGCCAGGATCGCCGCCGCTTCCGTCTCGAGCACCTTGCGCGCGAGCGCGCGCCCCTCGATTGTCGCCGACGCGCTGCGGATCGTGTCGACCGGCCGGTTAGCCATGCTGGTGCGCCTCCGTCCGCTTGGCGATCGCGTCGAACGCCACCAGCCGGGCCAGCAATGGCTCGAGCTTGTCCAGCCGCAGCGCGTTCTGCGCGTCGCTCTTCGCTCGTGCCGGCTCCTCGTGCACTTCGAGGAAGACGCCGTCGACGCCCGCCGCCACGCCCGCCGAGGCGAGCGTTTCGATGTACTCGGCCTGTCCCGCGGTGACGCCGTCGCCGCCGCCCGGCAGCTGCAGGCTGTGGGTGACGTCGAACACCACCGGCACGCCCTGCGCCCGCATCATCGGGAAGGCGCGCATGTCGACCACGAGGTTGTGATAGCCGAAGCTCGTCCCGCGCTCGGTGACGACGACGCGCGGGTTGCCGGCGTCGGTCACCTTTGCGATCGCATGCTTCACATCGTCGGGCGCCAGGAACTGGCCCTTCTTGATGTTGACGATGCGCCCGGTCTTCGCCGCCGCGACCAGGAGGTCGGTCTGGCGGCAGAGAAACGCCGGAATCTGCAGCACGTCGGCGACGCCGGCAGCGGGGCTGGCGTGGGACGGTTCGTGGATGTCGGTGAGGATCGGCACCTTGAGCTGCGACTTCACGCCGGCGAGGATGCGCAGCCCTTCATCGAGGCCGGGGCCGCGAAACGAGCGGATCGACGTGCGGTTGGCCTTGTCGTAGGACGCCTTGAAGATGAACGGCACGCCGGCGCGCCGCGTGATGTCGGCGAGGCGGCCGGCAAGATCCACCGAGTGTTGCTCGCTCTCGATGACGCAGGGACCGGCAATCAGCACCAGGGGCGTGCCGCCGCCGATGGAGAAATCACCGAGTCGTATCGGGGTCACGGCGCCATTATAGGTCGCGCTCAGCTGAACGCATGGGACCCGTCAACCCGACCCGACCAACCCACCCCACGCGACGAGCGCCAGCGTACGACGCGCTCGACCCACGGGCTCAGCCGCTACGCCACCGACTCCGTCGCCGCGACACGCGCCGCTCCAGCCGTCTTGTGCTTCCACGCCGCGCCGACGAACGCCGCGAACAGCGGATGCGGTCTGGTCGGCTTCGACTTGAACTCGGGGTGGAACTGCACGGCGACATACCACGGGTGGTCGGTCATCTCGGCGATCTCGACGAACTTGCCGTCGGGCGAGCGGCCGGAAATCTTCAGGCCGTGCTCGTTCAGCGTCCGCTCGTAGAGGCAGTTGAACTCGTAGCGGTGGCGATGCCGTTCGTGAATCAGGTTGGCGCCGTACACCTTCTGCGCCAGCGAGCCTGGCGTCAGCTCGCAGGCATAGCTGCCGAGGCGCATCGTGCCGCCGAGATCGTCCACCCCGAGCAGGTCGCGCAGCTTGTAAATCACCTTGGCCGAAGCGTCCGGGTTGCACTCGGTGGAGTCGGCGTCGGCCAGCCCGGCGACGTTGCGCGCGTACTCGACCGTCGCCCACTGGAAGCCATAGCAGATGCCGAAGTAGGGAATCAGCCGCTCGCGCGCGACCTGCGCCGCCATCATCATCCCGCGGGTGCCGCGGTTGCCGAACCCGCCCGGCACGAGGATGCCGTCGGCGCCGTCGAGCAGCGCCTGGCCGCCCTCCTCCTCGAGCGCTTCGGCCTCGACCCACTTGATGTTCACCTTCAGGCGGTGCGGGAAGCCGCCGTGATAGAGCGCCTCGTTGAGGCTCTTGTACGAATCCTCGTAGCCGACGTACTTGCCGACGACGTGGATGGTGATTTCGCCGATCGGGTTGCGGATGCGGTGCACCAGGTCTTCCCACTGCTGCATCCGCCGCTCGGTGTAGGGGAGGTGCAGGTACTGGAGCACGATGCGGTCGAGCCCCTCGGCCGCGAGCACGACCGGCACCTCGTAGATGTTCGACACGTCCTTCGCGGTGATCACCGCGCCTTCGTCGACGTCGCAGAACAGCGCGATCTTCCGCTTGAGGTCGCTGTCGAGGAAGCGATCGGTGCGGCACAGGAGGATGTCGGGCTGGATGCCGATCGATCGCAGGTCGCGCACGCTGTGCTGCGTCGGCTTGGTCTTCAGCTCGCCGGCGGCGCCGATGAACGGCACCAGCGTCAGGTGGACGTAGAGCGAGTTGTCGCGGCCGACGTCCTGACGGAACTGGCGAATCGCCTCGAGGAACGGCAGGCTCTCGATGTCGCCGACGGTGCCGCCGATCTCGACCAGCACGACGTCGACGTCGTGCGAGACCAGGCGGATGGCGTCCTTGATCTCGTTGGTGATGTGGGGAATCACCTGGACGGTGCGGCCGAGATAGTCGCCGCGCCGCTCCTTCTGGATCACGCTCAAGTAAATCTTGCCGGTCGTCCAGTTCGAGTTCTTGGTGGTGATCGTGTTGGTGAACCGCTCGTAGTGGCCCAGATCGAGGTCGGTCTCGCCGCCGTCGTCGGTGACGAACACTTCGCCGTGCTGATACGGGCTCATCGTGCCCGGATCGACGTTGATGTACGGATCGAACTTCAGCATCGTCACCTTGTAGCCGTGGCCCTCGAGCAGGCAGCCGATGCTGGCGGCCGCCAGCCCCTTGCCGAGCGAGGAAACCACGCCGCCGGTGATGAAGATGTATTTCGGGGTCGTCCGCGTCCGTGAAGTTCCGTCCATGTGGCTCGCCTGTATCTACCTTCAGCTCGATGTCGTCGTCGTCAGCAGGCGCCGCACCTGCTCCAGGTCCTCGGGGGTGTCGACGCCGAACGATTCGTACTGCGTTTCCACCGCCTTGATGCGGATGCCGTGCTCGAGCGCGCGCAGCTGCTCGAGCGCCTCGGCGCGCTCGAGCGGCGTCGGCGGCAGCGCCGCCAGCACCAGCAGCGCGCTGCGACGGTAGGCGTAGAGGCCGATGTGCCGGTACATCGGCGGCCAGCCGCCGCGCGGATCGCGGACGTGCGGGATCGGCGCGCGCGAAAAATACAGTGCAAAGCCGCTGCGATCGACGACCACCTTGGTGACGTTCGGATTGCTGAGCTCGGCGGGGTCGTGGATGCGGCGGTAGAGCGTCGTCATCTGCACCGCCGAATCCTGAAAGGGCGCGACCAGTTCGTCGATCGCGTGCGGGTCGACGAGCGGCTCGTCGCCCTGCACGTTGACGACGACGTCGCAATCGAGCGAGGCCGCCACTTCCGCCAGCCGGTCGGTGCCGGTTTCGTGCGTCGCTTTCGTGAGGCGCACCTTGCCGCCGAACTCCTTCACCCGCGTGGCAATGCGCAAGTCGTCGGTCGCGACCATCACATCGGCGAGGTTCTTCGCCAGGGACACGCGGCGATAGACGTGCTCGATCATCGGACGGCCGTCGAGGTCGGCGAGCGCCTTGCCGGGGAGCCGGGTCGAAGCGTATCGGGCGGGGATGACGGCGACGATGGCGAGGGGAAGAACCGAATCGACTCTGGAACCAGTCGAAACAGGGTGCACGACGAATAATAGCACAGGGGTTGAATTCCCGGGCACGCACCTCGAGCGCGCGTGCTACCATCCCCGGAGCACCGATGAACCTGAAGCGCACGGCGACGATCGTTGTCGGCGGAGCGGCACTCGGCGCGTGGCTCGCGGGCGCGGCGACCTCGAACCATTCGATCCCGTCGACCGCGATCACCTCCGCACCGCCCATCGATCTGCGCGGCGAAGCCCTCGCCCGCGAGATCGCGCGGCTGCAGGAACGTTTGCGGCCGAAATCCGAGCCGCGCCAGCCTGGCCGCAACCTGTTTGCATTTCGCGGCCGCGCCGCGCAGCCGCGCGCGTCGCTGGCGGTGGCCGCGCCGCCGGTGATGGCGGTGCCGCCGCCGATGCCCGTTGTGAATCAGCCGCCATTGAAGCTCTCCGGCATCGCCGAAGACGAAGGCCCGGAAGGTCCGGTCCGCACCGCAATCATCAGCGGCGAAGGACAGTTGTATCTCGTCAAGGAAGGGGACGAGGTCGCGGCGCGCTATCGGGTCGGTAAGATCTCCGCCGACGTCGTCGAGCTCGTCGATCTGAACGACAGCACAATAAGACGGCTCGCTCTGAGATAGCGCGCTCGCGCGAGGTTCAGGGTTCAGGGTTCAGGGTTCAAGGTTCCCGGTCACGTTTCGTCCCTTGTCCACCGCAATCATCATCAATCCGATTTCGGGCGGCTTCAGGCCGGCGCAGGCGCGCGCGCGCGCCGAGCTCGCGCAGCAGGTCGCCGACCGCGCGCGGCAGCCGGTCGAGATCTTCATCACCGAAGCGATCGGCCACGCGCGGGAGCTGGCGGCGGCGGCGGTGCGGCGCGGCGCGAGGCTGGTCGTCGCGTGGGGCGGCGACGGCACGATCAACGAAGTGTCGTCGGCGCTGGCCTTCGGCGAGGTGCCGCTCGGCATCATTCCGGCCGGATCGGGCAACGGCCTCGCGCGCGAGCTCGGGGTCCATCCCAGTCCGGAACGCGCGCTGGTCGACGCGCTCGGCGCGGCGCCGCGGCCGATGGACGTCGGCGACGTCGAAGGGCGGCTGTTCGTCAACCTGGCCGGCATCGGCGTCGACGCCTTCGTCGCCTCGCGCTTCAGCCTGGCGCGCCGCCGCGGCTTCCTCGGCTACATCAACATCACCGCCCGCGCGCTCGCGACCTACGTGCCGACGACCTACCGCATGACCAGCGCCGCCGGCGGCTGCGTCACCTCTCGCGCGCTGCTCGTCACCATCGCCAACTCGGCGCAGTTCGGCAACGGCGCGCGCATCGCCCCGGGCGCGCGGGTCGACGATGGGCTGCTCGATCTGGTGGTCGTGGAGGAGCGCTGGCGCGTGGCGACGATCGTCCAGCTGCCGCGGTTGTTCACCGGCACCGCCGATCGGATTCGCGGCTGCACCACGCAGCGGATCCGCGAGGTGACGATCGAGGCCGACGATCCGATGACCTACCACGTGGATGGAGAACCGGTAATCGGGGGAACCCGCGTGACCGCGCGCGTGCACCCCGGCGCGCTCAAGATTGCGGTCAGGTAATTGGGAATTACGGAATTAGGGAATTAGGAATTCGTACTTCGGGTTGCGTGGCTCGGGCGCAACGCAATGAATCTCTGAGACTCCGAGGACTCCGTGGTTCATTCCTAATTGACAAGCCTCACGATCCAGGCCGAGCGGATCGCCTGAACGTTGCGCAACTCACGCACCGCGTCGTTGAGCGCGTCTGGATTCGATGAATCTTCATCCACATTGACGACGCCAATAGCGCCGTCGCTGCCGCGCCCGAGGGCGAAACTGGCGATGTTGACGCCGCGGCGGCCCAGGATCGTGCCGACCTCGCCGATCACGCCCGGCTGATCCTCGTTCGCGATCACCAGCATCGTGCCGCCGAGCGGCGCCTCGACCTCGACGCCGCAGACCGACACCAGCCGCGGGCTGTTCGGCTCGAAGACGGTGCCCTCGACCCAGCGCTCGCCGGCGTCGGTGCGCAGCTTGATCGAGACCAGGCTGGTGAAATGACGGGCGCGGCTGCTGCGCGACTCGACGATCTCGATGCCGCGCGCCCGCGCGGCGGCGCGGGCGTTCACGATCGAGACGCCGCTCGAGAGAATCGGCCGCAGCACGCCGGCGGCGGCGCTCGCCGCCAGCACTTCGACGCCGCGGCCCTCCGCCAGCGTGCCGTAGTAGCGCACGCCGAGCGCTTCGATCCGCGCCCGGCCCATCTGCGCGGCGAGGCTGCCCAGTTGATCCGACAGCCGGATCCACGGCTGCAGCCGCTGCAGCTCGTCGGGGTGAATCGACGGAAAGTTCACCGCGTTGCGCACCATCCCGTCGCGCAGGAAGTCGCGCACCGTCGCCGCCGTATCGGTGCCGACCAGTTCCTGCGCCTCCTCGGTCGACGCGGCGATGTGCGGCGTGGCGACCACCTGCGGCATCTGCGCCAGCGACCAGTCGGCCGGCGGCTCCGCCTCGAAGACATCGAGCGCCGCGCCGGCGATGGTTCCCGATGCGATCGCCCGGGCGAGCGCCGCTTCGTCGATCAACTCGCCGCGCGCGGTGTTGATCACGCGCAGCCCGGGCTTGCACCTGGCGAAGCGCGCGTCGTTGAACAAGTGCTTCGTCTCGGGCGTCGACGGCAGGTGCAGGGTCAGGAAATCGGCCGCGGCGCACACCTCGTCGAGCGTCATCAGCTCGACGTGAAGGCCGGCGGCCACCTCCTTCGAGATATAGGGGTCGTGCGCGACGACCCGCATGCCGAAGGCGCGCGCCCGCCTGGCCACTTCCTGGCCGATGCGCCCGAGGCCGGCGACGCCGAGCGTCTTGTCGCGCAGCTCGGTGCCGACGAACCGCTTCTTCTCCCACCGCTTGTCTTTCATCGCATGGTCGGCGGCGGGCACCGCCCGCGCCAGCGACAGCATCAAGGCGCACGCATGCTCGGCGACGCTGATGCTGTTGGCGCCGGGCGCATTGACGACGAGGATGCCGCGGGCGCTGGCAGCGTCGACGTCGACGTTGTCGACGCCGGTGCCGGCGCGGGCGATGATGCGCAGGTTGGGCGCGGCATCCATCAACGCCGCGTCGACCTTGGTCGCGCTGCGGACCAGCAGGCCGTCGGCGTCGGCGAGGTCGGCCGCCAGCGCGTCGGGCTTGCGGCCGCTGCGCGCATCGACGATCCAACCCGGCTCGGCGCGGATGAGATCCAGCGCCGACGCCGGCAGGTCGTCAGCCACCACGATTTTCATGGGGAACAATCAGCGGCAGCTGTCGGTCGTCAGCCCGTCACTCGCGCCAGGCCGAGAACCGACAGCTGCCGGCTGTCACGACCGCGTGGGGCCGAGGCTGCGGACGTAGTTGACGACGTCCCACAGCTCGTGTTCGGTCATCTTCGACTTGAAGCTCTTCATCGGCGTGGTGCGGATGCCGTCGCGGAGGACGGTGAAGATCTCGCCGTCGGTCGAGCCGTGCTTCCACTCGGCGTCGGTGAGATCCGACGGCAGCGGCTTCAGCTGTGCGCCCATCTTGCCGTCGCCCTTGCCGCTCTCGCCGTGGCAGCTCGCGCAGTTCTTGGCGTAGAGCTTCTGCCCGGCGGCAACCGATTCGGCGTTGGACGCCACCGGGTTCTTCAGCTTCGCCGCCTCGGGGTGTTGATGCGCGCCGCCCTCGGCCGGGTGCTGCACGCCGTAGGCCGCGAGCGCGATCGGCAGCGCCGCGGTCAACGTCACCATCAGGATCGCGTGTCGGAATCTCTCATACATCGTTCGACTCCCCCAAACTCCTGTGATTATAATCCGGAGGTTTTGCGCGGCGCGCGCGGCCACGGAGGCTGAGCTCGCCCTGCCATGGTGCAAACCGCTAAAACATTCGAAACCAACGTCACAACCGCGTAAACGTGAGGCGTTTTCCACAGAGTTTTCCACAGCCTTCGCGGAAATCTTCCGCGGACGGCAGGTGACCTGACCTAAAGAGTTTATGAGCACAGCCATCTCCCGCAAGAACGCACAGCTCGTCGTGCCGGACGATCCGATCATCCCGTTCATCGAGGGCGACGGCACCGGTCCCGACATCTGGCGCGCCAGCGTCCGCGTGCTCGACGCGGCGGTCGAGAAAGCCTACGGCGGCAAGAAGAAGATCGCGTGGAAGGAAGTCTACGCCGGCGAAAAAAGCTTCAAGAAGTTCAACACCTGGCTGCCGGACGAGACCGTCGAGGCGTTCCGCGAGTACTACGTCGGCATCAAGGGTCCGCTGACCACGCCGGTCGGCGGCGGCATCCGGTCGTTGAACGTGGCTCTGCGTCAGCTGCTCGACCTCTACGTCTGCCTGCGGCCGGTGCGCTGGTTCAAGGGCGTGCCGTCGCCGGTGCGGCACCCCGAAAAAGTCGACATGGTGATCTTCCGCGAGAACACCGAAGACATCTACGCCGGCATCGAGTGGATCGGCGGCTCGGCCGAGGCGACGAAGGTGCTCGACTTCCTGGAGCAGGAGTTCCCCAAGGCGTTCAAGAACATCCGCTTCGGATCGGAGTCGGCGGCGCGCGAGTGGCAGCAGCAGCTCGAGTCGATCGGCGCGCCGCATCGCGACGTCGGCGTCGAGGTCGGCGTCGGCCTGAAGCCGGTGAGCCGGCTCGGCACCGAGCGCCTGGTCCACAGCGCCATCGGCTACGCCGTGAAGTACAAGCGGCGCAGCGTCACCCTGGTGCACAAGGGCAACATCATGAAGTTCACCGAGGGCGCGTTCCGCGACTGGGGTTACCAGGTGGCGAAGGACTTCTACGGCGCCGAGGAGATCGACGGCGGGCCGTGGTGCAAGATCCCGGCGGGGAAGCCGGGCGCCGGCCTGGTGATCAAGGACGCGATCGCCGACATCACGCTGCAGCAGGTGCTGACGCGGCCCGACGAGTTCGACGTCATCGCCACGCCCAATCTCAACGGCGATTACCTGTCCGACGCGCTCGCCGCGCAGGTCGGCGGCATCGGCATCGCGCCCGGCGGCAACATCAACTACGTCACCGGCCACGCCGTCTTCGAAGCGACCCACGGCACGGCGCCGAAGTACGCCGATCAGGACAAGGTCAACCCCGGCTCGGTGGTCCTCTCCGGCGAGATGATGCTGCGTCACCTCGGGTGGAACGAAGCCGCGGATCTGGTGGTGAAGGGGATGGACGGGGCGATTGCCGCCAAGCGCGTCACCTACGACTTCGCGCGGCTGATGGAAGGCGCCAAAGAGCTGAAGACGTCCGAGTTCGGCGACGCCATCATCGCCAACATGTAACGGACTGCTTACTGCGAGGACCGAATGAATCGAAAAGTGACTGTGGTCGGCGGGGCGGGCAACGTCGGCGCGACCGTCGCCCGCGGCGTGGCGGAGAAACAGCTCGCCGACGTCGTCGTCATCGACATCGCCGATCAGAAGGCGGCCGGCGTCGCGCTCGACATCCTGGAGGCGTGCCCGGTCTACGGCTCCGACTCACGCGTGATGGGCACCGGCGACTACGCCGAGAGCGCGAATTCCGACGTCGTCGTCATCACTTCCGGCGTGCCGCGCAAGCCGGGCATGAGCCGCGACGACCTGCTGAACGTGAACTACAAGATCATGCAGCAGGTCACCGAGCAGGTCGTCAAGCACTCGCCCAACTGCATCATCATCCCGGTCTCCAATCCGCTCGACGCGATGGCCCAGGCGGTGCTCAAGCTGTCGAAGTTCCCGCGCGAGCGGGTCATCGGCATGGCCGGCGTGCTCGATTCGGCGCGGATGCGCGCCTTCATCGCCAAGGAGCTCGACGTCTCGGTGGAGAACGTCCATGCCTTCGTCCTCGGCGGCCACGGCGACACGATGGTGCCGCTGGCGCGCTACTCGACGGTGGCCGGCATCCCGATCACCGATCTGATGGACAAGGCGACGATCGATCGCATCTCGGCGCGGACTGCCGGTGGCGGGCTCGAAATCACTCAGCTGGTGGGCACGAGCGCGTGGTACGCGCCCGGCGCCTCGGTGGTCGAGATGGTCGAGTCGATCCTGCTCGACAAGAAGAAGATTCTGCCGTGCTCGGTGTATCTGCAGGGCGAGTATGGCGTGCGAGACCTCTTCGTCGGCGTCCCGTGCAAGCTCGGGGCGCGCGGCCTCGAGAAGATCATCGAGATCAAGCTGACGCCCGACGAGGACGCCGCGTTCAAGAAGTCCGCCGGCGCGGTCAAGGAGCTCGTCTCCGTGATTAGCGTGTAGCGGCTGGGGACTGGCTTCGGGGCGGAGCAAGCTCCGCCCCTACGGCTGTAAGCGTCGAAGTTTGATCGGCTGCTGCAGCGGGCTGACGACGCCGGTGGCGACCGCGATCCTCCTGGCGGTCACGCGAGCGGCGCTAGAATACGGGGATGGCAGACGATTTGGCGGTCGTGCACACCTTCGCCACGCGCACCGAGGCCGATCTGGCGAAGAGCGCGCTCGACGCCGCCGGCATCGAGGGGCTGGTCCGGAGCGACGATGTGGCGGGCTTGCGGCCGCACATGACCTTCGCCAACGGCGCCCAGCTGCTGGTGCGCGTCGAAGACCTCGACACCGCTCGCGACGTGCTCGATCTGCCGGCGCGGCCGCAGCCCGACGAGCTGTGAGCGCGAAGCGCACCACCGACTACGACGCGGTCGCCGATCGCTTCGACGTCCGCTACGGCCGTAACCGCTACGACGGCGTCCGCGAAACGGTCCTCGGCTTCATCGGCGCCGCCGCCGCCGTGCTCGAGGTCGGCTGCGGCACCGGTCACTGGCTGGCCGCCGTGGAAGGGCGCCGGCCGGCGGGCATCGATCCGTCGATGCCGATGCTCGAGCGTGCGCGGCGGGCGGCGCCGCAGGCGCGGCTGGTGCGCGCCCGCGCCGAAGCGCTGCCGTGGCGCGAACACACCTTCGATCGCATCTTCTGCGTCAACGCCCTGCACCACTTTTCCGATCGCGATCGCTTCTTCGCCGAGGCGCGCCGCGTGCTCCGGCCGGGCGGCGGCGTGCTGACGATCGGCAAGGATCCGCACCGCGAGGGCGAGAGCTGGTGGGTCTACGACTACTTCGAGGAGACGCGGGCGATCGATCGCACCCGCTACGCGGCGGTGAAGACGCTGCGGGGTGAGCTGACGCGCGCCGGCTTCGCCTGGGCCGAATCGCTCGAGGCCGATCACATCGAGACGATGGTTCCGGCCGGCGAGGCGCTCGCCGAGGGCGCGGACGGCGTGGTGACGCCCACCTTCACGTCACAGTTGACGGTGTTGTCGGAGGAAGAATTCGCGCGCGGTGTCGCGCGCATTCGGGAGGCCGATGCCGCAGCGGGCGGGACGCTGCAGCTGGTCGCCGACTTCAAGCTCTACGCCACCATCGGCTGGGTCGGTTGAGTGCAAATCTGATCAGCCGCGTGAACAAGAGCCGCGACAAAGACGCGGCGCGTCTCCGGACGCTGTCGTAAGATCGGAACCTCCCCCTCCAAACCCCGAAAGGTGGACGAATGATCTCACGACGAATCGCCCTGAGGGCGTGTGTGGCCGCCGTTGCGCTCGCCTGCTTCACGGCCAGCTCGAGCCTGGCGCAAACCGGTGATCGCTACATCGTCAAATTCCGTCCCGGGCGCGCCGCCGCAGGCGCGGCGGCGGTGCGCGCCGCCGGCGGCCAGGTCGTCGTGACGCTCGGCCCGCAGGAGGCGGTCGCTGTCCGCATTCCCGCCGCGGCCCTGAACGGGCTGTCCCGCAACCCGAATGTCGAGTTCGTCGAGGAAGACGCGGTTCGCGAGCCGTTGGCGTTCGCGAACACGACTCTGGCAGGGGAGACGGTGCCCTACGGGATCCAGATGGTGCAGGCGAACCTCGTGACCTCGACCAGCGCCGCCGGTCGAAAAATCTGCATCATCGACTCCGGGTATTCGCAGCAGCACGAGGATCTCAGGGACGACGTCAGCGCGAAGCTGACCGATTTGGGCTCGGGCACCTTGAACAAGGACAGCTGCGGCCACGGCACGCATGTCGCCGGCACCATTGCCGCGATCGGCGGCAACGGCGTCGGAGTGGTCGGCGCCAATCCCGACGTCGCGCTGCACATCATCAAGGTGTTCGGCAACGACGACCTGAACGGCGGCGCCTGCGGCTGGACCTACTCGTCGAACCTGGTCAACGCGTTGAACGAATGCACCACGGCCGGCGCGAACGTCGTCAGCATGAGCCTCGGCGGCAGCCTGAAGAGCCGGACCGAGGAGATCGCGTTCGCGAACGCATCAGCGAACAACGTGCTTTCAATCGCGGCCGCCGGCAATGGCGGCAACACCAGGCTGTCGTACCCGGCCGGATATGCCTCGGTCGTCTCGGTCGCGGCCCTCGATGCGACGGAGACGCTTGCCACCTTCTCCCAGCGCAACGCGGACGTCGAGCTGGCTGCACCCGGCGTCAGCGTGCTGTCGACCGTTCCCTACAAGGACATCAACAGCCTGACCGCGGACTCGATCGCGTGGGAGGGCGGCCGCATCGACGGCGCGCCGCGCACCGCCGGGACTCTCGGCAGCCTCGCCGACGGCGGACGATGCACGGCGGCCGGCGCCTGGAGCGGCCGGGTCGTGCTGTGCGAGCGCGGCGACATCTCGTTCGCCGACAAGGTCAAGAACGTCCAGGCCGGGGGCGGCCTGGCGGCGGTGATCTACAACAACGCCGCCTCCGACGCCACCTGTGCCGTCTTCGCCGGGACTCTTGGCGATCGGCCACGGACGTCGATTCCGGCGACGACGCTCAGCTGCGCGGATGGCGCGGCGGCGAAGGGCCATCTGGGTTCGAACGGGGACGTGGTCAGCCGCCTGTCAGCGCCTGACAGCGGCTATGAGAGCTTCGACGGAACGTCGATGGCGACGCCGCATGTCTCGGCGGTGGCGGCGCTGGTCTGGAGTTGCAACCCCGGGCTGTCCGCCCAGCAGGTGCGTGAGGTGCTCGACGCGACCGCGAAAGACGAAGGCGCGGCCGGCCGCGACGCGAGCTTCGGCTTTGGCCTGGTGCAGGCGAAGGCGGCGGTCGATTCGCTCACCAGCCAGGGGCTGAATCTGAACTGCCGGTAAACGGGATGTCCGCGCTGGTGCTCGATGGGCACCAGCGCGGGCCGGTCCTGACGGCCGGCGCGGCGGCTCGCGTTTACGGCGAGACCATCTGCGCCTTGATGTACTCCCGCGTCATCCGCGCGATGTTGGAGATCGGGATCTCCTTCGGACACACCGCTTCGCATTCCCCTTCGTTCGAGCAGCTGCCAAACCCCTCGCTGTCCGCCTGCTCGATCATCGCCAGCACGCGGCGATAGCGCTCCTGCTGGCCCTGCGGCAAGAGCGACAGGTGCGAAATCTTCGCGCTCATGAACAGGTGGGCCGACGCGTTCTTGCACGCGGCGACGCAGGCGCCGCAGCCGATGCAGGCCGCCGAGTCCATCGCCACTTCGGCGACGTCCTTGGGAATCGGAATCGCGTTGCCGTCGGGCGCGCCGCCGACATTCGCCGAGACGTAGCCGCCGGCGGCGATGATCCGATCGAAGGCGCTGCGGTCCACCACCAGATCCTTCACCACCGGAAACGCCTGCGCCCGCCATGGCTCGATCGTGATCGTGTCGCCGTCCTTGAATCTCCGCATGTGCAGCTGGCAGACGGTGGTGCCGCGATCGGGTCCGTGGGCGATGCCGTTGACGACCAGGCTGCACATGCCGCAGATGCCCTCGCGGCAGTCGGAGTCGAACGCGATCGCGTCCTCGCCCCTCGTGATCAGCCCCTCGTTGACGACGTCGAGCATCTCGAGGAAGGACATGTCGGGCGAGATGCCGTCGGCCGCGTAGTCGACGAGCTTTCCCGACGTCCCCGGTCCAGCCTGCCGCCAGATTCTCAGATTCAGTCTCACGATGATCCTGTCAGTTGCTGGTTACTAGTTGCTGGTTGCTAGCTGTCACAACAGCATGATACCTAGCACCTAGCAACCAGCCACTAGCAACTACTTGTAGCTCCGCTGCGTCGGATGCACTTCGTCGAAGACCAGCGGCTCCTTGTGCAGCACCGGCTCTTTGCCGACGCCCTTGAACTCCCACGCCGCGACGTAGGAATAGTTCGCGTCGTCGCGCATCGCTTCGCCGTCGGGCGTCTGGCTTTCTTCGCGGAAATGGCCGCCGGCTGATTCCCGGCGGTGCAGCGCATCGGTGGTCAGCAGCTCGGCGAACTCGAGATAGTCGGCGACGCGGCCGGCGTACTCGAGGCTCTGATTCAGGTTGTCGGCGCTGCCGGGCACCGAGACGTTGCGCCAGAACTGGTCGCGCAGCTTTGGAATCTCGCTGAGCGCGTGCCTCAGGCTCGCTTCGGTCCGCGCCATGCCGACGTCGTCCCACATGATCCGCCCGAGCTCGCGGTGGATCTCGCGGATGCCGCGGCTGCCCTTGATCGACAGCAGCCGGTTGATCTGGTCCTGCGCGTTCTTCGCCGCCTCGGTGAATGCCGGGTGATCGGTCGTCACCTTCGGCAGCGTCGCGGTGGCGAGGTAGTCGCCGATCGTGTAGGGGATGACGAAATAGCCGTCGGCGAGCCCCTGCATCAGCGCGCTGGCACCGAGCCGGTTGGCGCCGTGATCGGAGAAATTGGCCTCGCCGAGGACGTGCAGGCCGGGGACCGTGCTCATCAGGTTGTAGTCGACCCACAACCCGCCCATCGTGTAGTGGATCGCCGGGTAGATCCGCATCGGCACCTTGTACGGATCCTCGTCGGTGATCTT
>Ga0111539_10004651_pt1 | contig 17934 bp, 13 predicted proteins | sample RhiMethybrSRZTD1_FD_79667 | JGI IMG/M metagenome (GOLD analysis project Ga0111539, IMG submission 79667) | Populus rhizosphere microbial communities from Tennessee, USA - Rhizosphere MetaG P. TD hybrid SRZTD1 (version 2) (version 2) | ecosystem: Host-associated > Plants > Roots > Rhizosphere >... | reverse complement strand
TCGATCTGCCAATCAACCGGCGTGTGGGACGTATTGCCGCCCGCATTACGGGGTCTAGTTCAAGAAATCGAGTCCTATCGATCGACGGATGTCGCGGTTGCAAAGGCGCCTCCTGATGTGCCCTCCGAAGAGTCCTCCGCGGAAAAATTGCAACGATATTTTTTCGTGGCGCGACGCTTGATTGACTATATGGAGTTTCACGTAATCGGCAACGACTCTGTGCTCAAGCGCCTAAAAGTCGCTTAGTCAATCGTAATCTGTCGCAGTCCGCCCCGCTGCCGGTCGAATAAACCCGCTTCCGCGTGTGTCACCCCGCAGATTTAGTTGCCCAGGAAAGAGATCGTTGGTGGCGAAATGAGAGAAAGCAGAAGCGTCATCGCCGCTCGAAAGTCACAATCATTTCTCATGCAACCAAGAGCAACACGACTGCGAGTGAAAATATTCTAAAGATCCGTTTCATGTTAACGCGATCAAAACCCCAGAGGCTGAACCCTGATTGAAGCTTACGCGCCGAAAAAAACAAACAGAGCAGCCGCGACAACTACCGAGGCACAGAAACCTCCGATGCCGGCTATGACTAAACCCTGTTTGGTGGTCCGTGCTAATGGCGGCGGAACATCAGGAATGAGTATCTTCTTGCTTTTTATTCGAAGCGTCATGGGAGATCCCCTTGAGCATCTTCGATGCCAGGCTGGGAAAGACGCAACCTGTGGCAGGAACTAGAACCTTTGGCTGACTTTTGCGGACAATTGGAAGTGCAGACAGAGCGAATGAAGGAGGCGAATCAGCCTGCTTCTTCACTCAAATATTAGCGGCGACAAGTTTGCCTGGTATCTGATTATTGAATGCGCTTGCGGGGCGAGTGCACCGGCTACGCCGAGCCAGCCTCATGGTAAAATGACCAGCGGTTCGAAATGACGGTATCGATCGGATTTCGTTTTTACGCAGCCAAGTGTGAAAAAATTGTGCCAAGTAATCGAAAACTATTTTTTTGCTTTTTCGTCGCGAACGTCCGCGCCCATGACCCAGCCGACTAGACCTTTTTGAGTCTTGACCATAAACCAGTCGCTGCCGCCGGCCGCCTGAACCATTGGAACCAGAAATTCGCCTTGGGTCAATTGAGCGATTTTTTCTGCTTCACCATCCTGCCGTGGATAAAGTCCTGTATTCTGCGATACAACAACCAATCGGACCGGCAACCCGCGCCCACCGACCTCGCCCACGCCACCGCCAGAGACGTTTCCCTGGCTCACGCCGCCTGGAGTTTTCCCGCCGGTGATCCCTTGTCCATGCGGAATACTCCCGACTGCTCTGCCATACTCTCCAAAGGCTTGAGCAAAAACAACCGTCGGAATAAGTAACGCGGTGAGGCCAATTATATAAAGCATGGGTCTCTTGCACATAAAGTTTTCCTTGACGATTATTGTCTCAAAGGATGATACAACGTCTATCTTGAGCCGACAAGAAAAGTTTACGTCTCCACGTAGGAATGATGAAAGTCCCCCCTCGTCGCCGTAATTGCCGTGGGTTGAGCGCTGACTCGAATAAACCTTTCTCTGACAAAAGGGATTTGTGGTAGTTTTTGGCAAAAATGGCAAGTCGTGCGTCGATCATCAAGGTCAACCAATTCATACCTGCGGTTCGAGAACTGTCGGCATGATAACAGATCACCACAAATGACATTTCACGCTTGCATAGGTCTCCGCCTGAACGGAAACTGACTTGGTATTCACGGCGACCTCGATTCACCGTGAGCCGGGTCAAAAAGCTGAGTGACGATTCTTTCGCGACCTGCTAAAATAATCCTGTTTTCTCAACGCTTATTTGCACCTCGGCATAGTCATGAGCCCTTCAGAGACGCACGACGACAATTTGATCATCTTGATGCCGGTGTATAACGATTGGCGGGCGCTTTCGCTGCTTCTACCCATCTTAGATCGTGAGCTCAAAGAGAATAGGCTTACAGCTAGTATTATCCTCGTCGATGACGGATCGACGGAGGCAGTGCCGGAAAATTTGGCGCCAGCACGATTCGAATCCATTGAGGTTATTGAAGTTCTCTCACTTCGACGCAATCTAGGCCATCAACGAGCGATTGCGGTCGGCCTTTCGTACATCGAAGCAAATCAACCACAGTGTTTGGTTGTTGTCATGGACTCGGATGGCGAGGATGACCCCAAAGACGTTTCCCGGCTTGTGCGCAAGTGTGTTGCCAATCGAGGAGAAAAAATTGTGTTCGCCGCTCGGACCAAGCGATCTGAGGGTTGGCTATTCACGTTCTTTTACCACCTGTACCGCATTATCCACTTTCTATTGACGGGGGTTCGAGTTCGTGTCGGCAATTTCAGTATCGTGCCCCCCGACGTTCTGAAACGATTGGTGGCCGTATCCGAGTTGTGGAACCACTACGCTGCCGCTGTGCATAAGGCGAAACTTCCTATGGAGTTCATCCCGTCGGAGCGCGGCACGAGATTAGAGGGGCCAACACGCATGGATATGGTCTCCCTGGTAGTACATGGGTTGAGCGCTATGGCGGTTTTTGGCGACCGCATTGGTGTCCGACTTCTCATTGTAGTGTCCGTTGGAATGGGTGTGACGGTGACCGCGCTAGCGAGTGTCATCACCGTCCGCTTGGTAACCGATCTCGCTATCCCCGGATGGGCTACGTATGTCACAGGCCTTTTGCTTGTGATGCTGACCCAGATGCTTTTGGTGATTCTGGTTTTTGTCTTTGTGATCCTCGCCGCACGCAATGCCACCAACGTGCTCCCGACCCACGATTATGTTCACGTTATAGGTGCTCGCCACCGGATTTATGGCTGACACCCATGAAATCTCGTATATTGGCGGCGAACTCGATCTGTTTGCTTTAGCCAAGAATTGGAAAGGCTACATTAAGCGCGAAATTTCCCGTTACGTTACCGGCGATGTGTTGGAAGTGGGTGCGGGCATCGGCGCCACCACCGTAGTGCTTCACGATGGTACGGCGCGTCGCTGGGTATGCCTCGAACCGGACGAGCGCTTAGCACTGCGTCTAAAGGCTCGACTCACTTCGCGCGGGGGCCGGTCGGCAGCGAATGTGATTGTCGGATCCCTTCGAACATTTTCTGATCGTCCATCTTTCGATTGCATATTGTATATCGATGTCCTGGAACATATCCAAGATGATCGCGCGCAGATCGATGCCGCCGCACGGCTCGTTCGTAGCGGCGGTCATGTCGTCATCCTGTCTCCAGCTCATCATTGGCTCTTCAGTGAATTTGACAAAAGCATCGGTCACTTTCGTCGTTACAACAAAGCTCATCTCAGATCGATGATGCCCGCCGGATGGCTCGAAGTGAAGCTTGCTTATCTTGACTCACTCGGGATGTTTCTATCCCTCGGCAATGTTTTTGGACTTCGCCAATCCATGCCAACCGAACCGCAAATTAGAATATGGGATACGATCTGTGTGCCGGCATCCCGTATTGTCGATCGATTGTTTCGCGGCACAATCGGCAAGTCAGTGCTGGCCGTTTGGCGTAAGCGATAATGGAAAGTTGGTAGCTGTCTTTTCGACGAGACACTCGCAAGGTGGTTTGGTGCGGCGCTAAAAAACAGCGCCGTGAAGTAATCCAACCTACTAAAGACTTAGAATCTCTTCCCATGAATGAAACGATACCCCTCGAATCTCGAACAACACGTTGGCTGATACCGTTTGTTTTGTTCTTCGGAACTCTGCTGCTCATTGGTGCGACAGCAAAAGATTATGGAGTAACGTGGGACGAGCCCCCCTATTTTTACGCATCCGATCTCCATGTGCGGTGGATCCGCGGTTTCGTGGATAACCTGACCCACGGCGAGTTACGAAAAAGCCTCGACGATCAAACCATCCAGGCCGCTTGGCATTGGAATCCGTACAACGTACCCCATCCGCCGTATTCGCGGATTATTTCGGGATTTGCTAAGGATATCTCGCCACAATCTGTAGACAAGTTTTCAGCGTATCGCATCGGGCCGGCGCTTTTTTTCGCCCTGCTCGTTACGGTGATGTTTCTTTGGATGAAGGAGCTTTTCGGCAGGGCTACAGGTTTGTTTTCGGCCTTGAGCGTCATCCTGACGCCCAACCTGTTTGGCTACGCGCATTTCGCGGTCACCGATCTACCGCTGGCTTCAATGTGGTTCCTGACAGTCTTTGCCTTTTGGAAAGGTCTCAGCAACTGGAAGTGGAGTGTCGTGCTCGGTCTCCTATGGGGCTTGGCGCTCGCCACCAAATTTCCTGCGGTGCTCATTCCGGTTCCTCTGATTCTGTGGGCGCATCTGTTTCACCGGGACAAGTATGTGAACAATGTCTTTGCGCTGCTCTTTATTGCACCGATTGTCATGATCGGCACGCAACCCTACCTTTGGCATCAAACCGGCTTGAGAATTTTGGAGTTTTTATATGAAGGTCTCAGCCGTGCGTATCGGTCAGACGCAAACTTCATGATCTATTTTTTCAACCAACTTTATTTTACGCATCAGCTGCCTTGGTACTACTCGTTTTTCATGATCGGCGTCACCACACCTGAACCGTTCATCGCGCTGGGCCTGTTAGGAATTTCGTCAATCGTCTTGAGAAAAAAACATTGGTCAATCACTCTCCTATTTTTTTTTAACGCAACTTTCATCCTGGGTTTGGGCCTTATGCCCGGTGCCGTCCTTCACGATGGCGTCCGGCAGATGCTTTCAGTGCTCCCGTTCATTGCCGCTTTGGCAGGAGTGGGTTTTCACACAATGGTCAGCTGGTCGATTAGTCTTTTTCAAACCCGCCAGGCTCTGCCGCAGATTGTTAGGCTGGAAACAAAAGTTGCCGGCATCTTGGTTCTACTCGTTTGCTTCAGTCCTGCGTTGGATATCTACTTATGTCACCCGTTTCAACTTAGTTTTTATAACCGGTTTGTTGGCGGTATCCGCGGGGCGTATGAGCGTGGACTGGAGACGACTTACTTTATGGAAGCTCTCACGCCCAACTTCTTAGGCGCGCTCAATGCCAAACTACCAATGAACGCACGTGTGAATGCATCGGTAGCCAATTTCATGTTCAGCATTTATCAAAAAGAAGGACGTTTACGGCCCGATATCAAACTCACCGACGGCCAAAGTTTTAATTATTACGTTGTCCTCCATCGCCGAAGCGTGCTTGGGCCAAGGGAAAGGCGACTAATCAGCTCACCAACTAAGCCATTTCTAGCGATCGATCTTGCGGGTGTCTCTTTAGTTTCCGTTTTTGAATTCAAAATGCTCACGACTCCGACCAGATAGGGAGCCGGATGACGATCAACCGAACAGTTACGAAAAACTGGAAGACGACGATTTAGTGATAACGCGAAATCGTCGCCGAACACCGACTCAGGATTGTGAGCGCGCGTTTCAGCATTGTCTAAGAGCGATCCGGCAGCGTCTCCAGCGGATGAGGGATACCCCGATGAGTAACACCGCGGTCAGGGACGAGATTATCAAGCCGATTTTGAATGAAACGGGATCATACACGAACTCAACACTATGGTTTCCCGCTGGCAACTCCACGGCACGAAAAAAATGGTTCGCTCGTAGCAATGTTCCCTGCGTGCCGTCAACGAAAACTTTCCACCCAGGGTAGTAAGAATCTGTAAGCACGAGGATGCCCGGCGCGCTAAGGCGTGCACGGATTTGTACATGGCTATTTCGATACTTCGAAACAAATACCTCGCTCTCCAAGTTGGCGGCGGGTGGAAGTTGCCTCGGTGCGTCTAATACGACCTGCCGTAACGGATCGAAATCGTCTCGGATTAAACGATTTAACACTCGCCGCGGTTCGTCCTCATGCAATCCATCCATCACCACATAAACACGCGGGACGTGCGCAGGAATTTCGTAGAGCCATGAGAAATGCTCGGGTGTCGCACGAAGCAATTCGAAACCAGGAACTTCCAACCGACGAAAGCTTATGACATATCGTATGTTCATCGCCCCAAGGAGCTTAGCCCGCTTTTCGCGTGGAAGGACATTCGCAAAATCTAAGAAATCGTTATAGGAACGCCGTGATAGAGCATCGATGTCCTGAAAGTATTCGAAGCCGAACATAACCCCCGCATTCGGCAACAAATTGTTAAAAGGAAGCTGAGTCGCCTTTTCGAACGACGGCTTTCCATGGACCGACATGTACGAGGGATGCAAATTATTTCCGGGTGGATAATAGAAGAGCCGACTCTCGGTCGCGGGAGGTTTGTCCAAGATTCTCGGAGCACTGCGGATAAATTCTTTGCCGCGCAGAAACTGTAAAGGCTTATGGGCGACGCTGAGATCGACAAAGGTTGTCAAAACTAACATGAATCTAAATAACAGCGTGCTAAGTCGCATGCCTCGGCAAAGAACAAAGAGCAGCGCAAAGATTAACGATACAGCAATCTGTTTTTCCACGTTAAAGAAAATTCCGGCTAGCGTCGGCGCTGTAACTGGCATCGCGAGACTGTTTCCGCCCGGCGATTCTAACAAGTCTATTAGCAGGGGTGTCTTCCAGCGCAGAAAAATATAAAGACTACTCCACGCAACAAGAATCACTACGGCGAGTACGGACGGCCATCGCTCATGTCTCGCGGTATCAAGTTTGCCTAGTCCACGAATCGCAGCGAAAAGCAGCAATACAAAAGTCAGAAAAAAGAACTTCTCGGGAAACCGTATGATGCGCAGCAACGGCACATGGTAATATACAAATGGGTAGGCCGGCGTATTGCTCCCTAGGGCAAAGAGAACTGAAATCAAGATGATACCGCCGAGGATCAGTCGCTCTTTGGTTCCGGCTTGTCCGAACCAAGCGCAGACGCCAAGCAGCGCAATTGCCCCAAGGTAATGGCTGAGGAGAAAGGGAACCTCGCTTGATAGGAGTAATCTAATGCCCAGGGACGAGGCCGAATCCGTTTCCGCCGTTGGTACGAACAAATCTATCAAACCTGAGGGTCGGAGAGACCAGGCAAATGCCTCGACTGCGGGAATGGGCTGATCTCGGCGTGAAAGCGAAATGAGTTCGCCGGTTGGTAACAACTGGACCATGCCTAATCCAGTGACAACAGCGATTGCTGCGATGAGTACTGCTGCTGGCTTTCTTATGCCGACAATTTCTCGTTCACCGGCGAGCCGAATTGCATCAATGAATAGAATTCCGGGAGAAAACAGGAAAATTTCAGGCGATCCACCAAGTAGTTGCAAGAGCAAGACGAATGAGAGGCAAACAAAGTCACGCCAGAAATTAAGTTTTATGGTCCTCTCCCAATACAGGATGACTAACGGCAACCAAACTGCACTTTGAAAATGATTGAGAAGGTTCGAGAGCGAAACTACGGTCCCGCCAAATGAAAATAATATCGAACCGATGAGCGCCACATAAACCGGACACTTCCACCATCGAAACAATGCATAGGATCCAAGGGCAGCAACGCCGTAGTGAAACACAAAGCTGAACTCTATCGCGGCAAAGAACGGCAGCACGGCAAATAAAAGAGTCGGCGGATAGAAGACCGCGGATTGCAAGCCCGCCATAACCGGGAATCCCCCAGCCATATGTAGATCCCAAAGCGGTAGTTCGCCCGCTTTCAGGGACTCGGCCACGGCGAATCTGATCGGGTAAAAATAGGAGCCTAAGTCCCGAAATAAAGGGAATTTTCCACCGAAAATCATGCCATCGCAAAACCAGAGAATCATTGCGCAAATGGCTCCAGTGGCTAGCAGTTGCGAATAGTTTCTCGTTGAGCTGAACGTCGATAGCACGTGTGAAGACTTATTGTGAAAAGTGAGAGTGCCTAGCTGACAAGAGCGGTGCGATTCATAGTAGCAAAAAAAGGGGCGACGGATCCGTCGCCCCTTTTCAGATCGAGTGAATGATTAGTGGCAGTAGCTTACGGACACGGACCACCTGTGATCTGACCGGTAACGCTGCTAAACGTCCATACCGTCGTGCTGCAATTCGCGTGCGTTGCCGTCAACAAGAACGTGTTGGTACCAACCGCCGAAAACAAGTCGACACCAGTAGTTTTGTTGAACCCCGGTACGGTCGGAGATGCGCCACCGACCCATGCCGACGTCGACGCTTTGTAAGCGGAGCTTTGTGCAAAGTAAGCTTCTTCCGCCACTGCGGCGTTTCTCAAGTCAGACTTAACCTGTGCCTCATGCCCACGCTTTCTATATGCCGCAAACTGAGGAATCGCGATGGCCGCCAAGATACCGATGATGGCCACGACAACCAACAACTCAATCAGCGTAAATCCCGATTCGTTCTGTAACCTTAGTCTATTCATCTACCAATACTCCCTTCTAAGTTTGTAACTCTATTGTGACTTCTTCTAAACTAACTCCTGGGTTCTATATCCAATGTTCTGCTGTTCTGCATGTGATGCTGATCTGTCACCTCCTTTGGATGTAGATGTCGCTAATTTTGACTGAAACGTTGCAACGTCTAGTCAGCAAAAGCAGGGCCAGAATACATGCGTCCGGCTCTTGTCACATAGCAGTTACAATCGGCGCGTTGATAACAGCATCTAGGTAGGACCAAAACCTTTATCTTTTAGCAAGTTGCTTCCCAACTCGGCTCGATCTTATGACGGCCGGTTAACACTATTACCAAATTTAAACTTTGGCATTACGGAATTTTGCTAGCGAGCGAAGTGACAAATTTTGTTACTGCTGGTCGCTGGGGGAATCGCTCTTAGAATTGAGCAGATCGTATTTTTCCAGACGGTGGCGGAGCGATCGATAGTTAATACCAAGGATCTCGGCGGCCCTTTTTTGCACGCCGTTGGCGCGCTTCAGCGCCCCTAACAAAATGCACTTTTCATGGGTTTCGAGTTCCACGTCCAACGACAAGCCTTTGTTAAAAAATAGGTCCGCGCCGCCGGGGGCGGTCTTCTCGAATAGATCTACTTCTTCGCCAAGCGGCAAGCTCTTAATATGTTGTGGCAAATCCTCTTCCGCGAGAATATTCTTATTGGTCACCGCAACAGCATGCTCAATGATATTTTCGAGCTCCCGTACGTTGCCCGGGTATGGGTGATTCATCAGTTGCATCAGGGCGCCGGTAGAAATTTCTTCGACCTTTTTGTCATGAGAGGCCGCAAACTTCCGCAGGAAGTAGTGTGCGAGAGCGGAGATATCTTCCTTTCTGGTGCGCAGCGGCGGCATGACCATTTGGACGACGTTCAGGCGATAAAACAAATCCTCGCGAAATCGTCCTTCTTCGAGCTCCTTGCGCAATTCCCGGTTGGTGGCGGAAATCACTCGCACGTCGACCTTAATCGGTTTGCTGCCGCCGACGGGGGTGAAACTTTTTTCCTGGAGAACTCGCAACAGCTTGACTTGAAGATGGAGCGGTAACTCACCGACCTCATCTAAAAAAATCGTTCCCTGGTCGGCCTGCTTGAAGAGTCCGGTGTGATCCGATACGGCGCCGGTAAAAGCGCCGCGCACATGTCCAAAGAGCTCGCTTTCAATAAGGTTCTCTGGAATCGCGCCACAATTGACGGCGATGAACGGTTTTCTATGGCGCGGCCCGTTCAGATGGATCGCGCGCGCCACCAATTCTTTGCCGGTGCCGCTCTCGCCGGAGATCAGAATATTGGTGCTGCTGGCCGCGACCTTCTGTATCAAATGATAAATTTTTTCGATTCCGCCGCTTTTGCCGATCACGCCTTCAAAGTGAAACTCGGGGGTATCTCTCGCTAGCGAGGTCTGGTTCAACCCAACTTCCCTCGCTTGGCGCAGTTCTTCCTCCAAACGAACTCTTTCTTCTATTTGTTTTTGTCGAGTGATGTCCTCGAAGATCGAAAGAAAGCCCATCGGTTGGCCGTTCGAATTATTGAGCGGTGCGAGTGTCAGCCGAATCTGTTTGGCTGCGCCCTGAGTCGCGGAATTGGCGAGCGCCAATTCATCCGTCACGAGCGCACCGGCGCTGCGATTGCGCTGAAAGTCATAGCTCAAACCGGGGAAAACTTGATCGAGCCGCTTGCCCTTTAGGTTCGCTTCATCGAGCATCGTCAACGTTTGCGCCTGCTGATTGAAATAATTGATGCGGCCATCGGCATCGGTGATCGCCACGCCGCTACCGATTCCTTGTAACAGCGCGTCCTTGAACTCATCCAACTCTTGGTAGTCGATTTGCTTCTCTTTTAGCAGTTGTTCGGTCTCGCTCAGTTTATTGGCCAGAAAGCCGCTGAGCCATGCGATCACGAAAAAACTGCTGATGCTCAGCACGATCGGGATGAGGGTCGACCACGTAAGTGGCGTTCCCTGGCCCGAACTGAGAAAGCGCGACCACAGGAGCAACGCCGAATAGGACAGGCTTGAGCACGCCGCAGTGAAAAACGCACCGCGATAAAAAAGCAAAATAGCGCCGTTCATGACGGCGAGGTTATAGAGAACCGAGAACGGGCTAGCGACGTCTCCGGTGATCCAGATGATGCCGGTGATCAGAATAACGTCAAAGCAAACCTGTGCGTGAGCGAATAAGCGCAAGTTGCCTTGTTTGGGCAAGACAACGACGGAGATGATCGATATGACATAGGCGAGGACCAGCGGGATGGAGAGACTGATTAGATAGGCCACGTCTCCTTCTGTTCCAAAGAAATGAAACAGCGCCGTTGCGCCTAGAAAAAAAGATAGAATCACTACCCGCAGCAGCAGCAGCCAGCGGATCTTTTCCGTCAATTTTTTGTTTTCATCATTCACGAAAGTGTGGCTCGTGCTGGTCTTTCACCTGTTGGTGTCGAAACCTTGTTCGAATCATCCGCCGACTAACGAACCCATCTGGAATATCGGCAGATACATGGCGATCACAAGGCCGCCGAGAACGACACCGAGAACGATCATGATCATCGGCTCCATCATTGCCGTTAGGTTGTTGACCGCGTCGTCGACTTCTTCTTCATAAAGCTCGGCGACTTTCTTGAGCATCGTGTCGAGCCCACCGGTACTTTCGCCCACTGCCACCATTTGACAGACCAGAGGCGGAAAAATTTTGCTATCACGCAGCGGTTCGGCAACGGTTTTACCTTGGCTGATGCTTATACGGCTTTCCATGATCGCCTTTTCGACGACTTTATTGCCCGCAGTCCTGCCGGTAATCGCCAGACCATCGAGAATTGGGACGCCGGAGCTCAGCAGCAGCGCCATGTTCTGTGAAAAACGCGCCACGGCTACTTTGCGCAAAAGATCGCCGATGATCGGCATCCGGAGCATGATCCCATCGATTTTCATGCGGCCGTGCGGCGTCTTGTAGTAAAAGGAAATACCGCTGATGATGCCAGTTATAGCGGCTATGAGCACATACCAATAGCCGACGAACCAGTTGCTGATATTGATGCAAATCTGGGTCGGTGCTGGAAGAGCTTTTCCCATACTGCCGTAAAGCTCGGCAAAGACGGGGATAACGAAAATCATCAAGACCGCGACCACAAGCACCGCAACGCCGACGATCGCGCACGGATAGATCATGGCGCCTTTGACTTTTTTCTTCAGCCGGTTGGCTTTTTCGATGAACAACGCAATCCGATTTAAGATTGTATTCAAAATACCGCCGGCTTCACCGGCCTCGACCATGTTCACGTAAAGGTCATCGAAGATCTTGGGGTGCTTTCTGAGAGCGTCCGCGAGGGTGCAGCCTCCCTCAACATCCTTTTTAATGGTGCCGATCGTAGTGCGCAGAAGTTTGCTCTCCGATTGTTCCGCCAAAATGTCTAAGCACTGCACGATTGGCAAACCGGCATCGATCATGGTGGCCAATTGCCGAGTAGCTAGTGAGAGATCCTTCGTCGTGACCTTGTCGCCAAAGCCGGGTATCGAGATCTCTTTGTCTAATCCTTTGCCCTTTTGTTTAACGCGGTTGGGAATCGGTCGAATGCGCTGCTCGCGGAGGCGGGCGAGTGCGGCTTCCAAACTCGGCGCCTCGAGATTGTCGCCCTTAACCACCCTCCCTTGGGCCGTTCGGCCTTCCCAAACAAACGTCGCCATAATCTCTTCCGTTAATCCGCTAACGAATCGATTCCATCGCCAACACGTAAAAAAATAATTTATCCAGGCGCATGCGGCCGATCACCCCATACCTTAGAATCCAAGCGAAAAAACCGAACCGAAACCTTTATCGTTGTCGGTAACTCGAATGGTCTCGTCGACGGTGGTGAGCCCTTCGCGCACCTTTTGTAATGCACTCATACGCAGCGTGCTCATGCCGAGCTTGACGGCCTCACGCTTGAGTTCCATGGCTGAGGCTGCTTTCAAGATCATTTCTTTGAGCTCTTCGCGCATGACCATGACCTCATACACCGCTAAACGGCCCCGGTACCCCGTGCCGCCACAATTGTTGCAGCCTCGTCCGTGATAAGTTGGAAACCCCGCGCCGACCTCTGCAGCATCGATGCCCAGGTTAACCAAAACTTCCGGTTTTATTTCAATTGGCTCTTTGCATTGATCGCATATTTTCCGCACTAATCGTTGGGCTAAGATTATGTTGATCGACGACGTCAAAAGAAACGGTTCGGTTCCCATGTTAATCAAGCGATCCACGGTGGCCGGGCAGTCATTGGTATGGAGCGTGCTCAAGACAAGATGGCCCGTCAAAGCGGCTTTAATAGCGATCTGCGCCGTTTCGAGGTCACGAATTTCGCCAACCATGATGATATCTGGGTCTTGACGAAGGAATGAGCGCAGACAAGCAGCGAAATTAAGGCCTATTTGTTCTCTGACCTGAACTTGATTAATTCCCACCAAATTGTATTCCACCGGATCCTCGGCGGTCGAAATGTTTACATCAGGCTTGTTGAGGTCCGATAGAGCGGAATAAAGCGTTGTCGACTTGCCGCTTCCGGTCGGACCCGTAATCAGAATCATGCCGTAAGGCTTATGAATCGCTTCGTAAAAATCTTTCAAATTCTGCGGATCAAAACCCAACTTGGCCATGTCGAGCTGCAGATTGGACTTATCCAACAAGCGCATCACGACTTTCTCGCCGAACAACGTTGGCAAGATGGAAACACGAACGTCCAATTCACCGCCCATGCCCATTTTGAGCTTGATGCGGCCGTCTTGGGTCAGCCGCCGCTCCGCGATATCCAAACCAGCCATGACTTTTAAACGCGACACCAGAGCATTTTTCAGCCTCAGTGGCGGACTCATGATTTCTTGCAGCACGCCGTCGATGCGAAACCGGACCCGAAAGATTTTTTCGTAGGGCTCGATATGAATATCGCTGCAGCGGCGTTTGGCCGCATCGGCAAGAATTGCGTTGACCAGCGTCACCACGGGCGCGTCCATGGTAGCTTGTTGCAACTCCTGGAGGTTTACATCGTCACTCTCATGGACGACCTCCATCTCGCCGTCACCGAACTTTTTCAGCACATCGTCATAACTCACCCCGCCAAAGCGGTGATCCAGCATCTTTTTGATATTCGATGGAGTCACCAGGACGACGCGCACGCCGTAACCGGTCACGAATTTAACTTCGTTGATCGCGACCAGATCCGTCGGGTCGGACATGGCGACGGTAAGAGTCGAGCCGAAAAGTTTATAAGGGACCAACTGATGCTTCTGAATGATCTGCGGCGGGACTAAGGCAAATACCGCGTCTTCAATTTCGCCAGGAACGAGTTCCGCGGTTTCAATGCCAAATTGTTTGGCGAGAAATGCGCTTAAGGTTTCTTCGCTCGAATACCCCAGCCGAACGACTTCTTTAATGAGACTGGAAGCGTTCTCTCTTTCTTTTTTTTGCGCTTCCGTGAGCTGCTCGCGGGTTACTACGCCTCCCTTTACCAATAATTCCGCAAAACGTGGTTCCATAGGTTCCTACGATAAGTGACAAATTATCGTAGATCACCAAGATTCTGTCAATAAAATCTAGCTTGTGACAAATAAGGGAATGGGGTTTTATTTCCATATGTAATTCAATTAACTATCTGGACTAATTAAATTTTTTTTCGTAACGCAGCTTGCGCGGCAGCTAATCGAGCAATCGCAACCCGGTAAGGTGAGCAACTGACGTAATCAAGGCCGATGTCGTGGCAATAAGCCACCGATTTCGGATCACCGCCGTGTTCACCGCAGATGCCGATCTCGAGTTTTTTGCGGGTTTTTCGGCCTTTTGTTATGGCGATTCGCATGAGCGCGCCGACCCCGTCTCGGTCGATGCTGACGAACGGATCTTCCGGCAAGATGCCGTTCAAAACATAGCTGGGCAGGAATTTTCCCGCATCATCTCGCGATAAGCCCAGGCAAGTCTGCGTAAGATCATTAGTGCCAAAAGAGAAAAACTCCGCTTCTTCGGCAATTTCGTCAGCGACCATGCAAGCCCTAGGCAACTCGATCATCGTGCCGATTAGGTAGCGCACTTTGACGCCATAGGACTTCTGGGTCGCGTGCGCAATCCGCTCTACGATCGCCTTTTGCTCGTGCAGCTCAGGTAGAGAGCCGACCAGAGGGATCATGACCTCGGGAAATGGGTTCTTCCCTTCGCGCCGGAGTTCGCAAGCAGCTTCGAAAATCGCCTGTGCTTGCATTTCGGTTATCTCGGGAAAAGAAATTCCCAAGCGGCAGCCGCGATGACCCAACATCGGATTGAATTCGTGCAAAACGTTTACCTTATCGCGCAGAACTTCGACCGCGACTCCCATGACCTGCGCGAGCTCGACGATCTCGCTGTCATGCTTCGGCAGGAATTCGTGCAATGGTGGGTCAAGCGTCCGAATGGTTACAGGTAAGGTTCCCATGATTTCAAGAATGCCCTTGAAATCTTCTTTCTGCATCGGCAAGAGCTTTGCCAACGCGCGGCGTCGTCCGACCTCGTCGTCGGCAAGGATCATTTCTCGCACCGCCTGGATGCGCTCGCCCTGAAAAAACATGTGCTCGGTGCGGCAAAGACCGATGCCCTCGCTGCCGAATGCCTTACCGATCGCCGCTTGATCGGGTTGATCGGCGTTGGTGCGCACCCCAAGCGTGCGCACTTCGTCCGCCCAAGTCATGAGCTTGGCGAACTGTCGATAAATGCGTGACTCTTTTGGATTTAACGAGCGCGTCAACAGAACTCGCAAAACCTCCGACGGCAAAGTTTGGATCTCGCCCTGAAAAACTTCGCCCGTGCTACCGTCAATCGAAATCCATTCACCCTCTTTGAGCTGGGCTTGATCGACTCGCAACGTACGAGAGGCGTAGTCGACGTGCAAACCCTCACAACCAGCGACACACACCTTGCCCATTTGCCTCGCTACCAGTGCCGCGTGGGAGGTCATGCCGCCGCGGGCGGTCAATATTCCCTGCGCCGCGTCCATGCCACGGATATCGTCGGGACTGGTTTCAATGCGACAGAGCACGACTCGCTCGCCGCGCTTTTTCCACTCGACGGCATCCTCGGCATCAAAAACCACCCGGCCGCTGGCCGCACCGGGACCAGCGGGCAAGCCTTTGCCCAAAAGATGGGCTTTTTCTTTCCCTTTCTGATCGAAAACCGGTCGTAGCAATTGGTTGAGTTGATCTGGCTCGATGCGCAACAAAGCTTCTTTTTTATTGATAATGCGTTCTTCGACCATGTCGACGGCAATACGTACGGCGGCAAACCCAGTGCGCTTGGCGGCGCGTGTTTGCAGCATCCAGAGCTTGCCCTTTTCAATCGTGAATTCGATGTCCTGCATTTCTCGATAATGCTTTTCGAGGACCTTGCAAACCTTTTGTAGGTCACTTGCCGCCTTGGGCAGCGTTTGGCAGAGCTCTGCAATGGGTCTGGGCGTGCGAATACCGGCGACCACATCCTCGCCCTGGGCATTGACGAGAAACTCGCCATAAAAGCGCTTATGGCCGGTGGCTGGGTCGCGTGTGAAAGCGACTCCGGTCGCGCAATCATCGCCGAGATTACCAAAGACCATCGCTTGGACGTTCACCGCCGTGCCCCAATTGTGGGGAATTTGGTAAAGCTCGCGATAGGCGATCGCGCGATCGTTGTTCCATGAGCCAAATACGGCGCCAATCGCCCGCCACAATTGATCCATGGGATCTTCGGGAAAATCTTGCCCTAATGTTTTCTTGATCTCGGCTTTATACTCGCCAACCAGGTCTTCTAAGTCCGCGGCGTCGAGATCGGTGTCAAAACGCGCTCCGCGGGCGTTTTTTTTGCGCTCGAGGATAGCAGCCAGAGGATCGCCGTTAGTTTTACTCGCCGACTTGATGCCGAGAACCACGTCAGCGTACATGTGGATGAATCGCCGGTAAGAGTCGAAGGCGAATCTCGGGTTCTTGGTTCGCTGAATCAAACCTTGCACGGTTCGATCGTTAAGACCCAAGTTCAAAACCGTGTCCATCATCCCGGGCATGGATTCGCGCGCGCCGGAGCGAACCGAGACAAGCAAGGGGTTGTCGGCGGCGCCGAAACGCCGATCGAGGATTTTTTCCACCCGCGCGAGGGCTTGTGCGACTTCCCCCTCGATACCTTTAGAATAATGATGGCTGTGCGAATCGTAGTAGCCGCATACGGCGGTACTGATCGTAAATCCAGGCGGGACCGGGATCCCAATCCGGGTCATTTCATGCAAGCCTGCGCCTTTGCCGCCAAGCAGATCGCGCATACTAGCATTGCCTTCGGCTTTCCCGTTTCCAAAAAAGAAAATATTCCTTTTCTTGTTCGGCATAATTTTGCGTCCTCGTCGAGGTTATTTAACTTTGCCGTAGGTTTGCTGAGTTGGTGAGTCTAAGTCGTGTCGGATTCCGCGGCAGAAAAGGCGGATAAAAAAGCTGCTGATTTGATTTCTCGATCCATATGAAACTGTATGAAACCCAGCAGCGCCGCGCGAATTTCCTGTATGACCGACCGCGGCAGCGATATGCGGGAAAGTTCAGTTTCCATCTGTAATGCGGTTAGCACTCCTACCGCCGTCGCCCCAAGCGGCAGAATCTGTTTGCGTGAACGCGCGCAGAAGTCACAGAGTATGCCGCCATCGATCGGACTAAAATGCCATCGGGATCTGGCCTCGTCGAGGACACTACGACATCCTTTGCAGTTGTCCAAGAATGGCTGGTACCCGACTAAGCGCAAAAGTTTTAACTCGAAGGCCGTGAGAAATCGAAGCGACGTTTCATTTTGTTCGAGAAAACTCAATCCATCCCTTAAGTGACGATAAATCTCGCCGTTTTCTTCCCGTTCGCCGACCAACCCATCGGTAATTTCAACCAAGTACGAGGCGTAAGAAATTCGTTCCAGGCTAGTGAGCAGCTTGCTAAAACTCGTAACCAGTTCCGCTGCTAGAATAAACGCCAAGCTACTGTGTGGACGGTCGTGAAAGCGAAGGTTCACTAAGGCAAACGGTTCTAAAGAATTTACGAACCGCTTGCGCGACCGCATTGCTCCTTTGGCAATGCCGGTAAGTTTGCCAAAGTCCTCCGTAAAAAATGAAATTATTTTATCCGACTCCCCAAAAGGCCGATGACGCAGTACAATTGCGGCGGTGGCATGACTCGGTCGCATAAGCGGATCATTGCGGAACTGACTCTGGGCACGGTAACATTTTTTTGGAGACCAGACAACTAATGAAAATAAAAGGAGAATTTAGAATAGCACGCCTTGACAGTAATGGCCTTCGTGATTAGCTTTTAAACGATCAAACAGAGCGGGAGAATTGCCATAAGATGAGCGAGGAATTTAAAAAAGACGCCGACGAATCAGCTGCGGATCAGTCCAACGAGGCTCCACCGCAAGAAATCGATTCGAACTCAGTAGAAGCGGAGTTCCTATCTCTTCGACAACAGCTCGAAAGCAAGGAGACCGAAGCAAAAAACTATTACGAACGCTTTTTGCGCCAGGCCGCGGAGCTGGAAAATTATAAAAAACGTAGCGCGCGGGAGCGTGATGATGCGATTCGCTACGCCAACGAAAGCTTGCTGAAGGATCTTCTGCCGGTGGTCGATAATCTCGAACGC
>Ga0111539_10004649_pt1 | contig 17936 bp, 14 predicted proteins | sample RhiMethybrSRZTD1_FD_79667 | JGI IMG/M metagenome (GOLD analysis project Ga0111539, IMG submission 79667) | Populus rhizosphere microbial communities from Tennessee, USA - Rhizosphere MetaG P. TD hybrid SRZTD1 (version 2) (version 2) | ecosystem: Host-associated > Plants > Roots > Rhizosphere >... | reverse complement strand
GCGTAACGCGTGAAGCCTTTTTGCATCAGGCGCGAGAGCGCCCACACGAGCAACAGCGTGAGGGCCGCCGCAAGGACGCCGGCTATGTTCAATTCGAGCTTGCCGACATGGAAGCTGTAGCCGAAGAGAGTCCTGGCCAACTCGCTGATTTTGTCCATATATTGATCGACAGCGTGTAGCGCCGGAAGTTGCTAACCGGGCGTCACCAATGCTCAGAACGAGCCCATATGCTCATTAAGCAGCGCGATCTCTTCGGCCGTTGAAGTCCGGCCGAGCGTCGCATTGCGGTGTGGAAATCGGCCAAACCGATCGATGATGGCCTTGTGCGCCCTGGCGTAGGGCGTCCAATCCTCGTTGCCAAGATTCTCGAACAGGCGAAGCGACAGCGCCTGGTCCTCGCGATCCTCGCTGTGTTGGAAAGGGAGGTAGAGGAAATTCCGTTCTTCTTCCGTCATGCCGGCGTCGAAACCGTTCTCGATTGCCATCTTTGAGAGTCGACGCGCGATCGCATCGCAGGCATAAGCACGTGGTGTGCCCCTGAACATGTTCCTTGAGAACTGATCCAGGACGATGATCGCGGCGAGCAATGAGCGCGGCGTCGAGACTCCGGCAGCATCGCTTGCAACGAGCCGTTCTTGAAGCGTGAGGAAGCGGAGACGTATCTGCGCATCAAGGATGTCGCTTCGCGCGAACCATTGATCTTTGGTCAGCTCCTCGAACCAGAAACGGAGGACTTCGCCGACCCAGGTCGGTTCGCGGTCCATCGCTATTCCGGCAGGCCGGCCAGGCGGAGCGACTCGGCCAGATGCGTGGCATCGGCTTCGAATTTGAACGGTTCCTTGGACACGAAATGCCTGATCGAGAAATCCGGCTCCTTGGCCAGACATTCGGCCGCGACGGCCCTTGCGCGATCGAAGTCATTCAAGCGCGCATGACAGCCGGCCGCGAGCGCCAGGATCCGGACAGGAGGAGCTTGTACGTGGTCGAATGCTTCCAGAGCTTCTTCGTATCGTTTGAGGATCATGTAAGCCAGGCCCAAAAAACGCCAATACCACGACTGGTCGAAGTACGGATCAATCTCTTTGGTCAGCCTGAATGCGGCGAGGGCATCTTCTGCACGGCCTACGTAGATGAAAATGCCTCCGATATCAGCCCTGTTCCACGGATTGGTCGGATTGAGCTCGATGGCGCGCCGCCCGTACTGCAAGGCCTGATCAAAGGAACGCCGGCGAAGACATACATGGCCCAGAATTGCGAAGCAGGTGCTCTCGCTCTGATCAAGTTCGACGGCGCGCTTTGCCAGGGCATAGGCTTCCTGCAGTCCCGCATCGGAACCACTCCGGTCCTGGTACCAACTGTCCCAGCGCAGGGCGGCGAGCACGGCATGAGCGAGACCGTAGCCGGGGTCCAGCTTGATGGCCGCCTCGAGGAGTCGCGTGGCTTCGGCAGCGCCTTCCGGCTCGTCCCAGGGCAATGCGTTGGCTTTCAGGACATATTCGTAAGCCGCCAGGCTGGTTGGAGGCTTGCGGCTTGCCCGCTCGACGTCGGCGGCCTGTACGCGACCGACGAGCGTGCTGACGATCTTCTGTACGAGCTGGTCCTGGACGGAAAAAACGTCGGCCAGGTTTCGGTCGTATTTTTCGCCCCAGATATGGCTGCCGGAATCGGCATCGATCAATTGGGCGGTTATGCGGATGCGGTCACCGATGCGCCTGACGCTTCCTTCGACGATATAGCGGACATTCAATTCGCGTGCGACCTGCTTCATGTCCACGGCAGCGCCCCGATAGCGGAATGAGGCGGAGCGGGAGCGTACCGAGAGAAGGCGCCAACGGGACAGCTCGGTGATGATGTCCTCGGTGATTCCGTCGCTGAAATGCTCCTGCTCCGGATCGCCGCTCATATTGGTGAAAGGCAGGACGCAAATGGCGACGCGAGCGGTACCCCCGGCGGCCGGCAACGACACCTCCGGGACCTTGGCAGGGCTGGTTGGATCCCCCGGTTGACGGGCGAGAATGCTGCTCAGGGCGCGCAACACCTCCTGGCACTGCGGGCTCTGTGGGTCCCCGTCCCAGCCATCCAGGTCTGTCGTGTGAAGCGCGCGTACGTCGATCGGCAGGCTTGCGCCATCGAAGCGCACGGGAACGAGGACGCCGCGATCAGCGCCTTCCCGCGCCTCGCCGCGTACCCAGCGCGATTCCACCGAAACTGGCGTCCAGACCACCAGCACGGCGGCGGTCGCCTTGAGTTCCGCCGCGATCTGGCGGTCGAACTCCTGGCCTGGATCAATCGCCGGGTCCCACCATACCGACCAACCCTTGGCCTGGATTGCGGCGACCAGCGGCGCGACGCGCGGCTTGTCGCTACGGGCGTAGGAAACAAAGACATCGGCCATGATCGATAATTGTTGCAGAAACCAGTACACGGAGCACGGCATGCGACCCCTTCGCTATTCCATCAATGTCACCCTGGACGGGTGCTGCGATCATCGCGCGATGATCCCGGACGAGGACATGCACCGTCATGCAGCCGAGAGCATTGCCGAAGCCGATGCGCTTCTCTTCGGTCGCGTGACTTACGAATTGATGGAAGCGGGCTGGCGTCCGTTCGCGCACACGGGCGCGAAGCCTGATTGGATGCAGCCCTGGATGGAACCTTTCGCCCGGACGATTGACGCGGCGAAGAAATACGTCGTATCGAGTGCCCTGGATCGCGTCGATTGGAACGCAGAGCTTCTGCGCGGGGATCTGGCGCAAGCCGTCCAGCGGCTCAAGCAGGAGCCGGGCAGGGGACTGTTCACGGGAGGCGTGAAACTACCGCAGGCGCTGGCGGAGCTGGGGTTGATCGATGAGTACGAATTCGTCGTTCATCCGAGGCTGGCAGGCCATGGGCCCACCTTGTTCTCGGGCCTATCGAGACACATCGACCTGAAACTCGTGAGCAGGCTGGAATTCGGCTCCGGGGCGGTGGCGATGCGTTATGAGCCGAGAAGGTAGCCAGGACGCAACCGCCCCGAGCCGAGGATTACTCCTCCTCCTCTTCTTCGTCCTCGAATCCAACGACGGCGAACCACTTGTCCTCGGTGCCGGCGACAATGAATGCTGTCGGCGCCACGCAAGGATTTGGCAACTCCACCGTCGTCCGCACCCTGGCGTCTCCCTCCGGCGTCGCCGGGAATGGCTCCGTGAACACATTGCGCCTGGCGATGCCGTCTTCCTTCTCGGTGGTGCAGCTTATGGCGACACGAAATGTCGGCTCGTCGTTGGTGCCCCGCAGGTTGGCTGGTACTTCCTCGTCGTCGGTGAAGACTACGCCTTTGACCTGCACCGTCAGATGACCATCCGTGTCCAGCCATCCGTTGGCGGACTCGACCGTCCATGGCAAATCATCCCCTGGAATCCCGCGAAGGGGAAATGCGTTCCCCACGAGCGGCCCATCGACGCCATACATGGAGTGGAAACGAGCAGCATGTGTGCCTGTTCGCCGCCGGTGCCGAGGGCAGGCGGTGCGGCGGCCAATACTGCCGATCCGAGGATTCCGAACGGAGTCGCGGCAAAGAGTGCGTGTGAACGTCTTCTCGTCATATCAACCTCCAACTCCCGCAAGCCTCTTGCTCGTCTGTTTGTTCCGACAGAGAGTCGGAAGAGTTCCAGCCGGCGCTTAAATTTCCCGGTACTACAAGAAGAATAGGAATTGACTGGCATTCGTAATCCGCCCTGAAGCCTATGCTCAGTGTTCAGCTGACATGGAGGAACACATCGATGAACTATGTCCAAGGATTCGTGACGCCGGTGCCGACTGCCAATAAGGAGAAGTACCGCAAGCAAGTGCTGGGTGCCGCGCAGTTTTTGAAGGAATTCGGCGTGAAGCGGCAGGTTGAGGGCTGGGGGGACGATGTGCCCAAGGGCAAGGTGACCGACTTCCAGGGTGCCGTACAGGCAAAGGACGACGAGACCGTTGTTTTCTCCTGGCTCGAGTATCCCGACAAGAAAACCTACGAGGCTGCCAACAAGAAGATGATGGACGACCCGCGCATGAAGGAAATGTTTGCGGACATGCCGTTCGACGGCAAGCGCATGATCTTCGGCGGCTTCGATTCAATCGTCGACGAATCCGGCCGTGGCGCCGCGGGCTATGCGGACGGTTACGTGGTGCCGGTCCCGTCAGGCAACAAGCAGGCCTATCGGGAGATGGCCGCCAAGGCGGCCGCAGTATTCAAGGAATACGGTGCGACCCGCGTCGTGGAAGCCTGGGGCGACGACGTGCCTGAGGGCAAGGTCACGGACTTCAAGCGCGCCGTGAAAGCGAAAGAAGGCGAGAACGTCGTTTTCTCGTTCGTCGAGTGGCCCGACAAGGCGACACGCGACGCAGCATGGCCGAAGATCATGGAAGACAAGCGCATGCAGCCCGATCGCGGCAAGATGCCTTTCGACGGGCAGCGCATGTTCTGGGGTGGCTTCCGGCCGATCCTCGACGAGTAGCGCAGGGCCTCGACCGGAGCGAGCCGCATCGCGGCTCGCTCCGCTTCGTAAATTCCCTACGATTCGCGCGATACGAAGCTGGTCGCTCAGTGGCGCGCGTGGCCAGTCCCGTACGACATCCCGAGCGTCACGCGCTGATCGACCTTGTGGGAGTTCCAGCCGGCGATGGATTGCGTGTAGAGCCCGAAGAGCTCCATGCGCTCGTTCATCATCCACGAGAACCCGCCACCGACATTGATGAATTCGTCGTCGGCGAGCTGGTCGTGGTGCGGGAATAGTGGATCGGTCGGCGGGACGGGAAGGTCGATGCCGCCCTGGGTCCACTGTCGCGCCCAGAATAGTCGGGCGCTGACCGCAGCGTTGAAGTAGTAGCCGAGCTCGAATGTCGTGTTGATGCGGTCGTGGGCAATGTCCTCGACTTCCTCGACCCATGCGTAATTGCCGCGCAGTTCCACATAGGTGCGCGGAATCCACTCGTTCAAGCTCGTGGCCGTGTAGAAGCCGAGCCAGTACTCATCGAGGCCGCGGCCGGGCGCCGCATGGCCGAGCGTCGGGTAGTCGTGCGTTGGAATGACGATCCCGACATACGGCGCGAACGCAAGCGGACCCTCACTGACCTGGTAGTGCGCGGTCACCAGCAAGTCCGTGAGCGTTCCATGCCAGGTGCCGTCGTCGATGTCGCCTGCGAATGCGGGCGGGTGCGGGCAGCATCCCTTGTATCGCGCATTCACGAACGGAATCGACGCTTCGATCATCACCCGGTCGGTTGGACTGTAGCTGCCTCCGATGGTCCAGATCTCGCTCTTGGTGTGGCCGACGTCGATTTCTTCTCCCTCGCTGCCATAGTGTTTCTTGTTCAGCGTGCCGGAATATACGACCGAAAAGCTGGAATCGCCCGCATCCGGCAGCCATGACTGCGCCACGGCAACGACCGGCGTGAGCGCCAGGCAAGTCGCAACTATTCCGCCCACGAGGAATACGCGGGCGGCGATCCTGGAAATCCGCATCACGTCTTCTGGCTGGGAGTCCCGGCGTCGCAGGGCATCGGCTCGCCGCGACTGCGAAGCTTCATCGCGCCTTCGACGGCCTTGAGAAGTTGCGTGCCCTTGCGGCCGACGTCGACGGATCCACATGCGGACTGCTGCGCCGCTACCGGCATCTGGCCGCCATCGCCGACGTAGGTGACCGGAATGATCGCCGGTCCGGCGCCGCTGGTGCCCGCCTGCAGGTCGTATTTCTTGGAGTTAGCCGCGTCGACCAGGATGATGTCGGGCTTTGCCGTCGCGCGTTGTTCGCGGAGCTCGTCGTCGGAGCGGGCAATCGAGACTTCATGGCCGGCGAGCGACAGCGAGGCAGCGAGATTGAACCTCTTGTTCGCCGCGTCGAGACTCGAATTCGGCTCGAGCATCAGGATGATATGACCCGGATGCCGGCTGACGACGACCCGCTGGAAGCCGACACCGCCACCCAGCGCCACCAGCTTGTCGCCACAAGCCCAAGCACTGCCGGCGAGCGAGACGGCACATACAGCCGCAGCGGCCGCAGCGATGCCGAGTTGCCTTGCGTTCATGGCTGATTACCCCCTGCCTTGCATTAGACTGCGCTCTGGCTGGCAATCGAGTCAAGCAAGGCCCAGTGCAGCCCTCTGACTCTCCGGAACCCGTTGGAAAACGGGCAGTTGGGGCAGAAAACCCGTCAATGCCGGCACCTTCAAGGTTGACCGGCGCCGTGTTCCTTTCCTATGCCTCCCAGGATGCCGAGGCGGCGGCGCGCATCTGCGAGGCCCTGCGGGCTGCGGGCGTAGACGTCTGGATCGACCAGAGCCAGCTCCGCGGCGGCGACGTATGGGACGCGCAGATCAAGAAGCAGATCCACGAGTGCGCGTTGTTCATTCCGGTGATCTCGACGCATACCGATGCGCGAGGCGAAGGCTACTTCCGCCGCGAGTGGAACCTCGCCGCGCGCCGGCTGCTGGACATGGCGCATGACACGGCGTTCCTGGTGCCGGTCGTCATCGACGAAACGCGCGAAACGCAAGCACGAGTCCCCGAGGAATTCCTGGGTGCACATTGGACCCGGCTGCCGGCTGGCGAGACGCCGCCTGCGTTTGCGGATCGCATACGCCAGTTGCTCGACCCGGCCCACGCCGCCGCGGGCCGTTCGCAAGCGCTACCCAGGCCAGTCGGCATCCCGCAGCCGCAATCAGCATTCGGCCGGGCCTGGAGCAGGCGGTCGATACGCATGGTTGCGTATACCGTGGCGGCAATGGCCGTGGTGCTGGCATTCGGCTGGGCTATCCGCGAATGGGGATCGCGCGACGAGTCGAAGACTTCAGGCGAGCTTCCGCTGGCCACGACCGAGCTGCCGTCGCACAGCGTCGCCGTGCTCGCTTTCGAAAACCGCGGCGGTTCGGAGGGGTCGAGCGTCCTCGCCGAGGGCATTCCGGAGACTATCCTGCATCACCTCGGCCTCGTGCCGGGACTGACGGTCATCGCGCGCGGGTCCTCATTTTCTTTCCAGGGCGCCAACGAAGACCTGCGCGTCATCGGGCGCAAGCTCAACGTCCGGTATCTGCTCGAGGGCAGCGTACAGGCAGCGGGCAACAAACTGAGGGTCACATCGAGGCTCGTCGACGCGCAGACTGGCGCCAGCGTCTGGTCGGAACAGTTCGATCCGCAGCTGCAGGACGTGTTCGCAGTGGAGGACGAAATTGCGCTCGCGGTGGCGCGCGCGCTCAAAATGACACTCGATATGGCGAGCGGCGCGGCGAGCGGTACGCAGACCGCCGGGACGAAGAACTATGACGCCTACTTCGAGTTCCTGCGCGGACGCGCCCTGCTCGCGAGCGTTCGTGTCTCCGACCTTGCGGGGGCGGTCGAAGCGCTGCAGGCTGCGATACGGCTTGATCCGAGTTTCGCATCGCCCTACGTGCTCCTGGCGCGTGCCCAGATCCTGCAGGCCGAGCAGGACAGCGCGGTGTATCTCAGGGAAAGCTTTCCAAAAGCCCAGGCAATCGCGATGGGCCTGGTCAACGAAGCAATCGAGCTGGACCCGAAGAGCGGGGAGGCGTATGTCGAGCGCGGCTACCTGAATATCTATAACGACGTCGCTCAGGCCGATTCCGACATGCGCCGCGGAATCGAGCTCGCACCGAACTATGCGCGCGGATATGAAGGGCTTGCCGCGGTGATGTTCCAGAGCGTTGCGCGGCGGCGCGAAGCGCTTAGGATGGTCGACAAGGCACGTGAACTCGACCCGTTGGAGATCCGCCTCGACGTGCTCAAGGCCCTCTACCTGGAGTGGGGACCTGGCGACTACCCTCAGGCGGAAAAAATCCTGGATTCCGTTCTCCAGCGCGATCCGCTTTTCGTACCAGCGCTGATCCGTCTCGCAGAGGTTCGCTGGAGCGGACAGGGTCGCTACGCGGAATCCGTGGCGCTCAGCGAGCAGGCAGTCGGGCTCGATCCGGGCAATGAGACCGCGTGGCGGCACTTGACGCTCAGCTACATCTCGGTTCGCGATATCTCGAGCGCCATGGCCGCGATGAGCCATACGTCGGACCACCCGGCCCTGGCACAGCTGCTTTTCCGCTTGTACCGAAATGAATGGCGCGAGGCCGGTGATGCGGCCTACAAGCTGATTGCAGACGTGCCGACCTATTTTCAGACCGAGATGCAGGTTGCCCTCGCGATTCGCAGGGACGCGCGCGTAACGGGCGACTTCAGGCGCGCGATCAATGCCCTCGAAGACTGGGCAGGCGTCGTGTGGGACGGCGACGAGCCGGTGCTGGAAAACCAGCTCGCCATGGGAGCCAGCGTTGCGGGGCTTGCCGACATGTACATGCAGGCTGGCCAGCGCGAACGTGCGCAGATTCTCCTAAAGGAACTACTGGCCACCGCCGACCTGCAGGTAACCCGCTATGGCCGTGGGGAAATCTGGGTCAACCCCGGCCGTGCACTCGCCTATGCGTTACTCGACCGTCCTGACGATGCGATGGCGATACTGCAACGCCAGCATCAACTAGGCGCCCTCAGCCATAACTTCCATATCGCGATCGAGGACGAGCCCATCTTTGATCCGTTGAGGGGGAGAAAGGATTTTCAGGCCCTTGTGGCCGAGATGCAGGCGATCGAGACGCGCGAGCGCGAGGAGTTCCTGCGCATGCGCGCGCAAGGGCGCATTCCCGATCGCAGCAAGGAGGTGCAAATGGATAAGCGGGCAGGGGCGGGCTCAGTCTGAGCGCAGCTTCAGCCGCGGGGCTACATAATCGTGGGCTTCTTCGCGTGCGGCGGCTTGTGTGGCACGCTACGGATGCGACACCGCCAGGGGATTTCGTGGGTGGCGGCAATCCGGGAGTTCGGGTCGGCTTACCAACAAGAAGTCAGGGAGCATCGATGAAAGCAATATCGTCGTTGGCGATCGGCATTGTGTTCTGCGGCCTTCTCGCGAATGTCGCAAGGGCGGCGCCTCCTGTACCAGCCCGCTGGACCATCATGGTCTACATGTCCGGCGACAACAATCTCGAGGATTACATCGTCAAGGACATCGAGCTGGAGCTGGGTCTGGCCGGTTCTGACGCCAACGTCAAGATCGTGGCGCTGGCCGATCGCGGGCCCGGTTACGACCGGAGTCGCGGTGACTGGCAGACGACCAAGCTCTATTACGTGACCCAGGGCATCGTGGCCGATGCAGCCAGCGCCGTGGCCGATTGGGGCGAACGGAATTTCGGCGACCCACAGACGCTGATCGATTTCGTCACGTGGGCTAAGGCCAACCACCCGGCTGACCGGTATGCGCTCTACTTCTGGGGTCACGGCTGGAACTGGCATCCGGGTTGGGTGATGGAAGACGACACGAACGTCGACACCCTCGACTACCACGAGATGAAGGCGGCCATTCCCCAGCTGGGTTTCATCGACGTCGTCGGATACGACGGCTGCAACATGGCGTCGCTCGAGATCTACAAGTTGTGGCAAAACAAAGCCACGGCGATTGCTGCATCCGAAGAGTACGTCGGCTGGAACGGCATCGAGTACGACAGCGTGATTTCGCAGCTGCGGGCCAATCCCTTCATGAGCGCTGACCAGGTCGCCGTTGCGACGGCACAGTCGGCGATCAACCTGGGCGGCGAGCGCACGTGGTCCGCGGCGGCCGTCGACGGCCGGCTAAGTGGCCTGTTGACTGCGGTCGACCAGTTCGGCACGGCGCTCAATGCCGGCCTTGCCGCCAATCGCAAGAAATACGACAGCGCATTCGGACAGACGCGCACGATGTGGCAGGCGCCAATGGACAAGGACCTGTACGACATGGCCGCGGAGATCAACCGGGCCGTCAGCGATCCGGCGATCAAGGCGAGGGCACAGGCGGTGATCAATGCCATGGGATCGGTGGTGCTCTGGGAAGGGCACACGAACGCATACGCAGACGTGCACGGCATCACGATCTACCACATCAGCAAGGCGGCGCAGAAGGATTCGAACTACACCTACTACCGCTCGACGCTGGACTTTCCGCTGACGACGAGCTGGGACGAGTTCCTGAACGCCTACGCGCAATGACAGGCTAAGATAGCCCCCGGCGCCTGCCGGAGCCGCCTAGCGGAGGGGGCCGACCGAGTGCATTACGATCATGCCCGCCTGACCCGGTTCGAGCGGTTTCTGTCTTTCTTCACGCGTGTTGCGCCCGGCGAGGGCCGCACGGCGTTCCTGTTTTTCCTCCACGGCTTCCTGCTGCTCGCCTCGTACCAGGTCGTGAAGGCTCTGCGGGAAGCCTTCATGCTCACAAAGTTTTCGGCCGAGGTGCGCGCCTACGCCGTGGCCGCGATGGCGCTGGTGCTGATGCTCGTCGTGCCGCTGTACGGCCGGTTACGTCATCACCTCGACGGCGCGCACCTGCTCCGTGCCGTCACGATATTTTTCGTGGCGTCGCTGCCGCTTTTTGCGTTGCTGGCCCATTACCAGGTTCCCATCGCATTCGAATTTTTCATCTGGGTCGGCATCTACGGCGTCATGGTCGTCTCGCAGATGTGGGCCTTCGCGGCGGACTCCTTCAACGTCAGGAGCGGCCAGCGCCTGTTCGTCGTGATCATGCTCGGCGCCAACCTGGGTGCGCTCGCCGGTTCCAAGCTCACGCAGGTGGCGGCTGAAGCTCTGACCCCCATGGGGCTCATGATCCTCGCGACCTGCACGCTCGGCGCCACGCTGTTCCTCGCCGCGCCCGAACGCGCCGCAATCCCGCCGGGTTCGCGCGCCATCGAGATCGATCGCTCCCATCCTGTTCCGCAGGTGCTCGGCGGCATCGGCCTCGTGTTCCGCGACCGCTACCTGCTGCTCATGGCGCTGTTCGTGGTGCTGCTCAACTGCATCAACAGCACCGGAGAGTTCATTCTCGCCGACTTCGCAAAGGCCGATGCCCAGGCGCAGGTCATCGGCAGCGGCGGGAAGCTCGAGCTGGGCTCCGTGATCACCGCGTTCTACGGCCATTTCAATTTCTGGGTGACCTTGATCAGCCTGGTCATCCAGATGTTCCTCGTTTCCCGCATCTACCACCTCGTCGGCGTGCGCGGCGCGCTGATGTTCCAGCCGGTCATCGTCGCGCTGGGCTATGGCTTGCTGGTGCTCGGGCCGCTGTTCGGCGGCTTCATTCCATTCTTCTACCTGATCCGCAGGATCAAGGTTGCGGAGAACGGCGTCGACTACTCGCTGATGAATACGACGCGCCAGGCGCTGTTCCTGCCAGTCGACCGCGAATCCAAGTACGACGGAAAGACCGCGATCGACACGTTTTTCTGGCGCTTTGGCGACCTCATCCAGGCGGTCGGCATTTTCATCGGGCTCAACCTGCTCGGCTGGGCCGCGCACGATTTTGCGATATTGAACTTCGTGCTGTCGCTCGCATGGATCGCCCTCGCATGGGTGGTGGGAAACAACTACGGCCGCAAGGAGCGCGAAAACGTCGAGCACGTGGCGCCCAAGGCGGTCGAGCCCATTCCGGACCTGCTCTATTCGCCCGGCCAGTCTTTCCTGCACCCGGTTGCGCCGACGGCGTTTTATGACGCCGAACCCGGCGACGTGCTGGTCCTGCACGCCCGCCGCGAGAACGGGCATCGATTGCCTCACTGGATCCGGTTCAATGTCCGTCTGCAGGCCTTCGTCGGCAAGGCTCCGCTGCACATTGATGAGGAGCTGCGCATCACCGTCGTTGCTTCCGACCTCGAAGGGCTCGAGGCACGCACCACTTTCGTGGCGAGATGCGTGACGCAGAAAGTCGTCGCGCCCGCTGAAGCGGGTGGATCGGCCGCCCGGGCTCAGCCGTGACGTTTCCTGCGCACGGCAGCGTAAGCCACCAGCGCGACCGCCACGGATATCGCGCTGGTCCAGAACTCGGCGAAACGCGCCGGCGTAATCGCTAGCGCAACCAGCACTGCCAGGAACCCCGCAATCGCGAAATAGCTGAGCCAGGGGAACAGCCACATCGGCAGCACCGGCGGCTTTCCCTCGCGCTCGTTCTTCATGCGCACGCGCACTTGCGAGACGGCGATCGCGAGGTAGATGTAGACGATCAGCGCGCCGGATGCGTTCAGCAGGAAGGCGAAGACGCGGCTCGGCGAGAGAATCGCCGCGATGACGCCCGCAAAGCCCGCGACGCTCGCCAGCATGACGGAATGCGAGGGAACCTGGCGCTTGTTGGTCTTGACGAGCCAGCGCGGCGCGTCGCCGTGCCCTGCGAGCACGAACAGGACCCGCGAGCAGACGTAGAACGCCGAGTTCAGGCACGAGAGGACGGCGGTCAGGATGATCCAGGCCATGATCGTGCTCGCGAAGGGGATGTGCATGGTGTCGAGCGCGAGCGTGAAGGGCGATTCGCCGGGCACCACGAGGTTCCAGGGCACGACGCACAGCACCATGAGGATCGAGCCGACATAGAAGATGAGGATCCGGGTGATGACGGACGAGGACATCCGCGCCACCGCGCGCGCCGGCTCCGGCGATTCCACGGCGGCGATCGTCACGATCTCTGCACCCATCATGGAGAAGATCACCGTCGTCACGGCAGCCAGCGCCGCGAGCCAGCCGCTCGGCGCGAAGCCGCCGTGTGCGGTCAGGTTGGTAAAGCCGCTCCCGCCTTGCGATATGAGTCCGAAGGCGTAGGCAGCCGCCACGAGGATGAAAGCGACGATGGCCGTCACCTTGATCGACGAGAACCAGAACTCGAATTCGCCGTATGCACGCGCGGAGAGGAGGTTCACTGCGGTCATGATGGCCATCAGCACGACGCCGATCTCCCAGGTCGGCATCGCGATCCATTTCTCGAGGATGGCCGCTCCGGCGATCGCTTCGACCGGGACCACGACGACCCAGAAGAACCAGTAGAGCCAGCCGACCGAGAATCCGGCCCAGTTCCCGAGGCCAACGCGGGCGAATTCCGTGAACGAGCGGATCTGCGGCATGCCGACGGCCATCTCGCCCAGCATCCGCATGATGAGCAGCACCAGGAATCCGGTGAGCGCATAAGTGACGAGGATGGCCGGTCCTGCGCCCGCGATCGCCGCACTGCTGCCGACGAAGAGGCCGGCGCCGACGATTCCGCCGATCGCGATCATGGTGACGTGCCGCGGGCGCAGCGAGCGGCTCAGCGTGTTGCTTTCGGCTGGCACCGCGGACGCAATTTCGTTCATGCGCGAGTCTCCCGGTTCTTCGGATGAAGCGGAGCGAGGTTACAACACCGGCGTCATTTACACGAATAGACTAAGGGCATGGATGAGCAGCCGCGACGTAGCGGGGTCGATTGGATTCTGCAAGGACTGCGGGCTGCCGCTCTTCTCCCGGTGCGCAGCGTTCCAGCAGGGCCAGGCCCTTGGGCGATGCTGCTCATTGTCGGCCTGGCGACTGCGATCGCCACGTGCGCATCGCGACTTGAAGTTGACGGGCCGGCGACATTCGACCTGTATTCCTGGTTGATCCGCTGGTCGCCCGATGCCTTGCTCATTTTCGGAGCCTGGCTCGTGCTCAGCTGGGCGCGCGCATCGGCGAGGCACGCTTCGCCGGTAGCGGCGTGGTACCTGCTCCTTTCGGTCGCCGCGGTGCCGGTCAACCTGGCTGGGACAGCTCTCGGTGCCCTGGAATCTCGCGGCTACATGCCGGACTGGTGGTGGGAGAGCTGGCAGTCGTGGGCAATTTACGCGGCGCTTTCACTCTGGTTCGTCGCGGCGACGTGGCGCATCTCGCAGGCAGTCGCTCGTTCGAAGCTTGCGGTTGCGAGCCTGGTCGCCTGCGTCCTCGCCGTCGTGCTCCTGGCAGCTTCGCAGCTTCCCGCGGGTTCCTGGCAACCCGTCGAGGACGATTCCGACGAGGAGGTCGCGGAACTCGAGCTCAGCCAGGAAGTATTCGAGTCCCAGCAAGCGCTGCTGGATGACGAGTTACGGGCAATTGCTCCTCCCGAGGTCGGCAAGACGCTGGTGTACGGCCTCATCTATGCGCCGTACGACGAGGACGTCTTTCTCCGCGAAAGCGCCATGGTGCAGCAGGTCCTCGAGGAGCGCTTTGGCGCACGAGGACGTATTGTTCGCCTGGTCAACAATTCGGCCACGGCCGGCGAGCTGCCGTGGGCGACCACGCTGAACTTCAAGCGCAGTATCAATGCACTCGCGAAGGCCATGGACACCGAGGGCGATGTCCTCGTGGTCTATCTCACTTCCCATGGCGGCGCCGATTTCACGCTTGCCGCCATGAACTGGCCTCTGAAGGTGGAGGAGCTGACGGCGAATCAATTGCGGGAGATGCTGGACGAAGCCGGCATCCGCCACCGCGTCATCGCCGTGTCCGCGTGCTATTCGGGAGGATGGATCGGACCGCTACAGGACGAGGACACGCTCGTCATGACGGCAGCCGACGAGGACCACACCTCCTACGGATGCGGTTCGGGGTCCGAGCTGACTTTCTTCGGCCGCGCCGTGTTCGACGAGCAGTTGCGCAAGAGCGGGTCTTTCGAAGAGGCGTTCCGCGCTGCCGTGCCCGTCATCAGGCAGCGGGAGATCGAGGCCAGGAAGGACGACGGGTTCTCGAATCCCCAGATTTACGTGGGCAGGAACATCCGCAGTGCATTGAGCGTGCTCGCTCAATGATGCGCCGGCTCCGGGTCAGATGAGTCCGGAGTCCAGCGACGCTGCTGTATCCCCGCTCTCAAGCTCCAGTGCCTGATCTTCGGTTCCTTCCTGTGCGAGCCCGCGATAGACGGCGTCGGCCCACCAGGTCGTATCAGTGAAGTCTTCGTCCAGCTTGATGCCCAGGAACATGTCAAAGATGCTCATTCTTGCTTATCTCCACCCGGCTCTATTCTTTCTGCAAGGCCTCCGCATCCCTGCGCCTTGTTCATTCCGGCCTGTATGAACCTTAGCGAACCACTGAGCCGAAGTCCCGCGCTCGCTGTCAGACCGTGGCGACGTCGGATTTCTTGGGATGGCGTTGTAGGCAAGAGCCGGGCATTTTGGGCCACTCCATGTGGTAGCTTTCCTGCCAATACTCCGGAGCCGTTCCGATGAGAATTCAACTGTTCCTGGTCGCCTGCCTGTTCAGCCTCGGCGCCGCGACGGCCGACTCGCCACATGGAATTTCGCCGGGCGACATAAACCGCAAGGGCGACGCCTGCAATGATTTCTTCGACTACGCTAACGGCGCCTGGCGAAAGGAAAACCCGATTCCGGATTACATGGATCGCTGGAGCCGGCGCTGGCAATCGGGCGAGCTCAACAAGGAGCACGTGCGCAGCATCCTCGACGAAGTTTCCGCGCGCCGGGACTGGCCGGCTGGCAGCGCCGAGCAGCTCTCAGGCGACTTTTACGGTGCCTGCATGGCGGAAGATCAGGTCAACCAGGCCGGCATTGCGCCGGTGCGGTCGTTGCTCGACGAAGTCGCTTCCATCCAGACGCGCGCCGACGTGCAGCTCCTGGTCACGCTGCTGCACGCCGTCGGCGTCGACGTCGGTTTTGGCATCGCCTCGAGCCCGGACCTGCACGACCCGACACAGATGGTCGCCGACGTTTTCGCTTCTGGCCTCGGCCTGCCGGACCGCGACTACTACCTGAAACCCGATGATCGCTTCGTCGAGGCGCGGGCCAAGTACCACGAGCACATCGCGAAGATGTTCGTGCTGGCCGGATTGGCGCCGGACGCGGCCAATGCCGCCGCCGCGTCGGCCTTCGAGCTGGAGAAGCGATTTGCCGAAGCGACGCTCGACAACGTCGCACGCCGCGACCCGCTGCAGCAGGACCACAAGACGACCTTCGACGGTTTGCGCGCGATGACGCCCGAATTTGACTGGGCGAGTTACTTCGACGCCGCGAGGCTCCCGCGAGTTGATCTCAATGTCTCGGAGCCGAAGTTCCTGCAGGCATTCAACCGCGAGCTCGCCAGCGCGCCGATCGAGGAGTGGCGCAACTACCTTTCCTGGCAGGTCCTCAACTCCTTTGCCGGTTCCCTGTCTGCACCGTTCGTCGAGCAGAACTTCGCTTTCTATGGCCGGTATCTTAGCGGCGCGACGGAGATGAAGCCGCGCTGGAAGCGCTGCGCGGAAGCCACCGATGCCAGCCTCGGCGATGCGCTCGGCCGCGCCTACGTCGAGAAATATTTCCCGCCGGAGGCGAAGGCGCGCATGCAGGAGCTGGTCAAGAACATCCTGCTCGCCATGCACGACACGATCGCGCAGCTCGACTGGATGAGCCCCGAGACGAAGGCCAGGGCGCAGGAAAAGCTCGGCGCCTTCAACGCCAAGGTCGGTTACCCGGACAAGTGGAAGGATTACGCCGGCGTAAAGGTCGGGCGCGACTCGTATTTCGCTGACCTGGTCGCTGCGCGGCGCTGGAACATCCAGGACGACCTGGCGCAGGTTGGCAAGCCGGTCGACAAGAGCCGCTGGGGCATGACGCCGCCGACCTCGAACGCCTACTACAGCCAGTTGAGGAACGAGATCGTGTTCCCGGCCGGCATCCTCCAGCCGCCGGCATTCGACGTGACCGCGACCGATGCCGTGAATTACGGAGCGATCGGCGTCGTCATCGGGCACGAGGTGAGTCACGGGTTCGACGACCAGGGCGCGAAGTTCGACGCGCAGGGCCGCCTGCACAACTGGTGGACGACCGCCGACAACGAGAAATTCGAGGCGCGCGGCCAGTGCGTGGTGAAGCAGTTCGAGGGCTATTTCATCGAGCCCGGCATCCACCATAACGGCAAGCTGGTGCTCGGCGAATCGATCGGCGACCTGGCCGGCGCCAAGCTCGCCTGGCTGGCCTACAAGAAATCTCGCGAGGGGAAGGGCCCGGAGCCGACGATCGACGGCTTCACGCCCGAGCAGCAGTTCTTCCTGTCCTGGGGCCAGTTCCGCGGCGACGAGATCCGTCCCGAGACGCAGCGCACGATGGTCCAGAGCGATCCGCACCCGATAGCCAAGTTCCGCGTCAATGGTCCGCTGTCGAACCTGCCGGCGTTCGGCGAAGCATTCAGCTGCAAGGCGGGCGAAGCGATGGTCCGGCCGAAGACGGACCGCTGCGAGGTGTGGTAGTCCCGCGCAGCGATCCGCTCCGAGCCGGGTGAGGTCAATCGTGCAGTAGCTGGTAACCCAGGATGGCGGCGACAACCGCGCCTGCGATTAGCCACTCGTCGTTGATGCCGCCGTCGCTCTTCTGGCCATACTTGTGGCGGCCGTAGTAGCCATCTTCGTACCCGCGCTGGAAGCCTTCGCGGAAATAGTGGTTGTACTCGTCCTGCGCCACGTAGCGGCCGTCAAAGCCGTAGTTGGCATCCTCGTAGGCGAACGTTGAGCGATAGTCGTACCGCCAACGGTCTTCCCGGTCGGCTCGCCCGGCCTTGTAGCCCTCGTTGTAGCCAGCCTGCAGGGCCTTGTCCAAAGCCTTGATGCCGTACTGGTTGGTCTGGTAGGAGCGCCCGTCGCGCATGTACCGGTAGTTCGGCGCGGTGTAGTAGTACGGGTCGTTATAGTAGTTGTAGCCCTGCTGGCCGAGCTCCGCTCGCTGCAGGCGCAACCGCTGGTAGTACTCCTCCTGGAATCGCAGGTGCTGGAGCCGGTTCTGCTGGCGCAGAATCTGCGCATTTTTTGCAGCCAGATCTTCGCGCAGCGCGACGTTTTGCCGGTAGAGCGCTAGCTGTTGCTGCTGGCGCTGGATCCGGGCCTGCTGCTCCTGCTGGGTCAGGCGCTTTTCCGCACGCTGATCCACGCGCTGCGCCTGCTGCCTTGCCTGCAGCCGCTCTTCGGCGCGCTGGTCCTGTTGCCGCTCCTCCAGCCGCTGCTCTTCGCGTTCCTGCTGCTGGCGCGCGTCGAGGCGCTCTTCAGTGCGCTGATCCTGCTTCCGCTCTTCCAGGCGATCCTCTTCACGGGCTGCCTGTTGGCGATCGTCCTGGCGCTCCTCTTCACGTGCCGCCTGCTGGCGTTCCTCCTGGCGCT
>Ga0111539_10004648_pt1 | contig 17936 bp, 14 predicted proteins | sample RhiMethybrSRZTD1_FD_79667 | JGI IMG/M metagenome (GOLD analysis project Ga0111539, IMG submission 79667) | Populus rhizosphere microbial communities from Tennessee, USA - Rhizosphere MetaG P. TD hybrid SRZTD1 (version 2) (version 2) | ecosystem: Host-associated > Plants > Roots > Rhizosphere >... | reverse complement strand
CGTCGATCGCCGCCAGTTCCTCCGCCTCGGCCTTGTGGGCGCGGGCGGCCTGCTGGTCGGTTTTCAGATGCCGTTCTCGAAGGCGGCCGCTGCCGACCTCGGCGCCGCGGCCGCGAGCGTGACATTGAACGCGTTCGTCCACGTCGGCACCGACGACGTCGTCACGCTGTTCATTCACAAAGCGGAGATGGGACAGGGCACGGTGACGGCGCTCTCGATGCTGCTGGCTGAGGAGCTGGAGTGCGACTGGTCGTCGATTCGCACCGCGTTCCCAGGCGTCGATCGCGCCTATGGTGCGAGCCAGGGTGTCTTTGGCAGCGCGAGCGTCCGCAGCTCGTGGACCACGCTCCGCCAGGCGGGCGCGACGGCGCGCGAGATGCTGATCCAGGCGGCCGCGAAGCAGTGGAACGTCGATCCGACCTCATGCCGCGCAGAGAACGGCGCCGTGATCAACACGCTGACCAACGCGCGGTTGAAGTATGGCGCGCTGGCGGAAGCGGCCGCGGCCATCACGCTGCCGTCGGCGCCGGCATTGAAGGACCCGAGGACGTTCAAGCTGATCGGGAAATCGCCGAAGCGTCTCGACACCCCGTCGAAGGTGGACGGCACTGCGCAGTTCGGCATCGACGTCAAGCTGCCCGGCATGCTGCACGCCGTCATCGCACGTTCTCCTGTCTTTGGCGGGAAGCTCGCCACGGTGAACGATACCGCAGCGAAGACAGTGCCGGGCGTCAAGCAGATTGTCCGCATCTCGACCGGTGTGGCCGTGATCGCCGACAACACGTGGTCGGCCATGGAAGGCCGCCGCCTGCTCGAGCTGACGTGGGACGAAGGCAAGTGGGCGTCGAATTCGACCGAGACCTTGAGCAAGCTGTTCCTCGAGATGGTCTCCGGGCCCGGCGCGTCTGCGCGCAAAGACGGCGATGCGGCCGCGGCGCTCGCAACCGCTGCAAAGAAGATCGAAGCCGTGTACGAAGTGCCGTATCTCGCGCACGCGCCGATGGAACCGCTCAACTGCACAGCCCACGTCACGGCGGACCACTGTGACGTGTGGGCGTCCACGCAGGGACAGTCCGCGGCGCAGCAGATCGCCGCGCGCGTTACGGGACTGCCCCCGTCGCAGATCACGATCAACACGCTCTACATGGGCGGCGGGTTCGGACGCCGCGCACAGGCCGACTACATCGGCGAAGCCGTCGAGGTGGCGAAGGTGGCTGGCGTGCCGGTGAAGACCACGTGGTCGCGTCAGGACGACATGCGCCACGATTTGTACCGGCCGATGTCGCTCGTGCGCTTCGAGGGCGGCGTCGACGCGGACGGCTGGCCGATCGCGTGGAGCGCGCGCGTTGCGTGCCAGGCGTTCGGCGGTCCACGGCCGGGCGTCGATCGAACCGCCGTCGAAGGACTGGCCGATGTCGCGTACGGCATTCCGAACATCGAGGTGCAGTACCACAATCCCGACGCGGGCGTGCCCACGAGTTTCTGGCGGTCGGTCGGCTATTCGCAGAACACCTTCTTCACGGAGAGCTTCATCGATGAGCTGGCCGTGCTCGGCGGCAAGGATCCGCTGGAGACGCGCCGGCGCATGCTCGCGGCACAGCCGCGCATGCTGGGCGCGCTGGAGCTGGCTGCGTCGAAGGCCGGCTGGGGCACGCCGCTGCCGCCTGGCCGTGCGCGCGGCATCTCCGTCGTCAACAACATCGGCAGCTTCACCGCTCAGGTCGCGGAAGTGTCGGTGACCAACGGCCAGATCAAAGTGCACCGCGTGGTGTGCGCGGTGGACTGCGGCTACACGGTGAATCCCGCGATCATCTCGCAGCAGATCATGAGCGGAATCGTCTATGGCCTCTCGGCTGCGCTGAAGGGCGCGATCACGATCGATCGCGGACGCGTGCAGGAGGCGGGCTTCGACGACTACGACGTCATCCGGATCCACGAAGCGCCCGTTGTCGAGGTCCACATCGTGCCGAGCACCGCGGCTCCCGGCGGCATCGGCGAAGCGTCGGTGCCCGGCATCGCGCCGGCCGTGGCGAACGCCGTGTTCGCGCTCACGAAGAACCGGTTGCGCAAATTGCCGCTCGCGCTCTGACCTATACTGCGCACGCGATGCTCGCCGCCACGCCGCGCGCGTTCGTGCTCAGGAACGGCTCGTGATCGACACGCCGCGGCCGACGCTGCTCGTGGACGCACGCTGCACGCTCGGCGAAGGCATTGTCTGGGACGCGCGGCAGCAGGCCATCCTGTGGACCGACATCGAAAGATCCACGATCTGGATCCATTATTTCGTCGACGGCAGCACGCAGAGTTGGCAGACGCCTGACCGTGTGGGATCGTTCGCCATCTGCCGCTCGGGACGATTGCTGCTGGCCCTGGCGAAAGGCATCTACGTCGCCGATCTCCCGGCGCGTGCCGATGCGCCGCTGGCGGCGACACTGCTCGCGCCCGTCGAAACGCACATCGCGACCACCCGCACGAACGACGGCCGGGCCGATCGGGCCGGCAACTTCGTGTTCGGCACCTACAACGAGGACGCGGCCGGCGCGGCCCTCGGCGCCTTCTACCAGTACTCGACACGTCACGGTCTGCGCGTCCTCGATCTCGGTCCGGTTGCGACCGCCAACAGCATCTGCTTCAGCGCCGACAACGAGACGATGTTCTTCTGCGACTCCCCGTCGCGGCGCATCATGCGCTGCCGCTACGACACCGCACGCGCGCAGACATCAGACGTCCGTCCGTTCATCGTGTTCGGCAAGCATCAGGGCATGCCGGATGGATCGATCGTGGACGCGGACGGATGTCTGTGGAATGCCGAGTGGGGCACCGGCGCGGTGCGCCGGTACGATTCCGCCGGCGCGCTGATTCAGACGATCGAGGTGCCGGCGAAACACGCGACGTGCCCGGCGTTCGGCGGCAGCGATCTCTCCGATCTCTTCGTGACATCGGCGCGCCAGGGGTTGACGGCCGAAGAACTCGCCCGCCAGCCGGAATCCGGCGGCATTCATCACGTGCGCATTCCAGGAGCGCGCGGGCTGGCCGATGCTCCGTTCGCCGACAGCTAGCCGGGGCGGGTCAGACCCCACCTCCACCGCACGCTGAGCCCAATCTGGCGTCGATTTCGCAGTTACGATCAGGAAGCGACATTGACGCGAGGTTGACCATGAAACGACTGTCCACACGACATCTAAAACAGACATCCGTGGCGCTCATCGCGGCCACCAGTGTCGTATTGGCGGGGACTGCACCCGTCTTCGCTGAAGAGCGAGCGGGGATCAGATCGACCCCATCGAACACGAATGCGCTGTCGAGTGCGGCGATCGCGCAAGCGACACGCGCATTGCCGGCGACGATCACGTTACGCGCGACCGCGTCGCAGGCGGTCGGTTCGCCGCCTGCTCCGACGAAGGCGAAACGCAGCGTCGCCAGACGCGTGGCGTACATTTCGATTGGCGCCGTCGGAGGCTTCTTTGCGGGCGCCTTTCTTGGCGCGGCGATTGAGGGCGATCGGTGCAATTGCGACGATCCGGGACTCCTGGGCGCCGTCATCGGCGCGCCGGTGGGCGCAGCCACGGGCGGCATTCTGATGTCGTTCTTGAAGTGATCTACTTCGCGAGCAGCGCCGACAGCTCGTCGATGTCCACGGGCTTGGTCAGGTGCACGTCGAAGCCGGCGTCGCGCGCCGCCGCCCTGTCGGCCTCCTGACCCCAGCCCGTCGCGGCCACCAGTAACACGCCACGCCCCCACGCGCGCGATCGAATCACGCGAGCCACGTCGTGTCCGCTCATGCCGGGCAACCCGATGTCGAGCACGATGGCGTCGGGCCGAAACTCTTCTGCCGTCTCGAGCGCTGACGGACCGTTGCTCGCGGTTCGAACGTCGTGGTGCTGCAGCGACAGCAGCGCGGCCAGACTCTCGGCAGAGTCCGTGCTGTCGTCCACGACCAGCACGCGCTTCGATGCGCCGGGCGTGGCCGCGACCGGCACTGACTCCGGGGCGGCCGCCGCTTCCGAGCGCGCGAGCGGCAGCCGCACGATGATCTCGGTCCCATGCCCGCGGCCCTTGCTGCGCGCGCGCACGGTGCCTCCGTGCATCTCCACGAATCGCCGCGCGAGCGACAGCCCGACGCCAAGTCCGCTCTGCGCGCGCCCGGGCTCGCCCTGCACGCGCGCAAACATGTCGAAGACGCGCGGCAGCACGCGCGGCGGAATACCGACGCCGGTGTCCTTCACGCGCACGATCCCGTGGCCGCGTTCGCTCGCCACGGTCACGTCGATCGTTCCGCCCGCCGGCGTGTACTTCGCGGCGTTGTTGATGATGTTCGCAAAGACCTGACTCAGCCTGGTCAGATCCCCGTTGAGCCGCACGGGCTCCCCCGGCAGGCTGATCACGACGCGATGCCCGAGACGCCGCACGAGCGGCTGATTGGCATCGAGCGCGTTCGCGACGGCGGCCTGCAGATCCATCGGCACGCACTCGAGCGCCACCTCGCCGCGCGTGACCCGCGACAGGTCGAGCAGATCGTCGACGATGCGCACCAGCTGCACGAGCTGGCGATCCATGATCGCTTCGGCGTGCCGGCGGACCTGCGCGTCGTCGTCCATGCGGCGGAGCATGTCGAGCGCGTGACGCAGCGGCGCCAGCGGATTGCGAAGCTCGTGGGCCAGCGTCGCGAAGAATTCTTCACGCCGCCGCTCGGTGTCCTCGAACGCCGTCTCGGCTTCGCGCAGGAGCCGGTACGCGAGCGCCGTCTCGAGGGCCGAGGCAGCCGTTTGGGACAGGGCCGTCAGAGACTCCGTGTCTGTGGCCGTGAAGCCGCCCTCATCTTGCTTGTTATGAACTTCGACGAAGCCGAGAAGATCTCCGCGGGCGCTCACAATGGGTGTCGCCAGGGCCGACGTCACGCCGAACGTGTCGCGGAGATCCGGAGAGAGATGTGAGTCCGACGCCGCATCGTTCGTGACGTACGGGGTGCGGTGCGTGTGCACCCAGCCAGCCAGGCCCTGTGTGCCGCTCCAGACGCGCTCGTAGGGCACGCGGCGGGCGGCGTCGTGGTAACTGCGGGCAACCATGCCAGTCGGCGTCGATAGCCCTGCGACGCCGGACGTCGCACGGACCACCGAGACCGCTTCGTCCACGACGAGGTCGAGCAGTACATCGACATCGAGGCTGGCATGAAACCGGGCCTCCAACTGCAGGAGCGTCGGGACCGTCAGCGCGGGGGCAACCCCCGCATGCGCGCCGCGGTTCGCCACACCCGTTACAGGTGCAAGAGCGCGGCCATCCCGGTCAGGCCCCCGACTACCTCAACTCTCCTCCGGGGGGCGCAGGGTACGAAAGCCGCGGAACAGCAAGAGGTCGTAGACGATCTTGAGGCCGCCCGCGAGGTAGAACGGCGCCGCCAGCGACGTGGTCAGGAGCGCACCGGCAATCACCGGCGAGAGCGCCGCGCCAATCGATCGCGCGATGGTCGTCACACCGGCCGCAGCCGATCGTTCATCCGGTGCGACGACGGCCACGGTGTACGACTGGCGCGTCGGCACGTCCATCTGCGAGATGCTGAAACGCAGAATCAACACGACGATGGCCAGCGGCAGCGTCGGCATGAGCGGGACGAGACACAGCAGCACGTTCGACGGCAGGTGCGTCACCACCATCGTGTTCACCAGACCGATGCGTGACGCGAGCCACGCAGCGCTGAGCGCCGTGAGACCCGCGACGAGATTGGCGCCGAACAGGATGGCGCCGATCGTCGCTTCGTCAACGCCGAAACGCAGATGAAACCAGTAGGCCAGCAGGCTCTGCACGATGAAGCCGCCGGCGAAGCTGTCGAGGGCAAACAGCGCGCTCAACTTCACCACCACGCCGCGCGACCGGTGCAGGCCAAAGGCGCGCCGTATGACGCCAGCATCGACGGCCGGGGCCTCGACTCGGTCCGACAGTCTCAGAAAGAGCACGCCGATGGCCACTCCAGCCGCCGCGTACAGGACGAGAACGATCTGATACGCCGAGATGGCACTGTGTCCGCGCGCCTGCCACCACGCCGCCATGACGCCGCCCGCGAGCGCGCCAACGGCTGAAGCGATCGAGGCAAAGACCTGATACCACGCGAACACATGCGTGCGTCGGGCCGGCGGCACGATCTCCGTCAGTGCCGCCTGTTCGATCGAGAGAAAGGGTCCGATCTCTTTGCCGGTCGGACTGATGACGCCGACGATGGCCGCGATCGTGAGCAGCCAGGGATCGCGTGAAAAGGCGAAGACGAGCCCGGCCCCGGCCATCAGCCACGAACCAACCACGAGCATCCGGCGGCGGCCGAGCCGGTCCGCGACGTTGGTGAGCCAGAGCGAGACAACAGCGTCGCCAAGCAGCGTCAGCGACAGAATCAACCCGATCTCGCGATCGGAAAACCCGATGACCGCAAGGTATAGGGCCAGGATCACCGACAGGGCCCCATAGGCGACCATCCGCACGATGCGCGCCGCCGCCAGCAGGTGTGTGTCCTTCATCGGACCGATCCGGTGACCTACGTTATCCCGGCGCGGCTCGCGCGCTTTCGGTATTCTGGAAAACATGCGATGGACATCACGTGGTCGCAGCACGGATCTCGAGGATCGTCGCGGTGAGAGCGCCGGAGGATTCGGAGGCGGAGGCTTCCGGATGGGCCGCGTCGCGCCGCTCGGCCTCGGTGGCCTCGTGCTGCTCGGCGTTCTCTCACTCCTGACCGGCCAGAATTTTTTCTCCATGCTCGACACTTCGAGCGACACGATCAATCCCGGCCCTGCCGCGACGTCGTCGCCACCTGCGACGACGACACCGGCCGAGGAGAAGATGGTCGAGTTCGTGTCGTTCGTGCTCGACGATGCACAGCAGGCGTGGGAGCAGAAGCTGGGCAGCCGCTACGAACACGCGAAGCTCGTGCTGTTTCGCGACGCGGTGCAGTCAGCGTGCGGCATGGCCGAGACCGCCACCGGGCCGTTCTATTGCCCCGGCGATCGGAAGGTGTACATCGATCTCGGTTTCTACCAGGAGCTGAAGGATCGATTCGGCGCGCCCGGTGAGTTCGCGCAGGCGTACGTAATCGCGCACGAACTGGGCCATCACGTGCAAACGCTGCTCGGCACCGAGACGCAGGTGCGCCGCCTGCAGCAGGCGGAGCCGGGCCGTGTGAACGACCTGTCCGTGCGAATGGAACTGCAAGCGGACTGCTACGCCGGCGTCTGGGGACACTCGACCTCCGAGCGCCAGATTCTCGAGCAGGGCGACATCGACGACGGGCTCAACGCCGCGGCAGCGATTGGCGACGACCGCATTGCGCGCATGCAGGGCGCGCGCGTCGCCCCTGAGCGGTTCACGCACGGATCGTCGGCGCAGCGCGTGGAATGGTTCCGCCGAGGCCTGACGTCAGGATCGCTCGAGGCGTGTCAGACGTTTCAGGGCCGCTGAAGCACCACCGTCCAGACGCTCGACCGGCGCACGACGCGGTCGAAGATCACGCGCGGGCGCGATGGCAGCCACAGCGCCTGGCCGATCTCGTCGCCGGGTGACGTGAACGACGTGAGCATCCGGTCGTCGTGCCCGCCCGGCCTCGCCGCCACCGACATCAGATTGCGCACGCCGTCGCGCGTCACCACGCGCACGCGATCGGCCGACGGGCTCAGGAGCGCACGCGCCCCGCGATCCTCGTCGCGCGCAGGACGCTCGTCGCTGCCGTCAGCGTTCATCGTCCATGGCGACGGTTTGTCATTCAGTACTTGGCGCGTGAAAGCGACGCGATCGCCGGCCGCCATGGCGGGCGCCGCATCGCGGCCGGGCGCATCCGTCAGTTGAATCGGCACGGACACCGCGCCGTCGGGCGCGATGTCGATCGCCCAGAGGTGCGCCGACTCCGAGACGAGGCCGATGGCCGCGACGCCTTCGCGATCGATCGACATCGCGTCGATCGTCGAGGCCGCGTCGAACGTGGCGGCGACCTCAGGAAATCCGATCGGCGCGCCGCGGCCGCGCTCGACGGGGGTGCGCGACACCCGCGGGCGTCCCTGCTCGTCGGCGCCCGTCCAGAACAACACATCGTCGTGCGGCGCGAAGCGCGGATGCGACGCGGCGCGGCCGGACGCCACGTTGACGGAGGCGCCACCCTGGGCGGAGATGACGAAAATCGACGGCCCCGCGTCACCGCCGGCCGCGAACGCCACGTGACGGCCGTCATTGGAATACGCCGGGTGGTGATGCGCGCCGGGCGGAGATCCGATCGCGGTGAGCGGGCGCGCATCGGTGCCGTCGGTGCGGATAGTCCACACCACGGTCGCATCGGCGACTTCGCCAGGGGCCGCATCCGTGAACGCGAGACGATCACCGCGAGGCGACCACGCCGGCTGCGATCCGGTGTCGCGCACCTTTCTCGGTGCGCCGCCTGAGGCGCCGACGATCCACACCCCTCCGCGTGCGCGCGAGTGATACGCGATCCACGCGCCGTCGGGCGACCAGTCTGCCTCGACGTTCTGGCCTCGATCCGACGTGATGGCACGGACATCACGCGACTGATCCGTCCTCGTCACATACAACTCGAACGCGCCGGTTCGGTCGGAGGAGAAGACGATGGCCTGTCCGTCGCCGGCGACGGCCGGATAGCCGTCGTAGCCGCTCTCGATGGTGATCCGGCGCAGCGTCGCCGATTCGCCGCTTGTGTTGCGATTGGAACAGGAGGCGACGCTGGCGCACACGGCCGCCACGATGAGCGCGCTCGCAGTCCGGCCTGGCATTACTTCACCTCGAATGGCAGGCTGTACTGCTCGCGCGGCGCGCTCGCGTCGTCCACTTTCTCGAACGTGTCGACTTCGAACAGCCGGCCGATCCGATTGCCGGCGAGATCTTCGAGGATCGGCAGCACGATGAGCGTGTAGCGGCCAGGCTGCCACGCGTTGGTCGGCGTGAAGTTCCAGCGCGTCTCGCCGGGATCGACTCGCACGTCGCCGGTGACGGGCACGCCGTCGCGGCGCGAGACGCCCACGGCGCGCATCAGCAATCCGTGATCGAGCGGTTCAGGAAACGAGATGATCAGCGGGTCCTTCCGCCCTGCCTGCGGGACCGTCCATCTCCACGTGTCGAGCGAGATCGGCTGCTCGTCCGCCGGACCGACCTGAAAGGTCTGGCGATAGGGCGAGGCCAGCGGCAGACCGTTGGCATCGCGCCACGCCGCATCGACGGTCATCGTGTACGTGCGGCCGGCGTGAATCGCGCGGCCCATCTGTTCGTTCGGAAAGATGCCACGCTTCACGCGGCCCGGATCGAAGAAGACGGTGTACCGCGTGCGATCGGGATTCCAGAACTCGACGTCGAGCGGCAGGAACGGCGCAATCACCTTCGCGCCCGACGAGTCCGTCAGCGAAATGAAGTCCACGCCGCTGGTGCGCGACATCGGCGCGGAGAACTCGATGTACATCCGCAGCTGATTCTCAGGTAATTGGCTGGCCGTCGGCAAAATGCGTGTCACCACCGTGGACGGCTCGCGATCGGTCTTGGGCAGCGAGACCGTCGCAGACACCGGAACGTCGGTGCGCGGCATCGGCATTCGCGAGGGATCGAACGCCACGGCGTAGGACATGCCGGGGATGAACGGAAACTTCGGTGTGAACTCGATCCCCGTGCTGGTGACGGCGTAGGCGCCGGCAACAGCGGGCGCGTCGGCCGCGGCGCCTGCGACGCGCACGCGGAACAGTGCGGCCCAACCGGCAGCGTCAGGCGCAGAGGCGCTGAGCGCTTGAAGCTCGCGCGACGACAAGCCTGTGACACGAATGAGCGCGTGGCCGCCGGCGGCGTCTGGATCGATCGCGATCTGAACAGGCCCCGCGGCTCGCCGGCACGATGCGGCGGTGAGGGCCACGAAAACGAGCGCGAGCGTGGCAGTGACGACCCGGTTGATCATCTCGCCACGCCCGCGCGTATCACTCACGCTACGGCAGGATCAGCGCCTCGAGGTTCATGTTCGCGCCAGCGCGCGAAATGACGATCGAGTGCGTGTCGTCGAGCTTGTCGAGCTGCACGACGCCCTGCATCGACGCGATCTTCTCGAAGGGCACGCCCGCGGCGCCGCCGCCCGGCACCGGCTGTGTGATCGGCGCGGCCGTTCCGAACGTCTCGGTGGCCACCTTCAGCACGCCATGGCTCGTGTTGGAAACGAGCAGGTACTCCTTGCCGCCCTTCGTGTAGAGGATCATGTCCAGCGGACGGTTGCCCGCGCCGAACTCTGCAATCGTCGTCCCGCGCACTTTGTCGCCGGGCTTCAGGTCGGAAATCGGGAAGCGCACCAGCGGCGTGCAGAGGTAGCCGGCGATGAGCGAGGACTTGCCGTCAACCACCTTCGGCACGAACGTGTAGACGGGAGCGTTGGTCTCGAGGCGGCCATGTGAGCCGTGCCAGATCTCGACGCTCGCGCCGCGATCGGCGGCGGCCAGCGGCAGCGGCACGGACCACAGCTTCGACGAGAACTCCTCGTTCGAAAGACCCGCGATCCACAGGCGATTGTCCGCCACGGCCATGTCGGTGACCGACTGGCTTCGGTTGCTGCGGCCGGTGGTCGTGGCGGCGACCGGGTTCGGCAGCGCGACACTCTTGAATGTCATCGCATCAGTGGAGACGACGTCGAGCTTGCCTGCGCCGTCCACGCGCACGAGCACGGCCTGTGCCCCCGCGCCCTGGCCGCGCATCACGGCGAGGAACGCGTTGTGGGATTTCGGATGCACGGCCAGATCCGCGATCGTGATCTGATCGGCCGCCGTGCCGAGCAGCGCCGCGACTTTCTGGTCGATGTTCGGCACGCTCGCCGCGCCGGCAATCGGGCCAGACGCCTGCGCGCCGAGGTCGATCGCGAAGATCGTGGCAGCCTGCGTGTCAGCGGCGTACATCGTGCCATCGGGGCCGAACGCCAGCGGTCCGATCGACGCCAACGACGGGCCGGCGGTGGCCGGAACGGACAAGCGTGCCGCAGCCGGTACTGACGCGGTCGCAAAGACCAGGGCCAGCAGGGCCGCGAGTTTCATCAGGGTCCGCATATTCTGCTCCTTCAAACTGGGACGGGAACGGGTTGATTCTACTTGGCCCATGGCCCACGGCCCAAGGCAATGGGGCAATGGGGCAATGGGGCAATGGGGCAATGGGGCAATGGGAATCCGGTTCAAGGGTTCAACGAGGAATACGGGCGGAGCGCGCCGGGGGCTTACAAGCGGCCCGATCGTTTCAGCGAAAGACCAACTGAGCCATATCGGCGAAGTTCCGGCGCCAAAGGCGCCAATCGTGGCCGAACCCGTGGGCCTTGGGTCGTGAGCCGTGGCCGTGAGCCTACTTCCCCGGCGCTTGCTTCGCGACTTCCCTGATGTCCTCCGCGGGCAGGACGCCTGGCGACGTGCTGCCGCGCGTGCCGGTGTCGCGCATCACCATCACGCCGACGAACTTCCCGGTCGCGTCGAAGAGCGGCGAGCCTAGACCGCCGCCGCCTACTGAGTTGAACGTCACGAGGTAGTAGGTCCGCGGCTTGTCGAGGACGAGCTGGACCGTGCCGAACGACGCCGACGGCATCCACCCCGTCGTCTCAGTCGTGCGCTGGATGACGAGCAGCAGGTCGAGCAGCGACGGTTTCGAGGTGTTCCCCATGTCGACGAACGCGAGCGGCGACGGCGGCGGCTCCGTCGGCCGGATGAACGCGAGGTCGAGGTCCTCGTCTTTGAGAATCAGGCGCGCCGGCAACTCGCGGCCGTCGCCAAGATGCATGCGGAGGTCGGCGATCTCGCTCGTCACTTCCACGCGTCCGCCACCACCCATGCGCGCGCTCAGCTGCCGTTCATACGACGAATCGGGCTGCAGTGTCTGGAGCGACAGCACCGCGAGCCCGGACGGATCGAGAACCGTCGCGTTGGCCTGCATGGCCTGATCGCTCGGACGTTCCTGTCCGCCCATGTTCACGCGGAGCTTGATCGTCGCGAGCACCATGACGACCGCATCGCCGCGCTTCTTCACCAACTCGCGCGCGGTCGCGCGTTCTTCCGACGTCTGCGCGAAGGACGAAGACGCGGACGCGAGCACACACGCAGCGACCAGAGCACCTAGGATTCGAACACGCATTGAAGCTCCATTATCAGTCCGAACGGTCGGTGCCCTGTCACTTCCACGCTGGCTGCAGCTCCACGAACATCGTCCGGATGCCGCGCTGGATCTCGAAGACGACGGTGGCCGGCTTGCGCGCGTGGATGTCGTCCATGCGGACCTGGAAGTCGTCGATGTCCTTCACTGGCTTGCCGTCGAGCGCCAGGATCAAGTCGCCGCCGTTCAGACGGCCGAGCGCCGCCCACCCGCGAACGGCGACAGACTCGACGAGGACTCCGTGCGCCGCCGACATCGACGGGTCTTCCCGATCACTCTCTGACACGTCGCGCACACGGAACTCGAAGATCGGATCGTCGTAGCGCTTCATCTCGCGCGACTCGGTCCGCGTCTGACCGAGCGTCACGGGCAGCGGCATCTCCTTGCCGTCGCGCACGATCGTCAACGTCACCGACTGGCCGACGCGGTACCGGCGGATGGCGCCGGCAAACAAATCCTCTTCCTGCTGTGTGGTCGCGCGGACGGGCTCGCCGTCGATCGCCAGGATGATGTCGCCCATCCGGAGCGGCGTGGACGAATCGAGCAGCCGCGTCACGCGCACGCCGGTCTTTCCTTTCAGCCCGATTCGCTCGGCCAGTGGCGGCGTCAGTACCTGCACGTCCACGGGCACCCACGCCTTCTTGGCTTCGCGAGGCGGAATGTCCACCGTCGATTCACCGGCTTCGACCACCGTGAGGTAACGCTCGTGATCGCGCTCGAAGCCGACGAGGAGCTTCGCGCGCGGCTTGCCCGTCAGCGCCGTCTGCGTCTGCTTCTCCACGTCCGTCACGGTTTTCACCGGCTGTCCTTCGACCTCGACGATGATGTCGTTCGGACGGAGCGGCGGCTTGGCCTGATCGGACGGACCACCCGGACGCAGGCTGGCCACACGCGCGCCGTCGGTCGAGTCGCGCACGTACTCGCGCGCCTCGAACGGCGTGAGCGGCGCCAGCGTGATGCCCCAGCTGCGCAACTCTGACGGCGCCGACAGCACGGCCGGCCGCTCGGTGGGCGTCACGGTCAACGTCTGATCCGCCGTCCCGCGGCGGACGACGATCTTCGCCGGCTGTCCGATCGGCAACCCGAGCAGCAGTTGATTGATGTTCGGCAGTTCCTCGGCGTAGGTCGCGTTCACCGCCTGATCGTTCACCTTCACGAGCAGGTCGCCGGCCTGCACGCCTGCCGTTGAGCCGGGCGATCGATCGACGACCCACGAGACGAGCGCGCCCGGCCGCGTGTCGCCGGTGATGCGCGGCTGCACTTCGATACCGGTCCACGCACGCTTCACGCGGCCGTCTTTGATGATGGCGTCGGCCACCTGCTTCGCGAGCCGGCTGGGAATCGCGCCGCCGAGTCCGTAGCTGATCTCGTTGACGCCGACGATCTCGCCCGCCAGATTCACGAGCGGCCCACCGGAGTTGCCCGGATAGATGGCCGCGTCGTGACCAATCCAGCTCACGATCGTCCCGACGTCTTCGCCGTCGAGCACGTTGGACGTGGGTCCCAGCGTCTGCGGCATGATCATTTTCGGGTTCGACACGATGCCGAGCGTGACCGACTGCGAGAGCGCGAGCGGGCTGCCCATGGCGAGCACCGGCGTCCCGCGATCGAGCACGTCAGAGTTGCCGAAGCGCGCGGCCTTGAACACGCGCGGCGTGGCGGGCCGAAGCTTGAGGACCGCGATGTCGGCCAGCGGGTCCGTGCCGACAAGATCCGCCGCGATCTCTTCGCGCGTGGACAACGTGCAGTAGATCCGTCGCGGCCGTCCGACGACGTGGTGGTTGGTGACCACGTAGCCGTCGGCGGAAATGATCGTGCCGCTGCCCGACGCGAGGCCCTTCACTTCGCGGCCGCCCTGCTGATCGAGATACACGACCGAGACTCGGACCAGGCTGGGCAGCACCGCGGCAATCGCACGGTCGATCGCCGCGCGGTTGACGAGCGCCGCACTGGCGGCCGAGGGCGACGACGGTGCGACCGGCGTCTGCGCGAACGTGACCGTCGCCGCAGTGGTAGCCACGAGGATCAGAGCTGGGAAGATTCGCCTCACCAGCGGATCTTCCAGCACGCACAAGAGCGGCGTCAAGCGACCTTAAACGCAGCGAACGCCCGTTCCGCCCACTCCGCAGTAGCCGCCGGGGTTTTTCGCCAAGTATTGCTGGTGATAATCCTCGGCGTAGAAGAACTCCGGCGCGTCGGCAATCTCCGTGGTGATGGCCCGGTAGCCATGCTCGGCCAGCCGCGCGTTGTACGACGCGAAGGTGCGTTCGGCCGCAACGCGCTGCTCCGGCGAGTTGACGTAGACGACCGAGCGATACTGCGTCCCGACGTCGTTGCCCTGGCGCATGCCCTGCGTGGGATCGTGGTTCTCCCAGAACACCTTCAGCAGATCCTCGTAGCTCACCTTCTTCGGATCGAACACGACGAGCACGACCTCCGCGTGGCCGGTGCGGCCGGAGCACACTTCTTCGTACGTCGGATTCTTCGTGTAGCCGCCGGCGTAGCCAACCGCCGTCGTGTACACCCCGGACTGCTGCCAGAACTTCCGCTCGGCACCCCAGAAACACCCGAGGCCGAAGACGGCCTGCTCGAGTCCGGCCGGGAACGGGCCCATGAGCGGCGTACCGTTCACGGCGTGACGATCCGCCACGGGCATCTTCGCCTCACGGCCGCGCAGCGCCTCCGACTCGTTGGGCATCACGGTGGCTCTCATCGTTCACTCCTTTGGCGTGAATTTCATCGCCACGCCGTTCATGCAGTACCTCAATCCCGTCGTCGACGGCCCGTCGTCGAACACGTGGCCGAGGTGGCCGCCACAGCGGCGGCAGTGGACTTCGGTTCGCGTCATCATGTGCGACCGATCGGTGTCGGTCTCGACGGCCTGGTCCATCGGCCGATCGAAGCTCGGCCAGCCCGTGCCGCTCTCGAACTTCGCGTCGGACGAAAACAGCGGCTGCCCGCAGCCGGCGCAGACGAACTCGCCCGCGCGCTTTTCCTTATTGAGGGGACTGGACCCCCGCATCTCGGTTCCGTGCTGCCGGAGCACCTGATATTGGCTGGGGGAGAGCACGTCCTGCCATTCCTCGTCTGTCCGGCTGATTTCGAACTTGTCGTTTCTGCTCATCGCCTGGTTCTCCCGAATGTCTCAGATGCCCATGGACCTGTCTGGTTTCGGCCCAGAATCGCTCTTTCGAAACGGGCACGCTATTTGAGATCAGCCTAATCCCATGTTCCGACCCGCCAGGCTCGTCACCCTGGCTGCCCTGGGCCTGCTCGTCTACATGACCTTCTTCGCGACGCCCACGGGCGCGCACGGCGCCGGAGGTTTCGATCCGGAGGAGCTGGCGAACCGGCAAGTCGCAGTCTGGCAGTCCATCAAGGCGAAAGAAGAATTCAGCCTGTACGTCAACACCGTGCGCATGCTCCGCGAAGAGCACCGGTACACATGGTACAAGGCGGCCGTCGCCGGCTGGTATCTGTCGCGCGCACTCTTCGAGTTTTCGGGATTGCAGACACGCTTCGAGCGCGTCCTCCCCGATCTCGAGGCCGCGGCCGCCATCGAGCGCGATTGGCACCAGGCGAAATTCGATCCGGCGCTCGCCGCACGCGCGCAGCTCACGTGGTGGGCGACGGGCAAGATGGCCAATCTCAACAGCCTGGACAACGTCGGCCCGCTCGCCGCGCAGGACCTCGCGCTGCGCTATCAGGTGAGCACCGAGCGCATGATGACGGCAGCCATGCTTCTGGCCCAGGCGACGGAGTTGCGTGACACGCCGACGGTCGATCCGAACTGGCGGGATATCACGAGAGTGCTGCTCGAATCGGACAAAGCCCTGCACAACGTGTTGACCCAGACGCGCGCGCGCGCGATGCGGTAACACTCCCGGCAGATCCCGAACAGGTCGCGCCAGGCGCCGGAGGGACGAGTAAGATCCGGCCATGCGATACCTCGCCGGCGCGCTCCTCTTTCTCGTCTTACAAACGCCCGCCCCGAAAACGCACCGCCTCGACGTGACGCCCACCACCGTCGCGTACGGCTACTACTGGTCCGAAGCGCCGCCCGTGCTACGCATTGCGTCGGGCGACATCATCGACGTCTCGACGCTGCTGACCAATTCGCCGAACGGGCTCGCCGCGGCGGGCGTGCCGGACGAGAAGATCGAATCGTCATTGAAGGCCGTCACCCAGGCGTTTCCAGCCGGCAGCGCGGGACGAGGCCCGGGCGGGCACATCCTGACGGGCCCGGTCTTCGTCGAGGGCGCGATGCCCGGCGACGTGCTCGAGGTGAAGATCCTGTCGATCGACCTCCCGATCGACTACGGCTACAACGGCTGCAGCGGATTCGTGCCGGCCAACTGCGGCCCGCGCAACGAGCGCACGAAGATCTTCACGCTCGATCGCTCCCGCATGACCTCCGAGTTCATGCCGGGCATCGTCATTCCGCTGAAGCCGTTCTTCGGCAGCATGGGCGTCGCGCCGGCGCCCGAACTGGGTCGCGTGAGCAGCAACCCGCCGGGCAAACACGCCGGCAATCTCGACAATCGCGAGCTCATCGCGGGCTCCACGCTCTACATTCCGATCTTCGTTCCGGGCGCGCTCTTCGAGGTCGGCGACGGACACGCGGCGCAGGGTGACGGCGAAGTCGATCAGACCGCGATCGAAACGTCGCTGCGCGGCCGGCTGCAGCTCACTGTCCGCAAAGACCTGTCGCTGACGTGGCCGCGCGCCGAGACGCCGACCGACTACATCGCCATGGGAACCGATCCAGACCTGAAGGTGGCGACGACGACGGCGATTCAAGAGATGATCGATTTCCTCTCCGCGACGAAGGGGCTGACGAAGCAGCAGGCCTACCAATTGACCAGCATCGCGGGCCACGTCGCGGTGACGCAGCTCGTGGACGCGCCCAACGTGGGGGTGCACGTCAAGATCGCGAAGAGTCTGTTCAAGTGACCGTGTTCGATATCCTGCGCGCGCGCGTCGCGCGCCGCTCGCGGGCGCCACACGGCGATGGCGCGCGCATCGCGCTCGCGGTCGAGGGTGGCGCCATGCGGGGCGTGATCTCGGCCGGTATGGTCACAGCGCTCGAAGACCTGGGCCTGACCCATGCGTTCGACAGCGTGTACGGCGCGTCGGCGGGCTCGATCAGCGCCGCGTACTTTCTCGCAGGCCAGGCCGCACTCGGTACGCGCATCTTCTCGGAGGACATCAACAACCGTCACTTCATCGATCTATGGCGCGCCGCACGGGGCCGGCCGATCGTCGACCTCGCGTTCCTCCTCGACGACGTCATGGTGCGACGGAAGCGCCTCGAGGTCGATCGCGTGCTCGCCGCCGCGTCCCCGCTCACGGTGATGGCGACCGACGTCGAGTCGCGCCTCGCTGTCCCGCTGCAAGGCTTCGCGTCGGCGTCACACCTCCTCGGCGCGATGCGTGCCGGCGCGACGATGCCGATCGTCGCGGGTGGTCCGTACCTGCACGAAGGCCGCCGGTACCTCGACGCGTCGCTCTCCGAACCCATTCCCGTCCCCACCGCGGAAGCCGACGGTCACACGCACATCGTCGTCCTCCTCACACGCGGCGGGACGATGCACGCGCGTCCGTCGGCGTTCGATCGGTATTTCGTCGGGCCGCGGCTCCGGCGCGTATCACCGGATCTCGCCGATCGGTACCTCGCGCGCGCGGGTCCGTACTCGACGCTCCTGGCGACGATCGAGGCGGGACGCGGACCGCTCGGGCGCGCGTCGGTGACGGCGATTCGAGTGACGGATCTCCACATCAGCAAGCTCGAACGCCGGCGCGACGTG
>Ga0111539_10004647_pt1 | contig 17936 bp, 16 predicted proteins | sample RhiMethybrSRZTD1_FD_79667 | JGI IMG/M metagenome (GOLD analysis project Ga0111539, IMG submission 79667) | Populus rhizosphere microbial communities from Tennessee, USA - Rhizosphere MetaG P. TD hybrid SRZTD1 (version 2) (version 2) | ecosystem: Host-associated > Plants > Roots > Rhizosphere >... | reverse complement strand
TGGTCAGCTCCGCGCTCTCGAAGCGCATGGGGAGGATGGGACAACCGAAGCCTTCGAGGTACGTTCGCAACGCGGGCGGCAGCGGCTGCGCCGGATCGGCACAACCGACGATGAACCGCTCGGGGTTGAGAGCGCGCTCCATCGCCCGGCCGAAGATGAGCGTTTCAACTTGGTAGTAGAGGCGGAGCCCAGGCCGCATGCGCGCGCGTGTGAAGCCCGGCGGCACCTGGCTCAACACCACGAGCGTAGCCTTCGGCCCGAGTGCCGGGATCACACGCTCCAGCAGCCGGTCGAGGCCCGCCAGGTCGCTCTTGCCGGCATCGTCGGTCGGCACGTCGAGCGCCACGTAGACGACGTCGCAAGGCGTGAGGTCGGCGGCCTCGCCGGTGAAGGCGATGCGGGCGCGATTGGTGGCGAGGAGCTCCGGCAGGTCGGGCTCGGCGATTGGCAGGTCGCCGTTGGCAAGCCGGGCGATCAGGGCGCGGTCGGCGTCGAAGCACACCGTCTCGAAGCCCTTGGCGGCCGAAGCCACGGCCGAGTTGAGGCCAAGGTGCGTCATGGCCACATAGCCGATGCGGGGCGCGGCGGTCATCGGCTCACCTTGGCGATCGCCTCATCGCCCAGCCGACGCAGCAGCCGGTTGAGCCAAAGGTCGGTGCCGAGGTCGGTCTGGGCGCGCCCGGCCACCAGGCTCTTGAAGTGGGCGTACTCGGCCGCCCAGGTGGGGTCGTCCTGCACCAGCGTCACGGTCTCCTCCGGCGGCCGTCCGGAGGGCAGCACGCGCGTGCGCAGTGTGAAGCTGGTCGGGCCCCACTTGCAGAGCGAGGCGATATGGGCGCTGCCGTGCTCGGCGAACAGGTCGCAGGTGAAATGGTTGCGCCAGTTGAGGAGCGTCATCTCCAGCTCGAGCTTCGGCCGGTTCGCGTCGGAGGCGAGGACGACGTGGTCGGGCGTGCGGTTCTCGTGGTTGGAGGAGAACACCACGCGGACGTCGTCGCCGAGCGGCCCGAACCAGAACCTCGCGGTGTCCAGGAGGTGCGAGCCCAGGTCGTGTAGCACGCCCGAGCCGTGATCGCGCCAGGCCGATTCGCGCACCAGCCGCGCCGTGCCGTTGCCGTAGAACATGCGGCAGTGATAGAGGCGGCCGAGCCGGCCGCTGGCGATGAGGTCGCGCATGGCAACGTAGTGCGGCTCGAAGCGGTGGTTGTAGGCGGTGTAGAGCTGGGCGCCGGTTTGCCGCGCCAGGGCCTCAAGCTTGCCGATCTCGGCGTCGTCGGCAGCCCACAGCGGCTTTTCCACCAGCGCGTGCTTGCCGTGCCTGGCCAGATAGGTGAGCAGCTCGATCTTGGGACCGTCGGGGATGCAGCAGAGCGCCGCGTCGTAGCGCTCCACCGGCACGTCCTGCAAATTGCGAAACTCGGCGTCGGCGTTGACGGGATCGACCGCGGCGACGAAATCGGGCCCAGCGACTCGCTTGCGCTTGGCGCCCTGCACCCCGAGGCCGACGACGATCACTCGCACGCGTGGGCGTCCTCCGCCGCCTGGCTTGCCCGATCAGGCCTGGTAGGTGGCGCGGCGCTCGACCTGGGCGATCTTGTCCAGCACGTCGTCGCGGCCGACCGGCACGTTGCCATCCTGCTCGCAGGTGATGGCGGCCGCCATGGCGCCGAGCACGGCCGCTACCACCTCGTTGCCGGTGGAGATATGGGCGAGCGTCGCATACGAAAGCAAGGCGTCGCCGGCGCCGACCGGATCGACCACGTGCTCGGCGAAAGTGTCGACCGCGAAGAAGGAGCGCAGGTCCTCGATAGTCTCGCGCTTGCGGTAGGCGATGAGGCCGCGCTCGCCGAGCTTGAGGATGAGATTGCGGCAGTTGGCCCGCTCGTAGAGCTTCTGCGCAAGCGGCCGCACGACGCTGTCCTGGTCGCCCAGCGCAAAGCGGGCCTCGCGCTCGTTGGGCGTGATCATGTCGAAGCCCTGGAAGTCGCAGATGTTGCCCCAGCGGCTCGCCACCTGGCTGTCGGCGACCCGGAACACGTTGGCCGGCATGGCCGCGGTGAAGCGGGGGATGGTCTCGCGGTTGAAGATGCCGTGGCGGAAGTCGCAGAACATCACGCACTGGGCCTTGATGGAGCCGATCTGGTTGACGAGCTGCGCCTGGATGCGGTCGGAGATGGTGCGGTTGTCGAGCGTGTCGACCTTCAACAGGCGGTAGCCGCCGCAGACGATGGCGTTCTTGTTGGTGGTCGGGCGCGTCGGGTCGGCAATGGCCTCGGTCTCGACGCCGGCCTTCTGCAGGTCGTGCAGCACGAACTCTGCCCACTTGTCGTTGCCGAGCACGGTGGAGAAGGTGACGTTGGCGCCGGCCGCCTTGAGGTGCTTGGCGACCACGCCGGCGCCGCCGACGAAGTCCTCCTGGCCCTCGAAGCGCACCGACATGGTGGGGGTCTTGGTCTGGCCGCCGATCATCGCCGTCTGGGTGTAGGAGTCGACGATGGTGTCGCCGATGACGTGCACGTCGATGCTGGCAAAGCCATCGAGTGCGCGGCGCAGGTGGTTGAAGGTGAGCTGCTCGGCCTCCATCAGCGCCAGCAGCTTCTCGTGCGCCAGGTTCGGCGGCGAGGCCTCGATCAGCTTGGAGGAGGAATAGACGATGTCGCCGGGCGTGAAGATGAACTCGCCGCCGTAGGTGTCGAGCACCTCCTTCTCCTCCCGGGTCTCGCGCGGCATACCGGAGGAGACGTATTCGTAGCCCTTGGCGAAGTAATCCGGCTGCACTCTCCCCAGGTTCTCGAGCGGCTTGGCGTTGCGGTCGATCAGCACGAAGTCGACCATGTCGAGCGCCGCCAGATTGAGGGCGCGCAGCTGCTCGGGCACGAACGGGCGGAAGTTGGCCTTCTTGATGTGCTCGTCGCCGGTGACGCTGGCGACCAGGACGTCGGCGCGGTCGGCGGCATACATCAGATGGCGGATGTGGCCGGGATGGACGACGTCGAAGGTGCCGTGGCACATGATGACCTTGCGCTTGCGCGGGCGCGGGCCGATGGCGGCGATGAGCTCGTCGATCACCTTGATCTTGGCCTTGTATTTCGCGTCGATCACGGCACCCTTCCTTCAGCGTCGGGGGACAGCATCTCGAACCAGGTCCTGGTCGCCCTGGCGATCGAATCGGGGTCCCAGAGCGGTGCCTCGCGCCAATAGTCGATATTGGCGAGGATGCGTGACACGCCGTCCTCGAAGGCGATCCGCGGGCGCCAGCCGAGGTCCGCCTGGATGCGCGATATATCGGCCCAGGTGACGTCCGGCTCGCCCGGCCGCTTGGGGATCGTCACGGTCGGGCCGTCGAGCAGCTCAACCAGGCGATTGACGGTCTGCGGGTTGCCGGTGCCGACGTTCCACACGCGGCCGGAGATGGGGCTCTCGGCGGCGGCCAGGAAGGCGGTCGCCAGGTCCGAGGCATAGACGAAGTCGCGCCGCTGGGTGCCGTCGCCGACCACGGTGAAGGGCTTGCCCGCCAGCTTCTGGCGCAGGAACACGCCGAATACCGCGCCATAGGCGCCGGAGGTGCGCGAACGGATGCCGTAGGCGTTGAAGATGCGGATCGAGCTCGCCGGCAGCTTGTAGACGTTGTGCCAGTGGAACACCGCCTGCTCGCCCTGATACTTGGAGAGGGCGTAGGGATATTGCGGGCGGATCGGGTGGTCCTCGCGCGTCGGCGTGTCGGCAAGCCCATAGCAGGAGGAGGAGGCCGCATAGACGAGTTTCCTCAGGCTGCCGCAGGCCCTGGCGGCTTCCAGCACGTGCACGGTGCCCTGCACGTTGACCGACATGTACTCCGTCGGCCGCTCGACCGACGGCACGATGTCGCCGATGCCGGCGAAATGGAAGACGTAGGTCGCGCCCTTGAACAGCGAATTGCCCGGCTCCAGTGCGCGAATGTCGCGCCGCTCGAGCGCGAGGTCGCGGTTGGCGTTGTGGTGGGCGAGGTTCTGCTCGCGCCCACCCACCATGTTGTCGATGACGCGAACCGCCATGCCGCGCTCCAGCAGCAGGTCGACCATATGACTGCCGAGGAAGCCGGCGCCACCGGTGACGACGGCAATTGCCTTGTCGCTCATGCGGCCTGCAGCGCTTTCAATCTGCGCACGTTGAAGTAGAAGTCGTCGGTCATGGAGTTCGGCAGCTTGCCGTCGCGGAAGGCCTTGCAGAGGTCGCGGATGGCATCCTCGACCGTGCGCTTGGGCTCGAACCCGAGTACGTGGCGGATCTTGTCCGAATTGACGTGGTAGGAGCGGTTGTCGTCGGTGGGCGTGGTGACGATGGGGGTGTCGCCCTTGTCGGGGAACTCCTCGGCGACGACTTTCTTCACCAGCTTGGCGATGTCCATGATGGACATGTTCTGGAAGCCGGCATTGAAGATCTCACCGGCGATCTTGGCATCGGGCTCTCTCAGCAGCATCAGATAGAGATCGCACATGTCCTGCACGTGCAGGTTGGGCCGCTTCTGGGCGCCGCCGAACACGGTGATCTTGCCGGCGTTGACGGCATGGTTGGTGAGGATGTTGACCGACAGGTCGAGGCGCTGGCGCGGGGCATAGCCGCACAGCGTCGCCGGACGGATGGTGACGCACACGAAGTCGGCGCTCTGGTGCTTGAAGAGCAGCGGCTCGCACATGCCCTTGTACTTGTTGTAGAGCGTGAGCGGTACCAGGGGATGATCCTCGGTCACGTCGGGCGACTCGGAGACGCCGTAGACCGAGCTCGACGAGGCGTAGATGAAGCGCTTCACGCCGGCCTGCTTGGCGGCGAGGACCATGGGCTCGAAGGCATTGAGGTTGACCGAGGTCGACAGCTTCTCGTCGAGCTCGAAGCTGGCATCGTTGGAGATGCAGCCGAGGCCGATCACCGCGTCGATGCCTTGCAGGGCCTCGGCGAGCCTGGCCGTGTTGCGCAGGTCTCCCTGGATCACGCGGAGATTGCGGTTCTGCTTGGGCAGGAAGCCGTCGCCGAAGTAGAGCGTGTCGTAGACGGTGACGCGGTAGCCCGCATCCAGCAGCTGCGGAGTGAGCAGGCTCCCGACGTACCCGGCTCCTCCGGTCACCAGAACGTTCTTGAACACCAAGTTCCCTCGCCCGTTAGTCCCCATGCGCGCAGCCCCGCACCCCTAGCCTGCTGCGCGCGCGGCCCTGCGCATCCCTGAGGGGATGCTGTAGCCTGCCGCGGAAGCGTCCTTGTAGAACATCTTGACGGTCTCGAGCGAGTAGTCATCGAGGCTCTTGCCCACCAGCTCGAGCTTGGCCAGGACATCGGGCGTCACCGTGATGATGTCGCAGCCGACGCTCTCGGCGTGGAAAATGTTCAGGAGCTCGCGCGGGCTCGCCCACAGAAGCTCGGCCTTCGGCTTGGCGCGGGAGATTCGTTTTGCCTCGGCCATCAGCGGCACCGGATCGACGCCGGTGTCGGCGATGCGGCCGGCGAACACGGAGATGACGGCCGGCGTCGCGGCATCGAGCGCGCCCGTGATCGCCTCGACCTGCGCGAGGGTGAAGACGGCAGTGACATTGAGCTGCACGCCCTGCTTGGACAGCTGTTGCACCAGCGGCACCGCCGAGGCTCGCCGCGTATTGGTGATGGGGATCTTGACGTAGACGTTCTTGCCCCAGGAGGCGATCTCGAGCGCCTGCGCTTCCATCTCGGGAAACTCGTCGGCGAACACCTCGAAGGACACGGGGCGATCGGGGATGGCGGCCAGCACCTGGTGCGCGAAGGCGACGTAGTCGGTGACGTTGGCCTTGCGCATCAAGGTGGGGTTGGTGGTGAAGCCTTTGACCCTCGGGTTGGCGGCCAGCGCCCTCATGCTCGCGAGGTCGGCGCCGTCGGCGAAGATCTTGATGCGGAGACGGTCCAGCACGAATTCCCCCTGTGGATTGCGCGCGGGTCAGACTTCGTTGTGCGCGGCGAGAACGATGTCGACGGCCTGGCCCAAGTCTTGCGCGACAAAGTCGGGAGAATCCGGCCGACGCTCCGCGTAATTATAGTCGATGAAGATCGTACGGCAACCCGCGGCCCTGCCGGCTCCCACATCGCGCCAGCGATCCCCTATCATGAAGCTCCTGCGGCAATCGACCCCCCATTCGGCGGCTGCCCGAATCAGCATTCCCGGACGCGGCTTGTAGCAGTCGCAGCCCGGCCCTTCCACGCAGGTGCAGGCATAGATCGCGTCGAGTGGCAGCATGTCGCGCAAGCGATCGTGGATTTGGTCGACGATGGCCTGCGTCGTTTTGCCAGTGGTTACATCGGGCTGATTGGTGACGACCAGCGCCAGCAAACCCGCGTCCCGCAGCCGAGCTAGAGCTTGGGGCACGCCGGGCAGGATTTCGAGTTCGGCCACGCTGGCGGGCGGATAAGGCCTGCCGTCCCGGACGATGGCGCGGTTGAGAACGCCGTCGCGATCGAGGAATACGGCTGCGCGGCGGGCGCTCACCATTTGGTCTTCTTGATCTGCAGGGCCGGGTGCGAGACCAGGCAGTGCCAGACCACGGCCTGGAAGGCTTCCGAATGCGGCGTGATCAGCGCCGGATCGACGGTCGGGATGACGATGGCGATGTCGGCGTGCCTGGCAGTGTGGCCGCTGTCGCGGCCGAGAATGCCCAACACCTTGAGCCCGCGCGCCTTGCCCATGTCGACGGCCCTGACGATGTTCATGGAGACGTTGCGCTCCGCATCCCCGCCGCCGACGGAGAGCACGAGGATCGCGTCCTTGGCATTGGCCCGGCTCACGTCGAGCCAGCCGGTGAAGATCGTCTCCCAGCCCTCGTCGTTGGCGCGCGCGGTGAGCTCGGAGACATTGTCGACCGGCGCGTACGCCTCGATGCCGCACAGCTTGCGGAAGTCGTTGACGGCATGGCTGCAGTTGCCGGCGCTGCCGCCGACGCCCAGCACGAACAGGCGGCCGCCGCGCTCGCGCAGCTGCCTCAGCTCCTGCGCCAGGCGCTCGACGGCGTCGCGATCGATCTCGCCGGCGATGCGCGCGACCTGCTGGAAGAACGTGTCGACGTGTGTCATGGAGCAGATGCCCGGTTGCCGGTGAGGCATGACAGGCTAGCACCTGTATCGGGGCCCGGCAAAGCAGCGGTTGGCGATGCGCAGGGATGTCGACGCGCGTTTGCCGTGAGGTCTGCTGGCGCGAGAATGGGCCTCGAGAGTGCAAGGGCGAGATCGTCGCGTACTATCGCGCGAACCTCAAACTGCTGAAGGCGCTTGCGGATGCCTATGGGTTCGGGCTGCATGCGTTTTATCAGCCGAACGGCCTCCTCGACGACACCAACCCGTTCGTCCGCGCGCACGCCCGCGGCGCGCCCAGCTATCGCTACATCTCGGAGCTGGTTGCCAGCGCGTGTGCGGCGATCGCTCGCGGGGAGATGCCGATGAACGACATTTCCGACGCGTTGGCCAATATGCCGGGACCGCGATATCTGGACATCGCCCACTACTCGCCTGAAGCCAACGCCGTGTTGGCCCGGGCTATCGCGGCGCATATGCGCTAGCGCATGCGCGGCTTGCGGCGCATGCAGCCAGGCAGAGGCTCAGCGCCAACTTTTTTTTAGGATGTTGGCAATGGTCCGCAGTGGGGCGGTGACGCGCCAGGAGGTCGACGCGTGGATGCTGTGGAGCTGTTGCCTGAGCGTAGCGTGGTCCCCGGACGGCATCTCGGTATGCTGACAAAGCAGGTCCAGGGCACGCTCCACGTCGACCCGGTGGCCGAGCTCAGCGGAGAATTTCGCCGCCGTGTCGAAAGCGATGTCATTGAGCCCATGCAGTTCATAGATTACGATCGTCTTCAGGATCTGGTCGACGGTCGGCGGTGGGCGGTTGCTTGTAGTAGAGACTGCCGTCCCGTTCGGCGGTTAGGTCTCTACAGAACAGCACATCGAAGATGGTCGCCTTGCCGCTGCCGTGTGCGGGCGGCGCTGACATGCCACGCGCTTGGCGCGCTTTGCCGTAGGATGCCCGTGGCACACGAGTGAAACCCAGATCGAAAAGGACGAGGCCGCTGCGCAACAGGGCAGCCTGCACCAGGGCGAAATGGCTGTCCGGATAGGTGCCGCTGGTGAAGAAGTTCGTCTCGGCCTCCACCCCGAGGACGCCATTGGCGAGCATTTCCGTCGCGCCCTGGAATACCTGCGCCTCAAAACCTTCGACGTCGACCTTGAGGAAGTCTGCACTCGGAACTACGCCGTCGCGCAGCAGCGTGTCGAGCTTGCGGACAGGCACCTTGCGAGCCTGCGCCGGCCCTGCCGCCTGGAAGTAAAATTGGTAAAAGGAGCTGTTGGTGGGATTGCCAGGGTTGAAATAGAACTCGCGCTCGCCATCCTCATTGCCAATCGCAAGCCAGTGGAAGGTCTTGTTGCTGACCTTGGAATTCCTCCGGGTCAGTTCCTCGACCACCTCTTTGATCGCATCAAAGCCGTGGAAGATGAGGTAATCGCCCAGCAGATGCCAGCGCGGATGTGCGCCGCCTTGAACGCCTACGTCGATGACGACGAACGGCTCGCGGAGGGCGCCGGACCTAACGAGCCATTTGGTAAACCGCGGGTTTTGATTGAAGAAGAGATCCATGCAGATAGGTGGTCCCGCGTTCGAACGCCGGCCAAATATTAGTCGGGTGGAGTGAGCGCAACAATGCCAGATTGTGGCGCGAGCGCATCAGCGCGAGCCGGTATGTGCACAACGTATCGAAGGAGTGCCTTGCGGGAGCTTCAAGCCGCACGACGCCGGCTCGGCCGGCCGGGCATCGGGCAGTCGGCGCTGGACGGTGAAGACCATCATCAGGCTCGTCCATGTGCCGCCAAACATCGAAGCATCGCGCCGATGGGCGATGCTGTTGGCCAGTCGCGCGAAGGGTGCCAGCGCCAGCAGCACGCCTGCGGTCATTATGCCGCGCGACAGCGGACGGCCCTGCAGAGAAGTCGACACGTGCAGGTAGGAGCGGCGCAGCAATGCCGTCGACCACGATCCGAAAAAGTACATCGCCGAGCGATCGCGGTCCGGCAGGGCGGTCTCGCAGAAAGTTAGATCGTCGGCCTTGATCTGCGCGCCGCTTCTGTTGAAGACGTAGACCACGATCTCGCCGCCCTCCCCGATCAAGGGGCGGACGCGCTCGTAGAGTCGGCGCAGCGAGGGAAGGTCTTCGGGGTTGAGTTCGCACAGGCAGGCGTCGTAAGAGTCCTTTATGTCGGGTGGCCTCGGCTCGGTCTCGATCAGCAGCGACATCGGATCGTGCCGGTCTCGCAGCTTGCGGTGGAAGAGCGAGTCCCCCGAGCTGAGCCACAGTACGCGCGACTTGCCGCCCGTCTCCCATTGCGCAAGCTTGGCGGTCAGCGCGTAGGTATCGATCCACAGAGGATGATGCCGGCGGATATCGGGCAGCCGGCCGAACAGCGTCGCATAGCCTGCTTGCAGAGCGGCGGTGGCGAGCCGGTAGTATCTGGACGGCTCGTCCGCCGGATCGTGCGTCGCGCGGGGAGGGAGAGCGACGGCGCTTGTCCCTTCCGGGGTGCCGCGCATGCGGTACTTGGCTTCATCGAACCAGTGGCCGAGCCAGCTATGCCCGATGTGCGACTTCGGCGTGGGATCGAGCCGGTCGTAGACCTCAGCCATATAGCCGCGCGACTCCTCGACGACACCTTCCAGTCCCGCCGGTAGCGGGCCGGCGTGAATGACGAGCAGCTGCTTGCCGCAGTCGCGCTGCTCGCGCGTCGTCCAGCTGGAAAGATTGCGGGCGATGTCGTCGGTGGATATCCAGCCCAGCCGCACCATGTTCTGGCCGGTCAGACGTTTTTGCGGCTCGAGCATGAAGAAGTCGTCGGAGTCGCCGATGAAATGCCTGGCGGCGGTGGGGGCGGCCTCGGGGATGAAGCCATAGTCCCACACCAGCACCGGCTCCGTCACCGCGCGCTCCGGCTTGATCGCCACCAAAGCCACCGGCAATTGGTAGCCGATCAGCGTGTCCTCATCGACGTACCAGTAGAACTGGTCCATCCACAGCTGGTGGCACAGCCGTTGATTGACGGTGCGGGCTTTGACGGTCACGTGCTTGTGGGTGAGCGCGAGCTTGACCATGTCGCGCGCGCTCATGGCGAGCGCGCCCTTCTCGGGGTCGACGGCCGCCTGCAGTTTCGGCCACACGTCCTCCAGCACCACGCGAAAGCTCGGTGCGTGGATTACCCGCTTGCCCTCCAGCATCAGCTTGCCGAGATGCCGCAGCGACCCGTCGCTGATGATGAAATCGGCATTGAGGAACAAGAGGTAGGTGTCGGTCATGCGCTCGCCGAGGTCGCCGAAGCCGCGGAACAGCGCATAGGTCAGGACCACGCCGTAGTCGCCGGGCAGGTCGGTCATCAGGTCGTCGAGGGAGACGAACCGAGTGCGGCACAGCCGTGCCAGCTGCTGGAAGGAGCCGGCTTCCCGGATCTTGTCGAAAAGCTTGGTCTCCGTCACCAGCACCAGCTCGACATCGAACATGTCGGCCAAGGCCGGCAGATTGTCCGGCGCCAGCAGGGCCGGCAGCGTCATGGTCGCCAACTTGCTGGCGTACGCCTCGCCCCACAGCGGGATGATCAATCGGGCAGGTGCCTTCATCTCAGGTGCTGACGCATCGATCGTGGAGGCATGGGCGCTCGCGCGGAATCGAGGTGAGTGGTAACAGCGGTCGAGGGCGTCCAATTAGGGCGTACGTGGAGCGTTGTCCAGCGGCGCGTCGCGCGCCGCGACGTTCGAACCTTCGATGCGCTCGGCGATGCGCGAGAATGCGCGTTGGATGGCGGCCAGCGTATCGTCCTCCCACACCAATTCCTGTGTCGACGCCGCAAAAGGCAGCGAACGGCCCGGTTCGAAGCCAAGTTCGAGGTAGAACGCGCGCGAGGTCTGCGGCACGTGCTCGGGAGCCATCTTGAGCGTAGCGTAATTGGTGCGGGCATTGAGCCAGCACAGGCCCATGGGGCCGGTATTGACACCCAACGAAATGTAGGCCCGCTCGTAGAGCGCCATCCGCAGCCCGAGGTTCCAGGCGGCCTCGCCGAGCACGGCGTGGCCCTGCAGCTCGTGCAACTGGCCGTTGAGCGTCTGCTCCAGGTCGGGGATGAACACGGGCATGAAACGCGTCGAATCGAGGCTGCGCGCGAACCCAGTCCAGGCCTCCGTGTTGCTGTTGCGGGCAGGCATGTACGAGTAGTTGCGCAACGTTATGGCGACGATTCGTCGGCCGCCCGCATGGCTTGCCGCCCATTGGTCGACGTTGCGCAGGCTCTCGCCTGTCGCGCGCAGGCTTGGCACGCGCTGCATATCCGGACCGGCGTTGGCGAGGCATTCGCGAGATCCGGCAAACACCGGGACGGCCGGCTCGTAGTGCGCGGGATAGAGATGGCTCGCCAAGGTCGAGCGAATGAAGCCGGCATGCCGGCGCGAGGCCGCGTGGGTGACGCCGGCGCAGGTCGGCAGCAGAGCGCAGGCCGGCAATAGAATGTTGAAGATGCGCTGGGTCCGCGCCTCCGCGTCGACGACGCCCTCGTAGTCTTCACGCTCGCGGCGGACGCCACCCGCGCGGCCCGGCACGATCACCACGTGCACCGCCTCAAGGCCGCGGCGCCGGCGCTCGAGGTCGGCGCCGACCAAGAACCAAAGGAAGTCGAAAGTGATCGGCGAAACCTGTAGATCGTAGAACGCAAACAGCGTCCGCGCTGCGTCTTCAGGCTTTGGCACCGCCATGGCGTGCAGACGCCGGGGCAGCGCGGCAGCCAACGTCGTGGCGTTGCGCGCGAGACGGTGAGCCAGCCGGCCCGGTGGCGTGGTCGGCTGCGAGGCCTCTGCGGCCAGGCGCCTGACGATCCAGCCGGGACCCTTGCTCCGGATCTTGAAGGCGACGCGGCGGATGCCGCTGGTCGGCTCATCCATGGGTGCTCACTTGCACGGCCGCTACTCCCGGTGCAATCGCGAAGGGCGCGGGAGACCCGAGCGGCAGGCTATCACGGCCGTCCCGCTAGATGGCGATGTCCTCGAGTTCGCGCTCGCGCGAGCGCTGCAACTCCTCCGGCGGCGGCTTGTGGCCGCCCAGCAGATTGCCGGTCCAGCTGGAGAGCCGGTTGATGAGGTTGTAGTAGACGTACTCGGGCGAGCGGCGGATCAGCAGGCCGTCCTTGATTTCCTCGGTGTATTCGTACTGGGCCCAGCCATTGCAGCCCTTGCAGAAGGGAACTTTGTCCCACTGCGCCGTCTCGTGGTAGTAGCGCGCCTTGGCGAACGCCTCGCCGTGCCACACGTCCTTGACGCCCTCTTCGAAGACGTTGCCCATGTCGGTGGCGCGCACGCCGTCGAGGCAGCACAGCCGCACGCTGCCGTCGTTGTGCACCGGCATGGTCTTGTAGATGACGCCGCACGGCACGCGCTTGGGCGGCTCCACCATCTCGGGGAAGGTACCGTTCTCGAACACGATGCCCATGCGCACGACATCGACCACGCCGACCCAGCGGTCCACGAACTCTTGCTCCTCGTGGCGGTTGGTGTCCTGCCGCGTGAACGATACCCCGACCCGCGGCAGGTCGCGGTTGCCGCGCGCCTTGAGCATGCGGAACACGGCCGCCTCGATCTTGGCCAGCTTGTCGACGCCGCGCACCTTCTTGAGGGTCGCGGGGGTCGTCGAGTCGAGGCTGAACATCACCGAGTCGACCTTGATCTGGCAGAAGAATTCGGCCAGCTCGGGCGTCAGCGTGAGGCCGTTGGTGTTCATGGCGACGGCGATGCCGCGCCGCTTCATGTCGGCCAGCACCTCGCGCAGGTTGGGAATGAGCAGCGGCTCGCCGTAGATCGAGGGCGCCACCATCGGCTGCGCCTTGGCGAACTCGTCGAGCATCTTGCGCGCGGCGTCGAGGTTCATGATGCCCTTGACGTCGTCGATCTGCTTCTCGTCCTCCAGGCCCCATACCGGGCACATATGGCAGCGCAGGTTGCAGCGGGTGGCAAAGTCGATGAGCAGCCGCTCGGGCATGTCCGACACGGGCAGCGGCTTCCAATCGAGGCTGGGGTCGACCCAGTCGGCCTTGCTCCAGTCGCGCATGTGCGCCCCCCGGTCCGTCCTCATGCTGGGGAGTCCCTCGAATCCCCGCTGCGGATGCAACGCCTTCTACGCCAACAAGCCTGGCCGAGCAAGACGTTGGCCGGTTTCGCGATGGCGCTTCTCGGCGCTGTGATGCATTCGCGTTTGCCGAGACATCGCGCGGTTGTGGCGGGCGGGCTTTTGTACGAGTTTCCCCCGGCAGGCCGCGGCAATGAGGCAGAGCATGGCGAGGATCGACGGCAGCTTTCTCACCTCGCGCCAGCCGCTGCGTGTCAGCAACGCCGTGGCGGCCATCGTCGTGGTCGACCGGGATCGTTATCTGATGCAGCTGCGCGACGACATCCCGGGCATCTGGTACCCGGGCCATTGGGGGCTGTTCGGCGGGGCGGTCGATGCCGGCGAGGACGAGATGTCCGCCTTGCGCCGGGAGCTGCGCGAGGAGCTCGAGCTGGAGCTGCAGGCGGCCAGCCTGTTCGTGCGCTTCGACTTCGACCTGACGCCGATGGGGCTCGAGCGCTACTGGCGCGCCTACTACGAGGTGGCGATCGACGCGGAAGCGTGCAAGCGCCTGGTGTTGCGCGAAGGCGCGGAGATGCGCGTGCTAACCGGCGACGACGTCTTGAGCCTGCCGCGGCTCTCTCCCTATGATAACTTCGCCCTGTTCTTGCATCATTCTCGCGGGCGCATCGCCCGCTAGCCGGAAGACGCCGGGCACTCCGGCCCGCTCTAGCCGATGGCCCATCAGGCTGACCTCAACCTCATGCGAGTGGTCCACGTCATCTCGAACCTGGGGCTGGGCGGCGCCGAGACCATGCTGGTCCGGCTGGTTCGCCAGCAGGCGGGCGGCACGATCGAGCACGCGGTCATCTCGTTTCTGGCCGGCGGCGTCTATACGCAGACGTTGCGGGACCTCGGCGTAGAGGTCATCGAGCTCGAGGGCACGCGATCGCTCAGGTCGGCCGCGCTGCTACGGCCGTTGGGCGCTGCGCTCGCGCGTGCCAGGCCGGACCTCGTGCAGGGCTGGATGTACCACGGCAATGTCGCGGCCTCGCTGGCGGCGATCGTGGGGTCCTGCCGCGCGCCGGTGTTGTGGGGCATCCGGCAGACCCTGGAGCGGCTAGGCGACAACCGGCCGCTGACGCGCGGCGTGATCCTGGCCGGCAGCGCGCTTGGGTTCCAGCCGCGCCGCATCGTCTACAACTCGACGCTGGCGGCCGAGCAGCACGAGGCCTTCTGGTATCCGAAGGCGAAGCGCGTGGCGATCTACAACGGCGTCGACACGCGCCGCTTCCGGCCGGACGCCGCCGCGCGCGTTGCTGCGAGGGTGGGCCTCGGACTGGCGCCGGATGCGGAGGTCATCGGTCGCGTGGCGCGCAACGACCCGATGAAGGATCACGCCACGCTGTTCAAGGCGTTCGGGCTGCTGGCCGCGCGGCGGCCGCGCGCGCACTTGGTTGTGGTCGGCACCGGCATGGAGGCCGCCGATGCGGAGCTTGCGCAGCTGGCGCAGCTCACCGGCGCCGCCGGGCGCGTGCAGTTTCTCGGGCCGCGACGCGACCTGGAGGAGCTGGTGCCTGGCTTCGATGTGGCGGTGTCGAGCTCGCGCATGTCGGAGGGCTTCCAGAACGTGCTGGCCGAGGCGATGGCCTGCGGCGTGCCTGCGGTGTCGACCGACATCGGCGAGGCCGCCACCATCATCGGCGATCCCGCACGCTTGGTGCCGCGGCTCGACCCCGGCGCGCTGGCGGCGGCCGTGGGCGCCGTCCTCGATCTGACGGCAGAGCAGCGCCAGGAGATGGGCCGGCAGGATCGCGAACGCATCGTCGCGAGGTTCGAGATCGGCGCGGCTGCGGCGCAGTTCGAGGCAGTGTGGCGCGAGGTCGTGGCGGAGGGGGAGTAGCGGGGGTGCGCGCCGACCGGTGCCCCTCTCCCCATCCTTCAATGGGGAGAGAGCTAGGGTGAGGGCGGCCGCATACGCCGGCGTCGGAGTTTGTCGCCGCCCCTCACCCCGACCCTCTCCCCGCAAGCGGGGAGAGGGAGGAGCCCAGGCCGTAGAGGGCGATGGTTTCGGCGAGCATGCGGTCCATGCCGTAGTGGGTGCGCACGAACTCGGGCGCGGAGCGGGTGACCTGGTGGCGCCAGGGGGAATCGCGCAGGAGGGCGACGACGCGGTCGGCGATGCATGCGGCGCGGTCCTCGTCGCTCATGTCGGGGCGATCGGCCACCACGTAGCCGGTGCGGCCTTCGGCGACCGTCTCGGCGACGGCGCCGGCGTCCATTGCCACCACGGGCACGCCGGCCAGCCCGGCCTCGAGCACGACGTTGGGCGTGCCCTCGTACTGCGAGGTGAGAACGAACGCATCGAAGGAGGAAAGGGCGAGCGAGAGCTCCTGCGTCGGCGGCATCAGCTTGAGCCTGTCGCCGAGCCCGCGCCGCCTGGCCTCGCGCAGGACATGCCCCTCCATCGAGCCCGAGCCGAACAGGACAAAGTGCGCTTCTGGCACACGCTGGCCGACCAAGTGCGCGGCGCGCACCCATAGCTGGGGTCGCTTCTCCGGGTAGAGCCTGAAGATCGAGCCGATCAGCGGGGCGCCCTCGGGCACGCCCAACCGGGCGCGGAACGCCTGCACCTCGGCGCCCTGGATGCGGCGGACGCGATCCTCGTCGATGCCGTTCCGGACGACCTCGATGCGCGCCGGGTCGATGCCGAGCCAGGCCGCGTAGTCGCGCGCGCCAGCCTCGCTGTTGTTGCACAGGGTGATGCGGGGCTCGGCGGCCAGCAGCAGATAGGCGGTCTGCATGTAGGGTCGGTAGTAGCTGAAGTTGGCGGGCCGCACGTTGCGCCCGGCAACGACGATGCGCGGCACGCCGACGGCAAGCGCAGCAAAGCCTGCCGCCAGCCCCACGCCGTCCTGCCAGCCGTGCACCGCGCGTGGTCGCTGGACCGCAAATTCGCCGGCGAAGCGTAGCACGTCGGCAACGAAGTCCTTGGGCGCCCAGGCCAGCGCCTCGGCGATCTGCGAGACGGCCGACGCCCCGCCCAGGCGATGGAGCTGTGCCGCCGCCGCGGCTTCTGGCATGGCGTTGCGAGGTGGCGGGACGGTCTTGGCGAGTTCGGGCAGGAAAAAGTCGAACTCGGGGCTCTCCCCCAGCCGTAGGCATAGAAGCCCGACCGGGCGGTCGAGCCAGTGTGGCAGCCGCGTGAGGAGGTTGACGAGCTGACGCTCGGCGCCGCCCCAGGCCAGCGCTGTATTGGCGTGCAGGATCGGCCCGGCCGCAAAGGCCTCGGCATTGAACAGCGGCCGTGCGGCGGGTGCAAACGAGTCGATCTCGTCGGTGCGCACGCCCGTGGCCTCGACGCTGCGGATCAGCCAGCGGGCGGCTTGTCCCGCCACGTGGTGCAGACCCCGCGGGACGAGCCGGCGCACGCCGGGCCGCAGGCCGATCAGGGCCTGGGTGAGGGCGCGCAAGCCGGCTTGTGGCCAGGATCGAAGCGAATCCATGCCGCTTTCATAAAGACCGCCGGCGTGGCGCGCAAAGCGTCAGCTGGATCGGCGCGAGCTTGGCAAATCGGGTGAGGCCTTATATCGGTCTGTGCGACGGGAAGGGGTTACGACTCCGGGCGCCGTCGCAGGGAACGATCCGCTATGTGCGGCTTGACCGGCTTTATCGATCTGCAGGGGCGCCTGCCGGCCGCGCGTCTCGCCGGCATCGCCCAGAGCATGACCGACAGCATTGCCCATCGCGGCCCCGACGATGCGGCCACCTGGATCGACGCGGAGGCGCACCTGGCGTTGGGTTTTCGGCGCCTGGCGATCATCGACGTGTCGCCCCTGGGACGCCAGCCCATGCATTCGGCCTCCGGCCGATACGTGATCGTCTACAACGGCGAGATCTACAATGCCCCGGAGCTGCGGCGCGCGCTCGAGACCGAGGGCCTCACCTTCCGGGGCCACTCCGACACCGAGGTGATGCTGGAAGGCTTCGAGCGGTGGGGCGTCGCGGCGACGCTCGAGAAGATCGCCGGCATGTTCGCCATCGCCCTGTGGGACCGGCACAACCGCAGCCTGTGGCTGATCCGCGACCGGCTGGGCAAAAAGCCGCTCTATTACGGCAGGATCGGTGGCACCTTCTTCTTCGGCTCGCAGCCCAAGAGCTTTTTTCCCCATCCCGAGTGGCGGGCCGAGATCGATCGCGACAGCCTCACCGCCTTCATGCGCTTTGGCTATGTGCCCGCGCCGCGCTCGATCTTCAAGGGCCTGGCCAGCGTGCGCCCCGGCGAGTGCGTCGAGATGCGCGGCGGCGAGGTGGCGGCGCGGCGCCTCTATTGGGATGCACGCACCAAGGCCGCGGCGGCGCTGGCCGCTCCCATGGACGACCTGTCGGACCAGGAGGCGGTCGCGCGCTTCGAGGAATTGCTGTCCGGGGCGGTGCGACGGCGGCTGATCTCGGACGTGCCGCTTGGCGCCTTCCTGTCCGGCGGCGTCGACAGCTCGGCGGTCGTCGCCCTGATGCAGGCGACCGGCACAGGCCGCGCCAAGACCTTCAGCATCGGCTTCGACGAGAGCGCATACGATGAGTCCAGACACGCACGGGCGGTGGCGGAGCACCTGGGCACCGAGCATCACGAGCTCAGGGTGAGCCCGCGCGATGCGATCGCTGCGATCCCGGCCATGCCGCTCTATTACGACGAGCCGTTTGCCGACGGGTCGCAGGTGCCGACCTATCTGCTGAGCAAGTTGACGCGGAGCCACGTCACCGTGGCGCTCTCGGGCGACGGCGGCGACGAGCTGCTGGCCGGCTATACGCGCTACCGCACCGGCCA
>Ga0111539_10004646_pt1 | contig 17938 bp, 13 predicted proteins | sample RhiMethybrSRZTD1_FD_79667 | JGI IMG/M metagenome (GOLD analysis project Ga0111539, IMG submission 79667) | Populus rhizosphere microbial communities from Tennessee, USA - Rhizosphere MetaG P. TD hybrid SRZTD1 (version 2) (version 2) | ecosystem: Host-associated > Plants > Roots > Rhizosphere >... | reverse complement strand
GTGGCCGATCTGCGACTTGACCGACCCGAGGGTGGTCGAGCCCGGCGACGCACCCCGCTCGGAGTAGACGTCGGTCAGCGTGGACAGCTCGGTGCGGTCGCCGACGACCGTGCCGGTGCCGTGGGCCTCGACCAGCCCGACCGCGGCCGGCGACACGCCGGACCGGTCGTAGGCCCGCTCGAGCGCCCGGCGCTGCCCCTCGCGGCGGGGCGCGGTGAGCCCCAGGCTGCGCCCGTCGCTCGACGCCGAGACCGCGTCGATGACGGCGAGGATGCGGTCGCCGTCGCGTTCCGCGTCGCCGAGGCGCTTGAGCACGATGCACCCGACGCCCTCGCCCAGCGAGATGCCGTCGGCGGCCGAGTCGAAGGTGCGGCACCGGCCGGTGGGCGACAGCGCGTGGGTGGCCGAGAAGAGCAGGTAGTCGTAGATGCCGTTGTGCAGGTCGGTGCCGCCGCACAGCACCATGTCGCTCGCCCCGGAGGTCAGCTCACCGCACGCCGCCGACAGCGCCGCCATCGACGCGCCGCAGGCGGCGTCGACCGTGTAGTTGGCGCCCCCGAGGTCGAGGCGGTTGGCGATGCGCCCGGCGATCACGTTGGCGAGCACCCCGGGGAACGAGTCCTCGGTGAGCTTCGGGATCTCGGCCAGCGCCTCGGGCACGGCGCCGACGAAGTGCGGCAGCGCGGCCCGGAAGCCGTAGGCCTGCGCCAGGTCGGTGCCGGTCTCGGCGCCGAAGACGACAGACGCCCGCTCGCGGTCGAAGGGACGGTCGGCGTACCCCGCGTCGGCCAGCGCCGCCGCTGCCACCTCGAGGCTGAGCAGCTGGTCGTTGCCGATCGACGTGATCGAGCGCGGCGGGATGCCGTAGCGCATCGGGTCGAACGGCACGTCGGGCAGGAAGCCGCCCCACCTCGACGGCGTCTTGGCGCCTGCGTCCTTCACGAACGCGTCGGGGTCGTAGTAGCGCTCGACGTCCCAGCGGTGCGCGGGCACCTCGGTGATGCCGTCGACCCCGGCCACGATGTTCGACCAGAACTGATCGACTCCGACCGCGCCGGGGAACAGGGCGGCCGTGCCGATCACCGCGATCTCGATCGACTCGCCCTCCACCGGTTCGGCGATCCCGGGCACCGCCACCGCGTCGAGCAGGTCGGCGGCCCCCTGGCTCACGTCGCGGTGCAGTGCGGCGACGGTCGTCGAGGCCTCACGCAGCGCGGCGACCTGGCCGATCATGAACATGCCCTCGCGGCGCACCTCGTCGGCGTCGACGTCGGTCAGCGTGTCGCCGTCGCGCACGATGCCCTTGGCCGCGATGCGGAGGCGCCCCAGGTTGAGGCCCTCGAGCTCGGTCCACATGTCGCGGACGTCGGTGCCGGCGGCCACCAGCTCGGCCTTGCGCCGTTCGAACGCGGCGACGTACTCGCTGGCGACGCAGCGGGTGGCGTGACCCGGCGACGTCTCGAGCAGCACCGTGTCGGTGCAGCCCACTGCCTCGTCGAGGAAGGTGCGGGTGACGGCGCCCGTCTCGACGGCCTCGGTGGTCATCACGTAGGCGGTGCCCATCAGCACGCCGATGCTGGCGCCCCGCTCGACCAGCGGCGCCGCCATCGCCGCCACCATCGCCGACGACCGGGCGTCGTGGACGCCACCGGCGAAGAACACCTCGACCCCGGCGAGGTCGCTCTCCTGCAGCAGCCGGTCGATCTGGCGCTGCCACAGCGCGAAGCTCGAGCGCGGACCGACGTGGCCGCCGCACTCGCGGCCCTCGAACACGAAGCGGCGGGCGCCGTCCTTCCAGAAGCGGTCGAGCAGCCCCGGCGACGGCACGTGCAGGAACGTCGTGATGCCCTCGGCCTCGAGCGGTGCGGCCTGCGACGGGCGCCCGCCGGCGATGAGGGCGACCGGCGGCCGTGCCTCGCGCACGACCGCCAGCTGCTCCTCGCGCAGCTCGGGCGGAACGAAGCCGAGGATCCCGACGCCCCAGGGCCGGTCGCCGAGGGCCTCGGCGGTCTCGGCCAGGAGCGCACGGATCTCGTCGCCGCGCATCAGCGAGAGCGCCAGGAACGGCAGGGCGCCGCCCTCCGCGACGGCGGCGGCGAAGGCGCTGCGATCGCTGACGCGCGTCATGGGGCCCTGGGCGATCGGGTGGGCGGTGCCGCGGGTGGCCGCCGTGCCGGCCCCCGGGGCCAGCGGCTGGAGCTCGCGGGCGGCCGCGATGTGGTCGGCGATGGCGGCGCGCAGCGCCTGCACGATGCCGCCGGCCGTCTTGTGGCGCTCGGCGAGCGGTCGGGCGAAGGACCCGTCCTGACCGATGGGCAGCAGGTCGGTGCGCAGGTCGTCCGCGCCGAGTCGGGAGGCCACGTCGGACGGGGCGGCATCGGCGGCCGGCAGGGTGAGGTCGGGGCGGGTGAACAGGCGGTGACCGCCCACCAGGACGGTCTCGCTGCCGTCCATGGCGCCGACGGCGCTGCGCACCTCGCGCGGCAGGGAGCAGTCGCGGGCCAGAGCGAGCTGGGCGTCGAGCACCACGCCGCAGGCACCGCCCACGATCGCGGCGGCGGCCGTGTCGAGCCCGATGCCGCCCTGCAGCCAGATCGGCGCGTCGACCGCGACCACCAGGCGCTGCAGCAGCACGAACGCGGTCTCCTCGCCGACCCGCCCGCCCGACTCCGCGCCTTTGGCGATCAGGCCGTCGGCGCCGGCCGCCAGTGCGGCGCGGGCCTCGGCCAGCGAGGTGACCTCGACGAGGACGCGCCGTCCGGCTTCGCGGTGGCGGCCCACAGGCGTGGGCTCGTCGACGACGACGGTGGAGACCGCGCCCGGCAGGTCGCCCGGATCGAGCGCGGCCCCCGCGGCCAGCCGCACGCCGAACGCACCGTCGTGGCGGGCCTGGACCAGCGCCATCTCGGCCAGGGCCCGCACGGGGTCGCGCCCGGCGTCGAGCACCCCGAGAGCGCCGCCCCGGCACAGTCCGACGACCAGGCGGCCGTCGGGACGGGCGCCGGGGGTGATCCCGATGATCAGTTCGCTGTCTGCGGTGTGCAGCCCCGAGTGCATGATTCCCCCTCATGGGTCGGGCTGGCGGCGGCGTCGACGGCGACCTCCCTGTCACCGTCTGGATCGAGCTGACCCCCTAGCTGCCCGACCGCCGACGCCGGGCGGTGCGGTCCCACCGTTCTCCCGGCGAAGGAGGTGGCGATCGGGCAGCCGAGGGGGCTGGTGACGTGGAGGAGGGGGCGGCACCGTTGCCGCCCCCTCGGCCACGAGGCCTGTCAGGCGTTGCAGGTCGGCGTGACCGGAGCCCCCGTGAACCGCTGGTTCAGGAAGTTGAGGGTGCCGTCCTGGCCCTGGAAGATGCCGAGGGCGTGCTCACCCGTGAACATGTCGAACCACTGGACCTGCGTGCCCTGGGCGCACCAGGCGTCACGCAGCTCGGTGCCCTGGTTGTAGGGGATGATCTCGTCGAGGATCTGGTGGTACATCATCACCGGGATCTCGGGACCGTCCCCGGGCTTGCCGAGGTGGTTCTGGTCGAGGCGGGCCTGCCAGGCGGGCGTGTTCAGCGGGTTCGTCGTGGTCAGGTTCTCGATCGTCTGGAACCCGAGGTTGATGAGGCCGTCGCCCACGCACGCCTGCGAGTTGTTCTCGAGCAGCGTCTGGCCCGCCGGGCTCAGGTACGTCTCGAGGTCGAGCTCGGGGTAGGCGGCGTCGAGGCCCACGGCGGCGAGCGCCAGGAAGGCGAAGAACGGGCCACCGTTGAGGGTCGTGCCCAGCTGCTCGGGGTTCGACGGCACGCCACCCGCGGCCGCGCCGACGACGTTGAGCTCGGGGGCGTAGGTGCCCTCGATCTCGGCGGCGCGAGCCGTGGACTGCCCACCCTGGGAGTAGCCGGACAGGGCGATCGGCGCGTTCGCCGCCAGCCCCAGCTCGGGCACCTTGAGCGCGGCGCGCACCACGTCGAGCTGCGCGTGGGCCTCGGCGTCGGCGGCGATGTAGGTGTGGGTGCTGGGCGTGCCCAGCCCCTCGTAGTCGGTGACGGCCACGGCCCACCCGCGGGCGATGAGGGCCTGGATGAACGGCAGCTCGTAGTTGGTGCCCTGGGCGAGCGACTTCGACGGCGCGCAGGCGTCGCCGAGCCCCTGGGTGCCCTGGGCGACCGACACGATCGGGCGGGGCCCGCCGCCGGTCCACGGGGCCTTGGGCACGTAGACCGAGCCGGTCACCACGTTGGCCTGGTTGGTCGCGGACCGCGACCGGTACTGCAGCGCGACGGCCGTGATGTCGGCCGAGCCCGCCAGGGAGGTCGTGGACTTCTTGATGACCGTGCCGGGGGTGTTCGACCCGGTGCCCGGAACGTAGATGTCGGGTGCCGGCGCGGTGCAGCCGACGCTGGCCAAAGCCAGCCCGGCGACCGCCAGCAGCGCCGGCACGGCGCGTTTCATCGTCGAGAGCTTCATGGTTGCTTCGTGTCCCCTCCCCGTCGGAGTGACCCCGCGGGTGCGGATGCGCCCGGTTCCGAGACCACTGCCGTACGAACGACCGGGCTGTTTGTTACCGCCCGGTCACCAGGCCAGTATGTCGGCGGGTGCTGCAAGCGTCAACGGATTTATTGACCTTACCGTCGGTAAATCCCCGGGTTACCAACAAGTAAGTTGTTACACGGCGCGTGCAGGAATATGGTGACTCCCGTGACCGCAGCTGCAGCACAGTCGTCGGCAACGGGGCGCCCACCGACCAAGCGCGTCCGCAAGAACCCGGACCAGCGCCGGGCCGAGATCGTGGCGACGGCGCGCGAGGTGTTCGCGGCCACCGGCTATGCGGAGTCGGGCCTGGCCGAGATCGCCAGTGCGGCGAGCGTCTCGAAGGGCCTGCTCTACCACTACTTCCCCGAGGGGCGCCCCCAGCTCTTCGTCAGCGTGATGCAGGGACTGCTCACCGACTTCCAGGCGCGGCTGCGGCAGGCCTCCAAGATGCCGTTCTCCCCCCGCACCCGGATGGAACACCTGCTGGCGGCCCTGTTCGGCTTCTTCGACGAGAACCCCTCGGCGTACCGGCTGCTGTTCCGCGACCCCTGGGTCACCCACGACGAGGCGGTCGAGGCGTCGGCCATCGCCACCCGGGTGCAGATCGCGTCCGAGCTCGCCACCCTCATGGCGGGGTCGGGCCTGCCGGCCGACGATCTCGTGTCGGCCAGCTCGGGCATGCTCGGGTTCGCCCTCGCCAACGTCGAGCTCAGCATCACCGGCCAGGTCGACGCAGAGACGGCGTGGCGGGTGACCTGCGAGTACGCCACCTCACGGTTCGACGACTGACGGCGCGGAGCGCACCAGCCGCAGCCGGGGCCCGTCCGCCGGCGCGGTCGGGGCCACCTCGGGCCCGGTCGCCGGCACCCCGACCGGGGCCGCCGCCTCGCCGGCCGTCGGGGCGTCGCCCAACCGGGCGGTGACGGTCGTCCCGCGGCCCGGCGTGCTGGCGACGGCCAGGCTGCCCTGGCCGAGCTCCGCGAACGAGCGCATCGCCGCGATCCCCGACTCGAACATCAGCCGGGACGGATCGAACCCGATGCCGTCGTCGGCGACCGTCACCTCGACCACCGGGCCGTCGGCCCGCACCACCACCTCGATGTGGTCGGCCCGACCGTGGCGCCAGACGTTGCGCACGGCCTCCTGCACGATGCGCAGCACCAGGGTCTCGGTGGTCCAGTCGAGCTCGAGGTCGTCGGCGACGGTCACGCGCTGGGCCGGGCGGCGGCCGTCGCGATACAGCCCGTCGACGTAGGCGTGGATCGGGGTGCTCAGGCTCGTCGACCTGGGCCGGTCGACCTCGAGCGGCTGCACGGCCAGCATCAGCAACCGCAGCGACTCCGCCTGCGAGCGCAGCTCGTCGCGGACCATCACCGAGGCACCCGCCACCGGGCCGACGGCCCGCTGGCCCCCGGTGCTCATCTGCATGAACGACACGAAGGACGCGTACGCCGCCACGGCCTGTTCGTGCAGCTGCGCCGCCACGCGGTGGCGGTCGTCGTCGGTGCGCTGCATGAGCGCGGCGAGGAGGTCGCGACGGGCCTCGGCCGCCCGCTCGACCTCGGCGTAGAGCCGGCGGGTCTCGCGACCGACCGCCAGCTGCCGGAGGGCGGCCAGCACGAGGACCACCGACACCGCGACCAGGGAGTAGAGCGGCGCGTTCGGCTCGGTGTCCTGCTCGAAGATGGCGACGCCGACGAGGTGGGGAAGGCCGACGAGCAGGAGCGCGGCGGGCAGCCAGGCCCCCCGCACCTGGTCCTGCGGGGGCAGGCGGTCGAGGCCGGGGCTGACCGTGTCGGGCACATAGAGGGGCACGAGCATGAGCAGGCTCATGCACAGGCCGTGGAGCACGAGCAGCGGCGCCACCGGCAGCTCGAAGCCCGTGACGCCCTGCGCGGTCTGCGCCACGGCGTTGACCAGGCCCAGGGACGCCAGCAGCACCCCCACGGGCCCGATGGCGGCGTTGCCGTGGGGGGCGGCGCGATCGCCGCGGAGCCGCAGGAAGAGCAGGATCGCCCAGTACACGCCGAACACCATGGCGATCGCGGCGATCGCCGCGGGCACCGCGAACCACGAGGCCTCGGAGGCGAGCACGTCGTCGCCCCAGATGATCGCCGAGGGTGCGGCGACCACCAGCACCGACATGACGCTCTCGAGGAGGTCGACCGACACGGCCCGGCGCCCCGAGCGCGTGCGCACGACGCACACGACGACGGTCATGAGCAGGAGGCCGGTGATCGAGACCGCGATCGCTCCGACCGGGGCGCTCACCGCGATGCCCGTCGCGGCGCCGACGAGCATGGCGCACCCGATGGCGTAGATCAGCGCCAGGGCCACCAGCCACACCCACCAGCACCGGTTGTCGGGCCGGGGCGCGCGGCGGGCCGCCAGGTACGTGAACAGGAGCGCCGGCGTCGTGTAGGCGCCGCTCGCCAGGAGGGCCATCACGACGAGGTACCGGTCGGTCGTCGTGGCGACCACGGCACCGATGGCGACGTTGACCGGCAGGCTGATGCAGACCCAGACCAGCGCCCGGTGGCGGAGGCGCGGGCTGAAGAGCCCGGGCGCACGACCGTCGCTGGTCAGGGGGTCGGGCTGCCGGAGCGCCTCGCGCACCTCGGCCCGGGCGCGTGCGAGAACGGCGTCCAGCTTCGACATCGGGCTCCCCCTTCCCAGCACCGGGCCCCGGCGTGGATCGACCGCGGCCCGCGCCTGAATACAAACAGTCGCGTCGGAAACCTGTCAACAGGGTCGGTGACAAGGATCACATCGATGACGCGAGCGCGGCGCGCCGGCCGGCATGCGGGCGCGTTCGCCCACGACGACGTATCGTCGAGACCGCACGTGGTGCGAACACCACTCCCCCGACCGCGGCGCCGACGTCCTGCTGGGACGCCCTGTGCGAAAGAGGCACAGCGATGTTTCTCGAGTTCAACGACGAGCAGCTCGAGCTGCGCGACAGCGCCCGTGCCGCGCTCGGTCGCCTCTGCCCGCCCCACCTCGTGCACGAGGCCGAAGGCGTGCGCGACGCGGCCCAGGTCGACACCGAGCTCGGATGGCTCGGGTGGCCGGCGCTGGCGATCGACGTCGACCTCGGCGGCCTCGGGCGCACGTTCGTCGAGCTCGCCGTGGTCCTCGAGGAGCTGGGCCGGGCGGCGGCGCCGGGCTCGTTCCTGCCGACGTCCACGCAGTTCGTGCCGGTGGTCCGCGAAGCCGGCACGACCACGCAGGCCCACCGCTTCCTGGCGGGCGTGGCCGCCGGCGAGCTCACCGGGTCGATCGCGGTGCACGAGAGCGGTCGCTGGGAACCCGAGGCCGTCACGTCGACGGCCGAGCGCGACGGCGACGGGTGGCTGCTCCGGGGCCACAAGCAGCACGTCCTCGGCGCCCCCGCGGTCGACGAGGTCGTGGTGGCCGCCCGGTGCGACACGGGTCCCCTCGGCCTGTTCGTCGTCCCAGCGGCCGAGCTCACGTTCAAGCGCACCGACAGCATCGACATCACCCGCTCGCTGGCCAACGTCGAGCTCAACGGCGTCTGGGTCCCCGACGCCCGCCGGCTGGGCGAGCAGGGCGACGACGCCTCCCGACCGCTGGCCCGCGCCCTGGCCGTCGCCACCGTCGGCCTCGCCCTCGACGGCCTCGGGGCGTGCTCCGCGGTGCTCGACGACGCCCTCGCCCGGGCGGGCGACGGCCCCCCGCCGGGCGAGGCCACCGAACACGCGCTGGCCGAGATGCTGGTGGCGATCGAGACCGCGCGCGCCGCCACCTACGCCGGGGTCGTCGCCGTCGCCGAGGGCGACGCCGACGCGGGCACCGTGGCCTCGGTGGCCAAGGCGGCCACCGGCACCTGCCAGCGGCTGGTGGCGCGCCACGCGCTCGAGATCCGCGCCCGGGGCGGGTCGCCCGACGACCCGGCCGTCACGACCTGGATCGGTCGGGCGAAGGCCGACGATCTCCTGCTCGGCGGCACCCACGACCACCGCCGCATCGTCGCCGACGGGCTGCTGAGCACGCGTCGGGCCCGCAGCGCGCACCTGGCGAGCGCCCTCCTCGGCTGAGACGGCGGAGCGGCACCGCGGCCCCGCTCCCCGCCTCAGCGCGTCCGCGTGCCGAGCGCTCGGCCGGCCACGCGGTCGAGCTCGGCACCGAGCCCTCCCGTCGCGCTGCGCTGCGCCACCGTCACGGCCCACTCCTCGGCCCACGATCCGCTCGGCCAGCCCATCGGGCCGTCGAGGCCCCGGTCGAGCCCGTCGGCCCCGAGGACCTCGAGCCCCGCCAGGTAGACGTCCTCCTCGGCCTGCGACGTCACGAGCGGCAGCATCGCCAGCTCGGGGTTGGGCCGCCCGGTGGTCTGGCGCGCCAGGGCGCGGTAGGCCAGGGCGCGGGCGCCGGACACCTGGACGTGCAACCCGGCCAGGGTGTCGCGGAAGACCCCGTCGTCGGCCAGACCTCGCGAGCGACCGGCGTCGGCCAGCGCCTCGAGGGCGTGCTGCGCGGCGAACAGGCTGGTGATCCACCGCATCGAGCGGGCCCGGGCCCGGACCGACTGGAGCACCTGCCACCCCTCGTCGCGGCCGCCGACGACCTCGTCGTCGGCCACGCGCACGTCGGTGAACGCGAGCGTCCCGCCGGGCCCGTCGACGCGGCCGGGCACGTCGACCGGCTCGGGCCGGGACACCCCGGGGGCGGTGAGGTCGACGGCCACCACGGCGAGGTCGTCGAGGCGGGCACCCGAGGCGACCACCCGCGCCCCGCACAGGCAGCGGTCGGCGTCGGCGGCGCCCGGGGGTGCCGGGATCGATCCGCTGAGCGTGAGCGTGCCGCCGATCTCCGCGATCGACAGCCCCGGGACAATGGCGTCCACCCCGTCCTCGGAGGCTGCGCTCGTATCCACCTCGTCGACGGCGACGCACCAGCTCAGGCGCCCCTCCAGCGTGGACGGCACCCAGTCGTCCTGTTGCACCCCGGCGCCGTGGTCGACGAGCGTCGGCGCGCAGACGTCGAGGCCCTGCGGGTTGACCGACCGCGGGAGGCGGCGTTCGGCCAGCTCCTCGAGGTAGATCATCTGCTCGATGGCGGAGGCGTTGCGGCCGCCCAGGTCGGGCGGCCACCGGGGCACCAGCCAGCCGGCCTCGAACAGCGCGAGCTGCCAGGCGGCCGCCCACTCGGGGATGTGGCCCGACGACCGCGGTGGATCGGATGCCCGCTCCCCCGCCGGTTGGTTCCCGTCGAGCCATGCCACCAGCTCGCTGCGAAAGCGGGCCTCGGACCGGTTGTCGGACAGGCGCACGGACCGAAGGCTACTCGGAGCGGTCGTCGGTCACGTCTCAGCCCGCACCGTGGCCGTTGGCGCTGCGCGTCGCGTCAGGCTCACCGCGCTCCGCCGTCTCCGGCGCACCGTGGCGGGTGCGGACCGCGAGGGCGCGGGCGATCTCCTCGGCGACCAGCGGCAGCAGCGACGCGCTGACCGCCCGCGTCAGGCGATCGACCACCGCGCCGGCCACCGCCGCGGCGATCTCGTGGTCGAGGCCGCCGAGGGCGTCGACGGCGGCGTCGACCGCGGGGGTCGACACGACGACGCGATCGGCCAGGGCCGCCGTCGCGGGTGCGGCCTCGCCCAGGTCGCGGGCGGCGTCGCGCCCCGACACGTCCGTAGCCGGCTCGAGCGCGCCGGGGTCGGCGTCGGCGTCGTCCTCGGGGAACGGCACCGGCATGGCCACGGTCTCCGGCAGCCACGAGCCGTCCGGGGGACGATCGGCCTCGGCGTGCGGGACGGGGCCTGGACGCGGGCGGGGAACGACGACGGGATGGACGTCCTCGTCGACGTCCTCGTGCGTGTCGGGACCGGCGCGGTCGTGGCCGGCACCGGCGGCGCCCGGCGACTCCGCCGCCGGGACCGAGGCGCCCGGCGCCGCGGTGTCGGTTCGCTCGGGGGGGAAGGGCACGGGCATCGCCACCGTGTCCTGGAGCTCCGGCCCGTCCGCTGCGGGCCCGTCGTCGCCGGGAGAGGTCTCGGGCACGGCGCGCTCCTCCGCGACGTCTGCGGTCGTGGGGGCGGCCGGACCCAGCCCGAGCACCGTGGGCAGGGGCCGGGCGTGCACCAGCGCCAACCGGGTGGTGCACCGCGTCAGGGCCACGAACAGGGCGTGCATGCCGTGGTCGGGCGCCTCGGCGATCGCCGCCGGCTCGACGACCACCACCGAGTCGAACTCGAGACCCTTGGCCTCGTCGGGCGCCAGCAGCACCACCGGCTCACCCCCCGGACGCAGCTCGCCGGCCCAGGCGACGCCGGCACCGTCGAGGGCCGACGCCAGGGACGCGCGCAGCGACGCCGGGGTGACCACGCCGACGATGCCGTCGGCCGCCAGCGTGCCGACGGTGGCGACGACGCACGCCGGCAGGTCGTCGGGCGCGGCGACGGGCACCGTCTCGATCTCGTGGCCGGCGGTGCGCAGCGCCTGCGGGCAGGCCATGCCCGGGGCGATCTCGGGCAGGAGGCGCATGGCGACCTCGTGCACCTCGGCCGGCAACCGGTAGCCGTACTCGAGCTCCACGACCTCGGTGGTGACCCGCTCGTGGCGCAGCGCCTGGACGATGGGGTCCCACGAGGTGGGCGCCCAGGGCGACGTGGCCTGGGCCAGGTCGCCGAGGACGGTCAGGGAGCCCGCCCGTGACCGTCGCCGGATCGACTCGAGCTGGAGGGGCGACAGATCCTGTGCCTCGTCGACGACGATGTGGTCGTAGGTCGCGGCCACGCCGTCGAGCAGCGCGGCGGCCGCGTCGAGGATCGGCACGTCGTCGACCGACCACTGCCACGTCGTGACCTGGGCGTCGGACGGCAGGGCGAGCAGCTCGAGCTCGGACTCGGACAGGGTGCCCGCCCCGGCCGCGAGCAGCTGCCGCCGCGACGACAGCAGCTCGACGAGGAACGTCTGCGGCGTGAGGCTGGGCCAGACGCGGGCGAGGTAGTTGTCGAGGTCGCGCAGGGCGTCCCCGCCGCGGGGGGCCACGGTGGGGACCGGGCCGCCCGACAGCGCGGCGTCGACCTCGGCGACGAGGAAGGCCCGCAGCATGCGGTACCCCTCGTTGTGGGGCCGGCCCGCCAGCTGCCGGGCGCGGGTGGCGACGCGGCGGCCGTCGAGCTCGACCGTCCGGCCCTCGATCGTGAGCTCGACGGGCGTGGCCTCGACGCGCTGGCGGTTGCGCAGGCCGCGGAGGATCAGTCGCAGCAGGCGGCGGTCGCCCTTGAGCCGGCGCAGCTCGGGCGGGTCGACGCGCCCGACGCGCACGCGGGGGCCGAGCGCCTGCACCGGCAGCTGGACGACGGTCTGGTCGCCGAGCGACGGCAGCACCGCGGAGATGTAGCGGACGAAGGCCGGGTTGGGCCCCACCACCAGGACGTCGCGCGCGTCGAGGCGCTCGCGCCGGTTGAACAGCAGCCACGACACGCGGTGCAGCCCCACGACCGTCTTGCCCGTGCCCGGGCCGCCCTGCACGACGAGGAGCTCGTCGAGGGGGCGGCTGATGACCTGGTACTGCGAAGCCTGGATCGTGGCGACGATGTCGCCCAGCTCGCCCGACCGGGCCGACCCGAGCGCGTCGAGGAGCGCGTCACCCAGCACGGGCTCGGGCGGCCGGCCCTCGGTGATCGCCTGCGCGACCTCGCGGAACATCAGATCCTCGATCTCGCGGATCTGGTTGCCCGAGCAGCGGTAGAGGCGACGGGCGTCGAGGCCCTCGGGATCGTCGGGGGTCGCGGTGTAGAACGGCGCCGCGATCGGGGCCTGCCAGTTCACGACGACGAGGTCGTTCTCGTCGTCCCAGATGGCGCCCTTGCCGATGTACCAGCGCGCCTCGGCGGCGTCGATGCGGCCGAAGGCGATCGCCTCGTCGGGGTCGGCGAGCCCGAGGCGGCTGACCCGCTTGCGCAGCTCGACGGCGGCCCGCGGGTTGGCCGCGAGCCGCGGGGCGCGGGCGAGGTCGGCCTGCTGCCGGTCGCGCAGTGCCAGCGCCCGGTCGAAATAGGCCTGCTCGTACGGCAGGTCCGGATGCATCTGCCTCGTCGCCTCTCCCCACGGACCGGTGAGCGGTCGCCAAGGTGGGGAACCGGCACTCGGTCGAGCCCGGCGCCCGCCCCGACGCCCGCGCGCTGAGCGAGATGGTACCGCGCTCGGCGGGGTCGTCACGCACGTTCCGGGCGGGACGCCCGCCGCTCCGCGCTGTGGGTGGCGGCTCGACCGAGCAGAGCGGACGACGGCCACCACGGAGCGTCCGAGTCGCCGGATCGGTCCGGCTCCCGCCATCCTGTCGAGGTGGACCTGCTGGACGCCACCCCCTCCTCGTTGCGCTGCGCCGACGTGGCCCGGGCCGAGTCGCTCGCCCCCGCCGGGACCGCGGGCAGCTACCGCGGCTTCGTGGCCGTGGAGCTGCCGCTGCCGTGGCCGCGCGAGCTCACCGAGCATCCGCTGGTCGCCCCGGCGGCCGGGGCGCTCGAGGCCGCCGGGCTGCGCGTCCAGGCCCTGGTGCCCGATCCCGACGGGCCCGACGCCCGCCGCCAGGTGCTGACGTTCGTGCGTCCCGACCGCGGCGGGTTCGGAGGCTACGACGCCACCCGCTGGACCGTGCCGTCCGACGCGGTCGACGCCGCGCTGTCCGCCCTCGCGAGGTCGTTCGACCCGGCGGTCGCCGGCGGATGGGACCTCACCGCCCTCGCCGCGACGGGCGCGGCGGGGGCGGTCGTGGCCGCCACCGGCGCCGACGCGGGCCGGCACGTGCTGATCTGCACCCACGGCGTGCGCGACACCTGTTGCGGGTCGCTGGGGACGCGGCTCGCCGCCGCCCTCCCCGGACTCGGCGCCGGCATCCACCGGTGGCGCACGAGCCACACGGGCGGCCACCGGTTCGCCCCCACCGCCCTCGTCCTGCCCGAGGGCACGGCGTGGGCGTTCCTCGACCTCGACGTGCTGGTGGGCATCGTGGACCGCACCTTCGATCCGGCGCACGCCGCCGCCCACTACCGCGGTTGCACCGGCCTCCACGGCCCCGAGGCCCAGGCCGCCGACGGGGCCGCGCTTGCCGCGGTCGGCTGGTCGTGGCTCGACCGCGCCCGCACGGGCACCGTCGTCGCCCGTGACGGGGCGCGAACCCGGGTGCGCCTCGAGGGCCGCCACCCCGACGGCACGGTGACGGTGCTCGACGCCGACGTCGAGGCCGTCCGCATGGTGCCGGTGCCCGACTGCGGCCGGCCGCCGGCCGAGGCGAGGAAGGCGGCCCCCGAGCTCGTCGTGCGCAGCCTCACCGTCGCCTGAGCTCAGACGGCGGCCGCGACGCCGGCCCCGGCGGTCGCCTCGCGGGCGTCGCCCCGCCCGTCGGTGCCCGGCCACGGATCGACCCCGCGCATGAACAGGAAGCACCCGGGGATGCGCGGTCCGCCGGTCGCCGCCCACCGGTCGCGGTACTGCGTCGGCGTCTCGCCCACGAGGTCGCGGAAGCGCGACGAGAACGACCCGAGGCTCGAGAAGCCGACCATCATGCAGACCTCGGTGACCGTGAGGTTGGCCGCCCGCAACAGGTCCTGGGCGCGCTCGATGCGCCGGCGCGTGAGGTAGCGCATCGGGGTGTCGCCGTAGGTGTCGGCGAACGACCGGGCGAAGTGGTACTTGGACATGCAGGCCTCCGCCGCCAGGGCGTCGAGGTCGAGCGGCTCGGCGTAGCGACGGTCGGCGAGGTCGCGGGCCCGGCGCAGCTGAGGGACCACCGCGGGTGCGGTCACGCCGTCAGTGTGGCATCCGCCGGCGGCGGGGCTGCGTGCACCCGCGCTGCGGAACCGGCGGCGACGGCCGGGGCCGGTCAGGCGCCCGGCCCGAAGTCGCCGCCCTGGTAGGGCCGCTCCTCCATGAGCACCAGCCAGTTGCCGGAGTCGTCGCGCAGCACGGCCTCGACCCCGTAGGGGCGCTCGGACGGCTCCTGGAGGAACTCGACCCCGCGGGCGGTGAGCTCCTCGTAGGTCTTGCGGCAGTCGTCGGTGGCCAGGCCGACGGCGTGCAGCGCGCCCTTGGCCATCATCGTGCGGATGGCGGCGGCCGAGTCGTCGTCGAGCGGCGGGCCGGGCAGCGCCAGCGTCAGCTGCATCTCGGGGTGGTCGGGGTGCACGACGGAGCACCAGCGGTAGCCGTCGCCCATCGTGACGTCGGTGTGCTCGCGGAACCCGAGCTTGTCGATGTAGAAGGCCTTCGCGGAGTCCTGGTCGGCGACCCACACGGTGGCGAGCGAGACGTTCGTGATCATGCCGACGACGGTACGGACGTCGCGGCCGTGGTGCTTCTCCCACGTTGCTGGAGCCGGGCGGACCCGAGCCGCCCGATGCGGCGAGCCGGCGCCCGCCGACCCGACCCGGCGACCGGGCCGAGAAACGGGCCGAAAACGGGGCCGACCAGGGCGAGATGCCCTGGTCGGTGGTGGGCCGTAAGGGATTCGAACCCCTGACCCCCTGCGCGTCATGCAGGTGCTCTAGCCAACTGAGCTAACGGCCCGGTGGACGGAGGACGCTACCACAGCGCCGACGGCGTTCCGACATCGATGCGGACGTGTCACGACCCGCCGGTAACGTGTGCCGATGGCCGATGACGGAGGTTCTCCGCTGCCCGACGCCACCCCCGACCCCCTGACCCCCGAGCTCGCGCCGTTCGTGGCCCAGGCACGCGCCCGGCTCGAGGCCGACACCGACGGCCTCGACCACGAGGACGCGGTCCGCCACCTCGAGGCGACCGTCGCCCAGGCCACCGTGCAGGCGTCGCGCCTCGGCTTCACCTTCCCGGTGCCCGAGCCCGACGACGCCCTCGAGCTCGGCGACGGCTCGGTCGTCGTGGTGCAGCGCCTGGGCGAACCCGGCTGATCCCGGGCCGCGGTCAGAGGTTGCCGCGGGCGTCCTGTGCCCGCTCGATGGCCTCGAACAGGGCCTTGAAGTTGCCGGCGCCGAAGCCCTTCGCCCCCTCGCGCTGGATGATCTCGAAGAACACCGTCGGTCGGTCGCACAGCGTCTCGGTGAAGATCTGCAGCAGGTGGCCGTCCTGGTCGCGGTCGACCATGACGCCCAGCTCGGCGAGCGCCTCCCACGGCAGGTCGACGCCGGCCATGCGCGCCTTGGCGTCGTCGTAGTACTCGGGTGGCACGGTCAGGAAGCGCACGCCGCGAGCCCGCATCGCCTGCACGGCGGTGACGATGTCGGGCGTGTGCAGCGCCATGTGCTGCACGCCCGGTGCCCGGTAGTAGTCGAGGTACTCCTCGATCTGGCTCTTCCGCCGCCCGTCGGCGGGCTCGTTGATCGGCAGCACGACCTTGTCGTGGTCCCAGACGACGGTCGACATGAGGGCCGAGTACTCGGTCGAGATCTGGTCGTCGTCGAAGTGGACCAGGGGGTCGAAGCCGAGCACCTCGTGGTAGTAGCCGACCCACTCGTCGAGGTGGCCCTTCTCGACGTTGCCCACGATGTGGTCGAACCGGGTGAGCCCGACGTCCGGGCCCTGTGCGGGCGGCAGCTGGGGCGGCCCGAAGCCGGGGGCGAACTCGCCGGCGTAGGCGCTGCGGTCGAGGAACGTGTGCACCGTCTCGCCGTAGGTGCGGATGGCGGCGTGGTGGATCGCCCCCAGCTCGTCGGTGTCGACGGCGGGCGGCCGCTCGGGCAGCGCGCCGCGGTCGAGGGCGGACGCGTAGGCGGCCTCGGCGTCGTCGACCAGGAAGCAGATGTCGCGGACGCCGTCGCCGTGGGCGCGCACGTGCTCCGCGATGGGCGAGTCGGGGCTGAGGGCGCCGGTGACCATGAAGCGGATGCGCCCCTGCTGGAGCACGTGCGAGACGCGGTCGCGGCGCCCGGTCTCGGGACCGGCGTAGGCGACGACCTCGAACCCGAACGCCGACACCAGGAAGGCGCTGAACGCCCGGGCGTTGCCGACCCACCACTCGACATGGTCGATCCCGCCGAGATCGGGCGGCGACGCCCGGTGCCCGGCCGTCGAGGTGGTCATCGTGTCGCCCATCCCGTCCCCTTCACGCATCGTCAACACAGATACGGCGATATGACAGGACCAGCAAAGGCCGAGGCGCGAACCACGTCAATACATCGGTAAGACACTGGGCAGTTTGGCCAGTGAGACGCAGTGTGTGCTAGACACATTGCTCATGTTGCCCACCGGAATCGATGGCCTCGACGCCCGGCTGATCAGGGCGATGTGCGACACCCCCCGCGCCGGGGTCATGGAGCTCGCCCGCCAGCTCGGCGTCGCGCGGGGGACGGTACAGGCCCGGCTCGACAAGCTCCAACAGCGCGGCGTGATCTGCGGGTTCGACCCCGACCTCGACCTGCGGGCGATGGGCTACGAGGTGCTGGCCTTCGTCTCGCTCGAGATCGCCCAGGGCCGCCTCGACGACGTCTGCTCGCACCTCCGCGAGATCCCCGAGGTGCTCGAGATCCACTCGGTCACCGGTCCGGGCGACCTCATGTGCCGTCTGGTCGCCCACACCAACGACCACCTCCAGCACGTCATCGGGCGGGTGCTCGAGGTGCACGGCATCAGCCGCACGACGACGCAGATCGCGCTGACCGAGCAGCTGCATCACCGCGTCCTGCCCCTCGTCGAGCTCGCGATCGACGAGCCCTCGACGGGCGACGCCGAGGCCGGCTGACCCGACGGGCACCGGGGCGGGCCCCTCGCCCCCGCCCTCCCTCACGCCGCGGGTGGACCGCGGTCCGCCGGGTCCGGCGCCTCCCACACCGGCAGCACGTGGGTGAGCCCGACGAGCTCGACCAGCTCGCACAGCTCGGGGCGCGGGTTCCGCACCCACAGGGTGAGGCCACGACGCCGCGCGGCCAGCGCGACCCGGGCGAGCGCCCCGACGGCCTCGGCGTCGCACGACGTCGCCCCGGCCAGGTCGCACACGACGGCACCGACCGGAGGGCGGGAGGCGGAGGTCACGTCCATGCGCCGCACCACGTCGGCGACCCGCGCCACGTCCACGACGCCCCGCACCGCCACGACGACGGCGTCCGCGCCGGGGGCGACGACCGCCCGGGCGGGCACGCCCGGGGGCACCTCGTTCGACTCGGCCACTCGGTCCTCCTGCACGCCGGCCGCGCGACCAGCGGCCCACCCGCTACGACTCGACCCGGGGACGGAAGTCATCGCTCGCCGCGCCCGCGTCGTCCCGCGCCGGTGCACGCGGGCGGCCGGGGGCGTCGCCGGTCCGTCGGCGCGCGGCACCGCGTCGCGCCCCGCGTGCCGCACCGCGCGCGACGACCGGCGGCGCCGGGCGGCGAGCGGGGCCGCGACAAAACGCGCACTTGGTGGCCCGACGGCGTACCCTCTCTGTGCCCGGTCGCCGCTCGAAGTTCGCACGACCGGCTCCCACGGAACAGATAG